>JACCDG010679779.1_pt1 | contig 13887 bp, 24 predicted proteins | sample 7442471 | NCBI WGS metagenome assembly JACCDG01 (sample SAMN15323444, study PRJNA562643) | freshwater metagenome | isolation source: river surface water | place: USA:Blue River Watershed | collected 2017-08-17
AAAATGAATTCTGTATTCTCCACCGCCAGCCAATTCAGCCAATTAAAAATGAAGTAACAATAGAATAGCTGAATTCAAGTGATGCAATTGGAAGACGTACCGGGTCTAGGATCTGATTTTTGTTGGTTCGAGTTCTGTCTTGAATTTAATGCCCAGGTAGGCAAATGGCAAAGCCGTCATCTTGAGGAGGTGGTGTTATGTGGGTTCGAGTCCCACGCTGGGTATTTTCGGAAGCGATCTGAAGTTGGCGAAGACACCACTTCGAAAGTGGCTGCTCCTGAAAATGGAGTTGAGAGGTCGGCACTCTCCGCTTCCGCTTTTTAACTTTTAAAACTACATGAGACCAAACAATGCCATCCACTTTATTGTGCCTGCTGCTTGTTCTAAGTTTTTTCCCGGCAGTTTTTTGTACTATTTCCACTCAAGCAGATTTTAAAATTAAATTAAGATGGAAATTGTTTTGGTGGATTTTATTTATTACTTTAATTACCTGGGCAATTGGGTGTAGCAGTCGTCCTTGGAAAATTGACCGAGAGGAAATAGTAGATTACACCGAGATTAAATTATTTAATTCTTCAAGCATTCAAGTGGTTAATTATATAAATTCCTATGGAATGCCTCAAACAATAAATTTAAACAAAAAATTTAATATGAAGTTAGACGAAAATGCCAAAATTAAAATAAAATATTATTCTAATGGTCCTTATTGTGGAATTTTTCTCGAATCAAAATTTGAAAATTTTGAGATCGTGTATTCTGTGCCTAATAAAAAATAAGGAATAAGCACCATGCCAGCGTTAAATAATCATAAAGAGATGGACCCAAATCGAAATGATTGGCTTTGGGTGTTAATAGTAGTTAGCTTTATAATATTGTTATCTTTAATCAAATAGATTAAAGCCGGGGTGATGCAATTGGCGACATCTTTCACTCAAAATGAAAGTCTTACGGGTTCGACTCCCGTCTCCGGCATTGCAGTTAAAAGAAAGCACAAGGCGGCATAGGCCAACTGGTAGAGTCATCCGGCTTAAAATCGGATAAGTGAGAGTTCGAATCTCTCTGCCGCCATATTTTTTAGACTTAAGTATGTTCCAAAGCCATTTCAAAATATCAATTTTGTTGCACATTAAATCACTAGATAATATATATTATTTTCATATGGTGAGAGCAAATGAAACTTGTTAATGGAATTGATTATTATATCGAAAATGGCAAGTGGGTTTTCACCGAAAATTTTCTTAAGACTAGGCCATGTTGTGAACTACCGCTACCCTAAAGGGTAGCGGCTTCGTGTATCAACCTCAGCCGACTGAAAGTTCAGTCGGAGTTCTTCCTGAGTCCACACGCTTAACTTCCCGCCGATCCAGCGGTACTCTACGCTCAATTTGACCTTGTTTCAAGATCATCTTGGCGGCATTCATGTCCCGGTCGTGGTCTTCCCCGCAACCCTGACATACCCACCGCCGATCCGCCAACTTCAAGTTCTGGTTGATCCAACCGCAACCAGAACACGTCTTGCTCGACGGAAACCACCGATCCAGCCGCACCACGGTCCTCCCGTACCACTTCGCCTTGTACTCCAACTGGCGAGTGATCTCAAAGAACGAGGCGTCGGCTACCGCACCAGCGAGACAGTGGTTCTTCATCATGTTCCGAACCGCCAAACTCTCCAAAATCACCACTTGGTTCTCGTTGATGATCTTCCGGGTCGTCTGGTGGATGTGGTTCGTTCTGATGTTCCTGATCCGCAGGTGCATCTTGGCGAGCCGCTTCTTGGCTCGCTCCCTGTTCTTGCTCCCCTTCTTTTTCTTGCTCAATCTCCTTTGCACCATCTTTAGCCGCCGAGCCAGAGTCCGGTACGGCTTGACGTTCTCGTACACCTTGCCGTCGCTGCACGTCGCCAGCGTTTTGATCCCCAAGTCGATACCCACTTCGGTATCGACTTTCGGGAGTTCGGGAATATCCCGCTCCACGGTGATGCTGACGTGGTACTGCCCCGCCTTGTTCCTGCTGATCGTGGCGAACTTGATCGTGCCTTCCACGTCCCGGTGCTTGACCAGTTTGATACCTTCGAGGAACTTCGGGATATAAAGTTTATCCTCCCCGACTTTGACGTTCTGCGGGATGCGGAATGACTGGTGAGCGTGCTTCGCCTTGAACTTCGGGAAGTGTCCTCTGCCTGCGAAGAAGTTGTTGTAAGCGGCGTCGAGTTGCTTGATGGCGAACTGGAGGCTCTGCGAGTACACTTCCTTCATCCACGGCAGGGTCTTCTTCAATTCGGTCAGTACCTTGCAGTCCCCGTAGTAGTTGCTGGACTTCTTCTCGGTCAGGTACTTTTCCTTGCGGGCGGCGAGGAAGTGGTTGTAGACGTACCGGATCGCCCCGAAGTGCTTGGCGAGCAGCGTTCGTTGGGTGCTGTTGGGATACAGCCGCATCCGGTAAGTGTACATCTCCGTGGTCATGTTTTTATGCTGGTTCTCCTCGCAGCATTAGTTAGTGGGGCGGGCTTCGGTTTTCGGTACGAAAAATCGGTTTTTCGGAAAAAAGTGGTCGGAGCGGATTTTCGGGCTGGACTTGTGCGGCGGTTTAGTTTATCCTTGCTTGTGTTGAACGAGAGGAGGCGGTGATGCGGCGGCTTACTCTGGAGTACGTCAGAAATGCGTTCAGGATGGCGGGGTGTCGTCTGCTCGCCACGGAATACACGAACAACAGCGTGAAGATGCCGTACATCTGCAAGTGCGGCAAGAAGTCCGAAATCAACTGGTCGAACTTCCAACAGGGAAAAAGGTGTCTCTTGTGTCGAGAGGGTGGACACCGACACAGTTACGAGTATGTGCAGGGGGTATTCAACAAGCACGGCTATACACTGCTTTCCGATAAGTACGTCGATAGCAAAACGCCTTTGCTGTTCGCTTGTCGCTGTGGTGTGCAAGGACGCATTACCTTCCATGACTTAGTTCATCGGAAGAACCACGGCTGCAAAACCTGTATCAAGAAAAAGGTCCGCACGGGCAATCGTAGTCCCAAGAAGCACACGCTGGAGTCAGTTAAGGCTCGTTTCGCATCTTATGGCTGTGTACTACTGGCTACCAAGTACATCAACCCGAAGACGAAGATGCCGTACATTTGCAAATGCAAGCGACGTGCAGAAGCGACCCTTGATGCTTTTCGTGGGCGATGTCGGAAGTGTCGAGACGAAATGTTGGGGGCGATGGCTCGGTCCAAGATGTACACCCTCGATGAAGCAAGAAAAATCTTCGAGGAGGGCGGCTGTAAATTGCTCGCTACCAAGTATGAGAATTCGCATCTCCCGATGCCATACATCTGCAACTGTGGTAAGCAGTCCTTGATCTCCCTGCAAGAGTTCAAGGGTGGCGGGCGGTGCAAGGAATGCGGGCGTGCCAAGATGAGCAAAACCAAAGCCTATACTCTGGAGTATGTCCAGAAGTATTTCGAGTTGTACGGGTGCAAACTGCTTGCTACCGAGTATATCAACGCTGGCACAGTGATGCCGTACATCTGCAAGTGCGGTAGGTACGCTGAGATTTGCTACAACTCCTTCCAACAGGGCAGTCGTTGCAAGTCCTGCTTTTACGACAAACGCACTGCTGAGGAACGCCACTCTTACGAGTTCGTTAAAGCGTACTTCGAGTTGCACGGCTGTAAGTTGCTGGCAACGGAGTACAAGAACGCCCATGAATTGTTGCCTTACATCTGCATGTGCGGGCAGCAATGGCAGGTTCGTTTTAACACTTTTGAGCAAGGCAAGCGTAGGTGCAAGTTCTGTCGTATGCAGGCTGCATGGGAGACACGGCGACTCCATGACAAACTCATGGAAACTGCCGACATCGAGTTCTTGACCAAAACTATCAACGAGAGGGCGACCACCGATGGAACTTAAACTTCATCGTGCAGGACACGATCCACCGGACTCACTGGTTGGTACGACCTGCAACGACCTGACCGTGAAACGCAAGACCACCGAAAGACAAGGTGGGCATGTGATCTACGAGTGCGAGTGCATCTGCAAGAGAAAGTGTAGGGTGCGAGCCACACGCATCATCAACAAGAGTCAGAAATCCTGTGGCAAGTGTCAGAGAAGGGCTGGCACACTACCAACAACCATCCCCTTCAAGAAGGAGTGAACGATATGGCGATCCACATGAACGACGTGAGCAACGAAGCCAAGACCATCTTCTCCGACGTGCGGAGCATCGGGAAGCGGGTGCTGGAGCGGTTCTACGAGGGCTTCTCCGTCGCCCTCAAGGATGTTCACAAGGGTTGGAAGCACCTGAAGCCCCGTGAGCGGAAGATCGTGTTCGAGAAGGTGCAGGACGTGGCAAAGGAACTGATCGTGGACAAGCAGGACGGCGGCGGGGCTGACGACGGGCTGGCTCTCGGCACGTTCTACGGCTACGTCTGCAAGGTGAAGCGGGCGTTGATCTACCACGTCCCCCTCCACATCGCAGAGCGGGCGACCAACCAAGAACTCCAGAAGGCTCAGGTCTACGCCCGTGACGTGCTGAAGGACACCGAAGGTACGACCGAAGAGAAGATGGTCAAGGCGTACCAGTGGGTCAAGGCGGAACAGATCAAGGAGAAGGAGCGGCTGAAAGCGGAAGCCGAGAAGAACGGCGGCAAGTCCACGCCCTCCATCGAGACGGTGTTCACCCTGCCCGACCCGGACGACTACGAGGCGGGTGACGAGGACTCCGACGCTCTCCTCCAGAGCGGCATCCACAGCATGTTGGCGTGGCTCCAGACCAAGAGCCTCCAACCGCATCTGGACAAGGAGATCAAGTCGGCTAAGGTGCTGCGGCGGGTGTTGGGCGAACTGGTCGCCTACGAGAACACCCTGACCAAGAAGAAGGAAGAGAAGGTCGCCGTCGCCGTCTGAGTCGGTATAAAGTTTAGATACACCCCCGACTGGATCGGGGGTGTATCGTTTCTGGAGATCGTCATGGCTAAGGAAGACAAGTACCACCACGCCAGCCACAGTAAGTACCTGCTGAAGTACCATTTCGTCTTCGCCTGCAAGTACCGCAAGAAACTGCTCGGCAAGCAGAACATCGCTGACGAGATCAAGTCGCTGTTCACCGACATCGCCTACAAAAGCGGTTTCGCCATCGACGTGATGGAAGTGGACGCCGACCACATCCACGTCCTTGTCGATGCACCGCCTACCCTGTCCCCGACGAGTATCGCTACCCGTCTCAAGAGCCAATCGACCTTCCACATCTGGAAGAAGTTTGGTAACTTCTTGGCGTATCACTTCTGGAAGGAGAAGACCTTCTGGAGCGACGGATACTTCGTCTGCACGACTGGCGATGCCAGCACGGAGACGATCAAGAAGTACATTGAAGAACAGGGCTGAGTACACTAAGATACAGGTGGAGGAAGATATGGTCGAGTTTTGCCCGGTTTACGTCGGAAAACCCAAACTGGTAGTCGGTACTATCGGTGAGTTCTACGGTCCTGCTGGCAGGGACGAGAGCGAAGCCCGGATGCGGCTACTGGAGTACGTCCAGTCCGACGTGGGGATGAAGCACTTCAAGGACGTGTACCCTGATACGGACGAGTCGAAGTATCAGGAGGTACTGTTCGAGTTGTACGAGTTGGAACAGAAGGAAAGTTGAAGGAACTTTTCAGCGGTGCAGGCGTAGTTTTGTTTCAGTCCTGTGTTGCTAAGTTGCACTTCTGCTGAGTGGGAGAGAAACTTTTTAGGGGTTCTTTAGCCCATCGCCTTCATCCCCTACCCTAAAGGGCAAGCCCGCCGTCTCCCTCGCTCCGCTCGGTCGCTTGGCGGGCTTGCATCTACGATGTAGGGGCTTTCGGCTCCGAAGAACGGTAAAAATGGCTGTCGTAATTGCCCGTATGGTTTCAAAAATAAAGACAATAATCATGGAAAAAACACATCAACGACCAATCCCATCATTGAGTCCAGAGGAATTGGAGGAGATATACAACTGGATGCCGAGCGAAGAAACAGTCAATGAGTATTTTGCAATCATGCTTGCTGAAATGGATTCCAAATTAGATTCTCCACATCTAAATACATTGAGACAATCAACAGAAAAGGATGTGACACCACATGAGAACACTAATTCGATTTTTCGGATTACCAAGGAGCGGTAATCATGCAGTGATTAACTGGATTGTCGGACAATACAAAGATGCCGGTTACCAAACTGTGTTTGAAAATAATAAAAGACTTGATTTTATAAATGGCATAAAACCATATCTGCCAAACAATCCATCCTCTGATTATATTGCTGATAATAATTTATATGTTATTAGTCATGAATATATAAATTTATTTGATGTCACGCCAATTGATCCGGATATTACCAAGTGCTACGGCAAGGTAATGAATGTTTTATTATTGCGTGATCCTTTTAATTGGACAGCCAGTCGCATACAATCACAACTCATTAAAAGACCACAATTTAAAGACAAGTCTCTTGCGACTGCAATGCCATTTTTTAAAATGTATGCGTATGAATTTATTAATCAAACCAACTATCTTGATAGTAAAGTTTCTATAAATTATAATAAATGGAATTCAAACACTGATTACAGGTCCGATTTAACGACCGAATTATTTCAAATTCCATTCACAGACAGAAATTTTAACGTTATGTCCAGAGAAGGTGGAGGAAGTAGTTTCGATCCTAAGAACATAGATCCAAATCTTCTTCATGATCATGTCATGAATCGCTGGCAATCAATGGTTGAAAATGATGACTATAGAAATGTTTTCGCCGGACAGCAAGAAGTGTTTGATTTGACAAGCAGGATATTCGGCGATATTCCAGGGACTGAACAATTTTTGTGAGATAATGCAGATGAATTATGATAAACCCACAGTTGGACTTGGTGTATTAATACACCAAGTCCAACTGTGTTTTAATTGGCACCAGACGGGGAAGTCATGCAGCGGGTCAGCGAGCACTTCCCGGCGGACACATGGAAAACGGGGAAAGTTTATACGAAACGGCGATCCGTGAAGTCAAGGAAGAAACTGGATTACATGTTGCTCCACGTGATTTTGACACAATTCGTCAAGAGTGGTTTGTCACTAACAACATAATTGAAGGCAAGCATTACGTTGGACTTTTTGTCGTGTGCGATTGGGTTAGTGGAGAGCCAAAAAACCTAGAGCCTAAAAAAAACGAAGGCTGGGAGTGGGTTACATATGATAAACTCTTGGAATACTCAAAGCCAGGAGATGCGTGGTTGCCATCAGAATTTCTAATCGGCTACCAGAATAAAATTCTAAAGTATTAAGTTAAGTTTGTCGATATATTAATCATCAGTAAACCCTATTGCGGGTCAACATATAAAAAGAGACTAACATGAATTGTTGTAAATTAGAAATGCTAGAAGAAACAAATGAAGATTTGGTTTATGATGATGTCCTAGAGTGGCGTGCCGATGTTTCTCTTCGTGTGTGGCAGGAAAATGAAAATGGTGATCTTGTAATTAACGAGAACGCTCGACGCGAGGAAATTGCCAAACGTGCCTATCAGCGATGGGAAGAATTAGGTGAAGATGAATTGACTAATTGGCTTCAAGCTGAAATAGACGTAGATGCAGCCTTGTTTGAATGAATTTTAACCAAATGGTGGCAATGATGTTGTCTATTTATTTTTTGCTTGTAATATTCGGTCTATCTATAATAGGCTTTTTGATTTCTTTGATTTTCGTGTATCGATGGTGGGAAGACGATCGCGGAGGATTATCTGCACTAATAGCAATAGTGATGTTTTTTATATCTTGCTTATCTGGAACACATGCTTTTTGGCGACTGGAAGCTTCAGATAAAGTAATTATCAATCAAAAAATGCAATAATCTTTTTTTGACCAATCACAAAATTTTGTGATTTCCAGTGATTATATTAAAAATTACTTTTGCTAAATTTAGCAACCAAGGAGTAAAATTAATGGCAACACGAATATCTGTGCCATTTGTATTTCCAAAAATTCCATATTACTTCATTAATGCCAATTGCCACCCAAAAAATATAGGGGAAATGGTTTGTAAAGTTGGATATGAATTAAATGAGAGATTTAAATTGTGTGGTCGCATTATAAACGCACTAGAAAAAGATGGCTGGACGGTTAGGGCTTTTGCCGACTCATGTTTAGCACAACATCCAGATGTTTTTGATGAGGCTCAAGCTAATTTAAGACTTAATTCTATTGGAGTTGATCCAAGTAGTGTGATTATTTCTAATACGTGGGACGATTGGTTTAATCATGTTGTTTCTTAATAAATAGAAATAATTAACTTAAATCTTTGAGATATAAGATTTAAGTTAATTATTTTGAGAAGGAAGAGTGACCAAACTGGCGTTTGGCACCGATTTGAAATCGGTTGGAGCCTTTGAATGGGCTTACGGATCGATACCGTACTCTTCCTTTATTATTTTTCAACAATATATGCACAAAGAAGAAATTATTCGGCATGCAATTGCTAATTGGAACATTGACTTAAATCATGTCCTAGACATGGGATGCGGCAGTGGCATTGTAACGAAAATTTTATTAAAATACGGTGCCAGTGAAGTTGACTCATCAGACCCTTCTGATTATGCAGAGTTAAAATTCGCCGAAAGATTTAACAAAAAATGTCTCCGATATTCTTTTGAAGACATTGCCTCTGGAGTATTTCCTAAAAAAACATATACACTTGTTGTTTGCTCGTACTCCCTTCATTTTTATAAATCTTCATTACAAGCGTTTCTATACAGGTTGCGTCGTCTTACATCTACACTTTTGGTTATTGGACCAAACAATCGCCCTGCAATAGAATCACGGCATTGGATTTTAACAAATGAGTATCAGGCAAAGAATCAAGCCAAAGGTCGTTTGTTTAAAATGAAATGGTTTATGGAATGAATAGATAAGGGATGGAATTCAAAAGCTGGTTATTAACTGAAGATGATTTTAGGACTGGTGCCAAGCTCGGATTGTATCCAGCCCTAGTGGATTCACTCGGGCAATACCCACCTCTGTATGGAATACCAAAAGCCGCAGATCTCATAACATACATTGGTTTAATGTATGGCAAAGATGGTGTGCCTGGTAAAAATGGCATTATCAAATATGATGAAAACGATCCGCGACATCGCCAACATCTTCACAAGGGCAAATAACCAATGAAAATTATAAATCGTATTTGTTTGGCATTAATGGGCTTAGTTTTAGCTATAATTGTGGCAACAGCTTGCAATCAGAAAACCCACTTGCCTCATGACGCCGATAGCATGCATGATTGCAAAGATGGAAAATGTTACCCCAAGCAAAAGCCTGTTTTGGGGCTTGAAAAATAAAAAGGAAAGATTGACATGTATTTAGAGAGATGGCAAAAATGTTTCTCAAATAATAAAGCCACCATCCGACACCAAGATATCGAATTGGCAGCTTATTTAAAAGCCGAAAGTGCCGGTTTCCCGCCAGGACGAGAAATTGACTTTTGGATCGAAGCAGAGCGGGAATATGATGAAAAAGAACGCGAAAAGCCTACGATCAGCAAGTCATCATTCTGGGATGAATTTATGTACAAAATTGGGCTTCGTTTATGTACAAAACTTGCTTCTAAGTAAACATAAAACTTAATCTGATTGTGCCACTAATTTGACGCGACTCGTTGACGCGGTAAATTAAACGAGATAAAATAACATGATTAAAAAATACGAACCCCATTTTATTCCAGAAAAATATATTGCGGTTCTTCCTTTTTTAGCCGGAGAGCTTGTTGCCTCGGATGAAGAAGATTTTAAAGATCAAATAAGCATAGGTAGAAAAATAGTTATGGCAATTGAATTTGATGATGCAAATTTTAAGCAAAAAGTAATTGAATCACAAAAATTAGTCTTAGTAGATTTCTTCACTCCAACTTGCGGACCATGTCGTAAGCTTGCACCGATTATTGATAAGTTATCTGATGAGTTGCAAGATAAGGCAATTATTGGTAAAATCAACGTAGCAGAGAACCCTGAGGCGGCTGTTGCTTATAAAATCTCTGCTGTTCCAACTCTCATTTTGTTTAAAAATGGTGAGGAGGTAAAGCGGATGCTCGGCATTGTTTCCGAGGCAGATCTTAAAAATTTAATTGAGATGCAAAAATGAAAGAAGAAATAAATCAAAAAGAATTAAAATTCATAAATTTAAATTTAAATGAACAAATAGATGATCAAGAAGTATTAAATTACATAAATTACATAAATTCAAATGATGCTTTAGAAAAACCTTATGTAACGGGAATCAGCTTTAGTCATAATGCTAGGTGGATTGCTAGTCTTTATTTTGATGGATTTATGCGTGACCAAATTGATGTCAAGGTGAGGCGTCAGGTACTTGATGACGAAATGCAGTTTATGCAGTTTAATAGAGTTACTTTAAGACCTATGGTGTCATCCAAAAAATCAGAAATGGAATTTCCTCTTTTTAATTGTATAAAATTACATTCAATTGAATTTTTAAATAATGAGGAAATAGTTAGATTGTGGGATTTTAATTATGCATTTAAAAAAGATTATTCTCAATACACTAAACTTACATATCTCAACTCTATAAATGTAGATTACAATAAGGTCGCTGTTAAATATTGTGGAAATGCTAAAAACTCACTATTTATTGGAAGAGGAAAAAATCAAGTTATCATTGAGTAAAATAAAATATCTGGCGTTGCACGATGATCGTTTTTAAAATGAATTTTTAAATTTTATCGGAATTCAGAAAATGAACAATCACAAAGATGGAGACCACGCCCCAGACCTTATTTCTTCAACTGATATTTTTAAACTAACTTACAGCAGAGCATTCGACAGAAGTAACAACGACATCAAATGGATTGCCAAATTTTATTTTGATGAATTTTTATTGGATGAGATTTGCGTCAAAGTAACACGTCAATTAATCAATAAAATGAAATTTGACCCCTGTGAAATAGGCGGTTATTATGACGGGGCGAAAATTGGCACCTATACTAGAAAAATAGTTAGTCTAATTAATATAACACCATTAGTTCCACAAGAAAAAAAAGAATGGAAGTTCCCGCACTTTAATAATATTGAATTATATTTATATGAATTGTGCGGCAACGAATCGTCAATTAAATTATGGAATTTCACCAATATTAATAAAAAAGATGTTGTTTCTAACAATAATTGTAGATTTCGTCGTGCTGTGGTAATAGATTATGATAAAGTAAATGTGGAATATTGTGCAGATTTCAAAGGACAGCCATCTGATTTAATAATGTTGCCACGAAGAAATCATGTTGTTATTGAGTAGGAATAAGCCAGTGTCGTATAGTGGCTAATACTCCGGTCTTGTAAACCGGGTACGCGAGTTCGAGTCTCGCCGCTGGCTTTACGGGTAATTAATTTTCAAGTCAATTGGAGTTCATTGTGGAAAATATAAATGAAATGCCGAAAAATAAAAACCCCGGCACAGACAGTTCGGTGGATTTGGAGGTAAATCCACCAAAAGTAGATGTAGATAATAATGTGAAAAAAGTAAAAGATTCCATTTCTGCCGGTGTTCATTACTGTCAATGGTACGAACGTATTTCAATACCAAGATTTAAAGAAACATCGGATTCTTATTTTGCACTAAATTTTTTATCTTCTTACACACACATTCTTCCTGCACGTATTCCTAAAATTAAAAATGAAGTTACAATTGAGTAAGTTTAGTCTTAGCATGCAGCAAATAAGTAAGTTTATTTCAAAAGAATAATACGAGCATCACGAACACAAATTTCATGCAGAAATCAACTAATTTTAGTTGATTTCTGCATGAAATTTGTGTTATTATAAGTCGAAGATTATTGCTATCCAACGAAGAAAAAAGGAAATCTTGTCATGTTACTTGAAATTGCAATTGGTGATAGCCTGGGTGCTGGATATGAGTACAACGAAGATGCTTTCAAACAACATGAAGAACTTGGCGGCGGGTTTTTTCGCAAGTATGTCCAGCACAAGAAGCATTTAGGCATTAAACCAGGCATGTACACCGACGATACTCAGATGTCAATCGCCATAGCAGAAGCTATTATCTCCGGCGATCCTTGGTTGCCTGGTTATATTGTCGGGCATTTTTTAAATGTCTTTCATCGTGATCCAAGAGATGGATATGCTCGCGGGTTTCAGGACTTCCTGGAAGATAAAAATAACAAGACCCCCGACGGTTTTCTGGATAATATTCGACCAGACAGTGATAGAAGCGGAGCAGCAATGCGTGCAGGCCCCATTGGTATGATTCGGGACATGAATCGAGTTATCGAAATGGCAGTGATTCAAGCCGAGATTACTCACAAAACTAAATGTGGAGTTGATTCCGCAATAGCCGCTGCTTTAATGCCTTGGTTTTTCCTTTACACCGATGAACCAAAAGCTAACTTGCCTGGCTTTTTGGAGTTACGAGTTCCTGGATATTCGTGGTCAAAAAATTGGACAGGCAAAGTTGGAGTCAAAGGAATAGAGTGCGTACACGCGGCGTTAACTGCAATTATGCAAAACAACACCCAGGAAAAAATCTTAAAACAATGTATCGAATACCGAGGTGATGTAGATACCGTAGCTGCCATTGCAATGGCAGCCTCTTCTCAGTGCTCTGAAATTGAATCTGATATACCTGATAATTTATTTGAAGATTTGGAAAACGGCAATTATGGACGTGATTATATTGTTGACTTAGATATTAAGTTAGCAGCATTTGTTGGTAGTTAAAAATAATTAATAAATTTGTTATTGTATTTGCTCCACGAGAGTTTTAAGCTTAAAACTCTCGTGGAGCCTTCAATAAAAAAATAAATGCAACTAATTTTTGCCAAAAAGTGAGATAATCATGAAAATTGAGAGTGTTGAATGGAGCTGGGCAGAAGCAGTTAAGCGTAAAGAAGTTTATCGTAAAGATGAGTTTATCCAATCAGATTCAAGGGAAGAAGCACTTTTGGCAATTGACTTTCTCATGGGCAAACACTGTGGACTAACATATACTATTACAGTGATTCGAGATAGCAAATATTTCACATATTTTCGTCATTCAATGCCATGTTATGGCGGATTTGTTAAATACCGTGATTCGCACGGGGAAAAACATTTTATGAATCCGTTCTTCCCACGAGACATTCGGGTTGCATACCCAGAAGGCGATACGGTATTTTTGGCTTGCTATCGCGAAGGAATGAACAAGTTAATGGACATCCCTTACAATCAGTTCATTTTTTCTCAGGAATCACCTTGGGTATCGGCTTTTGGCAAAAAAGAAGATGTTATATTTAAAGATAATTATTTTGTTTTAACTAACATGGACACAGACCCCACGGTCTTTTATTCTTTGTTAAGACTTGGCGGACTAGCATATAACAGTCAGAGTTCTGGTAATTATAATCCAAAAGCTGAAATTCTTGCCTTTAAAACCGCGAATGCAGATCCTCGCAGATTGGCAGGACAAAAGCCAATCCGTACTAGTGGAGGCAAATGGTCCGAAGGATATGGCTATACACGACCCTATAACGAGTCAATTTTTAAAACAAGTTTGCCTACAAAGTTAGCAGATTTTGGTAGTCTTCCTGCTGAAAATTACCCACCTCGTTTTGATTTTGATTCTTCTTATTTTATTACAACTATGAAAGAAGTTTTTGGTGTTGATGTATCGAACATTCAATCCAAACTTATTATCGATCCAGAAATTGAAGCAGCACTTGTTAGTTCCTGGGAATATTTTAAAGAAATGTCAAAACAGTTAGATGAATAGAATTTACATCTATCATCCTAAATACTAAATATGGAGATGAATTTCCGCGAATTTCTTAACGGCATAGCCCCTGCTGCCTCTGATACTGGGTTTAAGATGTGGAGATTGGATAAAAAC
>JACCDG010804279.1_pt1 | contig 13886 bp, 8 predicted proteins | sample 7442471 | NCBI WGS metagenome assembly JACCDG01 (sample SAMN15323444, study PRJNA562643) | freshwater metagenome | isolation source: river surface water | place: USA:Blue River Watershed | collected 2017-08-17
GGGGGCTATCGACCCTGCGCAGCAGACTGCGCTTGATGCAAAGCTTGGCGGTGCTACGCCTGCCGCCGCGCCTGCTACTGCACCTGCCACCGCACCTGCTACTCCGGCTGAGCCCCGCAAGCAGGCTACCCAGAAGCAACTTGAGCGCGCCAAGGCCAAGGCAGCCGCCAAGGGGCAGCCTGTCGATACCGGCGTAGCACCACCTCAGGCTTCTGCCGAGACGCCAGAGCAGGAAGCTGCCCGCCTCGTCACTGAACTCTCGCCCGGTGTTGACCCAGCCGTCGCTACGGCGCTGGAAGCCAAGACCGCGCCTGTGCCTGCGCCGCCCGAAGTCGAGGCCGCGCAGTTGGTGAAGGATTTGACGCAGCCCGCCCAACAGCCGGTTGCTGCCAATCCGGTGCCACCTGTGCCGCTCGTCTCCTCGGCTCAAGCTGGCCCGGTAGCAGCGGGTTCCCCCGCTGCCTCTCCTGAGGTGCGGACCCCGCCTCAGGAGCAGGTTTCAACCACCGTCGATCCCCCTGCATCCAACACCCCGTATGATCGTGCGCTTGCGCTGATCGACGCGGGCACTCCGCTGACTTCGGTCAACTCGGTGCAGACGAAGGTCGGGGTGGCGTATAACACGGCTGTACGCCTGTACAACCGCCTCAAGCAGGAGGGTAGGACTACCGCCCCTCCGAGTGCCCCTCAGAAGCCCGTAAAGGCACCGCCAGCGGCAAAGTCGGCCATCCCGGTACCTACCCAGCCGGAAACCGTCCAAGCCGCTCCTGAGGCTTCTATGCCCGAAGCTGCTGCGCCTGTCATGCAGGGGGTCGAACAAGCCCCTCCGCAGAGCGAGCCCCAGCCGATTACCCAGAAGGTAACCAAGGGTGAGGCGCTGAAGGCCAAGGCTGCTGAACAGAACCCCGTCCGCAAGGTCGAGGTGTCTGACGAGGAGAAGGCGCGGCTTGTCGCGGCATCGGAGGCCAAGCTTCCGAAGCGCCGTATCCTTGCGCCCGGTACTCTGGAGGCTCGTGCCAAGGCTGAGGCAGCCGAAGCGCAGATGATTGCCTTGCAGGGCGAGATCAACAACGAGCTTGTTGCGGCTAAGAAGGCCGAGAAAAAAGCGGCCAGCAACAAGCCCGGTGGCGACAAGAACCGCGCTCGTGTCGAGAAGATGAGCGACGATGCTGTCGCTGCGCGCAACATCATCTCGCAGGGCACGCCGAACAAGATCACAGTCGTGTCAACGCCTGCTCATAAAGAGGCGCTTGCTACTCGTCTGAATGCCGTTGTCGAGGAAGCAGAACGTCAGGGCATCCAGATCAGGAAAATCAACCGGGACAGTGTACCGGCTCCTCTTGTGTATCTGGCTGACGCCCGCATGATGGCTGGCAAGATCGCCAGTGGGAAGGCAACGTATCAGGAGATTAACGACTTCCTGAAGGACGAGCTTGACCTTCGGAACGGCGCTGGCGACATGATGCGCCAGCGCCGCAAGGAAGTTAATGCCGCGCTGAACAACCGCGGTACCGTCAACGAAGAGCAGGTAGCGGACACGGGTGAGGGTACCCGTATCGAGGGTGCCAAGGAAGTCAAGGCTGCCGCAGATGAAGTAGTCGAGGATGATCGCGGCGGCGGTCCCAGCGCGCTTGTTGACACTACGACGGACGTGAATGAAGACGAAGACGAAGGCACCGTAACGGTAGACGATGAAGACGACATCATCCCGCCGTCGATGGTGCGCGACCGCCCGCCTGTCAAGATCGCGGAAGATGCCGTGCGTGGTTACGCCGGGGTCAAAGAGGGCACTGTCAAGACCGAGAAGGTGGTCGGCGGGCGGCGTAAGCTGAACATCCCGATCACAGCCCCCAAGGGTGCAGCGCTGCTTCAGAAGGTGAAGCAGATGACCGCCGCTCAAGTGGACGCGGAGGTGAACAAGCCTCTGGCGAACACCGCCCCGCGTGTTACCCAAGGGGTAGAACTTGACAGCAGCTACGCCCCTTCAGATGTGGCAGAGATGCTTGGTTGGGTGAGCAGGGAGTTTGGACGACAGAACAGCGCGGTTGACACCGCTATTCATAAGATGATCAGCAAGCGTGTTGCTGACCTCGTCGGAGACGTCGAAGTCCATGTGCTGACTTCTGACGAGATGAAGGAACTGTATGCCGATCCCGGTGGCGAGATCGCCAACGGACTGTACTACCCCAGCATTGATCTTAACGACGACAAAGGCGAGCGCGACGTTATTTTCATCAACGAAGATACGGTGCGCAACCGGTCGGCGCACTACGTTATCTTGCACGAAGCGATCCACGCCGCCACGTACCGGGCCATTGCTACGGATGCCGACCTGAAGTCGGAAATCCGTACGCTGATGGGCCTCATGCGCAATACGCAGGACAATGCGTATGCCATGAGAAATGAGTACGAGTTCCTTGCCGAAGCGATGTCGAACCCTGAGTTCCAGCGGGCGCTACAGAGCACCATTCTGTCGCCGGATATCGCCGCCCAGTACGGGCTGCGGGCTGGCCGTTCGCTGCGCACGGCATGGGACTTCTTCATGAACGCGATCCGTCGCGCTCTTGGGCTGCCAGCCAATACGTACACGGTGTTTGACGCGACCATGCGGATCGCGGACTACACCTTGTCTGTAGCCAACGATGTCAACACTGACGTGCCGCTTCAGGTGCTCCCGTCGTTCTTCGGCAGGCAGGTGAACAATCTTACCCAGCGGGTAACCGGGCAGACGGTTACCGAGGACGAACTGATCTCGGATGCCGGGCCAAAGCTCATGGGCCTGCGCACGTTCGACAACATCTCGCGTGCTGCCGACCCTTACTTTGGCGGGGCCGACCAGAACCCGGTGCGCCGGGCGCAGGAGGTCGTGGAGAAGATGCGCGTCCATGGGCAGGACGTGTTCGAGAAGTCCACGCCCATGATCGAGAGCCTGTACAAGCTGGAGAAGAAGTACAGCGGCAAGGTGTGGGACAGCTTCGCGGAGTTGACCCACGATGCCACGATGCTCAACGTGCACCCTGACAAGCCGCTCACTGACCCGGCTAATGCTCACTTGAGCAAGCGCAAGGATGCACAGGCCATCGCCGAGTGGCAGAACTTGAACAACCGGTGGAACGCCCTGCCCGACAACCTGAAGAAGGCGTGGGGGCAGACCACCGGGTACTACCGCGACATGCAGAACGCCATGTCGTTCGGCATCCTGAAGAACCGCGTGCTGAAGGCCCTCGTTGGCGACATGGACGAAGCCAGCCTTGATGCTCTGGCTCGTCGGTACTTCAACGAGAGTAGCACGGATGATGACGCCAAGGTGCTTGGCAAGGAACTCGACGCCGCCCTCAAGGCTGTGGACGAGCTTAAGTCTGTCAAGGGTCCGTACTTCCCCCAGATGCGTCGTGGCGACTGGGCCGTGCTGGGCCGTGTGCAGTTTGCAGAGCCGACCGGGGCGACGAAGCTTGACGACACCACGTTCTCGTTCAAGGACGAGAAGCGGGCGGTGGAGTACGCCAACCGCATGTGGAGAGACCACGGCATCAAGGCTACGGTGAAGCGCCAGTACGTCGATCCAAAGACCGGCCTGACCTACTTCACAGATGACGACGGCACGAAGGTCAAGGCGTCCAGCAAGGAACCCGAGGCCGAGCGCCGCTTCATCGTCGGCGTGCAGGACGAGTTCTTGGAGTACCACGGCAGCCTGAAGGAAGCCGAGGCCCGTGCTGCCGAGATCGGCAAGACCATGAAGAAGGTCGCCGTCGAGGAGCGCCGCGTGCAGCCTCAGGCTCGCGGGGAACTCTACTCCGAGCAGCTTCGTTCCGTCATGAAGCGTATCGAGCAGAAGGACGCTTACAAGACCTTGAGCCCTGAGGCGCGGGCTGAGACGGTGCGGGCGCTCAACGAACTGTCGTTCCAGTTGTTCGGAGCTACCCGCATTCAGTCTCGCCGGTTACCCAGAAGGTATGTTGCCGGTGCGTCGAAGGATGTCACCCGCAATGCCATGGAATACGCGCAGTCGGTCAGCGGTTACATCGGCAAGCTCCGGTACCAGCCGGAACTCGATGCGTCCGTGAAGCAGATGCGCGACTACATCGAAGCGAACCGGTATCAGGACCGGCAGCGCACGGTCGCCCGGTCGCGGATCGCGAATGAGGTGGATCGCCGCCTGTCGGCCCCGCCGCAGGCGTTCATCACGAATATGGATCACAACATCCAGCGCGTGCTGACTGTCTCGTTCCTCGACAAGCTGGCCTCGCTGTCGCACTCTGTCATCAACTCGACCCAGACCGTCACGAACACGATGCCGCTGCTGGCATCGCAGCACGGTTGGGCCAAGGCGACCAAGGCACTTGGGCAGGCGTACTTCATGATCGGCGGTGCCCGTAACATCGGCACTGGTGTCGCCAACGTGGGACGGGCCGCACGTGCTACCCAGCAGGTAAATTTGCTGGAGCCTGTGCGCGACCGCCTCGCCAAGCACGGCAAGGAATACGTGCAGTTGTTCGACTACCTGCGCGAGCGGGGCGTTGTCTCGTCCGACGCTGGCATGGAGGTCGTAAAGGCAGCGCGCATGGACGGCGGGTTCTGGGGCGGCGTTGACAAGACGCTGGCCTATGGCGACGGTATCGCCCGTGCCCTGCCGGATGCAGTCGAGGTGAACAACCGCGTTGCCTCTGCCGTGGCGAGCTACATGCTGGCCCGGTCCAAGGGCAAGACGGCTGAGCAAGCGCTGCGCTACGCTTACGACACGGTCAACGGCACGCAGTTCAACTACAGCCAGACCAACGCCCCGGCGTTCATGTCGAACCCGATGGCACGCATCGTGTTCCAGTTCAAGAAGTACGCTCAAGGGCAGTACCAGCTTCTTGGTGAACAGCTTGGAAAGGCGCTGCATGGCGCGACCCGGCAGGAGAAGATCGAAGGCGTCAAGGCCCTCGTTAACTTCACGGCTACCACCATGATCTTTGCCGGGGCGCTTGGCCTACCCACGGAGCCGATCAAGTATGCTCTCATGGCGGCTAGCATCTTCGGGCTGGGATACACCTACGACGATCTGGAACGCGACGTGCGCCAAAAGGTTGCCGAGTTCGTAGGCCCAACCATTGGTGAGATGCTTACCCGAGGGGTAACACGCGGCCTGCCTGCCGGGTTTGCCTTCGACCTGTCTAGCCGCATGGGTCTCAACGATCTCACGTCGTTCGGGCAGCCGCGCGAGAATACGGTAGACGCGTGGAACGCTTGGCTGTGGCGTACCCTATCCGGCGCACCTGTGTCGCTTGGTACGGACTTGGTGCGCGGTGCCAACCTCATGGCGACCGGAGAGTTGCAGAAGGGCATCGAGTTGATGCTGCCATTCAAGCAGGTGTCCGACGCGATCACCACGTACAGGCTCGCCACGGAGGGCAAGAAGTCGGGCACGACAGGACGCCAGACCCTCGACCCCCTGACTGGCCCTGAAGCCTTTGTGCGGTCGATGGGCTTCCGGCCCGGTCGCGAGGCTGAGGTGCTGGAGCGCGACAACGCGTACTACACCGTCAAAAAAGAGCGCATGGGACAGCGTCAGCAGCTTGTCTCCAAGTGGCTGAACACGACGGGCGACGAGCGGGCAGCGGTGTGGAAGCAGATCGTGAAGTACAACGCAGGCGTGGAAGAAGTCTCTCGTATCACCATGGGTCAGTTGACTACTGCCCAGAAGCGGCGCAATGCTGAGGAGCGCCGTGGCACCATCATGGATGGCAAGCGGGTGACGAGGGACGACCGGGCGATCTACGACACCGGCAACATCTACAACGTGAAGTGATTTACCCAGAGGGTAACATGCGGCCAGACCCACACCCCGATCTTGACGACGATGAAGACACAACAGGAGGCGCGTGATGGCAAAGGCACGGGACTACGCGAAGGAATACCGGGAGTACCACGGCAAGCCCGAGCAGATCAAGGAACGGGCGCAGCGTGTCATGGCGCGACGCAAGATGGAGAAGGAAGGCAAGGCCCATAAAGGCGATGGGCTTGACGTGGATCACATCAAGCCCATCAGGGACGGGGGTTCCAATACCGACGCCAACCTCAGAATGATGTCGGTTCGCCGGAACCGGGGCTGGCGGGACGGGCGCTAGTCTTCTTCGTTACCGTCCATTTTACCTCTAGATCGAGAAGGTTCAACACCTTCTCGATTTCTTTTAGGCGCGGTGTTATCTCGCCCCTGAACCACCGAGAAAGCGTCTGCGGGTAAACCTCAGCCTTGAGTGCCACAATGTACATTGGAGGTCCATCCATGACCTCGTTGTACAGGTGCTCCACGAGCGGATGCAACTCAGCACTGACCTTGATCTTGGCGCGCTTCTCGCCCCTCTTGACGGCGGCATCCTGTGTCCAGTGGTAAATGCACCGCTGGTTGATACCTGTAGCACGGGCTATATCGGATGGCCGCATGCCACGCTCACGCATGTGAAGGAGCTTGCGCTTCTCCTCATGTGTGAGTGCGGGCCACCTGCGGTTAACCCTTTCCGTTGTTTTTGTCTTCGGCATGCTGAGCCCATTCGTTGAGGGACTTGGCGAGCAAGCGGGCCTCGGTGATGCTGAGCATCAGGAAGTTCGGCCCGGCTGTATGGGTGGTGACACCCATTGTTACCTTGTGGGTACCAGCCATCTCCACGGCACCGGCCATGATGACATTCGGAATCGGTGCGGGTGCTGGCACCGGTCCCGCCATGTCAGCGTTAGCCGTGTCAGGGGTGCCGCCGTTGGCGACCTTGGCGACTTCTGCCGCAACTTCCCTGAGGTCAATAGGTTCCGGGTTCTTGGCGACCTTCTTGCGCTTGTCCCGCGCTCGACGCCAGATGTCCCCCGCTTTGTTGATCTTCGACTTTGCTGTCGGCACTTTCACTTTTACCTCCTAGGTAAGTCAGGAACTCAAGGATGATGCCCATGACATTACGGGCCTCCTCCAACCTTGCCTCGGCTTCGCGCTGCTTGGCCTCGGCAATCTCCACACGCTCGGTCGCACGGGCTTTCACCTTGAGCATTTCGACCTGAAGCGTGCGCAACGCTTTGTCGAATTCTTCGCTCACGTCGTGATCCCCTGCAACTTGGCGTGGTTGAAGTCTACTTCAATGACTTGCTCCTGCATCAGGCCCGCTGCCATCTCGGTACCTGCACCAAGCTTGACACGGAGCTTGGTTGCGCCCAGTTCATCCACGAGCGACTTCAGGAATGCTGTAGGCGGGTACCCGCGCTCCTCAAGATATTCGAGGAGCGCCATCTGCGAAATGCGGATGATCTTGTCATCGGCTGCACGGTGCACCGTGATCTTGTCGAGCTTCGATGTGTCCGTGATGATCTTGACGTTGGCGGGGCGTCCGCGTCCTGCCGGGAACGTATCGGTCACGAGGGTGTTGCGGGCACGCTGCGTACCAAGGAAGCCCTGCAACACCCCGGCGATGGCATTCTTGTCGTTGGCGGTGTCCGGTGCTTCCTTGAGCATCTTGCGCATGTCCTGAAGCGCATCGACAAGGAACGCCTTGAGCGCCGGTACGTCGATGTCCGTCAGCCGCAACTCGTTGGCGTAGGTAGCCCCGGCGATGATGATCGTCATGGGGGCGATCCAGTACCGTTCCTGCTGGGCTGCATTTACCTCGCGGGTAAGATCGTCATGCAGCTTGGCCACCTCGGCTTCGATCCTCTTGGAGTTCGCCCCCAAGAACTGTGCGTAGGCCAAGCCGATGTGGCCATGGTTCTCGTTGAGGGAACTGACCATGCGCGCCGCCTCGCTCGCCAGCATGCCGCTGTCCTTCGGACGAACGCGGACTTCAAATAGGCGGTACAGGCCAGCCGACGTGCCCTTGGCAGCCCTTGTGATGGCGTCCACGAGCGTGTCGTTGGATGTGCTCACGAGAAGCGTCTGCCAGTCGCCCCGCTCGCGCTGGGTGATGTCGGCGTTGAGGCGGCTCTTGCCGGTGCCCTGCGTCAACTGGAACGCCATGAGCGCGAACTTGTTGATGTCGTCGCCACGCAGTTCGTCCCACAGGACGGGCAGGTTCTTCAGGATGTTCATCTTCGCCATGACCGAGTTGGTCGTGTCGTTGAGTGCCTGAAGGGTTGACTTCGGGTTGCCCCAGATCGCGGCTGCGATACGCATGGTGGTCGTCTTGCCGATGCCGCTCTCCGGGGAGTAGGCGGCGAACAGGGCACCGTACTCGCCCGTGAAGCGCATGAGCGGAGCGCCGAACGATGCAGCGATGATGCTGTCCAGTGCCGGGCGGCGTTGGTCCGTGATCATGCGGGCAGCGGTTACCCACTGGGTAGCATCGCCACGCGGCTCGTACTGCTTCATTGTCGTCTGGTCGGGCTGAGCTGCGGGGCGGTCGTATCCGTTGGCCCACACACGCCCTGCGAAAGTGAACCCCTCGATCTTCCCGTTGGCGACTGTCCAGCCGAACGGGGACGACGACACAACGGCTTCCTTCACCTGCTGAAGCTTTTGCGTCCATGACATGAGAAAACTCCTTGTAGCGGGAACGAAGTCAGGGGACACGATGATCCCCTGCTCCATGAGCTTCGACGGCAGCTTGTCCTTGCTGTGCAGGATCGCCAGAGGGATTTCAACCGGCCTCACCCGCGTCGGTCCTACTTGAGCAGTGAAGTGCAGGGACCACGGGTTGTCGAGCAGGAAGGCGTCCGATACTGGATACCGCATAACCGGAACCGTCATCTGGCTCCCGTCGTCGTTGGTACGCGTGAACATGATGATACCGTCCGCAGCCTGAAAGAACGGCTCGGGCAGATGCATCTTCGATGCCGTGTTGGTATGCGACGTGAGCGACGGGGCGGCAGCGAGCTTGATCGGGGCGGCGAAGTTGAGCGGCGACTTGTTCTGCGCCTTGAGCGGGCAGGTAGCGCAGTGCTTGGAACCGTTCGTTTCGATGGTCGAACACTTCGGCCACCCCATGTTGCGCTTGTTCTTGGTGGCCGTCAGGCGCGCGAACATGTTGTCGGTGGACGCCTTCGTGTACTCCGGGTGCCCGGCTGACATCTGGTGAGCCATGGCAAGCGAGTTCTCTGCGAACAGCGCGAGCATGATGCTCATCATCCACAATGGCTGCCTGAAGTCCTTGCCTCCGGTGTGGATGGCCTCGTGTACGAACCCGCATTGTGTGGCGACCGAGTTGAGGTCGATGGCCGTCACGACTGCGTCGATGCCAGCGCCAAGGTTCGTATCGGCCTGAACCCTGAGCTTGGCAGGAAGGTCAGCCAAGCGAAGATCGCCCAGTGTGTTTACCTGCTGGGTAACCGGCGAGGGGTTGTGCGATGCCGTGGTGTGGTAGGGTGCCAGCGCCTCCACCATATCAGCGAGGGACACATCCTCGTCAGCCATGGCGATCAACTGCACTGGATTGTTCTGGTCCCCTTTACGGTTGAAGGTTCCGGGTATCCGCAGTACACGAGCGGCGTCGATGGTGATACCAAAGTCGGCATCAAGCCCATGCCGCTTGCCGCACTCCGCAAGAGCATCCGCAAGAGGCTGCCACTCGTTAAGCGTTAGGGCCTTGTCCAGTACCCAGTAGACATGCAGGCCACCCGATCCCGACAGGACAGCGGCGGTCGGCATGGGGAGTTTGGCTTCCGTGATTACGCGATACAGGTCTGCCTTGGCGGCGTCGGTCGTCTCGTACGCCTTCGGCTTGACGTCGATGTCAAACCACAGCGACTTGATCAGGCTGACGTTCTCGCGGCGACGGACGGCCTTCAGGTACTCGCGGCCCTTGGCCGTAGTGGAGGGCTCGCATATAACCTGTGAGGACATGCACACGTAGACGCCAGCGATATCGGTGAGGTTACCGACATACCCTGCGTACCCAAGTGCGTGATCGACGTCCTTGAATGCCCGACCGGGGAGGCCGGGAAATTTCTTACTCTGAATGTGGATATTGACAAAACTCGTGTCGTCCCACGGAACCACCCGCCTTAGATAGCTCTTGCCTTCCGCAGTCATGCCCCACTTCCTTGCCGCATAAAATCCCGGTGGGTAGTAAGTTACCCACCGGGTAATCCATCACGCGGCTTTACTTGCCGACGAGGCCGTCCAGCATGGCCTCGAAGTCTTCCTCCTCTTCGCCTTCCTCCTCATCGTACTCCGCGTCTTCGATCTGAGGAGCAGCAACGACAGGAGCCGGGGCCGGTGCGGGAGCGGGCTTGGCTGCCGCTGCCTTGCGGGCACGGGCCTCAGCCAGCAGGCGCAGGGCCTTCTCCTCCTCGTCCTCCACGACCTCCCCGGTAACCGGGTCATGCGGGGGCACCCCCGGCTGCTGGATAGGCGTTTGCTGGGGCTGGGAGGGGGTCTGGGCGGCTTTCTTGCGTCGGGCCGGTACAGGGGTAGCGGCGGCCTCGGCAGGGGCCTGTACGGGGTTCTGCATCTGAGGAGCCGGAGTTACCTTCGGGGTAACCGGCTGGCCGGGCGGCTGCTCGAACATGCTCTTGGCGGGCGGCGGGGCCTGCTGAGCCGGTGCCTCGCTTTCACCGCTGTCGAGGAATTCGACGGCCTCATCGGTGATTCGCTTGGTGCGCGGGTCGTCGCGCATGGCAAGCACGTCGTCGGCTTCCTCGTCCGACAGGGCGCGGATGGCACTGAAGATGAAGCGCGGGAACGCCTTGTCCATGTCGAACAGGATACGGGTCGCCACGGCGAAGTAGGGGAAGCCGTGACCCATGAGCTGGTCGGCGTAGGTCTTCAATTCCTTGAGGGACGCCGGGGGGACACGGAGCAGGAGCGGGCCACCCAGAGCGTCGTTGCGGATGTTGGACTGCGGCACGACGGCCAGACGCTTGACATCCTGACACGCCTTGCCCGGCTTGCCGTCTTCCGACACGCGAGAGCCCCACTGGTTCATGGGGCAGTCGGCGCACTGCGGATGCACCGGGTTGGGGATGGTCTTGTCGGGCCGCGCCCCGTTGACCGACTGGCAGTCGGGCTTGACGTTGGAGCCGTCCACGTAGGACGACTTGTAGAACACCTTGGACACCGAGTCCGACGCACGGAGAATGACGAGTTCGATGCTGGCGGCAGGCGTGCCGTCGTCAGGGCGCAGCATCTTGTGCTCGGCACCGCCGACCTTGATCGACCAAATCTTGCCCTTGTAGCCGATGACGCCAAAGCCTGACGTGATGCCAGCGCCGAGGTCTTCAACCTTGGCGACGGCGAACTTGGAAGAAACAGCCCCGATGGCGCGCGACATGGGGTTCGTGGTGACTGCGTTCGACATGTTGTCTCCTACTTGCGGCGAACGTTGACGGTGGTAACGGCGCTGAAGTTAACGCCGGGCGGTGGGACGTGGTGCTCGGTGATGTGCTCCGCGACAGCGGTGGCGTTGGCACGCCAGTCAACCAAGTCCCACATCTCGTTGTTGATGATGTAGTCACGAAACACGCTGCCATCCGCAATAGTAGCAGACTTGCGGACAGACTTGAACACGGTACCCTTGTCGCTACCGAACTTATCTACATTGAGTTTGTTCAGTTCCGCAAGTAGTAAATTCTCCATCTCATGTAGTTTCTCCCGGTAAGACTTCATTTTTTCTTTGTGTGCGTCGTCAGCGGCGCTGATTGCATCACGAAGACGGATGACCTGATCTGTCAATGTCCTCAGGTCAACTTGCTTGGTCATGGCGGTTACCTCCTAGGTAAGATCAACCGTGTTTGAGTTTCAATTCGAGCTTGGCGATCCTGATCTGCTGATCATCGAGACGACTGCAAGCCGCCGCCAAATCGGCTTCCAGTTTTTCCAGACGCTGCTGCAACTCGGGGCTGCTGCCGTGGTTAGGTCGAATGACGGTCTTGCCATACAACTTTTCCCTGACACCAGCGACGTTATTACCAGTAATGTGTGTAGAGAGGGACAGAGCCAAGTGGCTCGCCACCTTGTCGTCGCTCCAGCCAGCGGCGTACACACATGTATTGCTGTCGAGCTTCCTGAGTACGTTATCGTCTTGCAGGAAGTTTGCCACGACGATCTGATGTGCCAGATCGATGCGGTTCTTGGACACAGTTACCTCCTAGGTAAGTTCGTCTTCTGTGCTGTCTGCAAACATCTGCAAGAGCTTCGTTTGCAGGTTCTCCTTCTTCCGCAGCATCCGGTAGGCTTTCAACTCGACCGGGGTGCTGGCGAAGTACAAGATCAATTGCTTGTGCTTCTGTCCCACGCGTCTGATGCGCGCGTTCGCTTGGCTGAAGATTTCGAGGTCCATCGTCGGGGCGAACCATACGATGGTATCCGCAGCCGTAAGGGTGATACCGTGTGCTAGGCACTGGGGGTGCGCCACGATCACGCGGTATCGGTTCGTGTTCTGAAACAGGTGGAACGTCTCTCCACGCTGCTTTGCTGGCGTGTCGCCTGACACGACTGCGATGTCGAAACCCTCCTTGCGCAGAGCCTCGGCGACGCCGTGCATTGCGTGCTTGTAGGGCACGAACACAAGAACCTTGTTGGCAGCCGACAGGATCGTATCCACGAGCGCGTCGATGCGCTTCTCGTTCTCCAGCGGTACCGTGTCGCCAGCCGCCGTGTACACCCACCCCGCCGACACCTGCATCATCTTATTGAGCACCGCCCCGGCGTTGACTGCCGTGATGGTGTGCTGATCGACCAAGGCAAGGGCGTGGTCGCGGAGCCGTGTATACGCGCCCTCCTGCTTCTTGCTGAGTTCGATCTTGACGGTGCGCTCGACCAGTTCCGGCAACTCGGTCACGTCGTCAAGGGAGAACCGCACCGCTGGCTGCATCATGGAGTGCACGTAGTCGAGTGCGTTGTCCTTGGGCTCCCACTTGAAGTTGGTCACCTTGTTCATGGTCGCTTCGCGGAACCGCTTGAAGTACCTCGGCACTGCCGGGTGCGGGTTGACGATGCGGCACTGGGACCATGCGTCGGTAGGCTCCCTTGGCGTAGGGCTGCCGGTCATGCCCCACACCCACGACATGCGCTGGGCGTACTTCAGCATATCCTTGGATCGATCGGATGAACCGTTGCGGTAGACCGCAAGCTCGTCAATGCACAGGCAATCGATGTCTGGGCGCGTGGACAGTTCATCCATAACGACACGCAGGCCATCGTGATTGATGACGTAGATGTCGTAGGATGGGTCCGCCAACGTGTCCACGCGCCGCTGCCGGGTCCCGTGAAGGACACCGACCTTGAGGTGGGGGAGTGTGCGCAGCACCTCCGCAGCCCACGTAAACTTCAGAGTTGATAGAGGTGCAACCACCAGCATCTTCTTGGCGAGCTTGTTACCCTTCAGGTAATCGAACGCCCACAGCGCGCACCGTGTCTTGCCGGTACCCATGCCGTTCAGGACGTACGACCGGGCCGTGGTGGTCATCATGGCGACCGTGTGCCGCTGCACGTCGAACACAGGCTTGCCGTCTGCCGCAGGAAATGCGTACTGCGTCAGGACAGGGGCGGGCACCTCAAGCCCGTGCTGGCGTAGCACGAACGTGGTGTGCGGGTCGTGGCTGAGCAGTAGCGTAGGTGTACCCTGAAACTCAACGACCTTGCTCTTGGGGAACAGGTTTACTAGGCCCGGCGCAGCGGGCACGCCAATGGTCTTGTGTTTCGTGCTGACGAACATCGGTCTTACCTATCGGGTAACGTTGCGGCGTTTCGGTCGTGGCGTGGGCGCTGGTTTTACCGTCCCACTCATGGCGTCGGCTACACCCTCTCGGTATGCAGCTTCACGTATCTGCTCAAGGCGAGCAAGTCTCGCCTCCTCAATATCCTTGTGGTTTACGCCGCCGCTTGTGAACGTCAGGATTTGGTTGATGTGCTCGGGCATCAGTCAAATTCCCCTTCGCCGCTCAGATCACGCCACCCGATCAGCCATTTCTCGAACACGGCAAGCGTCTCA
>JACCDG010058985.1_pt1 | contig 13881 bp, 17 predicted proteins | sample 7442471 | NCBI WGS metagenome assembly JACCDG01 (sample SAMN15323444, study PRJNA562643) | freshwater metagenome | isolation source: river surface water | place: USA:Blue River Watershed | collected 2017-08-17
CACAAAACTTTATGTCGGGTGTTGTAGAGCACTTTGTACCTATATACCTCTCTACATACCCAGAGCTCGATATAGCACTCGTAACTGCAAAAATAAAAGAAGAGGAAGATAAGTTTTCAAAAACCCTCGAAGCAGGCCTCAAAGAATTTACAAAAGGGACCGATCCATTTATCCTCGCTACAACATACGGCTTTCCGATAGAGCTCACTGTAGAGCTAGCGCAAGAAGCAGGTCGCGAAGTTGATATAGAAAAATTCAAGACAGAAATGGTAGCCCACCAGAATGCATCTCGTGCAGGCGCAGAGCAGAAGTTCAAAGGAGGCCTTGCAAATACCTCTGATACTACGGTACGTCTCCACACGGCTCACCATTTGCTCCTCGCAGCACTTCAGCAGATAGTGGACCCACAAATCAAGCAGCGGGGAAGCAATATCACCGAAGAGCGCCTCCGTATAGACTTCAATCTCGATCGCAAGCTTTCAGATGTTGAAAAAGCCGCAGTAGAAAAGCTCGTACAAGAAAAAATAGACGCAGGCCTCGATGTAGTAAAGCGTGAAATGCCGCTCGCTGAAGCTCAAGCGATAGGTGCCGAGATGGAATTTGGTGCAAAGTACCCAGATGTAGTGTCTGTATACTTTATCGAAGACGCAGGCGGCGCAGCTTTTTCAAAAGAATTTTGCGGCGGTCCACATGTGACTAATACTAAAGAAATAGGGAAGTTCAAAATCCAAAAAGAAGAAGCTTCATCTGCTGGTATCCGCCGCATCAAAGCGGCTATCGAGTAGTACTATTGAATAAAAAAATAAAAATGCGGTATACTTTGTATATCGTGTTTTCATTTGCAAAGAAAAAAACAAAAACAGTGCTCATCATCGATATCAGCTCGAGTGCTGTCGGTGCAGGTATCTCGATAATCCCTACAGAAAAAGATAGTACAGTGCCCCCACAGAGTATTGCATTTGTCCGCAATACTATCCCGCTTAAAGAGCATTTTGATGAAGAACATTTTCTCCAGACCACACTCACATATCTCAGCGCTGCGCTCCAGTCGCTCCAGCACAAGGCCAACCTCGCGCCAGAGGCGGTGACTTGTACTATCTCGTCTCCATGGTTTCTCTCGCATGCACGCACTATCAGCTATAGCGAGCTCACGCCTTTCCTCTGCACCGAAAAGCTCATACAGTCGCTCGTCGCGCAGGAATTACAAAAAATTCACACAGACACCGCCGGCCAGGAGCTTGTAGTGATCGAGCAGCAAATCTCGCAAATCACGCTCAATGGCTATACGACACAATCTCCTGTAGGCAAAAAGGCAAGCAGTATGACCATAGGGCTTTCTGTCACGCAGAGTACCAAAGACTGCATAGAGCGCTTCAATACGCTCATTCGCCGGTTTTATGGCGATGTATCTATTGCATACACCACGACCCCTTTTGCAATAGCGACAGTACTCACTGATGCCCACGATAGAGCGCTCATTTTCCATATTGGAGAGCAGATCACTGATGTCGGCTTTGTAAAAGATGGCATGTTTCTGTACCAGCACTCATTTCCTATCGGGATGTACAACCTTTTTCATATCATGCACGAAAAGGGTGTCCCTCGTGGCCAGACAAATACACTCCTCGATGGCTACAAAATGAATGCAATACACGATGAAAAGCGCCGCATGGTCGAGGATTCGCTCAAGCTATTTAGTGCTATGTGGTCAGAGGGGTTCACCAGCATATTCACTACAGGGTTTTTTGGATTCTCTACGCCCGAGCGAGCGCTTATACTTTGTGACGATAGATTTGCACTATTTTTCCAAACAGCCATTACGACAAATCCTTTTACAAATCATAGTGGCGCAGCGAGCAAGATCAGCTGTAGCTTCATTACGCCATTACTCTTTACTGGCACTATAGCGACACCTATAGATGGCAGTACAGACGCAGTAGGGCTCCTTGTTACAAAATTTAGCACCATGCACCACGGCGCAACACTATGAAGCTCTACGACGTATTAACAAAAAAACGTATAGAAAAAGTAGCACCTCCCGAGGAGGAATATATAGCCCCACCCAAAAAAACTACTTTTGGGCATATTGTATTTTGGGGAGGTATTGTACTCGTGCTTATCATCATATATACACTCGGGGTAAATCTCGCTCGCACAAAAGTACATATCAAGCTCCGTCGTATTCCATTTGCACTCACCGATACACATATAGTGCTCGTCCATGAGTCAAAAGCTCAAGCGGGGGATGTGCCATTTCAAATAATCAAAGTGACTGACCAAGCACAGCGCGAAGTCATAGGTACACAGGCGCCATTTACTACAGTCGTAGTCAAAAAGCCTGCTCCAATAAAGCAGACTGTCATAAAAAAAGGTAAAAAGGTGACTGTGATGGTCACGCCACCACCAGCTCCTGTAGCGCCAAAAGTATTTACCTACCAAATAGCAGATGCTGATCGCGAGAATATAGCAAATACACTCTCTGCAGATGTATTTGAGCGATTGAAGCGCCAGACACGCACCCAGATCCCCGATGGGCTCCTCCTAAACCCAGAGCTCCAATTTTTCTTTTTTAATAAAAACAATATCTCATTTACCGGCAATACTATCGCATTCCCAGCTATCGCACAGGGCACACTCACCAGCTACCTCATCAACACCCAGGTTCTCGAGCAGGCAATAGCGGCTACAGTACTCCACGACACAAAGACCTATCCAGAGGTTGTAATACCTGAAATAGGCTCGCTCCAGATAAAAGCAATATCTGCAGCCCCACTAGACCCAAATACCATCCCAGACACCTTTACTATATCTATCACTGGTACAGGTACTATCATCACACAGGCATCTCCCGAGGAGATACAAAAAGAGCTCGTGGGCAAAAAAACAGCAGCTTTTGATAGTATTTTGGCAAATATCCCAGAGATAGACACTGGTACATTTTCTATGTATCCATTTTGGGCGAGGAATTTTCCCAAAATACAAAGCCGTATAACGGTAAAAGTTGACTAAAAATCTCACTTATATTACAATCAGTATTCTTCATGTCAGAACCACAAATATCAAAAGGAGTAGTCCAAGAAGCCCTACCAAACACTATGTTTCGTGTACAGCTTGAAAATGGCGACCTCCTTGTTGCATATTTGGCTGGCAAAATGAGATTGCACCGCATAAAAGTTATTGTAGGCGATACTGTCGAAGTATTGCTTGATCCATACGGTGGAAAAGGAAGAGTTGTCAGAAGATTATAATTAGTGTATACTTGCCACCGCAATGAAAGTCAGAGCAACAGTCAAAAAAATGTGTGCGAAATGTAAGGTTGTTAAACGCAGCCGCCATTTATTCGTGATTTGTGAAAATCCAAAACATAAACAGAAACAATAAAAAATTATGCGTATCCTCGGTATTACTATTCCAGAAAAAAAACAACTCGTTATTGGACTTACAACCCTCTATGGTGTTGGACGTACAACAGCTACAAAAGTGCTTCTTGAAGCAGGTGTAGCTACAACTACAAAGCCAGCAGATCTCACCCTCGACCAAGAAAATGCAATCCGCAAATCTATCGAAGAAATGACAATCGAAGGTAACCTCAAGCGTGAAGTATCTACAAACATCAAGCGTTTGAAAGATATCAAGTGCTACCGTGGTACTCGCCACACTCGCAAATTGCCAGTAAATGGCCAGCGTACAAAAACAAACTCACGTACTGTACGTGGAAATGTCCGCAATACTATGGCAAGTGGTCGCCGAAAGGAGAGTAAGACATAATAATTAATCATCATTTTATACCATGGGAAAAAAACGTATCACAACTCAAGAAGGACAGCTCGTCGAGAATCGCGGCCGTGCTTCTGCTCGTACTCCAAAGAAAAAGCTTGTAACTTCAACTCTTTCTATCGAAGCTACTTTCAATAATACAAAAGCATCTGTTACTGATGCAAAAGGTAATGTACTCTTCTGGTCTTCAGCTGGAGCACTCGGCTTCAAAGGGGCAAAAAAGGGTACTCCATTTGCCGCATCAAAAGTAGGCGAAATCCTCGCTGAAAAAGCTACTACAATCGGTGTAAAAGAAACACACGTAGTAGTACGCGGTGTAGGAAGCGGACGAGAACCACTTATCCGAGCATTCGTTGCTCCTGGTATCGATCTTCTTTCTGTAAAGGACATGACACCAGTACCGCACAATGGACCAAAAGCTAAGAAACCACGTAGAGTTTAATTTTTATGAAACCAGCAGCAAAATACAAAATTTGTCGAAGACTAGGAGCAGGAATGTTTGAAAAATGCCAAACTCCTAAGTTCGTCGCATCAGAAGCAAAAAAGCAAAAGTCAAACAAGCGCCCTAAGCAGCTTTCAGGATTCGGTACACAGCTTATCGAAAAGCAAAAAGTGCGCGTATCTTACGGTATCAGTGAAAAGCAGCTCCAAAACTATGTTGATAAAGCAACAAAAGCAAAGGGTATTGTTACAGAAAACCTTTTCATCCTCCTGGAAAGTCGTCTCGACAATGTGATCTATCGTCTTGGCTTTGCTCCATCACGCCGTTTTGCTCGCCAAATGGCATCTCACGGTCACTTTGTAGTAAATGGCAAGAAGGTAACCATCCCTTCAATGCACCTCCGTATTGGAGATGTTATCGAAGTACGTGAAGGATCTCGCAAGAGTCCAATGTTTACAGACTTTGCTGCAAAGGTAAAAGGATACGCATGGCCAAAATGGCTCAAGCTTACTCCAGAAGCTCTCCAAGCAGAGGTTATCGGAGTTCCAAAAAACGAGGAAGCATTCCTCCAGTTCGACACTGTTCTTGAGTTCTATAGTCGTTAATAGAACATAGTTTGCACGTATTACAAAATAATGGTACTATATAAAACCATGACTGATCAAAACATAATGCTTCCATCAAAACCAAAAAACGTTCACGAAGACGCACATAAAGGGGTATACGAAATAGACGGTCTCGTACCGGGCTATGGCTATACACTTGGAAACTCACTCCGTCGTATTATTTTGTCATCTATCCCAGGATGCGCTATTACTGCAGTAAAAATTGATGGTGCAGCACACGAATTCTCTACACTCGAAGGAGTAAAAGAGGATGTGATCACTATATTACTCCACCTCAAGAACGTGCGTTTTGCACTCGTAGGTGATGAGCCACAAAAAATCACTATCTCTGCAAAAGGCCCAAAGGTTGTAACTGCAGCAGATTTTTCTGGAAACAGTAGTGTAGAAGTAGTAAACAAAGATCAGTATATTTGTGAAATCACTGGCAAAAACGGCTTTACTGCAGAGGTTACTGTAGAGCGTGGCTTCGGCTTCCTCGTACGTGACCAGCATCACAAGCAAAAGGCTGAGATCGGTACTATCTTCCTCGATGCTATCTTTTCTCCAATCCGTCGCGCAAGCTACGATGTAGAAGAGATGCGTGTGGGCGACAAGACAAACTTCAACCGTCTTCGCCTCACTATCGAAACAGATGGTAGTATTTCTCCACGCACAGCGTTTGAGACTTCAGTAAAGACCATGATCGAGCAGCTCGCAGCAATCGTAGAGATTGATGCAGAAGTAGCGATCAAAGACATCCAAGCTCGCATGAGTACAAAGGTTGCACAGATGGAAGAGATCGAAGCAAGTAACGAAGAGATTGTAGAGGCTATCAGTACAGAAGAATCTGTAGATGTTACAGACGTGCTCAAGAACCGCATCGACACAATCGGCCTTTCTACTCGTACACTCAACTCTCTCACTGCAGCAAATATCCGTACCGTCGGCGGTGTTGCGCGCAAGCATGTTTCAGACCTTCTCGAAATAGATGGTATTGGAGACAAGGGTGTTGCTGAGATAAAAGAAGCACTCGCAAAGTTCGACTTGTCATTGAAAGATTAATTTGCTATAAGATAGTACCGATATATGAGACACCACAACGCAAACAGAAAATTTAATAGATCAAAGAACCAACGTGTTGCGCTCGTGCGTGGACTTGCTCAGGCTATTATCCTCGATGAGAAGATCCTCACTACAGAGGCAAAAGCAAAAGAAATTCGCCCAAAAATCGAAAAGCTTATTACACGTGCAAAAAATGCGAACCTTTCAGACCGCAAGCTTCTTCTTGCAAACTTTTACAACAATACAGAAGTGGTAGAGAAGCTTATCTCTGACATTGCTCCTCGCTACGCTACTCGTGCAGGCGGCTACACACGTATCACAAAGATCGTGGCTCGCAAAGGCGATGGTAGTAAGATGGCAGTAATAGAATTAGTATAAAAGATATGGAATACACACTCGACGCAACAAACAAATCTATGGGACGCCTTGCAAGTGAAATTGCAGCACTTTTGATGGGTAAAAATGACACTTCATTTACTCGCAACAATGTTTCTCCAAACACTGTAGTGGTAACAAATGCAAGTAAGATGAAAGTAGCTCAGCAAAAGCTCGATGAAAAAACATATCTCTCTTTCTCTGGATACCCAGGAGGACTTAAAGAAAGTACTATGAAGCACGTTATCAGCAAAAAGGGCTACGCAGAGGTACTCCGCACTGCTGTAAAAGGCATGCTCCCAAAGAACAAGCTCCAGGCCGAATTTTTAAAACATTTAACAATCTCTGAATAATATGGAAAAGAAACCAACAACAGGAAAGAAATACACAGAAGCTATCGGCCGCCGCAAGACTGCTACTGCTCGCGTACGTATCAGCGAAGCCTCAAAGACTTCTATTTTGATAAATAACAAAGAAGTACAGGATTACTTTCCAACTACAGACATGCAAAAGATTGTTTCAAGCCCTTTTGAGACAACAGAGCAGAAAGGTCACTTTGCAGTATCTGTACACGTAAATGGTGGTGGTATCCACGGCCAGTCAGAGGCAGTACGCCATGGTATCTCTCGTGCACTTGTCATCGAAAACGAAGAAGACAAGACAGCCCTCAAGCAAGCAGGATTCCTCAAGCGTGATGCACGTGCAAAAGAGCGCCGTAAATTCGGTCTCAAGAAGGCGCGTAAGGCACCGCAATGGTCAAAACGTTAAGACTCCAAAAAACACCTTCAGACGAGGGTGTTTTTTGTTTATAAATAATATATAATAGGTCACATATGGAAACAGAAAATCTAGACAACGATGTAGTATTTGAAGAAAGCACAGAAGAGGGTATGGCGCTCGGAGCTGCCGCAAAAGTAAAGAAGCTCCAAGAAAAGATCAAAGTACTCGAAAAAGAAAAAGCTGAGTACCTCGACGGCTGGCAGAGAGCACGTGCGGACTATGCAAATCTCCAAAAGACCGGAGATGAAGACAAGAAGCGTGTGCGAGCACTCGTAGAGGAATCTTTCATCGAAGACCTCCTTCCTACACTCGATAGCTTTGCAATGGCATTTAGCAACACCGAAGCCTGGGAGAAAGTAGAGCCGCAATGGCGCACTGGTGTAGAGTACATATACCAGCAATTCCTCAAAGCCCTCAATGACAAAAATGTATCTATCATCCCCGCAAAAGTAGGCGACAGCTTCGACGCATACATGCACGAATCTATAGAATCTGTAGATACTGATGACACAACAAAAGACCACACAATTGCAGCAATAGTACAACAAGGCTACATGCTCGGAGAAAAAGTACTCAGACCTGCGAGAGTGAAAGTATACGCAACAAAATAATACATAAAAAACACTTCATATCTGAAGTGTTTTTTATTTTCCTCCAAATACTTTGAGAAGCTCCTGATGCGAAACTTCATCTATAGTATCAGTCACAATAATCGTGAGCTCTGTCGTGAGACCGAGGTCTTTTTTGATATTCGTAAATAGGTGCTCGTATGGAAAAGGGGAGACCCAGGCAGAATTTTTGAGACAGACGAAGTTGGCCTTCTTCAGGAGGTAGCGCAAGCTTTCGCGCTCGTTCTTGCGAGACTCTGGCATATCGAGGAGGATTATGCGCCATTTGCCATCCCAATTGTGGCTCACGAGAGCAGTATCTGCATCGATGATAGCGCTATGTGCCTTTTGTTTACCTGCTTTTGTGAGGCGTGCATAGGACTGGTCTCCTATAGAGGATATAGCTTCTACATATCCGCCGTCTGCAAGGGCTTTTAATGAGCGTGTAGCCGCGTATACGGCTTTTTTATCATCGTTTTGAGCATCGATACGGGTATGAATGTCAGACACCGCTACAACGGGCTTTTCAGAGAGGATTTTAAGGATTTTTTTAGAAAAATCTGCCATGTATATATTCTACAACAAAAGCTGTATTTTGCAATCCTGGTATTTACTATATACCTGTACTACACTTGTATACATATGCAACAAACATTTTCAATCAAAGCGATCCTCAAAGAAGCAACAGCAATAATGAAGCCACACCGCTGGGCAGCAATTGGTCAGTATGCACTTATTTCTATAGTACTCGGAATGCTCTTCAGTGCACTTTTTGGAAAAGGAGCTATCATCGGAAGTTTCCTCACTTCTTTTATCGTAGTACGCTGGACACTCTCATACATCAAAAATGGTTCATTTAGTTTTGATGAAATCTTTGAAGGGGTAACATTCAAACACTTCATATACTTTGTATGCGCACTCGCACTTATGGTTATCTCTATTGTCGGAGGGTTCTTCCTTCTCATAGTGCCGGCACTCATCTTTGCAACACGACTTATTTTTGTACCGTATATTGCAGCAGAAAAGCAGATCGCTCCTATGGAAGCACTTCGCGAGAGCAAGCGCATTACAAAAGGAATTCGTTGGAAAATTTTTGGCTTTATGTGTGTTATGGCGCTTATAAATCTCCTCGGACTTTTGTGCCTTATAGTGGGAGTACTCTATACTGCACCACTTACGAAACTTGCAACAGGTGCGCTCTACAAAAAGCTTTCAACTAAAAAAGAATCTGAGCCTATTGCAGAAGTGGTAGAAACAATCGAAGCTACAGCATAATACCTGTATACCCAAACAAAAACCGCCTTTTGGGCGGTTTTTGTTATTATATAAGGCTCAAATCCTACTTGACAGCCCTATATATACAGGAGTATTATATATTTATACAAGTATTCTGCGGTCGCGAAATGCTTGCAAAATCTTATTAGTCTAATAGTTTATAAAACATTATGGCAAAAATAATCGGAATTGACTTAGGAACAACAAACTCGGCTGTATCTATCATCGAAGGTGGACAGCCAAAGATCATAGAAAATATCGAAGGTGCTCGTACGACACCGTCTATCGTAGCAAAGGGTAAAACTGGCGACACACTAGTGGGGCTTCTCGCAAAGCGCCAAGCGGTGACAAACCCAGCAAATACTATATACGGTATCAAGCGCTTCATGGGGCATGCATACGATGAGGTAGCAAAGGTGATCAAAGGCTCTGCATTTACAGTATCAAAAGGTGCAGACGGTGGTGCGCTCGTAAAGATGGGCGACAAAGACTACCGCCCAGAAGAGATCTCTGCGATGATTCTCCAAAAGATAAAAGCAGATGTAGAAGCAAAGCTCGGCGAAAAGGTAACCGAGGCTATCATCACCGTACCAGCGTATTTCAACGATGCACAGCGCAAGGCTACAAAAGACGCAGGTGCGATCGCAGGTCTCGATGTGAAGCGTATCATCAACGAGCCTACAGCAGCAGCACTCGCATACGGATTCAACACAAAGAAAAATGAGAAGATCGTCGTATACGACTTTGGAGGAGGTACATTTGATGTATCAGTACTCGAAGTATCAGATGTAGACGAGCAGCAATCTATCGAAGTGAAATCTACCGATGGAGACTCTATGATGGGAGGTCGCGATATCGACCAAAAGATCATGCAGTGGATCGCCGATGAATTCAAAAAGACATCTGGTGTAGATATCATGAATGATCCACTCGCAAAGCAGCGTCTCGATGAAGCAGCAGAAAAAGCAAAGATCGAGCTCTCTACAGCAGTGGACACAGAGATCAATATCCCATTCATCACTAGTACCGCAGAGGGCCCACAGCACTTGCTCGTCAAAATGACTCGTGCTCAGCTCGAATCTATCGCAGACGAATACATCGCTCGCTCTATCGAGATCACCAAGCGCGCACTCGAGGCTAGCCCATTCAAGATGGCAGAAATCAACGAAGTGATCCTCGTCGGAGGCCAGACTCGTATGCCAAAGATTGTCGAAGAGGTAAAGAAACTCTTTGGCGGCAAAGAGCCAAACCGCTCTATCAACCCAGACGAAGTAGTAGCCCTCGGTGCAGCAGTGCAGGGTGGCGTGCTCCAGGGTGACGTACGCGATGTACTCCTCCTCGACGTGATCCCACTTTCTCTCGGTATTGAAACACTTGGTGGAGTAGCTACAAAGCTCGTAGAGCGCAATACTACTATCCCGTCTTCAAAGAGCCAGGTATTCTCGACCGCAGTAGACAACCAGCCGTCTGTAGAGATCCACATCGTACAAGGCGAGCGACCTATGGCAGCCGACAACAAGACTATCGGAAGATTTGTCCTCGACGGCATTGCACCAGCACCACGAGGTATCCCACAAGTAGAAGTATCTTTTGACGTAGACTCAAACGGTATCCTTTCTGTAAAAGCAAAAGACAAAGCAACAGGCAAAGAGCAGTCTATCCGCATCGAAGCTTCTAGTGGTCTCACCCCAGAAGATATCGAGCGTATGAAAAAAGACGCAGAGCTCAATGCTGAAGCAGATGCAAAAAAGAAAGATATGGCAGATGCAAAGAATACTGCAGAAATGACTATCTTTTCAGCAGAAAAAGCCCTCGCAGATCATGGCGCAAATATTACAGATGAAATAAAATCTGGCGTACAAGCAAAAATTGCAGAATTAAAAACTGCAAAAGATGGTGATGACAAAGAAGCTATCACCACAAAGACCCACGAGCTTTCTACAGAAATGCAGAAAATAGGGGAGCACATCGCAAAAAACACTCCGTCAGGTGATGCAGCACAATCTACCAGTGCAGAGCCTCAGCCAGAAGAAATCCGCGACACAACAGCTGAAGAAAAGAAAGACTAATACAAAAATAACATAGCTCACGCAAAATCCCCTTATAAGAAAGGGGATTTTGTTATATTGACATTAGTATATAAATATGCTATATTTATATAGTTCTTTTATAAACTTATTTAACTTGGTCATAGCCAAAAGATTCAATATTATTTGAGTTTTCTGGCTATGACTAAGATGGTTATAGTTCCTGATTGCGGAAAGCAATCAAAAAACGGGCTATCAGCCTATAAATTAAATAATATGAAATATAACGAAATGACATTCGGAAGAATGGAGGCAATTATCAACAAACTTGGAGGCGAAGAAGGAGTAGAAAAATTTCTTTCTGGTAAAATCCACTTAGTAGAAACAAAATTTCCTATTTGGAAAAATGTAAAACTTGGTGTTTATAAAACTGTTTTAGACTATCAAAATGCTCTAATAGAAAATGGACTAAGAAGTACAAGTTTAGCTAAAAAAATAATGAACACTGAAGACTTCATTATTTCTCCAGAAATAAAAATTGTTGATCTTGTAGTTGTTACAGTAAAAGATCTTGGTTTTATTGAAAGGACTACTATAGGTGCTTTCCATAAAAGAGCGTTTTCATTAGGACTTTCATTATGCCCATTAGAAGTTGGACCAGCTCTTGTACTTAATTCTGGACTAGAAATTGCAACTGATACAGTACAAAGGATTGACTTAAACATACAAACCACTGGGGCCTTACCAGAAGGAAGGTATTTAAATACTTTTAAAATTTCAAATTTACAAGATTGTATATGTTTAGGTGACGGACCTATTAGTTCTAATACTGTGATATCTCCTGATTTTGATTATCAAGTAAAGTATGTTTTTGCTAAAAACTAAATCTTTAAAGCCTCAAAAAAAATGAGGCTTTTTTTATTTCCAATATATGCTACAATACATCCACTATGAACAAGAAACGAAAAGTAGCTGCAAAAAAGAAGCGCAAAGCAGAAGGAAAGACTGTATCTCTCCGTCACCGATAATCGGTATAATTTTGCACAAATATTCCGCCTTTGGCGAGATAAAGCTTATAAATAAAGGCATTTTGCCTTTATTTTGCTATATAGGTATGTTATAATACTCCCACTATGGCACAAGATTTTTATCATACATTAGGGGTAGAAAAAAATGCTTCTAAAGAAGATATAAAGAAGGCATTTCATAAACTAGCCCACAAATACCACCCAGACAAAAAGGATGGGGACGAGAAGAAATTCAAAGAAGTAAACGAAGCGTATCAGACGCTCTCGGACGATCAGAAGCGTGCGCAATACGACCAATACGGATCTGCGGGTCCGCAAGGTGGCTTTGGTGGCGGGCAAGGTTTCGGTGGTTTCGACTTCTCTGGGTTCTCACAAGGCGGCTCAGGCCAGGGCTTTGAGTTCGACATGGGAGATATCTTTGGCGATATGTTTGGCGGCGGCTCTCGTAGAAACCAAGTACGCCGGGGCAACGATTTGCAGACTACCATCAATCTCACTTTCAAAGAGAGTGTCTTTGGCACAGAAAAAGAAATATCGATGACAAAGCCTTTTGCATGTAGTACTTGTAAAGGCGATGGTGCAAAGCCAGGCACTGGCTTTGATACTTGCAAAAATTGCGATGGTAAAGGATCTATCCGCCACGTACAGCGCACTATACTCGGCAATATTGCAACTACAGCTACCTGTGATGTATGTAGCGGCAAAGGCAAGATTCCAAAAGAAAAATGTAACACTTGTAAGGGTGCAGGTGTCGTGCGCGATACACGTACCGTGAAGGTCCAGATACCAGCTGGTATACAAAATGGCGAGACACTACGGGTCACTGGTATGGGAGACGCTATCCAGGGTGGCCAAAGTGGGGATCTCTATATCCGCATATCTGTAGCGATGCACAAAAGTATCGCTCGCCAAGGGCAAGACCTGTATGCAAAATTTGACATATCGCTCACCGATGCAATCCTTGGTGGCACCTTTGAGATAGAGACGCTCGATGGCATGCAAACATTCGACGTGCCAGCAGGCAGCCAGCTCGGCGATAGTGTAGTGCTCAAACACCTCGGCGTGGCAAATAGCTCTGGCAAGCGCGGCAACTTCATTATCCAGCTCCATATCAAGCTCCCAACAAAGCTTTCAAAGCAAGCAAAATCTCTCATAGAGGAATTGAAAAAAGAGGGGATATAAAAAGAAAAACTGCAACAATGTAAAATTGTTGCAGTTTTTATGAATTAGTATCCCTCTTTAAAACTATAATGAATCCATCTGAAAACAAAATGTAACAATGAAGCGGTAATTAGATAAATATAAAAATTATTATATCCAACTCCAAATGCAATATAGTTTATGAGTAATAAACTAATTGCTGCGATAGCTACACCTTGAAGAGCTTTCATTTTTTTATAAGTAATCCAAACAGAAAACTGAATAAAAATAAAAACAATTAAAAGGACAAATGTAAAAGAATGCACTGTATCATGCATATAATGCGTGATACCAAAAAAATAATTTAATACTATGGCAATTAATCCAATTACCAAGTGTAGGTACGCTTTTTTCATTTTACTGAATTTAAATTGTTAAGAATTTATTATATCATAACATATTTTTTATATAATGCAAGCATAGCTAAAACCCTTATTTTCTTATATAATTTAAAAATTATGGCATCACAAGACGAAATACGAACAGAGCGCATCCGCAAACTAGAACTCCTCAAAGAAAAAGGTATAGATCCGTACCCAGCAGAGTCACTTCGCACGAGCACTATTGCAGACTTTTTTGCTACTGCTGATTTTTCTACAGAAATCGCGACTGACAAAAATGCAACTCTCGCAGGGCGTATTATGTCTTTCCGCAAGCACGGCGCGCTCAGCTTCCTCGATATAAATGACGGCACAGCGACTA
>JACCDG010579536.1_pt1 | contig 13877 bp, 8 predicted proteins | sample 7442471 | NCBI WGS metagenome assembly JACCDG01 (sample SAMN15323444, study PRJNA562643) | freshwater metagenome | isolation source: river surface water | place: USA:Blue River Watershed | collected 2017-08-17
TAGTAAAGTCATTTTTACAATTTTGACAGTTTCTGATTTCGCTTTCCATAGTATTTTTTATTTAAATTTAATCGAAGTAGTTACGAAGTCTTAAAATTTTATGATGTGATCTTAGTTTTTCATGAACCTTGGCTTCGATTTGACGAATACGTTCACGAGTCACATTGAATTCTTGTCCGACTTCTTCTAGTGTATGCTGAACTCCATCTAAAAGTCCAAAACGAAGCTCGAGTATCCGACGTTCTTTTGGTGAAAGTTCGGCTAGGACTTCTTTGATTTGATCTTGCAAGATTCTACGAGATGACTCTTGATCAGGTCTTAAGATTTTATCATCGGCAATAAAATCCCCACGAGCTGATTTATCCTCATCATCGCCTATTGGCTGTTCAAGAGAAACTGTATCTTGATTGATTTGTTGAATCATATGGATTTTATCAACTTCAATTCCCATTTCTGTTGCAATTTCTTCGGGCATTGGTTCACGGCCTAAATCTTGCCCCAATCGGCGAACGACTTGTTTGTATTTAGAAATAGTTTCAACCATATGCACTGGGATACGAATAGTTCGTGATTGATCAGCTAAAGCTCGAGTTATGGATTGACGAATCCACCAAGTAGCATAAGTTGAGAATTTATAACCTTTGGTCCAATCGAATTTTTCAACTGCTTTAAATAAACCTAAATTCCCTTCTTGAATAAGATCAAGTAATGATAAATCAGCTGATCGCCCAACATATTTTTTAGCAATAGAAACAACAAGACGCAGGTTAGCCCGAGCTAAAATGTTTTTAGCTTCATTTTCACCATTAGCAATCCTGCGAGCTAAATCTCGCTCATCAGCTGCTGAAACCAAAGAATATTGACCAATTTCACGTAAATACATTTGAATTGAATCATATTGACTAGCTGGTACATCACGCAAAACTTTATCATTTGCTTTTAATGCATCGGTGTCCAAATCAAGCAAATTTCCACCTTCAAGTACATCAATATGAATTGATTGGAACAAATCATAAAGCTCTTCTAGTAATGGAATATTATGTTCAATATCTGGGAATTCTTTTAAAATTTCATCATAAGTAATGAACCCACGTTTTTTACCTTTTTCTAAAAGTATATTTTTGCGAATCTCAATTAGGTTAGCATTTTTACTAGCAGGTGTTGGTTTGCTAGATGATTTAACAACAACAGGTTTACTAATCTTTTTAGTTAAAACCTTTTTAACAGTTTTCTTTGTAACTTTTTTTATTATTTTTTTAACTGCAACTTTTTTAACTAGTTTTTTAACAACCTTAAAGGGTTTCTTTGTAACTTTCTTTACTATTTTTTTAACTGGTTTTTTAGGTACTGGTTTTTTAACCACTTTTTTAACTGTAGTTTTTTTTATGATTTTCCCGCCGGCATTCGCTGTGCGAGAAGCATTGCGGGCAGGTTTTGTTGTTTTTTTTGTAGGCATGATTTATTTAAATTAGATATATTTATATTAAACGACGTTTTTCTTTTATTTCTTCTATAGTTTTCTTAATTTCCCATTGTTTTTTTATTAATTCTGGGTTATTTTCATCCCGCAGGATTTCATCTTTTAATTTATTTAATATAGCACGAAATAGATATTCTTGATACTCGAGTAATATATCTTCAACAAATGAATCTGGTTTGTTTGATCGACTAAATTCAATATCAGATTTCATTGAAAGTATCCCGGATTGATTTTTTAATTCATTTTCATTGTTTATTTTATCTTCTGGGTTTATATTTTTATCCAAAAAGTCTAATATTCTTTGTCGATATTTATAAAGTCCACTGTCTATTATTTGACTTCCAAAATAAATTCCCCAGAATTTTTCTTTTATAGTTAATCCGGTATCATTTTGTTCATCTTTATTTTGATTAACATTTTTGTTTAAAGTATTTTCTGTTTTAGAATTTAAAAGTAAAGCATCTTTTAAAACTAAATCAATTAGAATCCCAAAATATTTCTCAACAATTCTACTGGATTCATGTTTATCAACAGAGCTTGGTAATATTGCTATTATTGGAATAATAACATTTTTAACCATTTCTATTTGTAAAGATCGTTCAATATTTTTATTAATAATTCTTATAGCTAAAGCTTCAACTGGATGTAGAGCTTGTTTTAAAATATCTTTCCAAACATCAATTCCTCCATCACTTGATAAAATATCGGCAGGGTCCTTGGAACCAGAAATATTTTTAATAAGTTTTAAAGATATTCCAATAGGTAGAGCCTCTTTAATTATTCTTAGTTGAGCTTTTTCCCCAGCTTCATCATTATCAAGAGCTAAAATCATATTAGGCGATAATTTAGAAAGAAGCCCTAAATGAGTAGGTATTCCATCGTCTTTTTGTATATCACCGGAAAATGCTGTACCTGAAACAGCAATAGTATTTTTAAATCCTGATTGATGCGACATCACTACATCAAATTGACCTTCAACTAAAATAGAAAAATTATGTTTTCTAATATAAGATTTTGCATGGGAAAAACCATATAAAATATTTGATTTGTGGTATAGTTCGGTTTCTGGAGAATTTATATATTTACCGCTTTTACCATCATCAAATTCTGGTAATATCCGAGCACTATAAGCAATGACTCGCCCTGATGAATCTTCAACTGGAAACATTATTCTAGCGCGAAATCGATCATAAATTCCATTGTCCCCTTTGATTCCAAGACCAGTAGCAACAATAATTTCTTCACTAAAACCAAGACCTAAAAGATGATTTGTTAATTCATTCCATTTATCAATAGAATACCCAATACGAAAATCTTTTATTGTTTGATCTTGTAAACCGCGTTTTTTTAAATAATCTTTTGCTGGAATATTTATTTCTAAATTCTTTTGAAAAAATTTAGTAGCAGATTCCAAACAATCATAAAGTTTATCTTTTCTTGTTTGAGCTTCTTTGGAAACTGGAGCTAATTCTACTCCGGCACGATTAGCTAATAGTTGTAATGCTCCTTTGAAATCAAGTCCTTCGTATCTTTCAACAAAAGAAAAGATGTCACCTTTTTCGTTACAACCAAAACAATAATACGTCCCACGGTCAGGTGATACATAAAACGACGCTGATTTTTCATTATGAAATGGGCAACGAGCACGCAAGTATTTACCTGCCTGCTCGAGAGTCATATACCCACCAATTACATCTTCAATTGGTAGCCTAGATTTTATTTCTTCTACATGACCACCATTCATAATATTGTTTAATTAATTAAAGAGCTTCTCCAGTCTCTTCATCAATAATAATTTCGTCACTAATTTCTCGAAAACCTGTACCTGCTGGGATAAGTCGCCCAACGATAACATTTTCTTTAAGACCACGCAGACGATCAATTCCACCCTTTACAGCATTATTAATTAACACTCGGTTTGTATTTTGGAAAGATGCTGCTGAGAGCCATGATTTAGCAGTTAGAGAAACTTCCGTAATACCTAGCACCAGAGTATCACCTTTGGCACCACGTTCCCCAACATATTCTAGACGCATATTTTCTTCTTCTAGTTCTGCTTTTTCTACAATTTCACCTGGGGAAAGAGTTGAATCCCCTGTTTCTTTGACTCGAACACGAGAAAACATTTGGCGAATAATAATTTCAATATGTTTATGGTCAATAGATGCACTTTGAAGTTCATAAACTTTTGTAATTTCACGGACAATATATTCTTGTGCCATTCGAACACCCCCATATTTGAAAATCTCACTAATATCAGCTGAACCATCAGTTAGTAATTCTCCAGCTACAACATGTTGACCTGGTTTAACAATTGGGTTTCGACGAATAGGAATAAGGTATTCAATTGATCCATCTTTACCTGCACCTTTTTCATCATTTAATATAACAATGATTTTATCTGTACCACTTTGTTTAACTTCTAGAACTTCACCATTTGTTTTAGAAACAGCAGCTGGAGATTTTGGAATACGACGCTCGAAGATTTCTTCAACACGAGGAAGACCTTGAGTAATGTCTCCACCACCAGCAACACCTCCGGAATGGAAAGTACGAAGTGTAAGCTGTGTACCTGGTTCACCAATAGCTTGAGCTGCAATAATACCTACAGCTTGACCACGTTCAATCATTGCATTACGTCCCAAGTCTGTTCCGTAACACATCTGACATACACCAAATCTTCCTTTACAAAATAGTGGACTTCGAACTGGAACTTCAATGATTCCAGCATTAACTATATCTAGTGCAATATCTTTAGTTACCAAAGTATTACGTTTCCACAAAACAGTACCTTTTGCATCTTTCAAATCTTGAGCTAATACTCGTCCACGAACTTGACGAAGTAATGGTATTTCGGTTCCACCAATAAGCTCGGTTTTAACTGTTTTATATTCTTTTGTTTTACAATCCTCTTCAGTAACAACTACATCTTGAGAAACATCAACAAGTCTTCGAGTTAAGTAACCAGCTTTGGCAGTATTAAGCGCAGTGTCTGCAGAACCTTTACGTGAACCGTGTGTTGTAATGAAATATTGAATTGGTGAAAGTCCTTCGATATATGAAGGCACAACTGGGTAATCAATAATACGTCCTGTTGTGTTAACAATAAGACCTTTCATACCGGCCATTTGAACCATAGACCCCATATTACCACGGGCTCCTGACATGATTAAATCATAGGTTGAGCCTTTTGGATCCAAAGTTGCAGGAATTGCTTTTTCAATTTCTTTTTTAGCTTTTTCCCAAATTTCAAGAACTTTACGATAACGCTCTTCATCAGAAAGTAGACCATCATCATAGTGACCTATAACTACAAGCTCTTTTTTGCGAGCTTCTTCAACTATTTTTGGTTTTTCAACTGGTACACGTACGTTATCTATACCCCAAGTAATACCGGTATGTGTTGAATATTTGAAACCAAAAGATTTAATTTTATCCAAGAATAGTGCTGTAGTATCAATACCATAATGGAAAATAAGATCATCAATCAATGCTCCAATTTGTTTTTTATTAATTTCTTTATTTAAGAAAGGAAAAGTTTCTGGCAAAATATTGTTAAACAGAATTCTTCCAACTGTTGTTTCAAAAACTTGACCATTAAATTCTGCATATTTTTCTTTATTTGTCGGTAAGACTTTTATTTTTGCACGATATGTTACGTGTCCAAAATCATAAGCCATGATAGCTTGATTAGGTGATGCAAATATCATTCCTTCACCTTTTTCACCATCAACTTCTTTTGTCATCCAGAAAGCTCCCAAGACCATATCGAATTTAGGTTCTGTAATTGGTTCACCATTTTGTGGTTTAAGAAGATTTTTATTTGCAGCCATTAATTCACGTGCTTCATCTTGAGCAGGTTCAGATAGTGGTACATATACCGCCATTTGGTCCCCGTCAAAGTCCGCATTAAATCCAGTACAAACCAGTGGGTGTAGTTGAATAGCATTACCTTCAATAAGAACTGGCATAAAAGCTTGGATACCTAGACGGTGCAATGTTGGTGCACGATTAAGGAGTACGTATTTACCTTTGATTACGTCTTCTAATATTGCCCAAACTTCTGGGATTTGATCTTCGATTAATTTGTTTGCTCCACGAATATTGTATGCTAATTCTGTTTCGATAAGTTTTGCAATAACAAAAGGACGGAATAATTCAAGTGCCATGTGTTTTGGTAGACCACATTGATTAAGTTTTAAATCAGGTCCAACAACAATAACTGAACGTCCTGAATAGTCCACACGTTTACCTAACAAGTTTGCACGGAAAAGACCTTGTTTTGATTTCAAGTTATCAGCCAAAGATTTAAGCGCACGCTTTTGAGATTGACTCATAGCTTGAGCTCCATCTTGTTTAGCCATCGAGTTATCAATAAGCGCATCAACAGCTTCTTGTAAGATACGTTTTTCGTTACGCAAAATAACATCCGGTGCTGAAATTTCAATAAGTTTTCTTAGACGATTATTACGGTTAATAACACGACGATACAGGTCATTGATATCACTCGTTGCATGACGCCCACCATCCAGTGCTACCATTGGACGAAGTGCTGGCGGAATAACTGGAATAACAGACAAGAACATCCATTCTGGGCGAGAATGTGAATGCAGAAGTGCTCTTATTAAGGTTAATCTTTTTTCTAATTTTTCACGTTCAAGAGTTTTAGCTTTTTGTAAACTAGTTTCAATTTGGTTTTTTAATTTTTCAAGATCAATATTTTTAAATAAATTAAATATTGCTTCAGCCCCAATACTAGCTTCAAAGCAACTACCGTATTTTAGACTAAAATGATGATATTGTAATTCATTCATTACACGACCTTGAACAATACTATCCAAATCACTACTTGCTTGAGTAAATAATTCTTTTAGTTTTAATTTAGAATCTTCATCAGTTACAGTTTTTATTTTTGATTTGTATTCACTTTCTAGACTTTTCCTTATTTCTTCTTTTGCATCATCATGAACAACAGTAACAATATACCCTGCAAAATAAATAACTTTTTCAAGATCACCCCCTGTAATACCCATGATTAGTGCCATTCGAGATGGAACACCTTTTAAAAACCAAATATGAGCAACAGGTGAAGCTAGTTCAATATGCCCCATTCTTTCACGACGAACAATAGAACGTGTTACTTCAACTCCACATTTTTCACAAACAATATCTTTATAACGAATTCGGCGATATTTACCACAGTAACATTCATAGTCTTTTTCTGGACCAAATATTTTTTCATCAAAAAGCCCACCGCGTTCAGATCTACCTGTACGATAGTTAATAGTTTCTGGTTTTGTAATTTCTCCGTATGACCACTCTCGCATTCTATCCGGTGATGCTAGACGAAGTGTAATGTAGTCAAACGATTTAGTATCAAATGTTTTTGTACTCATATTAGTTTTGTATATCATTAGCTTCTAAATCATTCACAGTTTCTTCGGACATTATTTCTTCAACTTCGGGCATAACTGGCATATCAGCATTATCAATTTGGTCATCAGTATCATCATTTGATAATTTTCGTAAATCAACATCTAATGCTAAACCTCTAAGATATGAAAGCATAACATTAAATGATGCTGGTGAATGTGGTTCTGGGATTATATTACCTTTGATGATTGCATCAAATGTTTGTGAACGGCCTTGGATATCATCTGACTTAACTGTAAGCATTTCACGCAAAATGTTCGATGCTCCATAACCTTCAAGCGCCCAGACCTCCATTTCTCCAAATCTTTGTCCTCCAGACTGAGCTTTACCACCAAGTGGTTGTTGTGTGATTAATGAATACGGACCAATAGCACGCATGTGTAGTTTGTCTTCAACCATGTGATGCAGTTTAAGCATGTATTTCATACCAATAGCAATGTCTTGATCAAAGGCTTCACCTGTACGTCCATCATAAAGAGTAACGCGACCAGATTCTGGCATACCAGCTTTTATTAATTCACTTTGAATTTCATCTACTGTTGCTCCCATAAATGGTGGAACAATTGCTTGGTAACCTAATTTTTCTGCAGCTAAACCTAAATGGATTTCAAGAATTTGCCCCAAGTTCATACGAGATGGAATACCCAGTGGAGTAAGTAATATCTCCATTGGTGTACCATCTTGCATGTATGGCATTTCTTCAATTGGAAGAATCCGTGAAATAACACCTTTGTTACCATGACGACCAGCTAGCTTATCACCAACTGAAATATTTCGAACTTGTGCTATTTCAATAATTATCCTCTTTAAGATTCCTGATTCTAATTTATGCCCAGCATCACGTGAGAAAACCTTAACCCCTACAACACGGCCTTTTTTACCATGCTCAAGCCTTAGTGATGTGTCTTTAACATCACGTGCTTTTTCAGCAAAAATAGAACGGAGAAGTCTTTCTTCTGGAGTTAATTCTGTTTCACCTTTTGGTGTAATTTTACCAACCAAAATATCATTTTCACGAACCTCGGCTCCAATACGAATTACCCCATCTTCATCAAGGTCTTTTAATTTTAGTTCACCAACATTTGGAATATCTCGAGTTGTTTGTTCGGGTCCAAGTTTTGTATCACGAACATTACATACGAATTCAGTTGTATAAATAGAAGTAAAAATACTACGACGAACTAAATCTTCAGATAAGATTATCGCATCTTCAAAATTAGCTCCATTCCATGTCATAAAAGCAACACGGACATTTTGACCTAGTGCAATTTCTCCATTAACAGTTGAACTAGTATCCGCTAAAATATCACCAACTTTAACAACGTCCCCAATATTTACAACTGGTCTTTGATGGAAGACATTAAAGTTGTTTGTTCGAGAAAAGTTTACAAGATTATAAGTATGGTTTTTACTTGCTTTATCTTTAACCATGATTCTTTTACCGTCTACATATGTAACAGTACCAGCATGATTAGCTAGAATAAGACGTCCGGAATCGCGTCCAGCTAAAGCTTCGATACCAGTAGCAACTAATGGCGCCATTGGGATAATACACGGTACAGCTTGTTTTTGCATGTTTGATCCCATCAGAGCACGTGTACCTTCATCGTGTTCCAAAAATGGAATCATTGATGTAGCTAATGAAAAAGCTTGGTTTGGAGCAACATCGACATAATCAACGTCTTCTCTTCTTGCTAGTCCTGGAGATGTTCGAATACGTGATTCAACAAAATCTTGAGCGATCATTCCTTTGTCATCATAATCAAGACCTGCATGGGCAATGATTGAACGTTCTTCTTCAAGTGCATTTAAATAAACAATTTCACCAGTAATTTTACCTTTTACAACTTTAACGTATGGGGTTTCAATGATTCCAAATTCGTTAATTTTTGCATATGTTGCAAGGTGAAGAATAAGACCAATGTTTGGACCTTCTGGAGTATGGATTGGACATACACGACCATAGTGTGATGTATGCACGTCACGGACTTCAAGCCCGGCACGCTCGCGAGTTAAACCACCAGGCCCAAGAGCTGAGAGTGTTCGAAGGTGCTCGAGTTCCGCCAAGACATTTTCTTGGTTCATAAATTGAGACAATTGGTTTGTAGTAAAGAATTCTTTAATCCGAGCTTCAAGTGGCCGTTGGTTAAGAATTTGTACAGGTAATGTTGTATCAATATCAATTGTCGACATTCTATCTTGAATGTTTCTTTTCATTTGAGTAAACCCAACACGAATTTTTTGTTGAAGCATTTCACCAACATACCGAACACGACGTTGACCAAGGTGGTCAATATCATCACTTTTAGAATTTGGAGTTTCGTTAAGATAAATAATATGAGCTAAAATTGACATTACATCATCAGCTCCAAGAGTACGAGTTTCTAAATCTTTTTCATTGAGAGATTTATCAAATCTTTTATTAAAACGATATCGTCCAACAGGTGATAAATCATATCTTTCTGCTGACATTATTGCTTCTACATATTCACGAGCGTTGGCTTCATCGGCTAAATCACCATCACGAAGCTTTTTATACATTTCCAAATATGCATTTGCACGATCTTTAGAAGTATCTTTTGCAATAAGCGCATTTAAAACATCTTTAAGTTTTGTATTTTTACCACAAGCTTTAACGATATCTTCATCAGTTTCTAAACCAAGAGCACGAAGAAGAGTAATAACATTAAATTTACGTTTTTTATCAATACGAACATACAAACCACCATCAACTTCAGAATCAATTTCTATCCAGACACCACGAGCTGGAATAATTTTTGCACCAAAATAACGTTTACCTTTTAGTTCCTGATCAGTAAAGAACACACCAAAAGACCGGGCAAGTTGTGGCACAATAACTCGCTCGACACCGTTAATGATAAATGTTCCATGAGCAGTCATCAGTGGGATATCTGCCATAAAGATTTCTTGCTCTTTAGAACTATTTAAACTTTTATTAGTTAGTTTGACTCGAGCTTTTAATTGCCCTTCATAAGTTACTTGATTAAATTTAGCATCTTCTTCTGAACATTTTGGTTCAGATAAAGAAAAAGATACAAAATCAAGTTCAAACTTTTTACCAGAATAATCCTTGATAGGAGAAAATTCTTTAAAGACTTCTTTAAAGCCATTTGCTACCAACCATTCAAATGAAACCAATTGATTTTCAATTAAAGATGGAAAATCTGTAAAAGGTTTCTTAAACCTTGAAAATGTTTTTTTGACGCGTTTTTGGTTTGTTGTATGCATACTATTGTTTTTTCTTATAAATTTTTGCAACATTTAATAAATAAATAGACAAAAGACGCGGAAATGAATTCCCCGTTTATCGTGGTGTTTTTTATTTATACCCTTGTCGCATGAGGATAGATTTATCGCCCGAAGGCATTAGGTTTAATGGGTGCCGCCCTAATCAAAACTCAATCTGCACTAAAATTAGACTACCATAAAATAGCCTGTTTTGCAAGGAAAATCACAGACCTTGTAGAAGTACTTTATTTAACGCACCCCACCTAATTCCTCCCCGTGTCCAGGGAGGACTTTATTTCACAGATTTTTTCCATTCTTCTATTTTTTTATGGTCACCAGAAAGTAGAACTTTAGGAACTTTATAACTTTTATCTTTAAAAACTAAGTTCTCCGGCCGAGTATAGATTTCGGAACTTGAAACCCGCTCTTCTTCCCTTGAATCGAAATTACCCAGTACACCCGGAATTTGGCGAGAGATGCAATCCACCAATATCATAGCTGGCAATTCCCCGCCGGTTAAAACATAATCCCCAATTGAAATTTGGTCAAAATCTTTTTTATATTCTTTTTTAAGAATTGTATCTACCCTAGAATCAATACCTTCGTACCGTCCACAAATTAAAATAATATCTGTGTAATTATTTTTCTTTGAAACTTGAGCGATTTTTTTTGCGTAATTTGTATTAAATTTCTGCCCACTTGGTGAAAAATTTATTATTTTTAAACCCCCTAAATCCCCCTTATCAAGGGGACTTTTAGCTACTCTCTTTCCACTTTTAACTTTCAATTTTTTAACTATAAAATCGACAGATTTTAGCACAGGTTCGGCCATCATCACCATCCCTGGGCCACCACCATACGGACGCTCGTCAATTTGAAGTGATACATTTCCATCGGGCCAAATCTTTTTATATTTACCAGATACAAATTTACGTGGATTTATAAAATTAACTTTAATTATTTTTTCCTTTTGCGCCCGCGCCAAAATACTCTCGCCTAAATACGAGTCAAACATTTCTGGAAATAATGTAATGATATGGAAATTCATAGACTCAATTTCATTATTTTATCTCAACAGAATTCATGACTTTTCTAAATGGATCGTCTAAATTACCCGAAAAAGTTACTACAGGATATTTGGATGATTTAAGATTAAAAGTCATAAAAACATCATTCATCTGGAACCCAGACATTTCTACAAAGAGTCCACCATGCTCTACAAAGGTCTTAACCCCTTTCATAGTGGTAGTATTAAATTCATCATTTTTTATTTTTACTTCATATCTACCAAAAGATGGATCATCGTTATTAGTATTAATACCAGGCATTTTTGCGGAAAAAGTCTTTATTGGACAATCCGTAGAAAAAGTACCTTGCAAAATTTTTGCTTGATCAAGATGTTTATAATATTTATTGATTTCTGGTTCACCGCAATATTTAGGAACCATAAATGAAATTCCAAGATCTTCATTCGTATATGTTCTCCAATCTGCTTTCTCTTCCTCGTTAACAAAAAATATATACCTACTATTATAAATTTTTGAAACTTCATCTGTACTTACTGCGTTTGTTTTTTTATCTGATTCTGTAACTGTGTTTATATTTTCTAGAGTTTTTTGTGTCTCTTTATTTTGATTTTTTTTAACACCCAAAAAATATCCACCCACAGCAACACAAGCCATAACTATAATAATACTAATTGCTTTTAAAAATGTATTCATACCAACACTATACCATAAAAAATCACCCCAAGGTATGGGGTGATTTTTTATAACTAGAAACTATTTTAAAGTCCTTTTAAGTCAGCTAATGCTTCGTCCATTGTAGCTGAAGGATCAGCAGATACAGAAGTGTGCATTGGAGTTGAATTATGATTCTCAGATGAAGATCCAGCTGAATGATCTTTATGAACATGTTCGCTACCTGCTGGTTCGTTAATTTTTAGGTTAACACGAGAATTACTTTTCATACCAATAACACGTAGTAATGTTCGGATAGCTTTAGCAGTGTTACCTTGACGACCAATAACTTTACCCATGTCTTGTGGATTAACAGACAAAGTTAAAAGTACGCCCATTTCATCAACAGTACGGATTATTTCTACATCATTTGGATTATCTACTAGTGCCTTGATTATATAATCAAGAAAGGCTTGATCGCTGTGCATATTAAATTATTTTAATTTCTTCTAAAACTCAAAACTGAGTATGCTTATTATACCACAGGTATAAAACACAAGCTATAGATTAGCTTTGTTTTGCGTCTTTTCTTTTACCTGTTTTAGACTTTTTAGGTAAAACATTTTTGACTGTACCTTCTATAATACCTTGTTTAACTAAAAAGTTATGAACTGTTTCTGACAGTCCTGCACCTTCACTGATACGCTTTAAAACATTTTCTTTGTTAACAGTAAAAAGGTTTTGTTTTAAATCATAGTTACCCAAAACTTCTATAAATTTGCCACTTTTTGTAGCATTTTTTGAATCAGTCAAAACCACACGGAAAGCGGGGTTATTTTTACGCCCAAAGCGTTGTAATCGAATTTTTAACATAAATGCATATTATCAATAAATAGCGCTCTAGTCAAGCAGGCCAAAATAAGTTACTATGATTTATATATGAAGAAGCATTCACCCCGCCCAATAGGCACATCCCCCAACGGGAATAAAAACAAAATAAACAAACCCAAAGCAAATAATCAAAAACCAACTAAAGGTAAACAAAATCAAAAATCAAACAAAACATTGTCTGGGCAAATTAGAATGAGTAAAACCGGTAATGGGTTTATTGACCTACCTAATGGAGATTCTGTCATAATCCCCCGTGGATATACTGGCAGTGCCATTGACCGTGATACTGTAAAAATTAAATTCCTGCCCCCTCGTATAAATAAGACTGGTTCTGCGGGTGAAGTTATAGAAATCATAAAACGTGGAACAGACAAAATCGCTGGAGTAATTGATTGTGAAGGTAAAAATTTTTTTGTAAAACCTATTAAAAAATCATACCCCTTTTTAGTTCATATTGAAGAAGGTCATTTAAAAGATGCTGTTTGTGGAACTGCAGTGTTAGCTAAAATTACATCTTGGGAAAACAATATACCAGGAAATATTACTGGGCAAGTTATCCATACTTATGGTAAAAGAGGTGACCACGAAACTGACATGGCACTGATTTTATCTGAAAGTTTAGAGAACCCAAGTTTTGATAAAGCATTAATTGATGCAATCCATAATTTACCCGCAGTTGATGTTGACCAAGAAATTAAAAAAGGAAGACGTGATTTTCAAAACATCCCAACATGTACTATTGACCCCGAAAGAGCTCAAGACTTTGATGATGCATTATCAATCCAAGAATTAAAAAATGGTGATTATGAAATTGGTATCCATATTGCTGATGTATCATATTATGTAACTTTAGGTAGCCCAATTGATATCGAAGCATACCGCCGAGGGACTTCGATATATTTAGTTGACCGTTGTATTCCAATGTTACCTGAAAGATTATCTAATGATTTATGTAGTTTAAAAGAAGGAGTTCCAAGACTAACCATGAGTACTGTAGTTACTATGGGACGTGATGGTAGTATTAAAGATACTTGGGTTGGTACAGGAATAATAAAATCAGATAAAAGATTTACATATACTGAAGTTGATGAAATTTTAAAAAATAAATCTGGACTTTTATTTAAAGAATTAAAAACATTAATGGA
>JACCDG010294455.1_pt1 | contig 13876 bp, 13 predicted proteins | sample 7442471 | NCBI WGS metagenome assembly JACCDG01 (sample SAMN15323444, study PRJNA562643) | freshwater metagenome | isolation source: river surface water | place: USA:Blue River Watershed | collected 2017-08-17
CGGCGCAGGAAGCGGTGGCTGCCCTCGAGCGCGGCGTCGTTCCACTCCAGCGTGGCCTCGGGCGGCGCGGTGAACATGGTGTACAGGCGCGCGGTGTCGGCGCCGTAGGTCTCGATCAGGGCCTGCGGGTCGACGCCGTTGTTCTTGGACTTGGACATGGTCGTCCAGCCCTCGTAGGTCACCGGCAGGCCGTCGGCCTTGAGGGTGGCGGTGACCGACTTGGTCTGCGGGTCGCGGACGATGTCCAGCTCGTGCTGCCAGTAGTACTGCTTGCCGGTGGTGGTGCGCGAAAAGGCTTCGTTGAGCACCATGCCCTGCGTGAGCAGTTTGGTGAAGGGCTCGTCGATCTTCACCAGGCCCAGGTCGCGCATGACCTTGGTCCAGAAGCGCGCGTACAAGAGGTGCAGGATGGCGTGCTCGATGCCGCCGATGTACTGGTCCATCGGCATCCAGTACTGGGCGCCCTCGGCCACCATCTGGTCGTTGTTGGTGGGATCGCAGTAGCGCATGAAGTACCAGGACGAATCCACGAAGGTATCCATGGTGTCGGTCTCGCGCCGGGCCGGCTTGCCGCACACCGGGCAGGTGCAGGCCAGGAAGTCCTCGCGCTTGGCCAGGGGGTTGCCCGAGCCGTCGGGCACGCAGTCCTGGGGCAGGACGACCGGCAGGTCCTTCTCGGGCACCGGCACCGCGCCGTGCTCGGCGCAGTGGATGATGGGAATCGGCGTGCCCCAGTAACGCTGGCGGCTGATGCCCCAGTCCCGCAGGCGCCAGGTGGTCTTCTTCTCGCCCAGGCCCTTCTTGGCCAGGGCGGCGGCGACCGCGTCCACCGCCTCCTTGTAAGTGAGGCCGCTGAAGACGTCGGAGTTGACGGTGACGCCACGCTCCTTGTCGGCGTACCACTCCTGCCAGTGGTGGTAGTCGTAGGGCTGGCCGTCGACGTCGATCACGTGGACGATGGGCAGCTGGTACTTGAGCGCGAAGGCGAAGTCGCGCTCGTCGTGGCCGGGCACGCCCATGACCGCGCCGTCGCCGTAGCCCATGAGGACGTAGTTGCCAACCCAGACGTCGACCGGCTCGCCGGTGAGCGGGTGCGTCACCTGCAGCCCGGTGGGCATGCCCTCTTTTTCCTTGAGCGCGAGCTCGGCCTCGGTGGTGCCGCCCTGCTTGCAGGCCTCGATGAAGGCCGCCAGCTTCGGGTTGCCCTGGGCCGCATGGATGGCCAGCGGGTGCTCGGGGGCGACCGCGCAGAAGGTGACACCCATGATGGTGTCGGCGCGGGTAGTGAAAACGTAGAGCCTGCCGTCGCCGATCAGTTGGCCGTCGGCGCCCTTGATCTGGTGCGGGAAGGCGAAGCGCAGGCCCTCGCTCTTGCCGATCCAGTTCTCCTGCATCAGCTTGACCCGCTCGGGCCAGCCCGGCAGCTGGTGCTGCACATGCTCGAGCAGTTCCTGGGCGTAGTCGGTGATCTTGAGGTAGTAGCCGGGGATCTCGCGCTTCTCGACCACCGCGCCGGTGCGCCAGCCCTTGCCGTCGATCACCTGCTCGTTGGCCAGCACGGTCTGGTCGACCGGGTCCCAGTTGACGACCTGGGTCTTGCGGTAGGCGATGCCCTTCTCGAGCATCTTGAGGAACAGCCACTGGTTCCACTGGTAGTAGCTGGGGTCGCAGGTGGCAATCTCGCGCGACCAGTCGATGGCCAGGCCCATCGACTGCATCTGCTTCTTCATGTAGGCGATGTTGTCGTAGGTCCACTGCGCCGGCGGCACGCCGTTCTTCAGCGCCGCGTTCTCGGCCGGCAGGCCGAAGGCGTCCCAGCCCATGGGCATCAACACGTTGTAGCCGTTCATCCGCAGGTAGCGGGTGAGCATGTCGTTGATGGTGTAGTTGCGCACGTGCCCCATGTGCAGCTTGCCGCTGGGATAGGGCAGCATGGAGCAGGCGTAGAACTTCTTCTTGTTCTTGTCCTCGATGACGCGGTAGGCGTCACGGGCGTTCCAGTGGTCCTGGGCCGCCTTCTCGATCTCGAGGTGGTTGTACTTGTCTTGCATGGTCCGCAAATTGTAGGGGCGGGCAAGCGTCGTCACGGCAGTTCGAGGCCCCGGAAATCGCCTCGGGCATCGCCTCGGGGATCCAGGTCGGCCCTCCGGGCCGCCAGGCGCCCGGAGGCGCCGGCTCAGGGCTTGGCCGGCTCGGCGACGAAGGCGATGCGGGAGAGGCCGGCCTGCTGGGCGGCGCCCACCACCTCGACCACCCGACCGTAGGGCACGGCCTGGTCGGCGCGCAGGCGCAGCTCGGTGTCCGGGTTGGCCTGGGCGGCCTGGGCCAGACGCTCGGCCAGTTCGGCGGGGCTGGACGGCTGGTCGTTCACGAACAGCTGCCCCTGGGCATCGACCGCCACTGACAGGAAGCGGGGCGCGTCGGCCGGGCGGGTGCCGGCGGCCTGGGGCAGGTCCAGGCGCAGGGCGCTGGCCAGCAGGGGCGCAGTGACCAGCAGGATCACCACCAGCACCAGCAGCACATCGACCAGAGGAGTGACGTTGATGTCGGAGATGGGGGCGGCCTGCCCGCCGCGCTCGAGGCGGCCGAAGCTCATGCGGCTATCTCGCTCATGACTTGCCCGCCAGCAGGTCCCGCAGGTCGCGGGCAAAACCCTCTAGCTCGGCCTCGAGCCGGGCGACCCGGCGGTTGAAGACGTTGTAGGCCAGCACCGCCGGCAGGGCCACCGCCAGGCCGGCGGCGGTCATGACCAGGGCCTCGCCCACCGGGCCGGCCACCTGGTCCAGGGTGACGGGGCCGCCGCCGGTCAGACCCGACAGCGCGTGGTAGATGCCCCAGACGGTGCCCAGCAGGCCGACGAAGGGCGCGGTGGAGCCGACGGTGGCCAGCAGCACCTGGCCGAACTGCAGCCGGTCGCCGACCCCGTGCAGGGCGTCGCGCAGGCTGCGGGTGAGTTGCTGGGCGCGGTCGCCGCTGGCGGCCAGGCCCGCGGCCGGCGGAGCAGTGGCCTCGACCAGGCGCGAGACCAGGGCCTCCCGCTCGGCCGCCACGATGCGTTCACGCGCCTCCGGAAGGGAGCCGGCCTGCCAGAAGGCGGCGATGCCGGTGGCCACGTCGGCGGCCGCGCGGCGCAGGAACCAGGACTTCCAGAGGATGACGACCCAGCTGGCCACCGACATGGCGAACATCAGCAGGGCCACGCCCTGCGTCAGCGCATCGCCCTGGCGGAGGATGTGGAGCAGCTCCATGCGGTGGGGTGGCGTGCGGGCCCTGTGCGGCTCAGCGCAGGTTCAGGACGTCGAACATGTCGAACAGCCCGTTCTTCCGGCCGGCCAGGAAGCGCACCGCGCGCAGGCTGCCCTGGGCGTAGGTGGCACGGCTGGAGGACTTGTGGGTGATCTCGATGCGCTCGCCGGTGCCGGCGAAGAGCACGGTGTGGTCGCCGACGATGTCGCCGCCGCGCACGGTGGCGAAGCCGATGGAGGACGGGTCACGCTCGCCGGTGACGCCCTCGCGGGCGTAGACCGCGCAGTCCTTCAGGTCGCGGCCCATCGCTTCGGCGATGACCTCGCCCATCTTGAGCGCGGTGCCCGAGGGCGCGTCCACCTTGTGGCGGTGGTGGGCCTCGATGATCTCGATGTCGTAGCCGGTGGACAGGGCCTGGGCAGCCATCTGCAGCAGCTTGAGGGTGACGTTCACGCCCACGCTCATGTTGGGCGCCATGACGATGGCGATGTCCTTGGCGACGTCCTGGATCTCGCGCTTTTGCGCCTCGGAGAAGCCGGTGGTGCCGATCACCGCCTTGACGCCCAGCTCGCGGCAGACCTTGAGGTGGGCCAGGGTGCCCTCGGGGCGGGTGAAGTCGATCAGCACGTCGGCGTTGGCCAGGCCGGCGCGCAGGTCGGCGGTGACCGGCACCCCGCTGGCGTGGCCCAGGAAGGCGCTGGCGTCATTGCCCAGGGCGGGGCTGCTGGGAAGGTCGAGGGCGCCGGTGAGGCGGCAGTCGTCCGAGGCGCGCAGGGCCTCGATCAGCATGTGGCCCATGCGGCCGGTGGCGCCGGCCACGGCCACACGATGGGAGGGGGAAGTCGCCATGGGAGTGTTCTCGTCGTTGTGCAGGCGGCCCGGACGCGGTCAGCGCGCGGGTGTGGGGGCGGGACCGGGCGCGGGCGCCGGGGCCGCCGGGCGCGCGGAAGGCGCCGAGGGGGCGGACGGCTCGAGCGGCGGGTAGCGGCCAGCCGAGACGCCGGCCGGCTGCGCCGGGGCGGAGGCGGCCTCGCGCTTGGGCGGCGCGAAGCGCGAGAGCTGAGCCTCGGTGGCCTCGAGCACCGGCACCTTGGCGGGGCGGCGCTTGTCGACCGAATCGGCGAACTCGGCCTCGGTGGGCGGGGTGTCGCCCTCGATGCGGTCGAGGCGGTCGTCCTTGAAGAAAATGCTCAGGCGGAAGGCCTGGGGCTCGATGCCCTGGCGCCGCAGGGTAAAGGCGTAGTCCCAGCGGTCGCCGTGGAAGACGCTGGTGACCAGCGGCGTGCCCAGGATGTCCCGCACCTGCTCGCGGGTGATGCCGGGGCGCAGGAATTCGACCTGCTCGCGCGAGATGAAGTTGCCCTGGACGACCTGCGGCCGGTACGGCTGCACCACGCCGGCCACCCGCTGGCCGGCCGAGTCGAGGCTGCCGCAGCCGGGAAGCAGCGCACCGAAGGCCCCGCCCACCGCCAGGACCAGGGCCAGGCGCGCGCGCCGGGTTGCGCGCGAGCCGAGGTCCGGACGAGTGGCCGAAGGAGTGGCCGGACGGGAAGAGACGAGGGTGGGAGCGGGCATCGCGGAGGCGTCGCGGATATGATCGAACGATTGTAGCGGCGCACCCCTTGGCCACAGGCTGTCCGGGGGCTGCCCGTGCAGGGTCGTCCGTTCGGCCCGCGAAACCGGCAAGGCACTCCCAGCGGTAAGGCATCGAACCCGGCAACATGGCGAACATCGACGAACTCAAAAGCACCGGCCTCAAGGCGACGTTGCCGCGACTCAAGATCCTGGACGTGTTCCAGCGCGGTTCACTGCGCCACATGACCGCCGAGGACGTCTACCGGGTGCTGCTGGACGAGCGCTCCGACATCGGCCTGGCCACCGTGTACCGGGTGCTGACCCAGTTCGAACAGGCCGGCATCCTCTCGCGCAGCAACTTCGAAAGCGGCAAGGCCGTCTACGAACTCAATGAGGGTCAGCACCACGACCACCTGGTCTGCCTGGACTGCGGGCTGGTCGAGGAGTTCTACGACCCCGAGATCGAGACCCGCCAGCAGAAAGTGGCCGCGGCCAAGGGCTTTGCCATCGCCGACCACGCGCTGAGCCTGTACGCCCACTGCACCAAGACCGACTGCGCCAACCGCCCGGCGACCAACGGCTCACCCCTGTCGCGCGCGCGGGGCTGAGCCCCTCAGTCGCCGTCGCCTTCCTCGGCCTCCATGGCGCGGCGGTGCCGCTCCACGAACTCCTGGTAGGTGTCCACGCCCCGCATCTGCAGGATGGCGTTGCGCACCGCGGCCTCCACCAGCACGGCGATGTTGCGGCCGGCGACCACCTGGATCACCACCTTGCGGATCGGCACGCCCAGCACGTCCTGGGTCAGGGGCTCGGAGGGCAGGCGCTCGTACTCGCGCTCCAGCGTCTCCTTGCGCACCAGGTGGACGATGAGCCGCAGGCGCATCTTCCGGCGCACCGCCGACTCGCCGAAGATGGCGCGGATGTCGAGCAGGCCGATGCCGCGCACCTCGAGCAGGTTCTGCAGCAGCTCGGGGCAGCGGCCCTCGATGGTGGTCTGGTTGATCCGGTACAGGTCGACCGCGTCGTCGGCCACCAGGCCGTTGCCGCGCGAGACCAGTTCCAGGCCCAGCTCGCTCTTGCCCAGGCCCGACTCGCCGGTGATCAGCACGCCCAGGCCCAGGATGTCCATGAACACGCCGTGCATGGTGGTGCGCTCGGCGAAGTGCTTGGACAGGTAGGCCCGCAGCACGTCGATGACGAAGGCCGAGGACTCCCGGGTGGCGAACATCGGGATCTGGGCCCGCTCGCACATGGCCGTGAGGGCCTCGGGCGCGGACTGGCCGTCGGCCAGCACCAGCACCGGCGGCTCCAGGGTGACGATGCGCGCGATGCGGCGGGCGCAGTCGTCCGAGGTGGAGTTGGTGAGGTAGGCGATCTCGCGCTCGCCCAGGATCTGCACCCGGTAGGGGTGGATGTAGTTCAGGTAACCGACCAGGTCGGCGCCCGAGCGCGCGGCGCGGATGGCGATCTCGTCGAAGCGGCGCTCGGAGGCGCCCAGGCCCGCGACCCATTCCCACTTGAGCTTGGCCCGGTGGTCCTCGAACAGGACATCGGCGCTGACGACGGTGGGTTTCACGGGGCGGCGGCGCAGAGGAAGACGGAGCGCCTCAGGCCGGCTGGGCGGACTGCCAGCCCTCGATCAGGGCGTGCAGCTCGGGGGCCGAGCCGCTGGACTTGATGCGCTCACGCAGCGGCGCGTCGCTCAGAAGCTCGGCGATCTCGGACAGGATCTCCAGGTGCTTCTGCGTCGCCGCCTCGGGCACCAGCAGAAAGATCAGGAGGTTCACCGGCTGCTCGTCCGGGGCGTCGAAGCCGATCGGATTGGCCAGCTGGATCAGGGCGGCCATCGGCGCTTTCAGACCCTTGATGCGGCCATGCGGAATGGCGACCCCATGGCCGAGGCCGGTGGAGCCCAGTCGCTCGCGGGCGAACAGGCTGTCGGTGATCAGGGCGCGAGAGAGGCCGTGCAGGTTCTCGAACAGGAGGCCGGCTTCCTCGAATGCCCGCTTCTTGCTCGTGGCATCGACGTTCACCAGCACCTGGGCCGGCGGCAGGATGGAGGCAAGGCGGTTCATGGTTGGGGAACGGATTATGCACCCCGGGGAAACCCCCTGCCTCGCCGCTCGTCCGCAGGCCGTGGGCGGCGCGCCACACAAGAAAAAAGCGCCCCGAAGGGCGCTTGGGCGGGGTGCGGCGGCGTGGCGGCCGCGCGGCCCGCGCCGCTCAGGGCGCTGCGCTGGCGAAGACCTCGCGCTTGGCCATGCGGCCGGACTGGGCCCGTGCACCCAGGCGGCTCTTGTGCTCGGACACCTGGCGATCGAGCTTGTCGACCAGCAGGTCGATGGCGGCGTACAGGTCCTCGTCGGCGCATTCGGCGAACAGGTCCTGGCCCTTGACGTGGATGCGGCACTCGGCCCGCTGCCGTCGTTCCTTCTCCTTCTGGTTGTCCACCTTGAGCAGCATCTTGATGTCGACCACCTGGTCGAAATGGCGCGTGATGCGCTCGAGCTTGTTGATCACGTACTCGCGCAGGGCGGGGGTGACTTCCAGATGGTGACCGCTGATCGTCAAGTTCATGTGTGCGTCTCCTGTTGCACGGTTGGAAGGATCACAAGTCGAGTTCACTATGCGCCCGGCCGCTCGGTTTGACAAGGCGTCTGGCAAGACCTTGGACGCGGCAGGGCAGAGGGGGCCGCGCGGGATGGCCGCGCGTCACCGGACTCGCGGCCCGCATGAGCACCTTCGTTTACGTTTGCGTGGGGATGGAGGCGGGCGCCGGGCCGTTCGAGGTTGGCGTGCTCGATGCGTTCGAGCTGGGGCTTGTCGGGCGAGGCGGACTGGCGGCGGCGGCGGGTGATGCGCACGAGGGACATGAGGCGTGGGGTTCCGTGGTGAGGACGTGGGTGGTCGAGGTTCGGGAGTGGCTCAGGAAGGGCCAGGCCCGGCGGGCACGCAGGCCCCGCAGTGCGGCGCGAGGACCGGTATCGCCCGAGGCGGCCGGGTCCGCCGGCTGCGCCGGGATCGGGGCGGCGAAGGCAGGTCGGTTCATGGCCATACGGGGTGTCAAGCAGCGATGCAATCAATGTAGGGGCACCGTCTCATCCGTCATGTCAGCCGCTGGGGCCCACGTGCGCAGGACCGCTCCTACGGTCGTGCTCCCCGGGTCCTCCTGGCTTGGCGAAAGAATACGTATGAACTAGCATGGCCCGAAATAGCTCATCCGAATTGCCGCACCATGACCCTGGCCACGCTGATCCAGATGCCCACTCCCGGCCGTGCCAAGGCGGGCCGCCGACCCCGGCTGGCACTGGTGCTCATGGGCGGAGGGGCCCGGACCGCCTACCAGGCGGGCGTGCTGCGCGGCCTGGCCAACCTGCTGCGGCTGCAGTCGTCGGCGCAGCACCGGCCCTTTCCCTTCGACGTGCTGGTGGGCACGTCGGCCGGTGCGCTCAACGCGGCCTTCCTGGCCAGCACGGCCAGCGAAGGCCTGCAGGCCTTCGACCAGCTGGCCGCCTTCTGGCACCAGCTGCGCAGCGAGCGGGTCTACCGGCTGCAGGTCCCGCACTGGGTGCGCTTCTCGCGCCTGCTGGCCGCGGTGCGGCTGTGGGGCCATGCCCGCCAGCAAGGCGCGCTGCTCGACACCATGCCTCTGGTGGACACCCTGCACCAGGCCATCTCGCTGTCCGGCATCGAGCATTCGCTGGCCAGCGGGGCGCTGGAGGCGGTGGCGGTGACGGCCTCGAGCTACACCTCGGGCGAGCACTGGACCTTCTGCCAGACCCGGCCGGATGCCGACCCCTCCCTGGGCCATCCCTGGGCCCGGCCCGGGCGGCGCGGCGAGTTCCAGCCACTGACCATCGAGCACCTGATGGCGTCGGCCGCCATCCCCTTCCTGTTTCCGGCCACGCCCCTGTGGGTGGACGGCCGGCGCGAGTATTTCGGCGACGGCTCGATGCGCCAGATCTCGCCACTCTCGCCGGCCCTGCACCTGAACGCCGACCGGGTGCTGGTGATCGGGGTCGGCCAGCCGCAGCGGGCCGGGCTGGGCGGCGGGGGCGCTCCCGGCAGCATGGCCGGCGAGCCGCGGATGGGCGCGATCATGGGCCACGCCCTGGCCAGCGTCTTCCACGACACCCTGCAGGCCGACGTGGAGCAGGCGCAGCGGGTGACCGACACCCTGCGCCAGATGCCCCGGGAGGTGGCCGCCCTCCTCCCCTACCGGCAGCTCGACGTGCTGGCCCTGCACCCGAGCCAGTCCCTGGATGCGCTGGCCCAGCAGCATGCGGGCGCCCTGCCCCGCGAGGTGCGCCGCGCCCTGGCCGGCCTGGGCGCCATGCGCAGCGGCGGGCCGCTGGCCAGCTACCTGCTGTTCGAGCCCGGCTTCGTGCGGGGCCTGATGGACCTGGGCGAGCAGGACGCCTATGCGCGCAAGGCGGAGTTGTTGGCACTTCTCGACGTGGCGCGCGCGCCGCAGGCCGCGACGAGCAGCTGAGCGCGGCATAATCGCCGCGTCGAAACCACGGAGGCCCCTGCCTTGGAAACCTACCCGAGTCGGTAGCTTTCGACGCCCGTGACTGCGGCGTCGGAAGCCCCTGCATCCCGCCGCATCCCCGCCTTGTCACGGAGTGAGCCATGCTCAACATCTTCACGCTCGTCAACGGGCGCCTCTTCCAGGAGGAAATCGAGTCCCTGGAAGAACTCTCCCGGTTCCAGCCGATCTGGGTGGACCTCGAATCGCCCACGCTGGAAGAAAAGCGCTGGGTCAAGCAGTACTTCGGCCTGTCCATCCCGGAAGACGCGATGGACGAGGACATCGAGGAATCCGCCCGCTTCTATGAAGAAGACAACGGCGACCTGCACATTCGCAGCGACTTCCTGATCGCCGGCGACGACGAGCCGCGCACGGTGCGCGTCGCCTTCATCATGAACCTGGTGAACGACAGCCTGCGCAGCAAGGGCGTGCTGTTCTCCATCCACGACGAGGACGTGCCGGTGTTCCGGCTGCTGCGCCTGCGGGCGCGCCGCGCGCCCGGCCTGATCGAGGACGCCAAGGAGGTGCTGCTCAAGCTGTTCGACGCCGACGCGGAGTACTCGGCCGACACGCTCGAGGGCATCTACGACGAGCTGGAAAAAGCCAGCAAGCAGGTGCTCGCCGGCGAAGTGACCGACACCCTGGCCGGCGAGGTGCTGGGCGCCATCGCCCGCCAGGAGGACCTGAACGGCCGCATCCGCCGCAACGTCATGGACACCCGCCGCGCGGTGAGCTTCATGATGCGCAGCCGCATGCTCTCGGCCGAGCAGTTCGAGGAGGCGCGGCAGATCCTGCGCGACATCGAGTCGCTGGACAGCCACACCGCCTTCCTGTTCGACAAGATCAACTTCCTGATGGACGCCACCGTCGGTTTCATCAACATCAACCAGAACAAGATCATCAAGATCTTCTCGGTGGCCAGCGTGGCGCTGCTGCCGCCGACGCTGGTCGCCAGCCTCTACGGCATGAACCTGCGCTTCCCCGAGCTGGCCTGGCTGGGCGACCTGAGCTACCCCTATGTGCTGGCGATGATGATCGCGAGCGCGGCGGTGCCCATGTGGTACTTCGGCAAGCGGGGCTGGCTGCGGTGAGCGCCCGCATCTTGCGCACCTTCGGCTTCCTGGCGATGGCCGGTGCCGCCCTGCCGGCCCTGGCCGCTGGCGGGCACCATGCGGTCGACGATGCGGCCCTGCTTGAGCCGGGCCACTGCAAGGTAGAGACCTGGGCCGCGCGCAACGGGCCCAGGGGCGTGGGCCTGCTCCACGGTGCGACGGGTTGCCGCCTCGGGCCGATCGAGTGGGCCGTCGGCGCCGACCGGTCCCGTGAGAGTGATGGACAGCAGCGGGTGGCGGGCGTACAGATCAAATGGGCCACCGCGCTCACCCCCTGGCTCAGTGCCGGTGCGTCCGTGGCCCCGGCCTGGATGCCCACCGCGCGACCGCGGGAGCGCTCGCTGGCGCTCACCGGCCTGTTGACGGGCACCTGGGGCGAGGACCTGCGCTGGCATGCCAACCTGGGCCGCACGCAGACTGAACCGGGCGGCGAGCAGACCCCGCGCAGTGGCCTGTCCCTTGACTGGGCCGTCCGTCCGGGGTGGCAATTGATGAGCGAGCACTTCAGGGAAGGTGGCAGCCGCTACTGGCGGGCCGGGCTGCGCTGGCAGCCCGCCGAGCGCTGGACCGTTGACGCCAGCCGCGCCTGGCCCCTGCGCGACGAAGGCGCCGCCTCCACCACGCTGGGTCTGACCTTCGAGTTCGAGTGAGACGGTCGGCCCGCGGGCTGCGTCGAGGTCAGGCCAGCATCTCGGCGACGATGGCCGCCGAATGCCGGCTGGCCACCTCCTGCACGAAGCGCAAAAAGTCGCCATGCGCCTCGTCGTCGGCGCGATCGGAAATGGTCCGCACGGCCGCATAGGGCAGGCCGTAGTCGTGGCAGACCTGGGCGATGGCCGCGCCCTCCATCTCCACCGCCAGCGCGTCGGGTAACTCCGCCTGCAGGGCGCGGGCCTCGGCGGTGGTGGAGACGAAGCGGTCGCCGCTGACGATCAGGCCCTGGTGCAGGCGGGCCTGCGGCAGGGCGCGGCGGGCGGCGGCGGCCACCCGCGCAGACAGGGCCGCGTCGGTGGCGAAGCGGCTCTTGCCATAGAGCGGCACCTGGTGGCGCGGAAAGAGGGGCGAGGCGTCGAGGTCGTGCTGGAGAAATTCATCGGCGACCACCACGTCGCCCACCAGCACGTCCGGCCCGAGGCCGCCGGCGACGCCGGTGAAGACGATGGCGCTGGCGCCGAAGCGCTCGATGAGGGTGGTGGCGGTGGCGGCGGCCGCCACCTTGCCGATGCGCGAGAGCACCAGCACCACCTCCTGTCCGTGCAGGCGGCCTCGGAAGAACTCGCGACCGGCGGCGACGCTGCGGCTCTCGCCGGGCATGAGAGCCAGCACCGCAGCCAGCTCCTCGCGCATGGCCGAGACGATGGCCAGGGTCATGCGATGCCCGTCAGGCCTTGTCGCGGAGTTCGCGGCGCAGGATCTTGCCCACCGGGGTCTTGGGCAGCTCGGTGCGGAACTCGATGAAGCCCGGGCGCTTGTAGCCGGTGAGGTTGCCGTGGCAGAAGTCACGCACCTGCTGCTCGGTGAGCGCGGGGTCCTTCTTCACGATGAACAGCTTGACCGCCTCCCCGGTACGCTCGTCGGGCACGCCGACCGCAGCGCACTCGAGCACGCCGGGCATCAGGGCCACCACGTCCTCGACCTCGTTGGGGTACACGTTGAAACCCGAGACCAGGATCATGTCCTTCTTGCGGTCGACGATCTTGAAGTAGCCGCGCTCGTCCATGAAGCCGACGTCGCCGGACTTGAACCAGCCGTCGGCGGTCATCACCTTGGCGGTCTCGTCGGGGCGCTGCCAGTAACCGGCCATCACCTGCGGGCCCTGGATCGCGATCTCGCCGCGCTCGCCCACCGGCAGGTCGTTGCCGTTGTCGTCGATGATCTTCATGCGCGTCGACGGGATCGGCACGCCGATGGTGCCGGTGAACTCGGTGTTGGTGACCGGGTTGCAGCTGGCCGAGGGCGCAGTCTCCGACAGGCCATAGCCTTCGCAGATCGGGCAGCCGGTCTTCTCCAGCCACTGCCTGGCCACGGCGCTTTGCACCGCCATGCCGCCGCCGACGGAGATCTTCAGATGGCTCCAGTCGACGGTGCCGAAGTCGGGATGATTGACCAGGCCGTTGAACAGCGTGCTCACCGCGGGGAAGCTGTGGAAGCGATGCTTCGAGAGCTCCTTCAGGGTAGCCGGCAGGTCGCGCGGATTGGGAATCAGGATCTGTTTGCCGCCATTGCGCATGGACAGCATCATGTTCACGGTGAACGCGAAGATGTGATATAGCGGCAGCGCGCACACGCCGGTGGGCTGTTCATCCGCCGGGATCTTTTTCATGACCGGGTCGTTCCAGGCCTCGGACTGCAGCACGTTGGCGACCACGTTGCGGTGCAGGAGCACCGCACCCTTGGAGACGCCGGTGGTGCCACCGGTGTACTGGAGCACCGCGATGTCGTCGGGGCCGACGGAGGCGGACTCAAGGCGGCGGCCGCGGCCGATCGCCAGCGCGGCGTTGAAGCGCACCGCGCCCGGCAGGGAGAACTCGGGCACCAGCTTCTTCACGCGCCGGACCACGTAGTTCACCAGCGCGCCCTTGAGCGCGCCGAGGCGGTCGCCCATCGCCGCCAGCACCACGTGCTTGACGCCGGTGTTGGCGATGCAGGCCTGCAGCGTGTGGGCGAAGTTCTCGATGATGACGATGGCCTTGGCGCCCGAGTCACGCAGCTGGTGCTCCAGTTCGCGGGCGGTGTAGAGCGGGTTGACGTTGACCACCACCATGCCGGCGCGCAGGATGGCGGCGACCGCGACTGGGTACTGCGGCACGTTGGGCATCATCACCGCCACCCGGTCGCCCTTGGCCAGGCCCAGGCCCTGCAGGTAGGCCGCGAGCTGGCGACTCTGGCGATCGGTGTCGCCAAAGCTGGTGTCCTTGCCCATGAAGCTGTAGGCAGGGCGGTCAGCGTAGCGGGAGAAGCTCTCCTCCATCAGCTCCACCAGCGAACGGTACTGGCCCGGGTCGATGTCCGTGGGCACGCCGGCAGGATAGGCGGTGAGCCAGGGGCGGTCGGTCATGGTTTTCTCTCCTCGGTACTGCTTGTTGTCGTGCGATTTCGTCTGGCGATGTTGTCGTGCGCGCCAGCCGCGCTCACTCCACCGACTTGACCATGTCCTCGACGACCTTCTTGGCGTCGCCAAAGACCATCATGGTCTTGTCCATGTAGAAGAGTTCGTTGTCCAGGCCGGCGTAGCCCGCGGCCATGCTTCGCTTGTTCACGATCACCGTCTTGGCCTTGTAGGCTTCCAGGATCGGCATGCCGTAGATGGGGCTGCCCTTTTGCAGGGCCGCCGGGTTCACCACGTCGTTGGCGCCCAGGATGATGGCCACATCCGCCTGGCCGAACTCGCCGTTGATGTCTTCCATCTCGA
>JACCDG010319510.1_pt1 | contig 13876 bp, 14 predicted proteins | sample 7442471 | NCBI WGS metagenome assembly JACCDG01 (sample SAMN15323444, study PRJNA562643) | freshwater metagenome | isolation source: river surface water | place: USA:Blue River Watershed | collected 2017-08-17
CCGGCTATTTAACACAACTATTCTAACACAACTCACACAATCTGGCAATTTTTAGTATTCAATAGTTACTGCAACAGTCACTGAAGCATCATTTTCTGGAAGTGCTGAAGGATTATCTTTTCGAATGACAATGGTTGCCTCACCGATATATGACTCTGGAACTTCTACTGTTGCATCAAATGGAACAAAGGATTCTGTCATCCAATCTTCTCCAGCTTTGATGATTCCTGTATCAAGAACTTTTCCGTCCTTATCGAGTACTTTATATGGGGCACTTCCCTCGAAGAACCATGTGCCACGCGCCTTTCCAATAATACTGAATTCTTTTCCAGTAACAGCACCTGAAAACGGAAGTGTGACGATGATGTCATTTTCGCTTGCATTCACATACGTGTTATTTGATTTAATTTCTTCAGCAAACAATCGCCCATCTGCAGTACGGCATTGGCGTGGGTAGGTTTCCATAACGGGATATCCTACTGCAGCACAATCCTCGAACGAAAAAACTGTTTGGGGTACGTATGGAATTGATTTTGTTTCTTGGTATGTTCTGATTCCAAGAATAATACAGAGCTCGAGAACAATCGCAAATGCCAACCAGAGAAGCACAGTTGCATTAAAATGCTTTACTTGATATTCATTTGAAATTTTTTTTCGAGGCATGGTAACTATGGTTAGCGATTAATGTGTATATTGTATCATCTTTTATTTTTTTACAACAGAAAAAAATAAGTATTTCTTCGCTATCTCTTTTTACAATCCTTTGCTATACTCTTGCGTATCATATATGTCACATACAACAGGAAATAAATCAGTCGTTTTTGCGCTTACTGGAAATATTTTTGTAACAATTCTCAAAACCATTGTTGCTGTCATTACTGGCTCAGCAAGCATGTTCGCTGAAAGCGTTCATAGTTTCGCAGACACCCTCAACCAGTCTTTACTTTTGATCGGTATCAAGCGTTCAAAACGCCCTGCTGATAAGATTCGAGGCTATGGCTACGGTATCGAACGATTCTTTTGGTCACTTATTTCTGCCTGCGGAATTTTGTTCGTTGGTGCAGGCGTTACCATTTATCACTCTATTGAATCATTACTACATGAGAGCAATGGATATACATTCAGCTATATTAGCATTGGTGTTTTGATAATCGCTTTTATCGTTGAAGGAATTACCTTGTACATTGCGATTAAGGAATTGAAAGGCTCAAAGAAATTTTCAAGAAGAATGTTCGAGGAAGCAGATCCGGTAATTTTGGCAGTCGTCTATGAAGACGGTGCAGCTGTCCTCGGTGTGCTTGTTGCCTTACTTTCTCAATTCCTCATGTTTGTGACAAAAAACAGCATCTTTGATGCCCTCGGTGGAATTATAGTCGGCTTGATATTGGGATTCCTTGCAGTAGTTCTAATCATAAAAAACCATCGCTATCTTATTGGAAAGTCTATCCATGAAGAAACACAAGAAGAAATACTAGAACTCCTTTTGGCTGATCCTTGTGTTGAAAAGATAATTGAATTCAAATCGGTTGCCGTTGATATTGGCAAATACCGTATCTTCGCTACCGTTGAATGGAACGGTACTCCCCTTTACCGAGAAATTTACGAAGCCGGCGACCTTAAAGAAGAGTTTGAAACAATTAAGGACGACTTCGGCGAATTTACCAAGCTCATGTATAAAACCACTGACCGTATTCCCCGCTTGATCGGAACGCATATCGATGAGATAGAAAAAAACATTACCGAGAAATTTCCTGAAGTTGCATACGTAGACATTGAGATCAACTAATAAAAAAGCTGGGAGCAATTCCCAGCTTTTTTTATTTATTTCTTTTTAGGGTCTTTTGACTTTTCGTAGTTCCAGCAGATCTGACAACGGCTGCCAATATAGCTATGTCCGCGACTGCATGTTTTTTGTTCAGATGTTTTCTTTTGCTTGCTCATTAGTGTGAATTTACAAATGAACGAGTAAGGGGGCCGAAGTAACCAAATTTTGGGAATTTCATGTGTAAAAAGTATATCATGCTACCTTGGAAGAAAAAAGTATCGCGTCGATTATCGTACAATTATATACACATCTGGCCATGAATATTTTTTTCCATATGATATACTTTACCCGCCTTGAACACTATCGAGTAAAGGGTGGTACGTCTTTGGTTTTTACAATCAAAGCACCCCGAGACGATGAAGTAGTGTTAATTACAACCGGCCATTATTGGTTAGGTTTTTTATTTTTATGCCCACATATCACAATCACACAGTGCGAGAAACGCTTGAGGATCTCAATACAAAAGAAGAAGGACTTTCTCTAGATGAAGCGAAAGCCCGTATCGCAACTTATGGCCATAACGCCCTACCTGAATCGAAACCGAAACCGTGGTATGTAAAACTGGCAGCGCACTTCAATGATTTTCTGATGCTCGTACTTATGGGTGCCGCAGTGTTTTCACTCGCTATCGGGGAAATCAAGGACGGTATTGTGATTTTAGTAATCGTGATCGCAAATGCATGCATGGGGTATGTACAGGAGATGAAAGCTGATAATGCTGTCGCAGCGCTCAAAAAATTATCAAGTTCTACCGCAAAAGTAATCCGTGACGGAGTTCCTGGTCTGATTGATGCCAAGGAACTTGTTCCTGGCGATATTATTATTCTCGAAAACGGAGACAAGGTTCCCGCTGACGCACGCCTCCTTGATGCAGTCTATCTCAAGGTTTCGGAATCTTCACTCACTGGAGAATCAAAGGCATCTGAAAAAGACGCGACATTTACTGGCGCGGAAGATTTACCACTCGGTGATCGCAAAAATACAATATACAAGGACACTCTGGTAGTCTTCGGCCGCGGCACTGCGGTTGTAACAGCCACAGGTAAGCATACTGAAATGGGTAAAATATTTTCACTGTTGGAAAAAAGTGAAACGACAACTACTTCCCTTGCACGTGAACTCAAGCATGTAGGTAAAGGACTGACGGTATTTGCTGCAATAACCGCTGCGATTATTTTCCTCGTCTTGGTTGCATCTGTACATGGCGATTTAAAAACTGCAATTCTAACAGCAATCTCAATGGCAATTGCCGTTGTGCCCGAAGGAATTCCTGCCGTCGTAACAACAGTTCTCGCAATTTCAGTTGCACGGCTTGCAAGCAATAACGCCATCATCCGCAAAATGGGTGCAGTGGAAACACTTGGTGCCGCCACTTGTATTCTTACTGATAAGACTGGCACTCTTACTAAAAATGAAATGGCAGTGACTGATATGCATTTGCCAGGAAATATTGTCGCTGTATCTGAAAAATATTTTGAAATTAATGGAACAAAGATTAAGCCGACAGACAATGCTGAGGCAAAATGGTTGCTCTATTGCGCGATACTTTGTAACGATGCGCATATCACCAAAGATGGTAGCGTCATGGGAGATCCAACTGAAGCCTGTCTGATTACCGCTGCAGAAAAAGCTGGCATCGACGTCACTACAGCACGCAAAGACTATCCTCGTATCCATGAGATTCCATTTTCTTCAGTAACCAAGCGTATGACTGTCGTAGTCCGTGCTCCAAGCGGAGAGATTCACGTTATCACTAAAGGTGCGGCAGAATCAGTCGCTCCATTTATGAAAAGTGATATTGCTGCTGTACAAAAGATTGCGGAACAACTTTCAGCGAATGGTATTCGCAATCTTACGTATGCATCAAAGACAATTACCACAGATAGTTTTTCCATCGACGATGAATCATTCCTTGCGGAGCAGGAATACACTGGTGTTATTGGCTGTAAGGATCCATTGCGCCCAGAAGTTCGTGATGCTGTTGCACTTGCATCTGAAGCTGGCATTCGCACCGTCATGATTACTGGAGACCATAAACTCATTGCGCAAAACATCGGTACCGAACTTGGTATCATTCGCAATAGCAGCGAAATAATTGATGGAACCGAACTTGGACGAATCGCTCCCGAGGATCTGCCGGAAAAATTCAGAACGACAAATGCTTTCTCGCGTGTATCTCCGGAGCAAAAACTTCAAATCGTTCGAGCTGCTCAACATAACGGCGAAACAGTTATTGTAACTGGCGACGGCGTCAACGACGCTCCTGCTATCAAGATGGCAGATATTGGAGTGGCGATGGGAATTACGGGAACAGACGTTGCAAAGGAAGCAGCTGATGTTATCCTTGAAGACGACAATTACAGCACGATCGTTAAAGCGATCCAACAGGGTCGCGGCATCTTTGGGAACTTTATAAAATTCCTCAAGTATCAGATTTCCTGTAATCTTTCCGGAGTACTCATCGTGCTTCCTGTTTCTCTTGCAACGGGTACTACCCCGCTTGTGCCAGTACATATTTTGCTCTTAAACCTTGTATCGGAAACTGGACCATCAATCGCGCTTGGACTTGAAAAGCCGGAAAAGAACATCATGAAGCAGCTACCTCGCAAGAAGTCAGAAAAGCTTTTGACTCGCGGACGCTGGGGTAGAATCGTATTTGAAGCGGTACTGCTTGCGGCCGCCGGCATCATGGCTTTCGTACTTACTGAACAAATCAATCCGGCGGCCGCCACTTCTGCCGTGCTCGCCACCGCCTTCCTTTCCCGACTCTGGCATGCGCTCAGCTCACGATCTGAAAAACTTTCAGTATTCTCTGACAAGCTCCAGCAAAATACGAGCTTGTATTACACTATCATCGGCACCGTCGCCTTTCTTGCGATTTCTTTGTACACACCGATTGGCAACAATATAATCAAAACAGTTCCACTGAGCACTGAACTTCTCGGCATTTGTGCCGCACTCTCACTAGCACCGCTCATTGTTATTGAGTTGTACAAATTTGTAGTCCGCAGAAAAGCGTAATCCTTTCCTCTGCTAAAAAATAAAAGCACCTCATGAGGTGCTTTTATTTTTTAGATATTAGATTGTCGCTCCTTCGCCCAAGTTCATATCTTTTTTATATCGCTCGATGACCTCAGGATGTTTGCCTTCCTTGCAGTCTTTCATAAATGCCTCCACGCTTGCTGAGTCAGGAAATGTCATATAGATGAGTGCAGACTGGCACACAGCATCAATATTGAGCCGCGCTGCTGGAGCTGGATCAATCATCTTAGTGATGGTAAATATTCCCTTCATGTTATATTTCGCCCACTGATCTGTGCTGAGCGCTTCTTTGATAACAACAAATCCTTCCGCTGTTATGTGTGCCCCGCTTTGAAACTGATTCATAGCGTTCGCTGATGCACCGAAGTTTACCGCATAGTACACACCGTCATCAGTCTTGAGTCCAAATGCGCATTCTTCGGTCTGGGGACCGTTTGTATTCAAGTGCGGCAAACATTCATACGTTCCTGAAAGAGTGACATTGTATGGTGTTCCGTCCAACGGCACTTCTGTTTTTGGAGCTGATTGGATTGCAAAGTATCCAAGCAATCCTGCAGCGATAATAATGAGACCTGCAATGATATTTTTATATGGTGTAGTCATACATAAAGTATACACCCGATACACCTCAAAAAGAAAATACTACAGGGTTTTTATTTCAATTTCTTTAATTGTCCTTTTCTTTTAACGATATTTTTATAGTCCCACTGAATTTCTTTTGATTTCTTGAGCCATCGCTTGAGATCTTTTACCTTTATCTGGGATGCGTCAGTATATCTGATTTCAGCGGCCTTAAAACTTCCCTCATCTTGCAAATCTTTTTCATCAAACGACTGCCCGCTCCAGAACATTAATCGAACAGAATCCTTCAGTTTCGAATATCCGACAACTGGATTGCCGTCCAAAAACCAAACCGGGTGTCCATGCCAGACTTTGCTTTCAGCCTTCGGCAGATTACGGGGAATTTCTTCAGCGAGAACTGCCGCGATTTCCTTGTCTGATTTCGCAAGAGCTTTGTTATATAACTGAATATCTTTAGGTAACATATTTACTTTCTTATATTTAATTAATTGGAATCTCAAAAACTACTTTAAATTCCGAAACCGGCGGCTCATACTCAGGCGAACCTTCTTCGAATTCTTTTCGCTGTACTAGGTACGCGCTTTCCCCTTTGGTGATCTTGAATACATATCCCAACCCTGCGTAGTAACACTGAATGTTTGCCGAGCCAGGAACGCTGTCGAGCTCTGTGTCATACAATTCATTGCAGCTGCCTGGAGTAGTATCTATTGCGAGGCGTCTCATTTCCACTCCATTAGGATACTGAACTTCTAGTATTACATTTGTCTGCGGATTGCCATCGGGATTGAGCGAATCATCCTCTTCGAATTTCCAAACAAATGTCGGTGGTCGTGATTCAGAAGTAGTTTCTGTACTATCTAGAATTCCAGATGGTGTTACTAGTTCAGGTTTTACAAAATATGTTTTATACGCAAAAACTCCCAAGCCGATAACAATCAGGATTCCCAGGACTATCGCTCTTCCTATAAAAAATTCTCGTGGTTTCATTACAGAACCAGTATATCAAATATTCAGAATCCTGTTTGATACTTACTTTATTTGCTACTATAGGAATATGAAATCAACGATTCGCTTCACCACCAAAATAGTCGGAGTAAACGCGCCGATCCCAAAAAGCGCTGCTGCCAAGCTTCCCAAAGACAAAACTGTTGTTGAAGGTGTTCTTAATAGCTTCCCATTCCAAGCCGCTGTAGTTCAGTCTGACAACAAAGGAAATCAAGTCCTTAAGCTTACGCCTGCCATGCAGAAAGCTGCCACAAGAGACGGCGGAGAAACAGTAACGATTGAAATCACACGTGTTGGAGATGAATCCGAAACAAGAGTTCCAGCGGAACTAACAAAGGCATTAGCTGCTGCTCCAAAAGCTTCTGCTATCTGGAACGACATCACACCAATCGCTCGACGTGATTGGATCTTTTGGATCATCACCGGCAAGAAGGAAGAAACTAGAGCAATCCGTGTAAAGAAAGGTATTTCCAAACTCTCAGGCGGTATGCGCCGAGTATGCTGTTTCGCTGGCATCAACTGGCTTATGAAGAATAACTAGTAAATACAAGCTTATTTGACTTTTTAGTATATATGTGCTATAATACCTTCAAATATAAGGTTTGTTTGGAGACTTGAGTTTTTTCTGAAGATTCAAGTCTCTAAACCAAATCTCATAACCATTAACAACTAAAAAAATGAAAAAGGAAACCGTTTCCCTTGCCGACTTGCTTGAACAAATTTACGAACTGGTAAAAGACCCTAATGCAAACTTTGCCAAACTGGTAAAATTAGCCGAACAAATTTTGCCGCTACTTCCCTTCGAGGTTATGCTTGGAGATAAAGACCGCGCGAAAATTTGTGTGCTTATTGAAGCCATTCGCCTACCGCTGACTCAAAAAGGCGCTACGTCCTTTATTCCTGCCGGGAAAAAGTATTTAGGAAAAGTGGGCCAATTCAAAACCTGCGACTATCTGTTGGCGCGCCAGATTGTAATGGTATTCTCGTACAACAACGACTACGAGTTTCTGTACGAAGCTGCCAACCACTATTATTTTGATGATGAACTGATGGACAGTGCCTTCACCCAATTAATAGAACAGAAGCCGGTACTAGGTGCTATTGATGCGATTGACCGCTACGCTAATTTGGCATGTACCCAACCACACAGAAAGAAAGAACGATACTTTATTAAGCAGAAATTGTATGCTGGCTTATTGAAGCAAGCTGCCGGACCGGTAAAAACATCACACGACTTTAAATGGTCAAAGGTTCACAGACTGCTTGATAGCAGCATGACCGCCCACACAGTTAAGAAAATTGTGGCGCAGCTACTGATTGAGCACAACACAATTATTATGACCGCACCGGAGAATGAACAACAAGCAATCACCGAAATGTGCGAAGTACTACTTATGGATTAACTACATCTCTCTAAATTCAAAAACTTCTTTGCGATAAAACGCAAAGAAGTTTTTTTTTATATTCTATGAGAACTTTTTACCTCTATCGTGAGCCGGCAAGCAGACTATTTAATTTGTTGCGAGTAAGTTCGGCAACGATACCGGTACCTTGTGTTTTGTTGATTGGAGTAAGCACCTCAGCAGTATACTTTTCCTGGAATCGCACAACTGCTGCATGTGTAGCTGATCCGAAGTATCCAGTGATTGGTGTTGTTTCAGCATATATCTCCGGTCCCATTGATTTTAGAAACTCTTGCAAGCGCTTAACATCCGGTATGCGGCTTCCTCGTTTCATATTTATTTTAAAGGAAAAGTCAGATGGCACTGTAGTGGTAGTGGTAGTAGTAGGAGAAACAATACCTAGTGTTGCTACTGAAGCAGTTGTCGGTACTGGCGTACTAGTGCTTGTAGATTGCGTGCGTGCTGCATCGCTCATAGCTTGAAGGATTGGTACAGGAACTACCCCTCCGATTCGGTATAATGTTGGCCCAAACACAAGACGGTTCGATGTATTCCCTGCAGCATCTTCTAAAACGAAGCCGCATGAATATGTCGTATTAGTAGTTACATTACTTAATGTAAGTACGGTACCAGGAGTGATAATAGCAGTACCTCCTCCACATGACTCAACCAAATATGATCCTGTATCATTTGCGGAGAAATACATTGTAATTGGAGCTTGCTCGGTATACGCAGGGGCTGGAGTAACCAGAGTAAGAATTGGTGCAGTCGTATCAATGACTACCGATCCGGCAGTACTATATGCTGAATCATTTTGTGCATTATCTCGTGCTGCGACACAGAAATACCATGTGCCTTCGGTTAGTTCAAGTCCATTAAGAATAGTATATGATGTACCACCGGCAGTGGTTGAAAATCCTGCTGAACAATCAGTATTTTGTGACCATCGTAACAGATATCTCTCGAGACCCGAACCACTATCTGTTGAATCACTCCATGTCCATGTTGGAGTGGTGTCATTGGTTGGTGTTGCAGTTGTCGGTGTTCCAGGAACTGTCGGTGCAGTATAATCACCAGTTGTGAAATTCCATGTCGTTGTATCAGAAATGCCTGCGTAGTATCCATTTGAAACGTTTCTAAATGCAGTACCTGGAATCTGCACATAATATCCAGTCAGATCTTCGAGGTTTGTGCTTGGATTTATCGTGATAGTCGTCGTTCCGCTGCCTGTAACCAAGCCACCAGCAACACTAATGGTGTGCACTGTTGAGTCGTCTGATGTTTTTTTGATGAGGATTGAACCTGTATCTACAAATACCGCCTGACTAAAAGTTACTACAAGATTGCTTGCAGGATTCACATTTGTCGCGCCATCAACTGGAGAAAAAGTACTTACGGTTGGGTTGCTTACTGTAGTGATCGTTATATTCTTCGCAACCACTTCCGGCATATCCCCTGATGCACCGTATTCAACGACGTATCCTGGAAGCGTTGTGCCTGAACATGGGAGATCATTCCATTTACCTGAACCTCCAGAAAGAAATTGTCCGCAGTCTTCATTGCTACCAGAATCATTTGGTTCACTTGTATTCCAGTTAGCATAATTTCCATTCGCTGCTGAACCGCTACCATTCCCTTGCCAAAAGAGTGTACCCGTTTCTGGACCGGTTACCCACTGCCACTGGCCTTCGATAGATGCATCACTTGCGCCCATCCATCCGGCATTGCTCAATCGAGCAGACACGAAATCATTTTCATTTTGCGAAGTAATCGTAGTGAGATATCCGACCGAGTTGTATTTTGTCAAAAGCGCAGCTGCGTCTCGTGCCTGTGGCCAAGTAAGTGTGCTTGAAACATATTCATAGAGGTGACCGTTGTCTTCGAAGAATACTTCTCCTGGCTCAACCAAAGAAACTTCGAGCGTATCACTTCCAGTACTGCCTCGAGTATATGTAAGAGTTGCAAGCGCGTTATTTATGTTCGTCTGGGTTCCGCTGAAATACAATGTCGAACCTGTTTGTCCACCAGTGAATGTAAGACCGGTAACGGTAGACATCGCAAGCGTACCTGAAGTGACGCGAAGTTTTACTGGAATTGGAGAAGTGCCGCTGCCACTAATTTGTAAATCAGTAATGGCAAGTGGGACACTCACTGTTGCCGTAAAAGAACTACCTCCATCAAGCGTCCAAGCAGCGGATGCAGAAGGAGCAAAAGAAAATGCAGTTGCTAAAATGATTACCGCACTAAAAAAACGGAGCAGGTTTTGTTTCATGATGTGCAAAGTATATCAAAACCAAAACAACATTCCAAGACAAAACAAACACCATTGTCAGTATTTTGAATATTATTTACTACCCTCGTACAAAATCAATACTATTGACTAATTTTTTATATATGTTTATATATCATTAATTCCCCCATCACAACAAAAAAACAACGGATTATGAAAAAAGAAGACTTAGGTATTATTGGCATATTTACAATCGCTGCAGTATTTTTTTTCGGCATGATTGGGTTAATAATTAACGACATCTATAAAGATGTAAACCGACCTGGTGTAATTATCCAGGAACTTAGATCAGGATATGGCTACTTCTATTTTGAAGATGTTAAATACCCTTGGGACTCTGCACAAGTACGAAAAGCCCTGCGTGAACAAAAGCAAGTAATTGCAAATAAGGTTACCAAGTACAATGCACACTACAACAAATTCGCTTCAGTGTCGGATTCAATAGTGCTAAAGGTATCGCAAAGCACACAAGCCATAGCTGACGAGAAATACCGCGTACAAAAAGATTTTGGAGATAACACATTAAAGCTTGTGCCATCTGCACAGATGCATTACGAGATTCTACGTTTAATTGAAGCGTACAATCAAAGTGCTGCAAATTGCAATATAAAAATTACGCCCCCCATACCACTACTTATACTTACGAGTGATGCCACTGACAAACAACTAGTACTATACTAGCAACAATACACAACGAAAATATTTTTATAAACTGCCAGCACAATCAATGCTGGCTGTTTTTTATTCCATTCATATACAAAAGAGTATAGGGTTCCTACTTATTCCGCTTTGCAGCAAGTTTAATGATCTTCTCAAGCTCTTTGGTATTGATATCGGAAAGCTTGTTGATATACAAACAGCTTCCTCCCTCTTTATATTTGCCCAACTTGAGGAGAAAATCATTGTCTCCTTTCTTTTCTACTAAGCCTCCGCTGGTCATCGTGTATGTTTTCAATCCATACAGCGCGATGTTTTGCTTGCGCGGAGAAAAACCGATCTGCATCCATTCGGCTTCTTTGCCGTTTGCGTATTTATATGTTCTATGTCCGAATCCGACAATAGCTGCGCCCCACATTTCTGGTTTTGATTTGGTTGCCTTTTCCATCATCGCTGAGATAGCGAAACAATCTTCCTGCTTCTGTGGTTCTTTGATAGTCTTCAAAAACTTTTCGACGCTGGCTTTGTTTAATTTTGTTTTAAGTTCGGGCATAGGTGAATTTTATACTATTTTATTGGTCTTGTCTGAAAATCCTTGATCGAGGTTTCAATGCCGGAAAGCCTGTGACTGTTAATGACTATAGTGTATACCAGCAATATGAAGAAAAGATAAAGAAATAATCGGCTACATCCAATCAATCTTGGTAATCGAAGCGTTCTCAATCCTCTGGAAATCATAAAACAACTTTGAATCCAAACCCAACTGAACCGTCTTAAGCATCTTCATTACTCCTCCGTGACTAACAAGCAAGATATTTTCAGGCAAAGCTGAAAGTTCTTGTATACATTCCATTATTCTCTTCTTGAAAAGTTCACTGTCTTCTGCGTTCTCTCCCGCACACAATTCCAACGAAGTAATAGTTTTAGTAGGTGTGCCAGTCCAATTCCCCATATCGTATTCTGTAATTCGTGGATCAATCTCGATCTTGGAAACATCAAAACCAATTTCTTTGGCGACAATATCAGCAGTCTCAAGAGTACGCTTCAACGGAGAAGAAATGACGCGATCAAAAACCACGCCAGTCGCCAGCAATTCCTGTGCTGTGACTAATGCTTGTTCCCTTCCTTTTTCAGTTAGCAGCGAGTCGTCACGTTGGCCAGCGAAAACACCTTTGAGGTTGGCTTCGCTTTGGCCGTGGCGGATGAAGTAGAGCATGTTATTTATCTAAAAACTGAGTAAGTTTTAAAACTAAATCTTCCGCGTCTGTATAAGTAATAAAATCCTTAGTAATGTACTGAACCGAACCCGACACCTTACTTCCCTCCTTTGAAACGCACACAACCGGAACCTGCGCCGCGCTTGCCCAGCCGAGCTCAATTCCCTGTCCGGTTGAAGGATACGAAACCTCAGCCAATACCAAATCAGAATCTTGTATTTCCTTCTGAGTATTCATTGACCGCTCATCTTCGTGGGGAAAGAAAAAAGCGTGCTTGAGACTCAGTTTGGAATCTTGAAGAGGTTGATAGAGGTCGGTTTTGAAGGTGAAGTTGCGGGAGTGGGAGATATAGATTTTCATGAGTTTATTGTATAAATAAAACACACAATTTTTTATTTATGCTATTAGTGACTTAAGTAACGGCTTTCGATACTCAATATCTTTTTCATCCAGACTAAGTTTTCGATTTTTTAAATCTATATTCAAAAAAACTTCAAAATACTCATTCTCGTAAAATGAATCGGCTTCTTTAGATTCTGGGTCAGTAAACTCCTTTTCGAAAAATAACTTAAATTTGACTGGCTGATTGACTATCTGAGCCGGATCCCCTTCAAGAGCAAGCGAGGTAAACGCTATTTCTTTGACCATCTTTACATTTTGTACTGGAAGTTTATATTCCGAAGACAAAAATTCTAAAAATGCGTCACTCATTTCACCAAGGCTTCTAAATACAACTCCTTGCGGGGTAACGGAATATTTAGGGTTACTATTTTCGTCGACTAGAAAACTAGAAGTTGTGTCTTGAACAATAATTTCAATACCGATATCCCTACTGGGAAGTTTTGCTCTAATGACAGTTTTACCATCTTCACTAGCTATAGAATCTGCAATAAAATATATATCTGCAAATTCTCCTTCATCTGTTATTTCTTGTTTTTTCTTTGATTTAAAAAAGTTAAACATGTTTAGATATTACCATAATTAATAGGTGAACTTAATTGCTGGGGTACAAGGATTCGAACCTCGATTAAAGGCTTCAAAGGCCTCTGTCCTACCATTAGACGATACCCCAATGTACCGTAATACCGAGACACTATAACCTAAAACAGAAAAAGCCTCAACTAGGCCTTTTCTCCAAGGATCTCTATGAGGGCTAGCTCGAGCGGCAGTGACTGTATAAATGAGTGCTTCATGTGCTGGTATGCGCCGAGGATGCGTTCGAGGTTTGCGGAGGTGATCATTGCGGGTGTAGCCGAGATGAGCTTTTCGAGCTCTGCTCGGTCTGTATCGCTCATCTCGGCGGTAAGCGCTTTGTAGCTTGGAGCTACGCGAAGTACGAGGGCAACACGGAAGAGATGCACGAGCAATTTCACAAAGAGCTTCATGTCTGTATTTTGCTTTTCTGCTTGGCCGATTGAGGTCAAAGCTTTTTCCAAATCTTTCTCCCCTATTGCATTCAAAATTGCGTACACCAACTTTCGTGAAGGAGCACCAGTGATTGTTTCAATTTCTTCTACCGTAATTTTTTTAGCAGATGCGAATGACAATACTTTTTCAAGAACGCCTTCGGTATCGCGGAATGATCCGTCACCGAGAAGTGCGATGAGCTCTGCCCCGCTTTCGTCGATGCTGAATCCTTCTTTCTTGGCGATATCGATTACCAATTGTCGGAGCAATGCGTCGGTTGGTTTCTTGAAGGTAAATGTCTGGCAGCGAGAAACGATCGTGTCAGGAACTTTTTCGAGTTCTGTTGTAGCGAGGATAAAGATGACGTGAGCTGGCGGTTCTTCAAGTGTCTTCAAGAGCGCATTGAAAGCAGCCTTTGAAAGCATGTGCACTTCGTCGAGGATGTAGA
>JACCDG010978134.1_pt1 | contig 13872 bp, 15 predicted proteins | sample 7442471 | NCBI WGS metagenome assembly JACCDG01 (sample SAMN15323444, study PRJNA562643) | freshwater metagenome | isolation source: river surface water | place: USA:Blue River Watershed | collected 2017-08-17
ACTGAGGTTGGATTTGTCATTGCTCCATTGTGGCATGAAACAGCATCTCTCATAGACCAGCTAGGGAGTTCCCCCTAGCATTGAGTTTTAGAAGGGCGGTCGAAATGTCTAAAGTCGCACTTATTACTGGAGCTGGATCAGGTTTCGGGCTGGGTCTTGCCAAAAAGCTTGTCGGTAAAGGCTGGGTTGTTTATGCAGCTGACAAAAACGCCAAGGCTGCTAAGGCAACTGCTGAGTTTGGTGCCATTCCTCTAACGATGGATGTCACCAGCGACTCATCAGTTCAAGCAGGGGTCAAGAAAATTATTCGCGATCAAAAGCGAATTGACCTACTTGTGGCGAATGCTGGTTTTGGAAACTTCTCAGCGGTTGAGGAAACAACCTCCGAGCAGGTTAGAGAGATTTTTGAAGTAAACGTCTTTGGTGTTGAAAGATGCATCAAGGCTGTCTTGCCTCAGATGCGCAAGCAGAAGAGCGGAAGAATTGTGATGACAACCTCAGTGGTTGCACACGTTTCCCTGGTTGGTCTTGGCTGGTATGCAGCAACTAAGCACGCCATCAAGGCAGTCGCTAATGCTCTTCGTCAGGAAGTCAGGCACCTCGGAATCTCAGTGGTGACAGTTGAACCAGGAACTTCAAAGACTGGCTTTGGCTCAATCGCATTTGGACTATTGCAAGATGGCCGGACCTACAGCGAATATGACGGTGTGATGCGAGGCTTAAACAAGTGGCTTGGTGGAATGTACAAAATCTCACCGGGTCCAAACAAGACCATTAACAAACTCTTCCGGGCTTCTACCGCGGGCATCCCTAGATCTCACTATCCAGTTAGCTGGGATGTAAGAGCGCTGAAAACTATTTTCTATGTAGTTCCAAGAAGCATGCTTGATGGATTTGTGCTTTGGCTGGCGAAAAAGTAAAGAGGTCAGTTGGTAGCTGGGTTGTCATCTCAGCTTTTTTGGCTTCTGGAATTCTTCATCTTGTAAATCCATCTGCATTTTTGTTTTTGTTGCCTGAGTGGACACCTGAGCCAATACTTCTTGTCTATCTTTCTGGCGTGGCAGAAATCTTGGCAGCGGTTGGTTTGTTGCTAAAGCAGAAGTGGGCACCGCTTTTCACCGTGTTGGTTTTGCTAGGAGTTTGGCCGGCTAACTGGTGGTTTGCAATTGATGCACTTACTACTAATCCAGACATTGCACTTATTGCTTGGTTAAGACTGCCACTACAGATTCCACTCATTTGGTGGGCATGGAAATCGCCTGTAAAGAGTTAGGTGTGCGATGACAAATTGGCTTGAGATGAAGAATCGATTGGTAGTTGTAACGGGAGTCGGTGCAAAAAATTCAATTGGTTACGCCACTGCCTTTGCACTTGGCGAGCTTGGAGCTAATTTGTTTGTCACATCCCAAAGTGAAAGATGTATTGAGCGGGCACAAGATTTACGCAGCGCAGGCTTTGATGCCTATGCTTTTTCGGCTGATCTGACATCTGAGCAGGACATTGAAAAACTTGTTGGGGAAATCAAAAAGAATGGCGTTGTATATGCGCTGGTGAATAACGCAGGTATGTCTTCAGTCGCTCAGCCGATGGGAACAACGGGAGAGAGCAATTCTTTAGAAAACTCAACAAAAGAATCTTTTGAGTTTTCAATCTCTCGAAATCTCACTTCTGCTTTTCTTCTGACTAAAAACCTATTGTCAGACCTTAGGCAATCAAAGGGGCGAATAGTAAACATCACCAGTGTCACTGGCCCCTTGATGGCAATGAAAGATGAAGCGGGGTAAGCCGCTGCTAAAGCGGGTCTCATGGGTCTTACTCGCTCCATCGCATTAGACGAAGCCCCTTATGGCATTACCGCTAACGCTGTTGCTCCAGGTTGGATAGCGACCGATAATCAAACTGATCTAGAAAAAGCCCAGGGTCCCAAGATCCCTTTAGGCAGAAGCGCGGGCCCGGAAGAGGTTGGGAGGGTGGCCGCTTTCCTAGCTAGTCCTGCAGCCAGCTACCTAACTGGCCAGCTAATCGTTGTAGATGGCGGAAATTCAATAGCCGAAGAGCGCTAAACCGCCCTGGAATGTCTGGAATTAGTTCCGCCCCCAAGGGGTTCTTATTACCAGGAGGTTCAAATGAACGCTTTTGGAGTCGCCGTTTTGGTGGGTCTAGTTCCAGTGATGCTGATTGTTGGCGCACTGTTTCTAACGCCACTTCTCTCTTACTACGCGGGCTAGACCTTAGAAGCTAGTTTTCTAAGTTTCTTTCCGCTTCTTTTGATATACCGAGCCAATTTGCTGAGCTTGGTGGAAGTTCCCATGGGCTCAAGATCTGAAAAGCCCTCTCTTGATTTCACGCTTACCAAAACCAATAGCACCCAACTAATTTCAATCAAAAGTCTTGATTCAGTTATCGATTGAGCAGTTATAACCAAGAAGATAAACAGCGGGTAGAGATAGAGCGGAGATGTGTGGCGAACTGCAATTCGCCAAAGCCTTATAAAGCTTTGAATCAAAAGCCAAATCATTGCTACTAGACCAACCACGCCAAGCTGAACCCAAACATCCAACAGCGCATTGTGTGCTTGATACATCGGCACGCCATTTATAACTACTAGTCCTTCCCATGGCTCAATGCCTGGAATCCAGTAACCAATCCAACCCCAACCTTCAATTGGTTTTTCAATCACGAGACCAAAAACGGTTTGCCAGATATCAAATCGACCTGAGGCATCCGGGGACTTTCCAAGAAAATCAAATATCTCAACTCGGAAGATCGCAATCAAAACAGCAATGCCGCCCAGCATTAGCAGGGCAATCCGGTAAATGCGGTGACGAATAAATGACAGCTTGCCTTCAGCAACAATTGCAACTGCTGCAGCAAATCTGACTAGCATTGCCGCAAAAAACATTCCAGCGCTCTGAGCCAATACAGCCAGCAATAGTGCCAAGCCAAAAGAAAGAGCGGGAACTAATTTATTTCCAGCAGTCACAATGAATTCGATGAGGAACAGTAGTAATCCCAAAACAGCAACAAAGGCAAGCAGATTGGCATTGCCAACGATGCCCTGAATTCTTTCCCCTTCGAACAGATTTGCTTGTGACCATAGGTAAGCAGGCGCAGGTGGATCGCCTTCGTAATTTGGAAAAATTGGTTCAACTGGACCGGTCAAAGCCGCATAAATTTCAAACAGCAAAGAGGCAACGAGAATAAATCTCACGGTATTGCTCAAAATGTTTAGAAGTTGTCGCCAACCAAATTGATTAGCAAGAAACAGAGCAAACAAAACTGATGCCACCTGTAATGAGAAACTCAAAAGAGTTTGTGGGCGATACTGCGACCACAAAACACTAAATCCCATCCAAAACACCAGTAACGCAAACGGTTCAGGAATCCTTTTGAGCGTTGGCCTGGCATCAAATGCAATCAAATGGACGATAGTTACCAACGTTCCAAAGCCAATTACAGCTCCCCAGCCCCACCAGCCGATTGAGTAGCGAACCGCATCTCCGGCCATAAGAACAAAAAGTCCGGGATAGGCGAGCAGGCGACCTGCTTTGTATCTCGGTTGCTTCGCATCAAATGGGATACGAATTGGTTGGGTTAGCGCGATGGTGCTGGTAATTTTTGGTCCCTGATTTACGCCTATTAGCTAGTTACAGGATACCTCCCTAAACTCAGAGCATGCACCTGCCAAAACCAGAGCTCATTCCTTCGGATTCCGTACCAGCACTTCGCTGGGGAGTTATTGGACCAGGAAAGATTGCCAACGCACTTGTTGAAACAACGCTCAAAAACACTAATCAGAAATTCACTGCGGTTGCTTCGCGATCTCCTGAGCGAGCAAAGGACTTCGCAAACAAGTTTGGGATTGACGAGGTGCTCGAGAACTACGAGCAACTTGTTCAATCGGAAAAGATTGATGCTGTCTACATCGCCAGCTGGCAATCAGATCACTTTGAACATGCAATGCTTGCCCTAAATGCTGGAAAACATGTGTTGGTGGAAAAACCAATCACCTACTCCCCTGACCAGGCCAGACAAATCTTTGAGCTGGCGAGAGCTAAGAATCTTCTTGCAATGGAGGCGATGTGGACAAGGTATCTACCCCAGTCCACAATCATTCGACAGCTGTTAGCTGATGGTGAGCTTGGTCAGCCAAGACTTCTTTCCGCAAACTTTTGTGTCGACAACAGCCACAGCGCCAGACTCTGGACTAAGGGTGGCGGCGGAATCATCTATGACATGGGCATCTATCCAATTGCAATTGCTCAGCAATTCATGGGAAACCCGATCAACTTAATTGCCACAGGCAAGGTTGATGAAAACGATTTGGACATGGAGACGTTCTCAACTCTTGAATATGCCAACGGTGGTCGTGCTCAGCTGACTTCATCGGGCATTTCAACGATTCCGACAACTGCCAGTTGCGCTTTTGAAAATGGTGTTGTGGTGATTGACGAGCCCTTCTTTGTGCCATCTGGCATCAAGCTACGAGACAAAAATCTTTACTTCAAAGAGCAATCATGGCGCGATGAGTCTTCAATTCAAGGACACGAAGGTCTTTGCTACCAGGTCAACTACTTCGCGAAATATGTTTCAGAAGGCAGAGTGGAATCACCTGTTCACACCGCAGCCGACACAGTTGCCAACATTGAAGTTGCCGAAGAAATCTCGAGACAGATTGGCGCTAAGCCTTTCTAGTCCCTAGCTCCAACAATCATTGGGTCGTGGAAACTGCCGCCAAAGGCCTTCTTACTTGCACCACAGCGATCTAGATATGGCGTAATTCCCCCTAGGTGGAATGGCCAACCTGCTCCCATGATCATGCAGAGATCAATGTCTTGTGCTGTCCCAACAACCTGTTCATCCAGCATCAGCTTGATTTCTTTTGCTAGACCGACCTGAACACCCTCGAAGATTTCTTCGGCTGTTCTGGGTTTAGTTCCGCCAGCAACAATTGCAATTGCTTGCTTGTCGTAGCCCTTGATCTTGCCTTTGCCGTCTCTTTCAAGGAGCTTGCCGTGTTCAGCTAGCTTGTGAAGATTTGCACTGGCATAAAAGCGCTCTGAATTGAAAGCGTGCATTGAATCAAGAACATGCGCTCCAACCTTTAGTCCCACTAGTTCAAGCAAATCAAATGGATTCATTGGAAGTCCTAGTGGTGCAATTGCGTTAGCTACTTCTTCAAAGCTTGCGCCTTCGTCAACTGCTCGCATTGCTTCACCCAGCAAGTACCCGAGCAATCTGTTCACAACAAAGCCCGCGGAGTCAGATGTGATTACGGCAGTCTTCTTTAGGTTCTTTGCTACATCCATTGCTGTTGCGACAGCTTCATCGCTGCTCTTTTTGGCGCGAACAACTTCAACCAGTGGCATTACTGCAACTGGGTTGAAGAAGTGGAAACCAACTAGTCGCTCTGGATGCTTCAGGTTTGCTGCCATTGCATCTACTGACAGAGAAGAGGTGTTAGTTGCAAGGATGCACTCTGGCGAAACGATTCCTTCAAGCTTGGAGAAAACTTCCCGTTTGATTTTTAGCTCTTCGAAAACAGCTTCGATTACCCAGTCGCAGTCAGCAAAAGCTGCGTAATCAAGAGACCCGGAAATGTTTCCAACGAATCTGTTTCTGTCATCGGTTGAGAGTCTGCCCTTATCAACGAGTTTCTGAAGCTCATCTTTGATGTATTGGATTCCCTTGTCGATTCGCTCTTGCGAAACATCAGTAATCACAACTGGCACCTGCAGTCTTCTTAGGAATAGAAGTGCAAACTGCGAGGCCATTAGGCCTGCGCCAATAACTCCAACTTTGGTTACCTTCTTGGCAAGCGCCTTGTCGGGTGCACCGGTTGGCTTCTTAGCGTGCTTTTGAACCAGGTTGAACGCATAGATAGATGCTCTGAATTGATCGGAAGCAATTAGTTCTTCAATTGCATCATCCTCACGTCTAAATGCCTCTTCCTTAGATCCGCTCTTAGCAGCTGCAATTAGATCAAGTGCTTTGTAGGGAGAAAGTGGAACTTTGCCCAGTTTCTCTTCGACCATGGAGCGGGCAATCGAGACAGCAGGCCCCCAGATAGTCGCCTTTTCAATGGCGTTTGGTTCGTGCTTGCGCTTCACCTTCATGCCATTGATTACCTGGTCTGCCCAGGCAAGGGAATCCTCAAGGTATCTAGCGGACTCAAACATTGCATCCGTGATGCCGAGTTCAAACGCATCTTCTGGACTTAGAACTCTGTTTTGCTTCAGCGGGTTTTCAATAATTACCTTTAGAGCGTTCTTTATCCCAATCAGATTAGGAAGAAGGTATGCACCTCCCCAACCTGGAATAAGTCCAATGAAGACCTCGGGCAAAGCAACGGCGGGTGCAGTCCTGTTGATGGTTCGGTAGTCGGCATTAAGTGCAATTTCTAATCCGCCACCAAGTGCAAGACCGTTGATGAAGACAAAACTTGGAACACCCAATTCGGATAGTTTTCCAAGTGAGTCGTGTCCCAACTCACCAATGAGTCTTCCGATTTTTCGCTCGCGAATATCTTGGACGTGGGTTAGATCAGCACCAGCTGCTAGGAAGTAAGGCTTGCCGGTAACTGCAACTGCATGGATTTCTTTTTTAGCAGCACGCTCTTTGAGTTGATCTAGTTTTTCAGCAAACTCAATCAAGGTCTTAGGTCCGAGTGTGTTTGGCCTGGTGTGATCTTTGCCGTTATCAAGAGTGATGAGGGCTAGAACTTTTCCTGAGGGTAGTGTCACATCATTTACATATGAGTGCGTTACTACTTCATCGCTTTCAAGTAGTGCTGCGTACTTTTCCATTACTTGCCCCTGTAGGAAGTGTTTTCCCAAATAACAGTTCCACCCATGCCAAGACCAACACACATGGTCGTCATTCCATAGCGGACGTCCTTGTTTTCTTCAAACTGTCTTGCCAGTTGAATCATTAGTCGCACACCGCTCGCTGCTAATGGATGGCCCATTGCAATCGCGCCACCGTATTTGTTGACTCTCGGATCATCATCGGCAATTCCAAAGTGATCAAGGAAGCTCAGCACCTGAATCGCAAACGCTTCGTTGATTTCAAAAAGACCAATGTCACTGATTGAAAGCCCTGCTTTAGCAAGAGCTTTTTCAGTGGAGGGAATTGGACCGATTCCCATAATCTCTGGTTCAACACCAGCGAAGGCAAAAGAAACCATTTTCATTTTTGGTTTCAATCCATACTTCTTTACTGCTGCCTCACCGGCAATCAAAGACATGGTCGCACCATCTGTTAGAGGTGATGCATTTCCTGCAGTCACTTTTCCGTGTGGGCGGAAAGGTGTCTTCAAATCTTTCATTCCCTCTAGCGTTGAGTCAGGACGAAGGTGCTCATCCTTGCTCACCAGCTTGAAGCCCTCTGGACTAGCTGCGCTAACAGGGATGAGGTCGGCCTGAATTTTGCCCTCTTCATAGGCCTTGGCAGCCTTCTTCTGACTGGCCAGTCCGAGCATGTCTGAGCGCTCTTTGGTGAGGTGAGGGAAGCGGTCGTGAATCTTCTCAGCCGTATTTCCCATGTTCAAAGCTGCTGGATCGACCAGTTTTTCAGCCAAGAAGCGTGGGTTCGGATCCATGCCATCACCCATTGGGTGGTGACCCATGTGTTCAACGCCACCTGCCAGGGCGATGTCGTAAGCACCAATTCCAATTGCGCTAGAAACCGTTGTGACAGCGGTCATTGCCCCGGCACACCATCTGTCAATTGCATAGCCAGGAACTGTTGTAGGCAGTCCAGCAAGAATGCTCACTGATCTTCCGAGTTGCAAACCCTGATCGCCCTTTTGATTAGCTGCAGCAATTGCAACATCATCGATTGCTTCTCTTGGTAGTTCTGGGTGACGCTCAAGCAGACCAATCACAGTCTTGACCGAAAGATCATCTGCTCTGGTGTTCCAGAACACGCCCTTCTCGCCAGCTTTTCCAAATGGAGTTCTGACTCCATCGATGAAATAAACGTCTTGGGACTTCATTAGTTCCTCACTAGGGTTTGGCGATTCATTTGGCGCTCTTTTTCATCTTTCGCGAGGGTGGTGCGAACCAGCTCTGGTGAAAGCAAAAATGCATCCACCAGGCTCTCCGCATGCGGACGAAGTCTTGGTAGCAATCTGCTGTCGATGTATTCGGTAATTGCCTCAGCACGTGCTCCAGAGAGTCTGCCGTTGATTAGATACCAAGAAAGATTTTCTTCCAGCAATGTAAACCCATAGAGGTCTCTTAGCCAGGTGAGAATCTTTAGTGAATCGGTATCCTTGATTGTCTTTAGCGCTGAAGTGAAAGCCTCCCACATAATTAGCTCTGCGTGAGCGCGAGCGGCAATAATCAAATCATTTTGATAGCGATTGAAAAGCACCGCTTGCTTTTCTTTGTCGCTTCCAGCGGCTTTTAGTTTGTTCGCTATTGATGCAATCATGGTGTGGACGCGATCGGTAAGTAGTTGGTGCTGGTGCTCCTCGTCTTTTACAAAACCAACTGCACGAGCGGTGGAACCAAAGTCGGTAATTGACTGTGCAAGTCCACGCAAGCCACCGCGATTAATTGCAGTCTCGCCAACTTGCCCCGCTACGTATTGCGCAAGCGTTCCGAAGTCGGGTGACTTAAAAGCCTTGGCGTAATCTGACAGCAATCGTTTCGCGACCAGCTGCAACATCACGTTGTTGTCGCCCTCGAAGGTGACATAGACATCTAGATCGGCTCTTAGCCCTGTCAGTCGGTGCTCTGCCATAAAGCCCTGGCCGCCGCAGGCTTCGCGGCACTGTTGCACGGTGTCTAGGGCATACCAGGTGCTCAAAGCCTTACTTGCCGCAGATACTGTTTCAAGATCAGAGCGGGTTTCCTCGGTGTCGTTTTCACCGCTGAAAACTGCATGGAATTGGTTGAGCAGTTCTTGGTGGGTAAACACCTGGGCGTAGGTTCGGGCGATCAGCGGCAGCAGTCTTCGCTGGTGGCGCTGGTAATCCATGATGGTGACTTCGGTTCCGTCAACCCCAGGAAATTGCTTTCTTGCCAGCGAGTAACGCACGGCAATGTCGAGTGCAAGCTTCTGTGCATTGGTGACAGCGCCAGTTAGTGAAACTCTGCCTTGCACTAAAGCGCCAAGCTGCGTGAAGAATCTTCTACCCGGAGCGTCAATTGAAGAAGTGTAAGTTCCATCTTCAGCAACATCCGCATAGCGGTTAAGAATGTTTGCTCTAGGGATTCTCACCTGGTTGAAGAAAAGTCTTCCGTTGTCAATACCGTTTAGTCCACCCTTCAGGCCATCATCCTCAGCGCCAACCCCTGGCAGAAGTTTTCCGTGTTTGCGAATTGGAACGAAGAATGCGTGAACACCATGGTGTTCGCCATTTGTGTAAAGCTGCGCGAACACTACCGCTGCTTCGCCATGCAAAGCCGCGTTGCCAATGTAGTCCTTGTAGCTGTGTCGATCTGGGGTATGAATAATAAATTCTTTAGTTGCTGGGTCATAGGTTGCAGTTGTTCCGATTGATGCAACATCTGATCCGTGACCGGTTTCCGTCATTGCAAATGCACCAGGTGTATCTAAATTGGTTGCACCCGGCAAAAAAGTTTTGTGGTGGTAGTCAGTTCCTAAATAAAGAATCGCGGATCCGAAGAGTCCCCACTGCACACCAAACTTGATTTGGAGAGAGGCATCTCCAAAAACAAGTTCTTCAAAACTAGATAGTGACCCGCCCGGATTCCTTTGTCCTCCGAGTTCTTTTGGAAAACCGTATTGAGTTGCATTTTCTCTCACGAGCGTCTTCAGTGCTTTGAGCACCCACTCGCGGTGCTTATCCATCGGAGCACCCTCCGGCTTGAAAAGCTCGTTCTCAATAATGACTTTTCTGGTGTGGCGACGGATATCAGCCCAGCGGCCAAGAATCTTCTCACCGACTTCCGCGACGTCCAGTCTTAGATCGTTTTCACTCATGCTTCACCTCGACAACAAGTCAAAACCACGAATTAGGCGGCCAACAGGGGGTGTTAGCAATTTCGTGACTGGCAACAACTAGAAAATGCCTAAAACCGGGGTTTTTGTAGGAAGGCTACAACTTCAAAGGTGGTTATTGCCAGCAAACCAACAACTAATTGCCCTCAAACTTAGCTGGTTGCTTGGAAATGAAGGCCTGCATGCCCCGCTCGACGTCCTTGGTCGCCATCAGCTTGCCAAGCCTGATAAATAGTTGCTGCTTTTCATTTTCAGAATCCGAGTTTCGCGCTGAAGCAAGTGTTGCCTGTACCGCCAGCGGCGCTTGCGCTGCAATCTTCTCAGCGAATTCCATGGCCCGAGGCAATTCTTGTCCTGGTTCAACAATCTCGTTGATCATGCCCATCTGTAGTGCTTCGCTGGCACCAAAAGAATCTCCGGTTAGCAAATACTGCATCGCCTTCGCGTGACCTGCGACCTTGGGCAAACGAATTGTTCCACCACCAAACGGCAGAATTGCTCTCGCTACCTCGAGCTGAGCAAATTTAGAGTCACTGGCTGCAATAACGATGTCGGATGCTAAAGCTAGTTCAACTCCTAGCGTGAAACAATTTCCTCGCGTGGCCATCACAACTGGTTTAGAAACTTGTTTGGTTTGAATTCCCCAAGGATCAATTCCACCCTCCGGAACAAGTTGCAATTTTCCCGATTGCATTTTCGGTCCGACATCAAAAAGATCAAGTCCTGCCGTGAAGTGATCACCGTGCGCAAAAACTAAACCAACTCGAAGGTCTTTATCTTTTTCAAGTTCTCCATATGCCAAAGCGAGTTGATGCAACATTTCTTCATCTGCTGCATTCATTTTGTCTGGACGATTGAGTCCAATTTTCAAAACGTGTCCAACTTTTTCAGTTGTTACCTTTGACACCGCTAAACACTTTCTGCAAGTTGCGCAACGCGTTGTGGGGAAATTCTTAGCAGCACTCCAATGTCTCGCATGCTTAGTCCCTCGTTGCGTAAACGCGCAACGACATCACGAATCTCTTTGGAAGCTTCATCCTGCATTCGAAGTGCGGTGCGCATTTTTTCTTGAGCAGCATCCAGATCGCACATGATTCCAGGGATGGTGGTCTCGACCTTCAAGATGACATCGCATCTTTCAACGCCCTCGCGCTCTGAGATGAGGTCCTTGATCTGTTCAGCTGCCAGGTCTAGGCGCTTGCTCGAAATCATCAGGTCATCTAGGGCGGGGACTTTGACCCACCACTGACCGGCTTTGCGCTCACACTCTGCTTTTACTTCCACCGCTAGAGCCTAACAAGCAATTTTCAGGTATAGTAGACAAGACTTGTCTAGCCCCACTTTACTAAAGGAGAATCATGGATCTACTGGTTATTGTTCTTGGCTTTGCTATCTCAGCCTTCACTGCTTTCAGCTTCTATAAGGCTGGCAGCTTCAAACTCCAATCCAGCAAGGAAACAATGCTGGCTGCTGGCTTTGGCTGGCTTGAAAAACAGCCCGTTTCGGTCGCCAAAACCATTGGACTGCTGGAGATCCTTGGCGCAGCCGGGCTAATCCTGGCCCCTATCGGCTATCTGGTTGGCTTTGAGTGGGCAATTTGGTTTGCCGTTGCCGCCGGAGCAGGGCTGGCACTAACCATGGTTGGTGCCATCATCGTCCACGCCCAACGCGGGGAGTCCAAATACACCCTGAAAATGAACCTGCGGCTGCTGGCCGTATCGGTTTTGAGTGCCGCCGCCTGGCTGGCTCTGCCCCTGCTTTAGACACGGCTTGACATTCTTATTTAGGGAAATAAAATACTAGTAATTTATTTCTACTAAGGAGAAACGTTGAACGTCCCACTGTGGCTTTGGCTGGCAGTAATTGGATTCATTCTGGTCATGCTGGCAATCGATCTTTTTGCTCACCGAAATGCAAAAGTCATCGACGTCAAAGAAGCTGCGATTTGGTCGGCCGTCTGGGTGAGTTTTGGAGTCGACTTCGGCTTCATAGTTTGGTCGATGTTTGGTCCTGACCGCGCAGATGAGTATTTCTCTGGATTCGTAATTGAGAAGTCGCTAGCGGTTGACAACGTCTTTGTCTGGGCGATGATCTTCGCAGCGTTTTCAATTCCACGTGAGTATCAGCACCGCATCTTGTTCTTGGGTGTGGTTGGAGCATTGGTGTTCCGAGGAATCTTTATTGCTCTTGGTGCCGCACTGATTTACCAGTTCTCCTGGATTCTTTATCTCTTCGCTGCTTTCTTGGTTTACACCGGTGTGAAGATGTTGCAGCAGAGAAACAAACATTACGATCCCACAAAGTCAAAGTTCTATCTTTGGTTTAGTGGCAAGGTTAGAACCACCGACAAGCTCTATGGCCAGAGGATGTTCGTAAGAATCGGTGGAGTTGTTTTTGCTACTCCGCTACTAATTGTTCTAGCGCTGGTTGAGTTCACCGACATTGTCTTTGCCGTTGACTCAATTCCGGCAATCTTTGCTGTTACCGATGAGCCGTTCTTGGTCTTCACCGCTAACGCGTTTGCAGTCTTGGGGCTACGTGCAATGTACTTCTTGCTCTCTGATCTGATTCACCGCTTTGTCTACCTCAAGGTTGGACTTGCTGTGATTTTGATCTGGGTTGGTGTGAAGATGGCACTGCACGACATCTACAAAGTTCCAACCTGGCTATCGCTGGGTGTCATTATTTTGATCATCGCAACTTCAGTTATCGCCTCGCTAATCAAGAGTCGCGGCGAGGGCAGACATGAGGTTGAGGTTGACAACAAGCGCTTCTTTGAAAGCGCGAGCGCCGAGGAAATTGCCAAATTAGAGCCAGTATTCAGGAGAAGGAGAAATGAGTAAGCACTGGACTTTTCTTTCCCATCACGCGCATGTTCTGCTTGCGCTGACGGAAAATCCAAATCTGACAATCGAAGACATGGCGAAGGTGGCGGGTCTGACCACCAGGTCAATCGTCAATGTTCTTAAGGATCTCGAGGATGGCGGCTACCTGCTAAAGAGTAAAGAGGGGCGAAACAATCGCTACCAAATCAATCTCTCAGCCAAGCTACGCCATGAAACCTCCGGTGGTCACACCGTTGGTGAGCTAATCAAAGCCCTCGGCAGTATCGCGAGGTAGTGCTTGGACGGCCTGCAGCTAGCGCTCACCAACCTCACCTCGCCACCGGTGTTGGCGTTTGCGCTAGGTCTGCTGGCCACCGCCCTTCGCTCTGACCTGAAGCTGCCGGATGCCGTCTATCAGGCACTGTCTATTTATCTGCTGCTGGGCATAGGTATCAAGGGTGGGGTAGCGCTAAGTGAATCCAGCTTTGAGCAAATAATTGGTCCGCTGCTTGGCACACTCGCTCTTGGGGTAGTGATTCCAATTGCCGCCTTCTACCTGCTTCGCTTTACCAAGCTGGATGTTGCAAACCGCGGAGCTCTTGCGGCTCACTACGGATCGACCTCGCTGGTCACCTTCACCGCCGGCATTGTTTTTCTTGAATCGCTTAGCCTGCAGGTCGAGGGCTACGTCAACACCCTGCTAGCGGTTTTAGAGATTCCTGGCATCATCATCGGTCTTGCACTAGCCGCCAAGGGAATCACCAGAGACATCAGCTGGGGTGAATCACTTCGCGAAATCCTGACCGGTAAGTCAATCTTCTTGCTGGTAGGTGGTGTGGTGCTTGGTTTTCTAACCGGCTCAGCTGGCTACGCAAGAATCGATGACTTCTTCACTGGCCTGTTTACCGGGGTTCTAACGCTGTTCTTACTGGAGCTGGGAATGGTTGCTGGAAGAAGAATCAAGGATCTAAAGCAGGTTGGCCTGAGCCTGTTTGTATTTGGAACCAGCTTTCCGATTCTCGCCGGCTCGCTTGGTGTCTTGGTTGGTCAGCTAACGGGCATGAGTCTGGCGGGC
>JACCDG012066990.1_pt1 | contig 13872 bp, 12 predicted proteins | sample 7442471 | NCBI WGS metagenome assembly JACCDG01 (sample SAMN15323444, study PRJNA562643) | freshwater metagenome | isolation source: river surface water | place: USA:Blue River Watershed | collected 2017-08-17
GCAGGATATTATTCCTATAAATGGTCCGAGGCCCTTGAGGCACACGCCTTTCATTTGTTTGAAAAGGAAGGAATTTTTAATCCAGAACTTGCTGAATTATTTCGAAAACATATTTTAGAAACTGGAGCAACTCGGGATTATCGAGAAACTTTTGAAGCATTCGGAGGTCCTATGGATCCTCGAGCTCTTTTTCACAGGGATGGTATGCACATTCAAGAAGATGGTGACCTCACCAAGAATTGAACTTGGATCTAACGTTTAGGAAACGCTTGCTCTATCCATTTGAGCTATGAGGTCGACATAAGAAAGACTTTTCAGAATTTATAGCCTTTGTTTTTTAAGGGCACAAATCTCAAAAACAGAAAATTTCAAATTGATCTCTTGCGTAAAATTCCGTAAGTTTATTTTTCTTTGAAAAGTCTATAAAAACAAAAGGAGATCTCCGATGAACGAGAACCAAAATATGTCCCCAGATGATGCTCCACAGCCTGCAATGTCGACGGAAGAACGTGAGTTGCAATGGTATGAAAATGTTTATCAAGGAGAGACCAAGCAGTTAACTTTACGTGCAATTTTGATGGGTTCTGTCTTGGGTGGAGTCATGGCTTTATCCAACCTATACGTGGGATTAAAAACAGGATGGGGACTTGGGGTTGCCATCACAGCTTGTATTTTGGCTTATGCGACTCAAAAAGTTCTTTCTAAAATTCTTCCTTTTGCTTTTGGAAAACCTTTGACGATTTTAGAAAATAACTGCTCTCAATCCACAGCCTCTTCGGCAGGATATTCAACGGGTGGAGCTTTATCTTCCGCAATGGCTGCTTATTTGATGGTCAGTGGACAGCATTTGCCTTGGATGGTTTTGGGCTTATGGACCTTTTTCTTAGCAGCATTGGGTGTCTTCATGGCGATTCCGATGAAACGTCAAATGATCAATATCGAACAACTGAAATTTCCAAGTGGCATCGCTGCTGCTGAAACCTTAAAAAGCCTTCATGCAGAAGGGCAATCAGCCATGATTCAAGCCAGGTCTTTAGGCTTCAGTGGATTGACGGCTGGTCTTGTGACTTGGTTTCGTGATGCAGGAAAACCATTTTCCATTCCTAGTTCGATCCCATTTCCTGGAACATTGATGGGGAAACCAATGGGTGTTTGGACCTTTGAAGTTGAAGTGGGTCTTGTGATGATCGCTGCCGGAGCCATCATGGGATGGAAAATCGCATGGTCCATGCTGTTGGGTGGAGTCATCAATTTTGGATTCTTAGCTCCATGGGCTGTGGAAGTCGGAGCCATTCCTGTGGAAAAAATAGGATATCGTGGGATTGTCAGTTGGTCCACATGGTCTGGTTCTGCCATGCTTGTGACTTCAGGATTATTAAGTTTGATTTTTCACTGGCGCACGATTGGTCGCGCATTGGGTGGGTTTCTCAGTGTTTTCTTTCCTGAAGTGCACGAAAACCAATCTGAAACACAAAAAAAATTAGCAGCCTATGTGAAAAAAATTGAAGTTCCTAGTGCATGGTTCTTGATTGGAACTTTGCTTTCAGGTGCAGGCTGTGTGTGGATGTTGGTGGAATATTTCGGAACAGTTTGGTGGATGGGAGTTTTATCCGTTCTGCTGACTTTCATTCTGGGATTGGTTGCTTGTCGTGCCACAGGCGAAACGGATATCACTCCGATTGGAGCCATGGGAAAAATCACGCAACTTCTTTTCGGATGGTTGGCGCCTTCTCAGATCACAACGAACTTAATGACGGCCAGTGTGACAGCTGGTGCTGCAAGTTCCAGCGCGGATTTGCTGACAGATTTGAAAAGTGGTTATTTGTTGGGAGCCAATCCTCGTCAACAATTTTGGGCTCAGTTTCTTGGGATCTTTGCAGGGACCTTGGTTGTGGTTCCAGCTTTTTATATATTGGTTCCTGATGCCTCTGTTTTAGGTGGAAGCATGTGGCCAGCTCCTTCGGCACAGGTTTGGGCGGCCGTTGCAAAGTTATTGTCTCAAGGTTTAAGTTCTTTGCATAGCACAGCTCAGGGCGGGATGATTGTGGGAGCCTTGATTGGTTTGGCAATTCCACTGTTAGAAAAAATATCTTCCGAACGCGTTCGTGCTTTCATTCCTTCGGCAACAGGTTTGGGATTATCTTTGGTGATTCCATTTTCAAGTTCGTTGGGTATGTTTATCGGTGCCGTGATTGCTTTGATCTTGGAAAAGAAAGCTCCAAAAATTGCAGAGACTTATATCATTCCTGTGAGTTCTGGTTTGATTGCAGGTGAATCCATTGTCGGTGTGGTGATTGCTATTTTAAGTACCACGCATGTGATTTAATCGGATTCAGTCGATTGTTATTTAAGGCTCTTCAGTTATTTGACCACAGGTTGAAATAAAATAATTTATCTTGTCGACTTGTACTTTGTGGAGCATTTGCAATCCAACTGCATGGATATGATCGAGGTCAGTTCACATACGATATTGATTCAGTTTTGCCTTTTGAATCTGAAGGAATAAAAGAAATTATCAAAAAAATTGGAGATGATTTGGGATTGGGGGATTCTTGGCTGAACGATCAGGCGGCAACGGTTGCCTTGCCAGAGGGGTCCTTGGATAGAATGATAAAATTAAATTCATTTGAGCAGATAGAGGCCTTCATTTTATCACGTATTGATTTAATAAAAATGAAGGTTTGTGCCTTTGCCATTCGTCGGGACCAGACGAACAAAGATTGGGAGGATCTAGTAATACTCCATCCCAGCAAAGAAGAAATAGAAGAAGGGGTTGATTTCTTGATAAGAACCAATCCTCCTCCAACGAATGCTCTGCCACGCAGACTTCAAGAGTTTGAACAGACAATTCAAGATTTAAGGAGTTTGCATGGGAAAAATTAATCATACAGTCTTTATGCTGAAAGCTAAAAATCTTGGTATTGCGGTGGGACAGCGAATGGACTCAATTGATTCTTCTGAGAGTATTTCATTTTCATATATTGATTTGGAAGAATTTTTTTTAGAAGCAACATATTCGATTGATCAGTCAAGACTTGCGGAAGGTTTTTTATGTTGGCTTTTACAGTTTGGACACTTGCTGGCTCCTTCCAAAATCAGAAAACTCATTACTGAAAATACCACATATTCTTCCCCCTTTTTAGGTTGTTATGTTCAATGGATGATGGATCATGGAATTCAAAAACATCAGTGGAAAATTCTATTTCCTTGGATGAAAAAAGCAAAAGAAAAAAAAACATGGGTTTCAGGTCCAGCTCCTCTTAATCCCAATTCATCCTTTTTAAAGTACAATATCCTTGCTCACGATTATCAGTTGAACAAAGAGAAGTTTTTATTGCCAACAAAGCAAATTTTTTTACAGTCCTTAGAATTAAAGAATAGAGCGTTATATGGATCTTCGGTGAATGCTGATGTGGCATCATTTCTAGCAAGAAATTCAGAATCAACAGCTTATGAAGTTGCTAAAAAAACTCATCATCATAGAGCCAGAGTCTATAGCGTATATCAAGATATTAAAATAGCTTTATCTGTCTAAAAAATCAAGAGCGGCGACGGCGTTTTAAAGACAAGGTTACTTCGAATTCAGCCACGACTTCTGTGGGACTGATTGAGGGGCAAATTCCGTAGGAACGAAATTTGCGAGAAATGCGTTCGTCGGTATTGGCTGCTTCGATCGCCATTTTTTTCAACTCATCGCCTTGTTCGCAGATAAAATGAACATCCGCTTCCGCTCGTTTTAAAAATTGCGCCTGAAAATCCTTAAAAACAAAATCGATGGCAACTTTTCCATCTTGAATTGTCTTCAATGCTTGGATGGCAACAGCAGCTTCTCCTCCCATGCACAAAGCTCCAAAGTACATGGAACCCAAATGGTTTTTTGTCATAAAATACAATGGAATTTTTAAAATAGTTTTTGCAGGTTCAAAGGACAATATTTTTGGACAGGCCAAAAACAGAAGCGGAATTTTAAAAAAAGTATAAAGTCGAACAAATGAATTGATCTTCAACGACTGTAACCACGTCATGCAGCTCCCCCCTTGCCCCCATAAAGAATCAGTTCTATTATGGGTCCATCCATGGAAGATGGTCAATGGGGAAAGTCAGGCAGATGATGAGATCGAAGTTTACGTTGGCGCTCTTGTGTGCGTTCGGTGTTTTTTTATTCCAAGAACAAAGTCGTTCAGAAGAGGATTCTTCTTCCTGGCCTTTGTGTGTGGATTTAAGTCAGAAGTATTGTGATGATCTGAAGAAAAATAATTACATAAGCTTATTTGACGGAGAAGTTGATTATCGAGAAATATATAAAGGGAATGAATTTCGTTTGAGTCGCGCAACAGAAGACTTTCTTCGGTTGAAGGCTTCTCGATTCCATTTATTTCCTAAGGATTACCAAAAAAAAATGGGTTCTGTGACGAAACAAATTTCTCGACTTCTGGATAAAACAAAGAAGGCCCCTTTGTCTCAGGATCGATGGTTGAAGTTCGAATGGTCTCAATTGTTAGAAAAATATAATTTTATGATGAGCCAACTGGCAAGGGATCGTTTATTTATTCGTTATCCAAATTTGAAGAAATTAGATCCATTGTTGTGGTCGATGAAAGATAAATCTGAACTTCAAAAAGAAGGATGGCGGTTATCCAACGAAACACTGGTTGTGACCTACAAAGGTTCTGTTTATTGGAATCGACTCTACAAAGTATTTGAAATGGCAAAATCTTTTTTAAAAGAAGCCATTGATCAATCCAGTTTTGAACCTGTCTATAAGCAAAGAATGATTCATCAAATAGAAACTGTTCAGTTGGCTTTTCCTGATGATGAAACATTGGAAGGATCTGGTTTTCAGGAGTGTGGTTCGTCTTCGACGAAAAATGCGATGTATTCTCGAGCAACTCATCAACTTGTTGTTTGTCTTGGGACGATGATTTCGTTTCGATCTGAATCTGCTTTGTTTTTTCTTCTTGCTCATGAGTTGGGGCATGCCATTGATTCAGCATCACCGGTGTTTCGTCAGCTGTCTGAAAATGATCAGCTTTTTGAAAAGATCGCCCTGGTTGCTCATGATAATGGTTTAAGTTGCCAAGAGTTTGAAAAAGTACAAAAAACCTTAAAAAAAGAAGTGGTCGAATCTGGTTTTCTTTTTCCAAAAGTCAATCAAATGGAGAATCTTTCTGAATGCTTGGACCCAAGAGTTTCTTCGTTAAGAAAACAAGTTTCAGAGTCTGTTTGGAACAACCAAATTGATCAGGAGTTCGACCAGTATAAAAAGCATCATCATAAAAAGTTTTACTTTACTCAGATTGAAAGCCCGACGGTTGAAATTGATAATCAAGTTGTAAAAAATATTTCCTATGGAAATCTACTTGCCTGGATTCCAAAGCCTGGAATTCAAGGCCGAAGCAACGTCGGTTTATTGGATATTTTTATGCAAAAAAGAAATTGTCGCACTGATCAGGAAAAATCCATACCTACAGAAGATTGGATCCAGAAAGGTTCACAGGAAAGTTTGGAGTTATTAAAGCTGTATTATCAAAGATTAGTCAGTGGGTGCGGTCCATTTTGCCAAGAGTTTGCGGGACTTCCATTTTATATTAATACCAAGGAGTTGATCGCAGATTGGTGGGCGTCCAAGGTCTTTGAAAAATATTTAAAAACTTTAAAAAGCCTTGAAAATCAAAGACAGGCCGCGGTTGCTTCCATGTCCTTATTTTGTTCCTTCTATGGTGGATTTGAACCCGTCAGTCCGAAACTTGTCGCGAAGGAAATCCAACTTTCTCAAGCTGGGCATCCAGATGATCAAACACGAAAGCTTGTGATCTTTACTCCATCCATTCAAAAAATGCTTCATTGTCGTGGTGATGGAATACCTGACACTGTTGGAAGGTGTCAGGGACCAGCGGCAAGTGATTTGATGACAATTAAAACTTATTCACTAAAGCCTGAACTAGGGAAAGATCTCTAGGCAACGTGTGTTTTAATTCAATGCAAGTGCGAACCAGGTCTGCATAAGCGATGGATTTGCCCTTTTGTTTTAAAAGGATATCTGCAAAACGTACGGCACGATCAATCAGTTTGTTGTTCGAGGGGCGCACCCAAGTCATCAGGTTGGATTGATACCGTTGAAGTCGTCCCATAATTAATGTGGACAAAGTATTCATGACCATTTTTAGGTAAATCTGTCGGCCTAAATAGCTGAGGCTGGTAACGGATTGTGTATGTTCTAATTCTTGCAGCTGAAAATAAAACTCTTGAGGCAAATTTTGTATGACAAAGTTGTGATGTTTTCTGGATGTATAAGTTTTTCGCGCAGAAATCAGTTGTTGACTGAAATCAAAACCTTCAAGTCTTTCTTGGGAGGTTTGGTGCGTGACTTCCTTCCAATGAAAAGTACGAGGTGGCCGCTGAAGAAGATCCAGCCAAGCTTGTTCCGCATTCATTGATTTTTCAAATAATAAATAACAAAGGGATGGATGTTTGTGATGATCCTTTTGATTTTCAAATGGAAATAAACTGAATGTGGGTGATCTTTCTGTCGTGTCTGTCAACACTGTCATTCCAATCAGTGGATCTGTGGAATAAAAGATAAATTCTTGATCTTTATAAGTGTCAGATTCGCGTAAAATAAATTTTTCTAAAAAAGAAAAGGGTTCCTTCAAATAGTCCTGAAGGTCTTGAATTTCTCTGATGACACTGGAAAAGTCTTCATCCCAGTGAAACATACAAGCTCCAACCGCCAACATTAAAACGGAAGTTGATTGCATACGGGTGCTACCTGTCAGAGCCATGGGTCCGACAAATAAATTTATTTTTTCTATGTGTGGATTTTCGATGACGGCCTTGGATCTTGTTGCGATCTCGCACAGGATGGGATCTGGATTGCAGTACAAAAAGAAAGGTTTTCGGTGACTGATGGTCGCAGCCTTTTCTGTGGCTCCAATCACAAAGGGGGTTTCTCCTCCTTCGGTGGTGGCAATCAAAAGGTCATTGTTGGAAAAACCCAGTTCGGTCAGTTGGCGGGCTCCGAATTCAGGAAAGTCTTCAAATTTTTCGATGGAGTGAATCAGGGCAACGTCTCCTCCTGCCATGAAGCTGATGACTTGATTTTTTTCAGTGTCTTCGCGGTCTGGGCAGAATCTCCACAAACTTTCCAGGGCCAGGGAAAGCCGTCCTGTGGCACCGCATCCGACAAGAAAAAGACGACCTCCAGATTGAAGAGTTTCACGCACAGCCCGATGGAGTTTTTCCAAAGATGGTGACCGCAGCAGAAGCTCCTTCAGTGCGCTTTGGTCAACCTTCAGAAGAGTTTGAAGGGCTATCGGCAGATCATTTTGTGCCATATCTGAAAGTCGCACTGTCCAAGGGTGAGGTTGTTCTGTCGGAAGTCGGCCCAATTGGAATTCAGAGTGAACGGCCATGAAATCTTGAAACTCGTGCTGAATCTGCTGTTGAAGATGCATGTTTTTCCTTTGAGTTGAAATCGAATCGAGGCCGATCATATCTGATAACCAGGGGGGGCTGTCCATGGACCGCTTCAGACATGACGAGAAGCTTCCAATCTTCGCTGATTTTTTGGGCAAATAAAAAAATCTGATGGACAGTAAGTGAGCGGATTGTTACAAAGACGGCTCTTGTCTCGTGGCCCTGTGGTGGAATTGGTAGACGCGCTGGACTCAAAATCCAGTATTCGCAAGAGTGTGGGAGTTCGATTCTCCCCGGGGCCACCAACTCTTTTTCAAAAAACGGGTTGGTTCTTGGGGCTCTTGGTTTTTCTCACTGGCGGCTCTTCTCATTTCTCCAGTTTTTCATAATAACTTCTCAATTATTGAGAAATTTCTTCTTAAGAGGAAGTTCTATCCTTGTTATCCTCGGCTGCGCAGAGTAAGGCCCCTCAAAAGAAGCGATTTTTCAACTTCAATGGGGGGTTTATGAGTTTTTTTCTCAAGCAATTATCAGTTTTTTATCTAAGTCTTTGCCTTTTGCTGACATCCATCGTTTCTCATGCGGATGTTAGCAAGTCGATTCAGTTGCAAGCCTCGGATGAGCTGCGTGCGCGGATGGAAATGACCGGGGATGCAGCAGCTCATTTGGCCATTGAAGTTCTGTAGAAATTGAATTCAGACGCACGTCGTGAGGTCTTAAACACAGCGGAAGAAAATGTCATTCTTCTCCAGCAGGAATATCAAAGGGAACAAGAAAAGTTGGCGGCACTTTATCGAACAATGAAGGAGCATAATCTGGAAGAGACCAGCTATGATGTTTCTGGGACTTTGATGTGGATGTCCATGGTTTCTGGGACCGTGTTGGGGATTATGTATCTGGATGCAAGAGACAATGGTAAATTTAACTCCTTTGCAAAGAGAGCATTTTGGACAAGTTTTGCCGTGGGGATCATTGCCTTGATAGAAAATAAGTATGAAGCTCTTTCAGTGAAGATACCGTCGATCTCAGGTAGAAGACCTTCAAAATAAAATCAAAGAAATTCAAAGACTTATTTTAAGAGAGCAGAAGATAATTCGGATATTAAAAGAATTTTACAAGGTTGAAATTCAAGTCAATATTTCAAAATAGATCCAATGGACTGAAAGGTTGGGTAGGGTCTTGCTAAAAAAAATTGCATTCTTTGCTTTGCTTATTTTAGCTTGTTTGCGACCACAGACCTCATGGGCGAAGTCAGGCAAGGTCTGGGATCAATCATCCATTTATCAGGGCACTGTCAATGTTTGTCACAAAATCAATGCAGATTCTGTGATGAATGCGGGCATTGCTTTGGACCGCTACAGGACGGGGCAATTCCCTTCAGAATTATTTCGTCAGTTGATTCAAGATATTTCTGGGGAAGGCTTTGATCAGGTATTTTCGAATGTAAAGATATCTTTGGCAGATCGTGTTTTGGAAAGCCCTGGTTTCCAGCAGGCTCTTCGCCACTGTTACCCCTTTGATCCCACAAAATGGAAAACTTTTTTCGTCAATCCATCCATCAGGCAGATCTCAAAGGAAAGGCTTCCGTATGGATAGCAGTTTCTCTTCTTCTGTTTTCATCAGAAGTCTTGCTGGTGAGGTATTTTGGGGTTTTTGGCGAAATGCTGAATCGAGGAATTCATTCTGCGGCTTTATTAGCTATTGTTTACTCTCTTTTTCAGAAAATACTCCTTCATCATCAAGTCAAAGATGAAATCATCAAAGATTGTGGTCGTCCAGATTCTGCAGATTTATCTAACTGTACAGTTGCGTTCATTCAGAAAAAATTAAATCAAACAGCTCGAAGTTTGAAGGCGGAAGAAGAGCAGAACATCCATCTGGAAGAAATCTTAGTCAGTGCGGCCCGACAACAGTTGGCATTGCTTCTAGAGCAAAGAAATCGGTGCGCAACAGAAAAACAATGTCGTTTCCTAGAAAGCCAAATACTTGATCGACAGGCCTTTATTCTTAGATACTCTGAATGATCAGGGGTGGGATGGGGTTTCCAAGTAAAATTTTTATTTCAATAGCTATCTTTCTTCTGTGGACTCAGTCATCCAGGTTCTTTTTCAGTCATAACGACGAAAAGATCCATTTTGAGTGTGGCAGAATTGTAATTGTATCCAAAAGTTCGAACCAAGGCTGATTTTGACTTTTTGAAAGCTTTTCAGTACAAATGCTCTCAGTCATTTGTACATTAAAGTCGAACTCAACTTTTTGGATGGTCATGGATACAATTTTTCAGTCATTTGTTATGGTATTGGCCAGCGAGATGGGGGATAAAACTCAGCTTCTTGCTTTTGTGTTAGCTTCGCGTTTTAAAAGGCCATGGACGATCATGGCGGGGATTTTGGTCGCAACTTTATTGAATCATGGCTTGGCCACTTGGTTGGGAAGTTGGGTCTCTGGATTGATCAGTCCTGGTGGTTTGCGTTGGGTGCTTGGGCTTATTTTCATAGGATTTGGGTTGTGGATTTTAATTCCAGATAAGGATCAGGATTTAGATGAATCAAAGACCACTCGAGGAGCATTTTTAACCACTTTGATCGCTTTCTTTTTTGCCGAAATGGGAGATAAAACTCAACTTGCAACAGTGGCCTTAGCAGCAAAACACCCAGCGGTCCCGACTTTTGTTATCCTAGGCACAACGCTAGGCATGTTGGTAGCTGATGGGTTAGCTGTTGTTTTTGGTGAACGTCTGACTCAGATTGTGCCTATGAAATGGATTCGTATCTTTGCCTGTCTGATGTTTATCCTTTTTGGAACGGTGATTCTATTTGGATGGGAGAATGTTGCCGGTATTCTTTCCTGATTCTCAACATAAACTTCACTTGTCATTGTCACTAAAATCTCTAAGGATAGAGTCATTACTTCAGCGATTGGGAGAGAGGGCCGTGGTAGATCCAAAATCGATTCGAATCTTACTGGGTTTTTATATTGGAACTGTGCTTGTGAATATTGGTATATCTGCCTACCAGTATTTTTCGGAAAGAAATCCAATTCAACGTTGGGTGTTCCTCTATTGGATTTGTATTTTGGTGACAGCCTTTGCCAATGCCATTGTCGAACAAATGAATATTCAAAGTTTAGTGGGGCCTGTCTCCGGAGTGGCCACGATGGGGTCGCAATGTGTGTTGGCCAAAGTTTTTGCAGATACATTTCAGCTCGAATTCAAGTTTTGGAAAAGATCCTTACCGATATTTATCCTTGGAAATATTTTGGGTTTTACGCTGGGAGCTTTGACTTCAACATTTGAAGCCTACGCTTTTCCTATGGTTCTCGGGGCCACCTTTCCTGTGATGGACATTCTGTGGCAGGTCTATCGTAAAAAGCGGCATCAGTGGACATCTACCCAAAAACTGAATGACTTAACACTTTTACTGATGAGCCTTCATTATTTGGACTGGCCTTTCACAAGAAATCGTCCAGAGTACTTCTTTTTAGGCTTGATCGTTGCTTTTGTATTGTTGCATTTGTTGTCGATCTTGATGCCGATGTTGGTGAATGAGAAAATTTTGGCAGATAAAAATCGAAATTTAGAACTTGTTGTTGATCAAAGAGTTCATCAGCTCACTCAAATGAAAGAATCCCTATGGGAGTCTTCGAAGTATGCAAGTCTTGGTCGATTGGCCGGTGGAGTTGCCCATGAAGTAAACACTCCATTGTCCATTCTTTTGATGACGGCAGAAAATATCAAGGAAGATGTTCGAAGAAATCCAGAGAAAGTCATTTCTTCAGCCGAACAAATTGAAAAAACAGTGGGACAGCTGACAAAAGTCACAGAGGCCTTAAGAGTTCTGGCGAAAGATTCTTCAAGTTCCAAAGTAGAGTCACTTGATCTTATTAAATATTGCCAGCAGATTTTTGAATCCTATCAATCTGTATTCGAAGAAAAAAAGATTCAGTTTCACTTTCATTTTCCTGCATCCATTGCTCAATTGGAAATGAATCCTTCCGAAGTTCAGCAAATTTTTCGAAGTATTATTGATAATGCCTTGGACGCCCTTGCCAATTTATCCGAACGTACATTCCGAGTGGATATCGAAGTTGTTCAGAAAGTGGTCAGAATTCATTTTTGTGATTCAGGATCGATCCCTACTGATTTAAGGGAAAAAATCATGGATCCATTCTTTACAACGAAACCCTTTGGGCGCGGGATGGGCTTGGGGCTCAGTTTAGCGAAGGCCAAGGCCGAGCAGTGGGGTGGTAGACTGTATTTAGACACTCGTAAAAAAAATACATGCTTTGTCCTTGAATTGCCTCAGGTTTCCGAAGGGCAGGTCGCATGAGTATTCCTGTTACCGATATTATCTTGCCAATGAATCTCTTGATCGTCGAAGATAACGAAGAATATCGAGAAATGCTGATGGCCTTCTTTTCTAAGCGTTTTAAGTCGGTTCAGGGAGAAAATAATGGGGAGGAGGGCTTCAAGGCCATCCAAAGTAAAAACTTCGACTTTATGATCACAGATGTAAGAATGCCCATCATGTCGGGTGTGCAATTGCTACAAAAACTCAAAGAAAATCGAATTTTCTTGAAAACTATCATACTTACGGGGTATAGCGAACAGGAAGTCCAAAGTGTCAAAGACGACCCAATGGTCTTACGCATACTAAGTAAACCCATTCTACCTCGTGAGATTCTGGAAATCCTCGTGAGCGCTACCCGAAACGCCTGATCGTTTCATGAAAGAATATAAAATATGAATAGTTTTGAACAGTTTTCGTTGTCTGAAACAATGATGAAAACCCTTGAGGATTTGAAGTATACCTCTCCAACCGCCATTCAAGTCCAAGCCATCCCTAAGCTTTTAGCCGTTGATAAAGTTGATTTCGTAGGTCTTGCATCCACAGGAACTGGTAAAACAGCTGCCTTTGGAATTCCACTTGTTGAAAAGATCGATGCTTCCATGAAAGTGGCTCAGGCACTTGTCCTTTGCCCGACTCGTGAGTTGGCTCAACAGGTTTCCGAGCAATTGAAGAAGTTGGGCTCTCGAAAAAAATTAGGTGTGGCAACCATCTATGGTGGAGCTAGTTACCGTGATCAAATCCGCGATGTGAAAAAAGGCGCAACCATCATCGTTGCAACTCCAGGTCGCTTGGTAGACTTGCTTGAACAAGGTGTTGTGGATTTGACTCAAATTAAAACTTTGATCTTGGATGAAGCTGATGAAATGCTTTCTATGGGTTTCAAAGAAGAGCTTGAGTCCATTTTAAAAGCAACACACTCTGCTGATGCTGATGCGGATGAAGACACTGGAAAAGCCAACTGTGCAACTTGGTTGTTTAGTGCAACGATGAATGCTCAGATCAAACATTTGATCTCACGTTATTTAACAAATAATGAGTGGGTGGATGTTTCTGAGAAAAAAGGTGTCTCTAAAACTGTTGAACATTTATATTACACAGTTTTACGTTCAGATAAAATCGAAGCCTTACAACGTATCCTTTCTACAACAAAAGATTTTTACGGAATCATTTTCTGCCAAACAAAAATGGAAGTAACAGAGCTTGAATCCTTGTTGCTGAAAAAAGGTTTTGCTGTTGAGTCTTTGCATGGTGATAAAAGCCAAAAAGATCGTGAATTTGCATTGAAACGTTTCCGCGAGGGAGTCACTCGTATCGTTGTTGCGACAGATGTTGCTGCTCGTGGATTAGATGTTTCTGATTTATCTCATGTTGTGAATTACTCTTTGCCTCGTGATACTGAAAGCTATGTTCACCGTGTTGGTCGTACAGGCCGTAATGGTAAAAATGGCGTGGCCATCAGTTTGGTGTCTCCTGCTGAAATTAAGGATGTTGTTCGCATTCAACGCGGAACTGGTGTTCAGTTAACAAAGGCTGAACTTCCTTTGGCGGGCGAATATCAAAAATTTCAAATTCAAAAATTTATGGATCAACTTACGGCAGTTCGTAAAGATGGCATTGCATTTCAACGTGCGATGGATTTGTTTGCGGATTGGAAGTTGGGTTCTGAAGAGCTTCCATTTGAAGAGTTGTCAGATTTCTTGTCTCGTTTGTTTGTCACGATTCACCCTGAACTTTTTGATATGACGAAGGATTCTTTGGATTATGCCAAAGGCCGTGTTCCTAAGGAATTGATGGCGGGTGCTGATTTTAAAAAATTCAAAGAAGGATCTGAGGACCGTCGTGAAGGTGGTCGTCGTGGTTTTGGTGGTGGAGGAGGCGGACCTCGCCGTCGTAGTAGCTACGAAGATCGTGGAGAAAGAACAGAAGCTCATTCCGGTGGTTATGCACGTGGAGGAGAAAGATCAGACAGAGGATCTTCTTCATCTGAAGGTCGTGGATTCCGTCGCCGTGAAGAAGGGGCAGCAGCTTCCAGCGAAGCTCGTCCTTTCCGCCGTCGTCAAGAAGGTGCTTCTGCAACTGCAGAATCGCGTCCTCGCCAATTTGATAC
>JACCDG010758700.1_pt1 | contig 13871 bp, 14 predicted proteins | sample 7442471 | NCBI WGS metagenome assembly JACCDG01 (sample SAMN15323444, study PRJNA562643) | freshwater metagenome | isolation source: river surface water | place: USA:Blue River Watershed | collected 2017-08-17
GCACTTTCCGGGTATTTCCATCTCGAGATACCGCCCTCTCAGGAATCATAAGGACATCCGCTTTTCTCATGCTTTCGATAGAAATATTAGTGGTCATACCTGACTTAGCCCTTGCGTCTGGAGTGTTGAACACAAGCTCGACTTTATAGGTAGAAACTCCGTCGCGAACAGTCTCTCTTGGATCGATACGAGAAATTGTGGCATCGAATCGAACATCGTCTCCATATGCATCAAGCGTAACTACAGCCGGAGCACCAACTGAAACTCCTGCAACACTTACTTCTGGCACATACGCTTCAATTTTTCGATCAGCACTAATAATCGAAACAACCTGAGAATTTGCAGAAAGAACCTCACCAACTTTTGCGTCTTGTTTAGATACGATACCCGATATTGGAGATTTTAGGACCATCTTTGAAATACGCGCTTCATAGTTTGCCACGGTCGCCTCTGCTGCCAACACTCGAGCCGCCTGCACCGGAGCATCAGAAAGATCAGCAAGAAAGCCTTGTTCTGCTTGAATAATAGCGGTAGAAACTGTGTTTACATTCTGTCGTGCTGCACTTACAGCCGCCTTATATCCATCAATCATTGTCTGGGTAAGGTATGAATTTGTCTCGAAATCATTTACCGCAGCAGACACGTCGTTGAGGAATGATGTGACCATGCGAAGATTCTCCTTAGCCGCCTTTAAATCCATATCTGTATAGGTTGCAGGCGTAAGTTTGGAGGTTGAAGCCTTCCATTTTACAAGCATGTCTCCCGTCAGAAAACGGGCTTTGTTTATACGATCACGAAGAACCACATCATCAAAAGCAAAGAGAATTTCAGGGGCCAAAGAGCGAGGGTCATCAAAAAATTGATCTACTTTGTTATATACCGCATCATCCGCCTGAGTATAGGCATAGATAATGGCTTGAATAACGTCAGTTTTAGAATTCGTGATCAAAGCAATAGGATTGTTACCTCCCTGAAGCTTTGCAAGTTCTGCTCGAGCTGCAGCCAAATCTGCTTCTGCTTTCATAAGATCTGCCTGAGTAGCTGCGATATCGAGCGAAACCACAGTTTCTCCCGCTAGAACTGAGTCGCCCACTTCTTTGTATACATGAGCAACTGTGCCACCGACCTCAAACGATAGATCAGCTTCTTTTACTGGCACAACTTTACCCGCAAGCTCTACATTACGAACAAGTTCTCCGCGAGAAACAATAGCTGTTTCTTTGTCTCCATTGCCTCCAGCATTAAACCCGATAAAAAGCATGACCACGACTACAAGTACAATAATAAGAGCTATTTTTCTACGTTTTATGAATGAAAGCATGGCGTAAGATGTTGTTAGAATGTTATTTTACCATAAAAAGTTCCAAGAACTTGATCGGGTCAATCGAAACATCATGAATACGAACAGTGAGATGCAAATGAGGTTGATCTGCATATCCTGTACTACCAGAAAGCCCGATAAGTTGCCCCTTCTGAACAAGCTCACCTACGTTTACATTAATTTTTGAGAGATGCATGTAGTAAGTTTGCAGCCCTAGACCATGATCGACGACGATTGTTTTGCCGTAGTTTCGACCCTCTTTTGCCATACGAACAACACCACGATTCATTGCCAATATCTCTACGCCCTCTTTTGCTCTAAAATCGGTTCCTTTGTGCGCAATTGAATACTGTCCGGTCTGTCTTTGATATCCGTAATGATCGGTTACGATCGGATTTGCCAGTGGATAGTCAAACTTTTCCGTCCAAAAGGCTTTTGTTCCTGTTCGTAGATTTAATAAACCTGCGTTTTCCTGCGCCAGAGTGTCAACAAGTTTGGTGGCGCTCGCAGCTGTATTGCCACCAAGCTTCTGAGGGATACCGAGAGGTGCTTCTTCTTTTTTTCGAGCAGCAATGAAAACTTCTTTGGTTATGGTGCGACCATCAGCAAAAGTGACTTTAACCGTTGAGGTTCCTGATTTCTTATACAAATCGATACCGTACAGAGCTGTTAGATTTCCTTTATAGGTAAAAGGAGAAAGCTTTTTTGAATCAAAATGTATGCTTTGCACACTCGTTGTGGCCAATACAGTAATCATAAGAGGCTCACCTTGGAGCGGTCGTTCGGGCAAAATCGATACAGTGGCGCCGAAAATAATCTGCGGGAACAGGAATATCCCCGCCACAACCGCACCCTGAATCCATCTTCGGCTTTTTATATTCATATAATTATTACGATTTCAAACTACGGACCGATCCCTATACTCTACGAGGCTCTCGCGCCACAACCGCCCCTTTTCCCCTCCATCGCAGAATAGCTTTTCGTGTCTCATCGACAAGAATTATCGAGAGCGATATACCGATAACGACAATCCATTCACCAAATGAAAGCGGAACGGTGTGGAGTATGTTTTGCATAAATGGCGAGTAGAGAGCAAACATCTGAAGCCCTACAACAATGCCGGTAGCCCACACGAGAAATTTATTTTCAAAAATGTTCATCGTAAAGACAGACTTCATCTCGGATCGACAGTTCCAGGCATTAAACCATTGAAAGACAACGAGAACAGTAAGGGCAATGGTGGTCGCTTTTGCATAATCACCTCCCACATAATCTTTAAATAAATACAGCGTCCCGAAAGCCATCATTCCTGAAACAAGACACATTCTGCGAATCATAGGTCCGTCGATAAATGCTCGGATATCCTGCTTAAACCTGCCCCTCAGAGCCCCTTCTTCTTTTGGTTCAAGGGCAAGCGCTGCCACAAGGAATCCATCCGTCACAAAGTTAAGCCAAATTATCTGACCTGCAAGTATAGGCAACGGGTAACCCAACAAAATAGATGTAATGATGACAATTATTGTACCGAGACTTGTCGAGAAAAGATAAAAGATTACTTTCTTAATAGTGTGATATATGTTTCTCCCCTCTTCAACAGCTGCAATAACACTTCCAAAATTATCGTCGAGTAGCACGATGTCTGCCGCTTCTTTAGCAACTTCAGTCCCCACCTTTCCCATAGCTATACCGAGATCTGCCGCCGCAAGCGAGAGAGCGTCATTTACGCCGTCGCCAGTCATAGCGATTACGATCCCCTGACTTCGATACAACTCGATTATTTTAAGCTTATGATCAGGCGAAACTCGAGCGAATACGGTCGCTTTCAAAAGCTTTGGGATAAGTTGATCGTTACTCATCGTATCGAGCTCCACACCAGTTATTACTTCATCGCCATCTTTATATATATGAGCCTTTTTGCCCAAAGCCCGAGCAGTTTCCTCGAAATCTCCCGTAATCATGACCACTTTTATTCCTGCCTTTTGTGCATCTTCTACGGCCTGGCGTGTCTCGGGACGAATTGCATCACTAATACCTACAAACCCAACAAAACAAAGGTTTGGTAGCGCATGGGTATCGATTACATTTGAAACATTAGCTTTCAGCGCGCATCCCAACACACGCAACCCTTCTCGAGACATTTCGAGAAGCGTAGACTCGAATCGAAGTCGATCTTCTTTAGTCATCTCAACATGCTTGCCGTTTCTCAAAAAATGCTTCGAATGCGAAAGTATAATTTCAGGAGCGCCAGAAATAGAAAAAACAGGACCGTCCTCTAACGAATTTATAGTCGCATGATATTTAAGCGCCGAACTAAAAGGAATTTCGAAAATCTGTGGATTTTCTTTCTCCAAAGCCTCTTTTGAAAAACCCATTTTTTGAGAAAAGACGAGAAGCGCAGCCTCGGTCGGATCACCTGAAATTCTCACCCACCTGTCCTCTGCTTTTGAAAATGCAGTTGCAGCAAGAGATGTAAATGCAGAGATTTTACCTAACATAAGAATGTCAGGATGATTCATGTGCTCGATTTCAGAACCCTCTCGCAAAACACTTCCCTTTGGCTCATACCCGTTCCCTGACACGTCATAGAACGAATCGTCGACGTATAGTTTACTTACCATCATCTGATTGAGCGTGATTGTGCCCGTCTTATCTACGGCAAGGATCTTTGCCTGACCAAGCGCCTCCACCGCCTGCAGCCTCTTTACGAGTGCATTTCGCTTACTCATTCGAGCGACTCCAGTGGCTAGTATGAGAGTAACAACAAGAGGAAGACCTTCGGGAATGGCGGAAACAGCGATAGCTACAACCGTCGAAAACATTTCGCGCACCGAATTTCCATATGTAATACCAAGCACGAATATGCCCACACTTATAGCAAGAACTCCGATGATTATAAATTTTGAAAGCTTGCGGATATTTGCCTTGAGTGGCACTTCAGTATCAACGGTCTTTATTTTTTCTGAAATACGCCCAATGACCGTTTGAATACCTATCGCCACGACAACTGCCTTTGCCGTACCACCGACAACATACGTCGCCTTGAAAAGCATGTTTTTTTGATCAGCGACGGCGGTTTCCGCACGTGAAATGACCTCAGGATTCTTAAGCACAGGTTCAGATTCTCCAGTAAGCGCAGATTCGTCGACTTTAAGCGTGCTGGCTGAAATAATCCTCGCATCAGCCGGAACTTTATCTCCTTCTTTTAACGTTATAACGTCACCCACCACCAATTCTTTATCAGGAACAATCACCTCGACACCATCACGAAATACGGTAGCATTTGTAGTGACAAAATTTCGCAGAGCGCTTAGGGTGTCTTGTGACTTTCCTTCTTGAATCGTACCGATGACTGCATTTAAGATAAGCACCGCAAGGATAATAAACCCATCGGCGACATCGCCCATCAAAAAGACGATAAGCGCAGCAATGAGCAATATATAGATGATCGCACCTTCGAACTGTTTGAGAAATATCTGAAAGATCGTAACCTTTTTAGCCTCAGGCAAGGCATTTTCTCCATTATTTTTAAGATACATCAATGTCTCACTCGCCGTAAGCCCCCGTTCTGTTGTTGCAAGTTCGCTTAGAATCGAAGAAATTTCTTTTGTGTGCCACATCTGTAAATTATAACACCCTGGTGAAATGCGGCTGGCGCAAGGATTTTTTACAAAAGAAAAGCCCCGTACAAGAGCACAAGGCTTTTCGTACGAGGCATTATTTATGTATCCTAAACTCAAGGCGCAGCGTTTATTGCCGCCAAGATCATTGCAGCCACCTTCTGTTTGGAGATGAACTGCCAGCGCCGATTCTCAAAGCCTGCAGCCAGACGATAAGCACTGTGCACTTTACCCACAGCCAAGATTCGATCCGCTTCCGACTGTGTGAGTTTGCTTTGGAGAGCAGCAAGATCAGCCTTGCAATTGCCGAGCTCGATTTCGAGCTCTTCCTTTGACATACCTTGCTGCCTACCTTCGTAGCTTTCAGTGGGACGAACAGATCCCGTTTTGATCTTGTGGATGAGAGCTTGAACGCTGTCGAGTTTCTTTCCTTTGGTCTTGATCAAATAGAGCATCGTCTTGCCTCCGAAACTGTAATTCAGTTCGGCCTTGGCGTCATCGAGAGTGTAAACACCAGTTTCACGATGAGTCCGCTCAGCGGAAAAGGATGTATGAACTGAGATTTCATCAACATGCTCGACCAGGATGCTGGGAATGACACCGTTATCGTCAAGCATTACATACAAGCGGCCTTTTTCGGAATATAAAATGATGCCGTTTACACTGATATTATTTTCCGCATCGTCCACAGGACGATCTGATTTGAAGCCGGAAGCATTACGAACTGATTCTTTGAGGTATACATTCATTGACATGGTTACAAAGTACCGCTACGGATGATGCTAAGCCTTACTGGGGCTAGTGCGTCCGAAGTCGATCCTTTTTTTATTATATCATAAATATGTTATATGTCAATTAATTCACAGCACTCTTGTAGCGCTCTGTAAAGCCCTTTTATCCCTTGCGCTCCCTATCAATCCATCCGACAATTACAGAGAACTCCCTCAACCCAGCACCTAACCACAACCTATGAGTTCTGCGAAGTATGTCCTTCATCTCTTTGCCATCATTTGGCAAACAGACTCTAAAGGCAGACGCAATGAGCTACGTGCCGTAGCTGCATTCGAAGAAAGAACGGACGATGTCCCCGATTGGTTTGTTTCGATCGAAAACGCTTCCCCGAAGCTCGACCGCGCAGGTATTGATGTCGTCCTAAGAACCGACGCAGGTGACGTCTTCGTCCAGATAAAAAGCCACCCCAGAAAAGCCTCGGTCTTTAAAACCGACCAAGCAAAAGGTCGCTACCGTAGAGACATTGGAGTCGCAGTGATTCAAGAGAGCTTCACCCCACAAGAGGTTCGCAGAGTGATTATTGATGCAGCTGAACCTGAATACAAAAGACTCCTCATCAAGATTTCATCTAAATGCGGCGCCACATTTATTCCCGCACAAGCACTGCCCCAGTAGGGGCAGTTTTTAACTTTGCTTTTTGCTAGTATTACCCCATGAAAAATGTACTCATTTTTGGTAGATCTGGTGCGGGCAAATCTTCACTCGCTTACAGGCTTGGATCTAAATTAGATCTTCCAGTGTTTCATCTCGACAAATACTTTTGGATGCCAGGTTGGGTAGCGAAAACAAAACCCGAGCACGCTATGGATGTCCAAAAGATACTGGCAACAAATGATTCATGGGTTATCGAAGGAAACTATAAAAAATCTGCTCTCGAAGCGCGCATTAAAGCATCCGACACGATTATCGTGCTTGATTTTGGAATGTTAAATTGCCTCTATCGTGTTTGTAAAAGAAGCTTTGCGCATAAAGGAACGCATCGTCGTGATATGAACGAGGGATGCAAAGAAGATTTCTTTCCGAGAATGGAATTGCTTTTGTATATTGTAAACCAACGAAAAACAACTATTAAACCCCTTTTAAAAATGCTCGAGGGTTATCCTGATAAAAAAGTTGTGATACTGCGTAATCAAAAAGAAGTAGATTCTTGGGTCGCAAAACTTGGATAAATAAAAAGCCGGCTATGCTTTCATAACCGGCGATAGTTTCAAGAGAGTCGAAGCTCTTGAATAAACGCTGCCTCTCGAGCCATTCTGGCTTTTGCGATTCGCTCTTGCCGTGGGAGCTCGTTGAGATCACGAAGATCTGCTTGAACATCGCCAATTGGCCGAAGCTCAATGCCCGCATCGACGAGCACCTTGCTATGTTGCTCACAGAAAGCAACGCAACAACCTCGATAAATTTTTGCAACGGACCTCCCTTCAGTTTTGTCATAATCTCTCTGGCAAAGAGGAAAATCACAAGATACATCTGCCTGGGCCGCACTTTGATGACTCATAAAGAACTAGGTTGGAATTGAGATGAGACCGAGATTGATCCCAGGTAATAGTACTTTTTGAGAGGAGGAATGCAAACATGAAAACGTGTCTTGAAATAGTGTAATGCAGAAAGAGAAATGTTCGTTTCTTTACTAATGTAGTATGGTTTAAACCAAAACCGGTCGTATTCGCCAACCCGTTGAGCCTTTGTAGGCATCAAATACTTGCTTCAACGTGACAAGTTGAAATGGCATATGGTAACCGGATTTTTCCCAGACCATAAATTCTCCTTCAAAGTTCTGCCCCAAAAGTACAGTCGAGTGTTCCAGTGCGGAATGATATTCCCCTAGAGGCAGACTACGAACTTCGACAACGAAAGGAAAATCATGTTCTGCCCGAGTAAGCTCTATAAGCTCAACAAGTTCCAGAAAAGAATGAATCGGTCCGGCTTCGTACCAGTTTTTTACCGACTGTTTATTCTCCCTATAGTCTTCAAGCTTCGCTACCGCAGCATGACAATACTGATTCATGATATAAAGCTGGCTTTCAAAGTATCCCCCTTTATCAGACGATACCTGTGTAGAAAGCGAAGGGTGATCTATATATGATCGACCAGGTGCATTACCCTCAAATACCTCCGGCATAGATTTTATTCGTGATGCGCTCACAGGATCACTCTCTCGCTCCGCACGTTGCTGTATATAAAGCGTCGCCTTTATATATCTTTGTTGATTTTCTGAAAGATGAGAAAAACCGGAAAGGCTCTCAAGCAACTTATATTGCTCTTCTCGTACCTCCTGCTCTGATTTATCAGTATCCAATGTAGGAATGTTTTCCATGCAAATATTATACAAGTAATCAAAAAATTCCTTAGGCAAAACAAAGCACCCGGCTTTCCGCCAGGTGCTTTGTTTTACGTGACTCAATTGCGTAGCTTTCAGAACCTTTGGAAAATAGGAATTATATCAACATAAGTCCACAGACATAAAAAATCAGACTCATACATAGAACACTGAGCATAAATCTATTTATTTCATTTCTTACAGGAATAATCCTATCTTGAACATTCTCGTTTCTGATCCATTCGCTATACTTTGCCCTTATGGTTTGATAGCGAGAGGACCCTGATAGTGAGCACTTATACATACGTTGAAGGGGCTTGAAAAAAAGAAGAGACCCTAAACTTTCTCTGAATAATCTCCCCAAAATTTCGAATGTAATAAGATATGCGACTGAAAATGAAAACCCTGACATCGCAAAACCAAAGAAAATAGACCCTGCTATTATATTTTCAAAACCTACTGAGACATCTGATGTAAGTATGCGAAAAGATACCCACATCAAAAATAGCCATAGTAATTGAAAAAAATAATAATGAAAAAAATGAGCTATACGAGTATATCGTGGCATGTCCCCAACTATAACACTTGTGACCCATTAGAGTGACTTTCAGAACTGACTTTGCTGAAGAATTCAATCAAAACCAGCTTTCAAGAGCTTACCCTAATGACAATAACCCATTGAACTAAATGCTGATAAAATTTCCCCTTTTGGTCCCAAACTTGCACTCTGCTGCATTACCGCAATCTTTTGGCTAGGATATACGAAGTAAAATGTCGGACTATCGTAACCTTCATCTATCAAAAGAACGGAATTGGACAACCTCTTTGGGGGAAGCACATTTATCTGTTCAGCATCACCTAGCGACCCATTATCCGCATCAAATGCACGCAAAACTAATTGTGGTTTATTAGAATCAATATTGGTAAATGTAACAACAACTGAAGTACCATTCTTATCTTTACCTGCACTATGTCTAATATAGTCATATCCTTCTACGTCGGTATAGCTAAAATGGGACCATCCCAAAAAATTACATGTGAGAGTAGTTGTGGCCTGGTTCATACTATCGACAAAACGTCTATTTATTTTGACATCATACCTATTGTCTTCTAGAAGGCAGACAATTAGAAGAACAACGGCCATGAGCAATAAACCTGCAACGCTCATTAGTTTCTTATTTTTAAAATAGTTTATTCGCATACTTTATATATAACTCAAGATACCTAGCCACACTATACGTGTAGATTTAAAAACCCATATTCTAAGTCTTTAAAAAATCTGTGACCCTACAGGGAATCGAACCCTGATTACAGCCTTGAAAAGGCCGTGTCCTGACCATTAGACGATAGGGCCGTCTTTAACTCCAAGAATATAGCATTTTTTGCGAAAATGGCAAAAAATGCTAGGATTTAGCACGCTTAAGACCAAAGGAGAGGTGGCAGAGTGGTCGAATGCACCAGTTTCGAAAACTGGCAGGGGCGAAAGCTCCTCGGGAGTTCGAATCTCCCCCTCTCCGCAACGACTCCTCACCATGGAGATCACACAAAAATACATCGACGAGTTCGAGAGACCCAAAAGAAAAGCGATCTCTAGCAGATTTCCGATTCTCGTTACTCCTGCGGTGCTTACCAAACGCATCATTCGTTCGGCGCAGAATAAAGTGCTTTTAACTCGTCTCCATAAAGAGAATTACAAAGAATGTATTGTGGCACGGCATTCAAGCCCTCTTTTTAGAAAGCTCGGAGACAGCGACATAGAGCTTCAGAAAAATAAAGTAACCAACCTAAGAATAGCCATCGAAAAACTCGACGGAATCGTCATACCTCCCGGAAAAACTTTTTCTTTTTGGAATACCATCGGTGCAGTTCGAAAAAATAAAGGATATGTAGATGGCATGCTCCTTTCTAACGGAAAAGTATCCAAAGGAATCGGAGGTGGCCTCTGTCAGCTTTCAAATTTTCTTATGTGGATCTTTCTTCATACGGATATAGAAATAATCGAGCGCCATCATCACTCTGTAGACGCTTTCCCTGATTCAGGCAGAACACTTCCGTTTGGAGGCGGCGCAACGGTATTTAGCAATTACTTGGATTTACGAGTTAAAAATATATCGAGTTCACCTCTACAACTTAAACTATGGCTTACAGATACAGCTCTTAAGGGTCAAATTCTCTCAGATCAACCTGCTAACCATAAATTTCATCTATCCGAGAAAAACCACTGTTTTATAAAACGCCAAGGTCGCTATTTTCGCTTTAATGAAATATACAGAGAAATTTATAAAAACGGAGAAAAAGTAGCAGAGGAAAAAATCTTTACTAATTTCGCACCGCTTGCATATGAAGTATCCGAAAAGAAACTCGAGGAACTCGGATATATAGTAAAGTCCATGTAGCCTGAGACACTCTGTACTGCGACAAAATCACTCACTACGTAGTCAGACCTGAACATGAGTGACGCTGCCCTATCTTTCCCTTATATGTATTAGCCAATCTAACTTAAGATACTTTAGTGTACATAAAATAGTACACTTTTTTATATTCTCTGCGAGAAACACTGGAACGTCCTATTCTGATAAAGGTTCAGTTCATTGAATGCATCAGAAAAAGAAAGGACATCATCATGAAGAAGAATGTTATGCCTATTAAGCCCGAGGATGTCGGAGCGGCAAAACTGAAGCACCTCCCTCCCGAGGTTATTGAGAGCTTCAACGAGCTCATTGCTCGGAATTTCAGCAGCGGATCGGCCACGGTTCTCCAGAAAGATGTTGTGAGCTCACTTGTGTGTAAGGGTTTCAAGAGCGAAGACATCTTTGAGAATCACTGGCTCGACGTCGAAGAAATCTTCGAGAAGAACGGCTGGAAGGTTTCCTATGACAAGCCTGGCTATAACGAGTCATACGACGCCAGCTTTATGTTCAGTGTGAAGAAACGATGAGCTCAACCACCTGCAGATGCGGGTGGTTTTTTGTATTAAAAAAGCGGGACCGAAGTCCCGCTTACACTACGCCACTTTCTTTTGCTTTTGGAGTCTCGCATTCACGATTTCTACAACACTCTCCCAACCGAGACCACTGCCCATCTCCCGCGACGAGCCACCAATCGTAGTCGAGCCATTCCAACCATTCCTCCGATTGAGACCCTCTGCGGCGTTTAGATCGTCGTAGAGAATTTCTACAGGAAATGGGATGTATTGCGAGCGACGTCCGATCGAATAGACAAAACGCCCATCGGGACGTCGTGCCACAAGCGAAATGAAAGCGTTCATCCCCTGACTCCAGAGGAAGTAACGAGCCTCGTTGCCACCGATCTCATCAATGAATTTCCATTCGGAACATTCAAATAAGATCTTGTGTCGAGTATCGAGCTCTTTTTCCCCAGACTCACCCATCATGAATTTGTTGAGTCGATCCATGACTGCGATAAGGTTATCCGACAGAACCGCCTCATTCGCGACCGCGAGCGCTCCAGACTTTCGAAGTTCAGTATACGGCTCGAAGACCCAGTTGTGTTGCCTCACAAGCTTGTCATCGAGGCTCATAGGATACGCACCCGCCGTAATATCCCAGACATCCGTAAGAGCGCGCAGCCGATTTATATGAGGCACACTGGCAGTATTTTCGAACTTTTTGTAGTTCCACAGGAGCCAAACTGCAAGAGAAGTATCCTGATCCGTATCATTGATATAGATATGGATAAGTCCGAATCCGCGACTTTCAAACGCCTTCATGAGACCTCCCTTGATGGCGAAGTAGACCTGCATCGCAGTCGACATGGTGGCTTCTCGTACCACGCAATCGTGATGATCGAAGTTTACATGGTTGGTCTCGGGATCGAATCGAGGGCCGCCTTTGACAACGCCGTCGAGAGCGATGGAGTTGGAAGGAGTGGTACTGATGAACTCCTGCCAAGACATGCTTTTACGGGGCAGAATGATGACTTTAAACGGTGAATTGAATTGCATAGTTAAAGTTCCTCTTATTTGAAATTACAACTTATTAGGATTTTGTCAACGAACGCAACATCGCAAAAATTGCTACACTTTCTCCGTGAGAAATTCCATCCTTCTTTTCCCCTAATTGATGCAAGAAGTTACAAGCTTATAATAATTTTATGATGAGAGAACAATGGTCGGGTTTTATAAACTTTATCCGAACTCAAGGAGTCGCAGGCTTCGCGATCGGATTTATTCTCGGTAAATCAGTATCGGATCTCGTGGCATCGTTTGTAAACGACATAATCAACCCGATAATTGGTCTCGCCCTTACAAGCTTTGCAGATCTTTCGAAACTTTCGATCGTAGTCGGTGACTCTACAATTGCATATGGAAAATTCATCTCTCTGCTCATTAATTTCTTTATACTCGCGGCTGTGGTTTATTTTGGTATCAAAAAATTGTCAGAGAAGCTTGATAAACCAAAGGAGGTGCCACAGACAAAATAGCTTGAAAAAGCTAATTTTTCGTGTAGAGTTCTAGTACTGCGCGGTTAGCTCAGTTGGTAGAGCATCTCATTGACGTTGAGAGGGTCATAGGTTCAAGTCCTATACCGCGCACAACCGTTTAAAAACCCTGCCCTTCGGCAGGGTTTTAAGTTGTGCGAGCCGGAGCGATGTTTTTCGCGGCGAAAAACCGCGAGGCGAGGTCGCGGAATTTGTGAGCGACGGCGAGCAAATATCTGTGACCACAACAAGCGTAAAGAAAATCTGCCCTGCGGCAGACTATTTATTAAGCGCTAACTTGACAAAATACTTACTTTAGCGTAAATAATATGTAGACTCGTTCAATATAATGCCACTCGGAATCCACAGAAAAGGCAATGATCAGTACGAAAAAATAATTTCTTTCATCAAAGAAATGTATGAGCGCCAGGAGACTTTCACTGGAAAGGAAGCAGTCAGCGCGACAAAACTCCCCGATAGCATCGTGCTCACTTACCTCAAACGTCAATGCGAAAAAGGTAATTTGAAGAGAGAAAAGAGAGCCGGAAAGGTCTTCAATTATTCAGTGGTTAGAATTCCAAAAGCCTATGTCTCAAAAGGTGAAGCTGCTGACTCAGTTTGGAGACTGCTTCAAAAGCTTTCTGTTCCCTATGAAGAAAAAATGATTAGGATTGGCGTTAATTTAAAGAGAAAAAAACACACTCGCCTACCTAGCAATGCGATTCATGGAGTAATCCAAAGACTATTTAAGATAGGCGTAGTTACTCGAACAAGAAAGAATATCCCGGGAGCAAAATGGAGATATGTTCTGAATCCATCGTTCCAAGGAAAGGTTAGGCCAGTCTTATCGTCCAGAAGTATCAACCGCACATAGTGCGGTTTTATTTATTCCTACAACCAAATAATACTTTACATGTGTATCAATACACGTAGTATTAAACCTATGAAAATCCTCGGCATAGAGACCTCCTGCGATGAGACGGCCATAAGCCTCATTGAAGTTGACGACAAAGGTGAGACGGTAAAAATTCTCGGCAATACCGTCCACTCACAAATCGACATTCACGCTTCCTATGGAGGTGTCTTTCCTATTCTTGCAAAACGCGAGCATCAGAGAAATCTAGTGCCGGTACTCGAAAAAACTTTAAAAGAAGCTTCGATGCTTTCACTGGGGCAAAGCATTGTTACTTCTGAAATCGAAAAGATTCTCGAACGAGAACCAGAGCTCCTCGCCATGTTCAAGGAGGTAATGCCTAAAATCGGTAGGCCTGATATCGATTATATAAGCGTTACATATGGCCCAGGTCTTGAACCAGCACTTTGGGTTGGCATAAATTTCGCTCGCGCACTCGCCGTCCTTTGGAATATTCCTCTCGTGCCC
>JACCDG010325446.1_pt1 | contig 13870 bp, 11 predicted proteins | sample 7442471 | NCBI WGS metagenome assembly JACCDG01 (sample SAMN15323444, study PRJNA562643) | freshwater metagenome | isolation source: river surface water | place: USA:Blue River Watershed | collected 2017-08-17
ACAGAATAAAGCAAAATTCGCAAGATAAACAAATATTGACAAATATGCAATAATACATTAATATAATTTTGACATTACGTCATGCATTGATCCGTATATCTGTATCTGGTCGCTTGGATACACGGGGAGCCAGTAGCGAAACCGGGACGATTCTTTGCTTTTGCATATCAATCATGCCCACTAATAATCATTAGCTGGAGAATTTACTATGGGAAACCGTATTGCTGAGCCAACTCGGCCGTTTTATGAGGTATCTAGAACTCGTTCTATTCTAGATCAAACAAAGATTGTAGCTAAACATGTCGTTATAGGCACATTAGTTTCAGGTGGGTTTTTCGCTGGTGTATCAGCGGGTGCTAGCAGTGAACACTACTCTGCACGTGGTAACGCACTGCAAGATCTTAATGCTGCTCGTCCAAAAGCGGAGCTTGCTAGTCGTGTCTACGACACTGCCAGGGAAGATGCATCAGAGGGTTGTCTTTTAGCGCTAAAACTGTACCTTGATCGTGGAATATTGTTTGGGACTCCAGAGAACACCGTTGTTGAGGACATGATTGACCTGCCTTCAAAACCATGTGGGGAGTTTGACAGAGACGTTCGTGCCGAAGTGCATCCTTTGCTTTCAGCCGATGCTGATAATACTAAGAAAGGTACTGCACTTAAGGAAGCGGAGGCTAGCTTTGATGCCGCAGATGAAAAAGCAAACCACGGCACTGGAGTTCTTCAGGCCTTATCCTTTGGCGGAGCTTTAATTGGCGCTGCTATAGGTATAGGAACATCTGTAGATTCACGACGCAATTATAGAAACGGCCACACAAACACGAACGGCGTTTATATGCCTGCACATCGTGTTGCATTGCCGGAAGTGCCAATGCTGCAGATAACAGATTCAACGGAAGGGGCAGTGTAATGACACAAATAGAACAACCTTCAACTTCCAAGGATATCGCTTCACAGCCCGTAACTGATGCTCCAGTATTTGATGGGCAACGGTTTGATCGCATTACTAGAATAGGCGCCAACATACGTGGTTATGGTGCGGGTTTACTTCTAGTTGGGGCATTTAGTGTTGGCAGTTTTGAGATTGCAGACCATATAGCCACCGAAAAGGCAGCTGCTTTGCAGGGTTATAAGGCTGATAAAGACGAAATGGCGGCAACAGGCGTCAGCAGGGCCACTAGAACCCTTAATGATTTAAGAGATGAACTACCAGAGGCATGCGAAGCAAAGCTAAAGATAGTTGTGACGGGAGGTGCTATGGCATCTAGCCCCGATTCGGAAAAAAAGGAAATGCTGAAGACTTATCCTGGAGAGCCCTGCGGGACACTCGATCTAGATATTTACGATTATATCCAGCGTTATACACTTGCGTTGAATGGACTAAATACCGCAGAGACTTTTCAGCAAACCTCTACGCCTGCGCAGGATGTACTTGTCTCACAGAATAATGACAAGAAGCAACGATGGATAAGTGCTTTGGGGGTTGTGTCGGGGTTAATTGTAGGTGCAGTTGTGGGTGATTCGCGTGCCACGGCGTATCGTAACGCGCGAGCGGTGAAGAGGCAGAGTTTAGCGCCAGAGCAACCTAGTTCTGAGGGCGTAAATAAGAAGTAGCTATGACTTATCTGGAAGGTAATCAGATTATTGACGTTCAGGCGGTAGAGCATATTCCGGAGCCACGTAAACCAGTCCTAATGATGGCACTCAGTGACTATCCTGAAGGCCAGAATGTTCTTGGCCTAGAAGGCAGTAAAGACCCAATGGCGGATATGTCGGGGAGGCTTTTTGACGCATTATCCTACATTGCGCAAGCGGCTTTGCGAGCAAGCCCGGAGACCCGGAAGCAACTTCTGGCTGGCGATGAGGAGATAGAGTTACCAGAAGTCCGCAACGAGGACGGTACTCGCTATGTAATTCGTCGACTCAATACTTACTACGATGAGCTGAATGCCAAGGTCGTATCATATTTGCTTAGCCGTACCGACCGCGGTAATCCCGGAGCTGGATTTATGATCCGACAAGTCGGCGATCATAATCCCATCGTCTCACTGTCCCATGATACTGACGAAGCGCCCGAGGAATCAGTCCTGCGGGATGCTACCAAAGCAGTATGGAATTATGCAAAAGGACTTAAAATCGGACCTGATACACTTGCTCGTCAAAGCGAGACTCCTCACCTTGCACCTAAGGACATCGAAACTCTAACAGAGCGTGCAGTTTATGAAACCACCAAGAGGTACAAGGCTCTTAGCGCCAGCCAAAAGCTTGGTCGTCAGGTACTAAAAGTGCTCAGGAAAGCTGTTACCAAAGAAGACCCCAATGGACTTGGTCGAGTGATATCGCCAGCACGTATAGCGCTAATAGCGCTAACTCTTCCGGTGCCGGGGTATGGCGGATTTCTACCTGCTTCCACCGAGCTTGCTTTCGATGGTATAAGTGCGGCTAGTAGTGTTATAGGCGGTTGGAATTCTCCAAGTCCGGAAGAACTTTACGAGCAAAAGAATCTTGATATTGCAGGGCTTGACCCGCTGGAACAAGGTAGTAAGCAACCTATTGCGTATATTAGTCCCAAGAGCATTCCATCCGAAGCGGCAGAATTTGGCCTGATGGCGTCTGACTTGCAGGGAAAATCTCCCCGTCGCATAGAAGGAATGAACGCTTTACTGCCAGTAGACTGTTCCGTTCTAGACATTAGTCCAGATGTAGATACATCCCGGGTAGCAATATTCACTACAAATAAGAAAATCTCGAAGTGGCTAACCATAGAACCTATCGGTCAAAGTGTATATGTTTGCAATAGGGGTGACGAATTTGTTTCGCCAACAGAAGCGGCATTGGTCTTCGATACTGTTCCCAAAAAATAGCATGAAGATCAACTATGTATTGCATCGGTGGTATTAATCATTGTTCAGGAACGGGGTCTTCGATTCAAAGTATAAATAAGTATGTAGACAATATGTCAAAAAAGTAATATATTACAAATTGACGTAAAGTCATGTAATGATCCGTATATCTGTATCTGGTCGCTTGGATACACGGGGAGCAAGTAGCGAAACCGGGACGAATTCTCCCTCTTAAACTCATACACCACTAGGTGTTTATTTTAGTTTGTGGAGACGAGTTCCATAACCTCTGAAGGAGATAATTATGGGCAAAATAATAAAACAAGAATCACTAGTCTCTCTAGGTATAGTGGCTATGCCTGCAGGAATTAATGGCGCCCAGAGGCCGAGGTGGCGAGATGATGTCTAATTGGCGGCGCGGAGAACATGTACCTGCCAATCAACGGGCCCTCCAGCCGAATAAAGATACAACTGATAATCAGGAATATATTGCGACAATGGTCGGCTCCGGTCTAGCGATCCTGGCTGTGACGGCAACGGCATTGGCGGTTAAGTTACTTATACCCGACCCTCAGCCAGAAGTTGTGATCGCACCGCCGATAGTAGTTACCCTCGAGACTGCAGTTACATCAGCGCCCTCAAAGTGAGTAACTGTGCCTGCCACCCATAGACGCTAAGGGTGCGTGCCAGTCACATGATTCTTTTACGGAATGCCAAGCCCAGGAGCTAAGTTACAACTTGAGTCTGCTGCTACCTCTGTTATAATAGCTGCATGAACGCTCAAGACATCCGTAAAGCCTATCTCGATTTTTGCAAAGAAAATAAGCATGTTGTCATTCCGCGTGCCAAGCTAATACCCGATAATGACCCGACAACACTATTTACCGGCTCTGGAATGCAGCCACTACTTCCGTATCTGTTAGGCGAGCCTCATCCGGCTGGTTCACGGGTGGCTGATAGTCAGACATGTTTTCGGGCCGATGATATTGAGGAGGTTGGCGATAACCGCCACACAACATTCTTCGAGATGCTTGGTAACTGGAGCTTTGGCGATTATTTTAAGGCCGAGCAACTGCCATGGTTCTTCACCTTCTTGACCGAAAAAGTTGGACTTGATCCAAATAAAATCTATGTAACGGTCTTTGCTGGCGACGATGAATTCGATCTTCCTAAAGATGATGAATCAGTTAAAATCTGGCAAGACCTTTTCAAAGCAAAAGGTATCGATGCCCAGCCAGCGATGATTGGCTCAGAAGCAGACGGCTATAAGCGTGGCATCAACGAAGGCGAGCGTATCTTCTATTATGATGGTGCCAAGAACTGGTGGAGCCGAGGCGGAAAGCCAGCGACCACTCCTGTTGGTGACCCATGTGGTCCAGACAGCGAAGTATTTTATATGTTCGACGAGATCGAGCACAACACCGACTTTGGTCCCCATTGTCATCCAAACTGTGACTGTGGTCGCTTTATGGAAATTGGTAACTCGGTATTTATGACTTACAAGCGAACCGACAAAGGTTTCGAAGAGTTACCAAACAAGAACGTTGATTTTGGTGGTGGCCTAGAGCGTATTGCAGCAGCTGCAATCGATAGCCCGGACATGTTTAAAATTAGTTTGCTTTGGCCAATAATCGAAGGACTTCAAAAGGAAACAGGCAAGGATTATACCGACCATACCGCTGCCATGCGTGTTATTGCTGATCACTTACGTGTAGCTGTTTTCTTAGCAGTTGATGGTGTTGTTCCAAGCAATAAAGAACAAGGGTATGTTATGCGTCGGCTACTGCGTCGAGCAATTAGATTCGCCTTTGATCTTGGTATTGAAAAAGATCTAATGCAGCTAGCTATTCCTATTGTGCTTGATTCATACCATCAAGATTTTCCAGAAATTGCAGCTCAAAAAGACGAAATCATGGCTACTCTTAGCAAAGAAGAAAAAGTATTCCGTCAGACACTAACCAAGGGGCTTAGAGAGTTTGAAAAGCTATTCAAGGACTCAGACAAATCTATTCACGGCGAACTCATCTTTAAGCTATATGACACCTATGGTTTTCCGGTTGAGCTCAGTGTTGAAGAGGCAGAAAAGCAGGCGATTGACCTAGCAGAAGATTGGCGTGAGCAATTTGATGCTCATATGAAAAAACAGCGGGACATGTCGCGGACGGCTACCAAGGGTCAGTTCAAGGGTGGGCTTGGTGGCCAAACGGATCAACACAAGAAGTATCACACGGCAACACACCTTATGTACCAGGCACTCCGCGAAGTACTCGGCGATCATGTTATCCAACGAGGTAGTAATATTACCGAGGAACGACTGCGATTTGACTTTAGTCACGACCAAAAAGTAACTCGTGAAGAACTCGATCAAGTAGAAGCGATTGTTAACGAACAGATCGGAAATGATCTAAAAGTTAGCTGGGCAGAGTACCCAACAGCAGAAGCTACAGGGCCATTAGGCGCGCTTGGTCAATTTGGTGATCGCTATGGCGACACGGTTAAGGTTTATAAGATGATTGCCGATGGAGCCGAAAAGCCATTCAGCTTCGAAATCTGCGGCGGTCCACACGTAGACCACTCTCTACAGTTATTCGAAGAGGGCAAGAAATTCAAGATTCTCAAAGAAGAGGCTAGCTCGTCCGGTGTAAGACGTATCAAGGCGGCTCTCGTTTAGTTTGCCATAAGCCTTTTTAGAGAAGGAGAGGAGTGCTATAATGAATCAGCTTATGCTAGATAAAATAAAGACCCTCAAAAACACCGTTGCTGCCAAAGCTAGCCGTAACAAGAACGATGACGACAAGTACCTTGTCGCCCTTGATATTGGTACTGAATTTGTAAAAGCTCTGATAGGCCGGGTTACTGACGACGGCATTGATATTGTTGGTGTCGGTCGTACCCATCAGGAATTAAGTGATATGCAAGCTGGAGCTATCGCTGATATACAATCGGTAGTCGCCAATTGTGATGATGCTCTAAGTCAGGCCGAAAAACAGGCTGGCGTTAGCACTAAGTCGGCAGTTATTGGTATCGCTGGTGAACTTGTTAAGGGTACGACCACGACCGTCCACTGTAACCGCAAGAACCCCGAAAAAGAACTCGATATCGCCGAAGTCGAAAAGATTATTGGCCTGGTTCAGGGCCGTGCTCGCGAAAGAGCCAAACAGCAACTGGCATGGGAACTTGGTGGTAAAGACGTAGAAATTCGTTTAGTAAATAGTGCGCTTGTTAACATCGAGATCGACGGTTATCCCGTAACTAGTCCTGTTGGATTCAAGGGTAAAGAAGTGGTCGTCCAGCTTTACACCGCCTTTGCTCCAATGATCCATATCGGCGCCTTAGAGCGAACCGCCAAAGAGTTAGACCTGGATCTGTTGGCCGTTGCAGCAGAGCCATTTGCGGTAGCTCGATCAGTAATTGGCGACGACTCAAATGCCAGTATGAGCGCCATCTTAATGGATGTTGGTGGTGGTACTACCGATATTGCTGTCATTAATGATGGCGGAGTCCAAGGAACCAAAATGTTTGGTATTGGCGGACGTGCTTACACTCGTAGTATCGAAAAGGACCTTGGTGTCAGCTTTGCTTCAGCAGAAGAACTTAAACTTGGCCTATCGACTCATAAAGTTGCTGAATCCAAGCGTCCGGTGATCGAAAAGAGTCTGCAGAAAACATTAGATGTCTGGACGGCCGGCGTAGAACTAGCCCTCGGTGAGTTTGATCAGCTAGATCACTTGCCCAGACGGATACTGCTATGTGGTGGTGGCTCTAGCCTAGATATGTTGATGCACCAGCTGGAATCGTCCAATTGGTATGCTGATCTACCCTTTACCCGTAAGCCGGTAGTGCAGCACATCAAGCCAAGTCACGTTGTGGGCATCGATGATCACACTGGAACTGTCACCGATCACACTTTTATTACGGCCATGGGCTTACTGCGAGTTGGCCTAGATACCATGCAACAAGATGGCGGGATAAAAGACGACGGGTCATTTCGGCAAAAAATTGATAAAATTCTAAGAGTATAACGACAGGGGATCAACGTGGCAGAAGCGACCAAAGACACTATTTATATCGACATTGATGACGAGATCACCGGCATCATAGACAAAGTGTCTCAAAGCAAACACAAGATTGTTGCTTTAGTGTTGCCTAAGCGGGCCAGCGTTTTACAGAGCATTGTAAACATGAAGCTGCTCAAGCGAAGTGGCGATACACACAAAAAGAAGATTGTCCTGATAACCTCAGAGGCTGGCCTTTTACCGCTTGCAGGGGCAGTAAAGCTACACGTAGCCAAGACCTTGCAGTCAAAACCCACAGTACCTGCCGCTCCTGACGTCCCGTCCGATAACGTTGCGCTTGATGACTCGGTAGACGATATTGCTGCTATTGACGAAGATGATGATGATATCGAATCTGAAGTTGTAGAAGATAAAAAACTTGATACCAAAAAAGCTGTTGGTGAGCTTGCCGGTGCCGCAGCTGCAAAACCAGTTAAGTCACAGCAGTTCGAGGAAACCATAGACATTGATGACGAGCCCGAACTCGAAGCCGCCGCACCAGTGGCTGCTGCAAAGAAGGCTTCCAAAAAAGATAAGAAGCTCAAGATACCTGACTTTAACCAGTTCAGAACTAAATTGTTAGTAGGCGGCGGACTCGTAGTTTTGTTACTTATCGGCTGGTATGTCTCGAGCTTTGTTCTCCCGACTGCAAAAATAACCGTTATTACCGATAGCGTCAGCGTCAGTACTGATGTAGCCGTAACGCTCAGCACAGACGCTAAAGCGATAGATAAAGAAAAACTGATCGTTCCAGCAACCGCTAAGAGCATAAAGAAAACTGATGCCGAAAAAGTTCCAGCCACCGGCAAAAAGAATGTTGGCGAACAAGCAAAAGGCACCGTCAGCCTTAGGTTAACCGATTGTTCTAAAGAGTCGGTCACCGTTCCTTCGGGCACTATAGTCACCTCGGGAGGACTTAACTTTATCTTGCAGAAAGACGTTACCTTTATCCGAGTTCTTTTTGGCAGCAAATGCAACAACCAGGATTTCCCGGCATTCACAACTGCTACCATCAACGTTGTAGCTCAGAATTCAGGAGACCAATACAATATCAGCGGTGGACGAACCTTCAGCGTAGTCGGGTTCAGTAATGTCGCGGGTTACGATAGTAGCTCTATGACTGGCGGAACCAACAAAGAAGTTACCGTTGTAAGCCAGGAAGATATCGACGCTGCAACTCAAAAGCTTACCGATAAAAGCAAAGACGCGGCAATTAAAGAGCTAACAACTCAGCTGAAAGATAATTCACTTTATGCAATTGCCGAAACCGTTACTGTTACCCCTGCAAATATCACCGCATCACCAACCGTTGGAGTAGAAGCAACCGAAGTCACCGTTACCAATATCGTCACCTACACTCTACTGGGTGTTGATCGAGACGACCTAAAGTCTATAATCGTCGATAGCGCTAAAGAAAAGATCGATACTAAAGAGCAAACTATAAGCAATGATGGTCTAGATGATGCAGTCATAAAGGCCACAGACCAGATATCTCCGACTCAGCAAAAGCTTTCTATTCAGACTACCGTTAGCACGGGCGCCCAGGAAGAACAAGATTCACTCAAGACACAGATAGCTGGCAAGAAGAAGGGCGAAGTACAGCAACTAATTAACGCACGTGCTGGCGTAAAAGAAGTGCAGGTCAGTTATAGTCCATTCTGGGTCTATAAGATACCGAGTAACCCCAAGAAGATAACAATCGTTTACCAACAAGCAAGCAATGGGCAAGACAAGTAACCCTAAGTCCGATAATGACGCTGTTATGGGGCTTGATGTTGGCGCGGTACGAATTGGCGTTGCGATGGCGAATCGTGTAGCTCGTATTGCCTCGCCACGAGAACATCTAATCGTTACCGATACGGTCTACGATGATATCGCTAAGCTCATCAAAGATAACGACGTTGTGGCGCTGGTGGTAGGGCTGCCGAGAGGCCTAGAAGGTCAGCAAACTAATCAAACGCTTACCATCCTCAGATTTGTTGAATCATTGGCTGAGCACATCACTATTCCTATAAACATGCAGGACGAGGCGCTAACCTCTAGCAAGGCCGAAGATGAGTTGGACGCCCGAGGCAAGCCTTACAGCAAAGGGGACATTGACTCACTGGCAGCATGTTATATCTTGAGTGATTTCTTAGACGAAGGGAAGGAATGGTAATGAGTAGATCTAACTCGGCACGATTTTTATTACGATCAAAAGTAGTCATTACCATTGTTTGCCTGATCGTCCTTGCCGGGTTAGGAAGTGTTTTATTGGCACGGCGATACTACTTCAATAACTTGCAGGCCGTCAGTACCAGCCAGAAGACCGTTACGATAACGATACCCACGGGGTCTGCCTTATCCGACGTAGCCAAGCTACTTCATGATAAAAAGCTAATTCGTAATGAATGGGCATTCCGACAATATGTGCTCAGTAGAAACTATCAGAACCTAATCCAGGCTGGTACCTACGCAATTAAACCCAACCAGGGTGTTGCCGATATTGTTAAGATAATTACGGAGGGTAAGGTGGCCAGTAATCTTATAACTATCAAGCCTGCCCAGCGCATTGACCAGATCGAACAAACGCTTGTTAACAGCGGCTTCAAGCCCGAGGCGGTCAAGAAAGCCCTAGACCCAGCAACGTATGCCGGTCATCCAGCCCTGGTTGATAAACCAGTCGATGCATCGCTAGAAGGTTACCTATATCCTGAATCATTTCAAAAGACTGCTGCCACTACCCCTGAGGAGATTGTACGAGCCTCACTAGACGAGATGCAGAAACGGTTAACTCCAGATATCCGTGAAGCATTTGCAAGCCAAGGACTGAGTGTTCATCGTGCCATAATCTTGGCTTCCATTGTTGAGCGCGAGGTGTCCGACGGTGGCGACCGTACAAAGGTGGCACAAGTATTCCTCAAGCGTCTATCCTCTGATATAAAACTACAGTCTGATGCTACTGCCAGTTACGGCGCCATACTAGACGGCGTTGACCCTTCGCTCACCTATGACTCGCCGTACAATACGTACTTAGTCGAAGGGCTAACTCCTGGTCCCATTAGTAATGTAAGCGAGAGTTCACTTAAGGCCGTTGCAAATCCGGCGTCTACTGATTGGCTGTACTTTGTGTCTGGGGATGACGGAGTAACTCACTTTAGCCGTACCCTAGAGGAACACGAGGCACTGACCGCAAAATATTGCACAAAACTCTGTCAGTAGGCTTACGTAACAGGGGTCGTTGGTATATAAAAACCTTGGTTGCTGTACCAGAATATGATATACTCAATGTTATCAGTTTACGGTGATCCACCCCTGTTACCACTGTTATGGAGCAAGTAAACTGTATCGAGGTTGTTTACTAATAAGAAGAGTGAGTCGATCGCTCAAAATATCAATTAACAACCATCCTCGATCTGCGGCTTCAGCCCAGGAGAATACAATTCGTATCTTTAGAAAAACGGTGGAAACTAGTCCGATTGATAAAATCGCACAGATTCAATCTAAAACACAAAAACAAATCAAAACCGGTTTAAATACACGTTCCAAGAAACGAATCGTGAGATATGGCATTTTGGTTGCCAATATTGTCATGCTCGTGGGTGTGGCTACTTTTGTGATGCGTAGTCCTGGCACGGCCCCTGTAGCTGCTAATAATAGTGTCGTTACGGAAGATTCTACCGTCGCTTCCAATGCTCTGGATCAGCTTTCTTCTGCTGACATCGCTGTGCATGTAGCTTTTATGACTAACTTACCCGAAACTCCATCAGTTGTTAACAAGGCTGATACCGTTAACGCACAACTAGCGGTAACCGCTTCCGATGATACGGTGGTCGCTAAACCTCAGGTGGTTGCAACTACTCTCAAGTCCTATAAAGACATCCAAGAATACTTAGTGGTCGAAGGCGACACAATACCGTCAATCGCTGCAAAGTTTGGCATTACATCGGACACCATCCGCTGGTCTAACGGCCTTCAGGGTGATGCGATCCAGGCTGGTAAGAAGATTCTCATATCTCCTGTAAACGGAGTTGTTTATAAAGTTAAGGACGGCGATACAATCGATAGTATAGCTAGCAAGTTTAAGGCTACAAAAGACCAAATCATTGCCGATAACGATGCAGAGAGCGCTAATCTTGTAGTTGGTCGTAATATCTTGGTCCGTGATGGTTCTGTTGCAGCACCGGTGGCACCACGATCTGCACGAGCAAATCCGGCTGGATTCTCCTGGGGCGGTGGAGCAGTATATGGCAATAATGGATACGACTACGGTTACTGTACTTGGTACGTCAAAGTGCGACGCCCAGATCTTCCAAGTAACCTTGGTAACGCTAGTACCTGGAAGTCATTAGCATCACGTGCTGGGTTTGCAGTCGGCAACACCCCACAAGCTGGTGCGGTTATTTGGACTCCACCACGTGACTATTACGGTCACGTTGGCTATGTTGAATCAGTCAATGCAGATGGTAGTGTTAACGTCTCCGAAATGAACACTCGTGGTTGGGCAGTCCGCAGCACCAAGACACTTTCTCCGGAAGACGCAGCCCGATATTCCTACATTTACTAACGAGCTATCTGTAGATATTCAATTCTACGTTGAAGATTTGTTGTAAAAATTGTATAATAATTTGATATGTTCATAGACCAGGCGACGATAAAACTAAAAGCAGGTGACGGCGGTAACGGATACGTTAGTTTTCGTCATGAAAAATTTATCGATCGTGGTGGTCCAGATGGTGGAGATGGTGGCGATGGCGGTAGTATTATTATGGTCGCCAGCCGGAATCAAAACACGCTCGCTAGCTTCCGTTATCACCGTGAGCTTTCAGCCGAACCAGGTAAGCCAGGATTCAAGCAAAAAAAGCACGGACGCAGCGGTAAAGATTTAACTATTCAGGTTCCAGTCGGCACAATTGTACTTAACGAAGAAGGCGATATCTTAGCCGACTTTATCGCCGATCAACAGCAGATGGTCATTGCTCGTGGTGGTAAGGGTGGATTTGGTAACGCTCACTTTATCTCCTCAACTCGCCAGGCACCTCGGGTCGCCGAAAAGGGCGAACGTGGTGATGTGCTTGATCTTAAGTTAGAACTTAAAGTTATCGCCGATGCCGGTATTATTGGATTACCTAATGCTGGAAAATCAACATTGCTTGCCAGTAGCAGTAATGCTCGTCCAGAAATCGCAAACTATGCCTTTACAACTCTAATCCCTAATTTAGGTGTCGTTGACCTCGACAGTAGCAACAGCTTGCTACTTGCCGACGTGCCAGGACTAATAGAGGGTGCCAGCAAGGGCAAAGGCCTTGGTGTTGAATTCTTACGCCATGTCGAGCGCACTAGTGTGCTAATACATATGATCGACGCCTACAACGAAGATCCTGTTGCCGCTTTTCAGACCATTCAAAAAGAGCTGGCCGAGTATTCCGTGGACCTAACTACCCGACCTCAGGTTGTGGTATTGAACAAGATCGATGGACTTGACGCAGAAATTATCGAATCAATTCAGAAGAAGCTTAAAAAAGTCATTCCTAAAGGCACCAAGCAGTTTGCTATTTCTGCCAGTAGCGGCGAAGCCGTCATTCCTATGTTATACGAAGTAAAGAAGATGGTTGATGCTGATCGCGCCAAAAAGAAGGAAATCATCGAAGCCAACCCAGTTATTCCCGTCATCCAACTACCAGAAACACTCAACAGCTGGAAAGTCGAAAAAGTTGGTAACAAGTTTATGGTTACAGGTCGTAAGATCGAACGATTCGCCGAACGAACTGACTTTGGTAGTTCACATGGTACCGAGCGACTCCGCGACATTATGAAGAAGATGGGCATTATGCATCAGCTGCGACGTCAAGATATTGCTCCCGGACAGAAGATCGTGATCGGTAACGACCTTGGTTCGTTAGAGTACTAAAGTTCCTGCTACACTGTTTGCATGGTTCAGCAAACGCGTCAAAAACAACTTAATGACAAGCCACTCAGTGGCGATTGCGTGCTGTATGTAATGAGCCGAGACCAGCGTGTCGCGGACAATCACGCACTTCTCGCTGCTCAACAAACTGCCTTACAGCTAAAATTGCCATTGGCTGTAGTATTCTGCTTACTCCCAAGTACCGGTAATCGTTCACAGGAGCAATACCGATGGATGCTGCAAGGACTAGGTGAGGTCGAAAAAAACCTCAACATGTTAAGTATTCCTTTTATGGCTTTGATTGGTGATCCCAAGCAAACTTTGGGCGGCATGATTCATCACACAAATCCGGCTGCTATTTATTTTGATTTTAACCCCTTACGAGGGCCACGAGCATTACAAAAATCTATTGCCGACCAGGCACAATGCGCGGTTTATGTTGTTGATACCCATAATGTCATTCCTGCGTGGGAATTAAGTAATAAGCAAGAATACGCTGCCCGGACTATTCGCCCTAAGGTGCTCGCTAAAATCGCTGACTATTTGATTGTGCCGGGCCAGGCTATCAAGCATCCCTATGTTTGGCCGGGTATTGTTAAGGATCTTTCTACGCTTAGTGAGCTTATCGACGAACTCTTAGAAAAGGTGCCTTCAAACGGGCAAAAACTTTCCCTAAAGAGCGGAGAGATTGCTGCCAATAAAGCACTCAAGGATTTTATAGCCAATAGATTAGCAGGTTATCACGAAAATCGTAACGATCCCTCCCTTGACGGCGTAAGTGGGTTGAGTCCGTACTTGCACTTTGGGCAGCTCTCTTCGTTACGGATTGCCGTAGAGGTTGAATCTGCGGTAGGTGAACAACCGTCGCTGCGCCTTGACGCCGATGTGTTCCTAGAGGAACTTATAGTCCGTAAAGAACTGAGCGACAATTTTTGTTATTACAATCCAATGTATGATCAATTGAGTGGAGCTGCTCAGTGGGCGCAGGATACTTTGGCCAAGCACACTGCGGATCCTCGTGAGTTTATATATAGCTACAAACAGTTTGCCGATGCCCAAACGCACGATCCAGCCTGGAACGCGGC
>JACCDG010924447.1_pt1 | contig 13866 bp, 14 predicted proteins | sample 7442471 | NCBI WGS metagenome assembly JACCDG01 (sample SAMN15323444, study PRJNA562643) | freshwater metagenome | isolation source: river surface water | place: USA:Blue River Watershed | collected 2017-08-17
CATAGCGGAAACTAATGAGTTGGTTAATGCCACAAGGTTCAAAACGAGATGGTAATAAGAAAAAATCTGAACCGGCATACACTAAGGTTTCCCTTTTTACAACTTCTTTATGTGAAGGAATGACTACTAATTTATCTGAATATTTTTTGGCAAACTTATTTAAACTTTGTACATACTTTTTTTCGCCTGCCCCCAAAATAATAACTTGCACATCTTGCAAAAATAACATTGGCAAAACATCGATCACCAAATCAAAACCTTTTTGTTCAACAAGCCGTGAAGTTAGACAAATAAGTGGTGTATTGTCAGAAATTGGCAAATGGTAAAGTTTTTGAACATACCTTTTATTGACAATTTTACGATGAATGTTATCGATAGTATAATTTTTAATTAAAGTCTTATCAGTTTTTGGATTGTATTGATAATAGTCTATGCCATTTACTACTCCAAACAATTTATGTTTCCTGTTCATCAAGATACGATGTAAATCTTGACCAAAATGTTTTTTTAAAATTTCCTTGGCATAAGTTTCAGAAACTGTATTAATAGCATCGGCATACATGATGCCTCTTTTTGCAAAATTTATATAAGCCAACTCCGGCGCTTTAAAATCCGGCAAAGATAATTTACCTTTATCACGCATTTTGACTGGCACATCCCACCAATTTGAACCTAATTGAAAGGTCAAATTATGAATAGTGAAAATTGTAGCAGAATTTTTCAAAGTTTGACTATCCTTAAATCTAGTTTTTTTCAAATAAGGGATAAGGCCCGTATGCCAATCATGACAATGAATAATATCAGCTTTAAATTTTAAGAGGGAAATCAATTTTAAGGCTGCTACAGAAAATAAATAAAAACGAGCATTGTCTCGAGAAGAACCGTAGATATTTTTTTTCTTACCAAAATATTTATCACACCTGACAAAATAAACTGGTAAATTTGGCAATAGTTCACCACGAAAAAAACTCACCTTAATTGAGTTATTTTTATCCACCCGTAAAGACACATCTTTATAGATTTCGGTAAATTTATATTTTTTACTATCAATGGCTTTGCTATGATAGGGGATAATGACTATGACCTGGTGACCAAGACGAGCTAAGCTTTTTGGTAAAGCGCGAGCCACATCACCCAAACCGCCAGTTTTGATAAATGGATCTAGCTCTGCAGAAATAGAAACTATTTTTAATTTTTTCATTATACTAAAAATTTAAACTATTTTTTAAGGGCTAATTTAGGATTAAACCAAGCTCCACAAATAGCTAGAGCCAAAGCATCGGCTGCATCATCTGGTTTTGGTACAGCAGCTATTTTCAAAACTGTTTTTACCATCAAACCCACTTGTCGTTTGTCGGCCTTACCTGAGCCAGTCAAAGCTTGCTTTACTTGCAAAGGTGTAAACTCCAAAATTTTTCTTTTATCTTGAGCTAAAGCAAGTAACGCAACTCCTCGAGCTTGACCAACATCTAAAGCTGTCGTAACATTGCGGGCAAAATATAATTTTTCAATAGCCACCAAATCTGGTTGCCAAAGCTTAGAAAGCTTTTGAATTTCTTCATAGATTATTTCCAGACGCTGAACAAAATCTAGTTTTTTATCGGTCTGAATACTGCCAGCTAATAAAAATTTTAAGTTATTATTTTCTTTACTGATCACACCAAAACCAGTGTCGGCAAAGCCGGGATCTAAACCTAAAATAATTTTAGCTGAATTTAAATTAGACATTAAATATTGGCATTAGTGTGGATACTATCCACATCATCATCGTCATCTAAAGCATCCAAAAGTCTTAAAAGCTTCTCTTCATCTTGAACATCTACTTTTTCTTTTGGTAAATAAATAATATTTGACTCTTCAATGACAAAATTATTAGCCAACAAATTTTCTCTGACTGAAGCAAGCATTTCTTTATCAGTAATCACTCTAACTTGTTCATCTTTGATGATATCTTCAGCGCCAGATTCAATAATTTTTAACTCTTCTTCATCACTTAAACTAGTATTTTTCAAAATCAATTCACCTTTGATAGCAAACATCCACATCACACTACCACTAGAGCCCATATTACCATTGGCTTTATTCAAAATATGTTTAATATTTGAAACTGCTCTGTTTTTATTGTCAGTCAAAACCTCAATGATAAGAGCAACACCCTCTGGCCCATAAGCTTCATAAATCAAATGCTCAATATTTTCACCACCACCAACACCAGCTCCTCGTTTAATAGCTCTTTCAATATTTTCTTTAGGCATAGACAAAGACTTGGCTTTGTCTACTGCCATTCTTAATTTAAAATTAGAGTCAATATCTTGACCATCACGCGCAGCGATAGTAATGTTTTTTGAAAGCTTAGTAAATAAACCACTCCGTTTTGAATCTTTTACTTCTTTAGCTCTTTTAGTTGTCGCCCATTTAGAATGTCCACTCATAATCTTATCTTAATGTATTTAAAAAAACATAAATATTCTAAATTTATGCTTTCCCTATGGGCAGTGTAGCAAAGATTCAGACAAAAATCAACCCAAATTATGGATAAAAAAGAAAAAAACTTGACGAGTTTAGGTATCCATAATAAAATAAAGAAAGTTAATTTTCTCAAATCCCCGCCCCCATGCTTGGCGAGGATTTTTGTTTTTATTTATCATCAACACAAAAGCCTTCAGACCTTATATTTGACAAAATTTCATAAATAGAGTATAATATATTGTTAATGAACATTTGCAAACACGATTCAAGCAGGAGCACCGACCATGAAATCGTTACAACACCTTTGGCAAGCTCTGGCTTGCCTGTTTCTACTAGGAGCCTGTGCAACCATGCCCCAACGCAACACCTATGTCACCCTCGATGGTGATGTAGTAGAGCCGTCCAAGCATGGAGAAGAAAGACCGACAACAACCTTCACCACCTTCAATGAAAGCTCTGTGGCCGAAGTGTGGGTAGTGGCGCTCGCCGACAACAATCCACTTATCAAAAAAACTCTGTGGGAAATCGGCAATCGAACTCGTTATCAGATCATGCTACCAAAGCAAGAAATGGTAACTTTCATGCTCTGCTGGTTCGATGAACATGGCAACAAGGTCAGTAAAGAGTGGCAAAAAGTGACTCGACAAACTCTTTCGAGTCGCCCCCTGGAGCTACACATCACTGACGCTATGCTCTATGGTAAAGAACCTCAGGTCGGAATTTGGGTTAACATGAAAACTGAGAGCGTTCTATGTTGGGATAATGCCGGCAATCGTGCCGTCCTTATGCCAGGAGAAGGCTTCAGGGTCATCAAAAACACCGGTGATCATGTCAAGGTCTACTGTCAAGAAATCGGCAAGCAAAGAGTGCAAATCTATGGAGGTGGCATACTCCGAGCAAAAGATCAACGGCATTATGAGTTCAATGGCCATCTCTATGATTGGAACGTAGAGATTGACTAGGAAATCAGAAATGCTAGGGAACACAAAGCCCGCTCCGACGAAATGTTGGAGCGGGCCTATTGATTTGTTTAATAAAAATTATTGATTAAAGCCATTACCACCTGAATTGACACCTTGTAAAGCATCAAAAACAAAACTGACGATAGCATAAGCTGCAAATACCACTACCAAACCAATGACTGAATTTACAATAGTAGATTTGGCTTCATCAATTTTAGTAGAATTACCCTGTGAGGTCATCCACTTGAAACCAGCTAAAACTATCAACACAATAAAAATAATACCAACCAAAGACAAGGCGCCTTTGATTAAAATAGCAATATAAGATTGAATATTTTTACTAGTGTCAAAATTATCGCCAGCCGCTTCCTGCAAACCACTCTGCGCATCACTCAAACCCGCAGCTAAAGCCAAATGAGCTGGTAACAATAAAATAAAAGATAACAAAAATTTTAATTTCATATATTTATAATCTACGCTTTAGTAGGTCAAACTTTGACCTACTATAGTCTAGACTATAATAGCGATTTTATTCCGCTGTAGTTGCATCATAAACACTTGTCAAAACAAATTGAGCGATTGCATAAGATGCCAAGATGATAATCAAACCAACAATACCAGCACCAATCAATTTTTTAGCCTCTTCTACTTTCTCAGAAGATCCTTGTGAGGTCATCCATTTGAAACCACCTAATAAGATGATCAAGACGGCGATGATACCTAAGAATCCCAAAACTACATTGATCAATTGACCGATAGTAGTTTTTAAATCTGCCTTACCTAAATCAGTATCCAACTCATCTAAACCAAAACTGCCGGTGACTTCTTCGTCTCGGCTTGGTGGTATGGCTGATTGAGCGGAAACTAAGGTTGGCATAGCCAACAATAAAGCTGTCATAATTTTTTTCATTTTTTCACCCCCTTTCAAAATAATAAAAAGATTAATCCGTAACAGTTCCACCAGTTGCCTGATAAACTTCTTCTAAAACAAATTTACCGATGGCATAAGCTGATAAAATAATCACCAAACCTATTACACCAGCACCAATCAAACTCTTGGCCTCATCTACCTTACCACCATCACCAGCTGAAGTCATCCACTTGAAGCCACCCAATAAGATGATTAAAACTGCCAAGATACCCAAAAAACCCAAAACAACATTGAGCAAACCAGCAATTGTTTCCTTTAAGTCATTAGTTCCTAGACCACTTTCATCAAAAGTATCTAAACCAAAACCATTATTCAATTGAGCAGAAGCTAGGGATGGCATGGCTAGTAATAAAGCTATCATCATTTTTTTCATAATTCCACCTCCTTTCAGAGTAATAAAATTTTAATAATTATATAACAATTTTTTTTAAGACGCTAAAGCACCTAAGACAAAGTTAATAATAGCGTAGCTTAAAAAGATAATCAATAAACCTAAAATTGACCAGAGCAAAGTGTCCTTACCACGCCTAACTCTATCTGCATTACCAGCCGAAGTCATCCAAGTCACACCACCAATCACTATCATCACCAAAGCAATAGCACCAGTAATACCCAAGATTCCTCTGATAGCACTATTCACTAATTGCGGAAAAGTGTTAATACAATCTGTAGAACCTTCTTTACATAAAGGATTATAAAGCTCAATCGCTTTTGCCTGAAAAGCTATCAGAAAAAGATATAAAGAACTAATTATTATTTTTATTTTCATATTTTTAATTTAATAAAATTTATTCTAAACAATCTCCGCTATCACAAAAGCAAGCTTCAATCTGATCACAAGCGTGCGGTGAAAAATTATCACAGACCATACCACCATCTGGTGTTTCACAAACTGGTTCACCAGCATTTGACACGCAACAACCTAAATCATCTTGAATCCAGTTTGGATTACACATGGAAACAGCCGAACAACTAGTTGAAAAACTTGTTTCATTTTCATTGCATCTTGAACTGGCAGAAATATCCCGACAAGCTGGATTACCAGAATTATAAAGTACACAGCATTCTTGGCCCTCGTCTGTCATGATAGGCAGAGAGCCCATCTTCACGCATTTGAGTGTGCCTGGACAAAGATTAGCCTCGGACTCCACACCAGGCAGATCAGCCAAAGTCTGTGACTCACAACGCCAATTTGCTGTTGTGTCTTCTAAACTCTTAAGCTGACACTCACTAATACAAGAACTATTGTAGCTAGCATTATCACCCTGAAAAGTATCTTTGCCAGTACAAACATAGTTATCTCCAGCAGCACCACAACTAATACCCTTAGCGCCGTTTGCACACACAGCGGATACTTGAGCATCAGGCTGGGCGCCTAAGAAATCGTTGACAAAAAACTCTACTAGCAAAAAGCTCATAAAGGCTACTATCAAACCAATGACTGTCTGTAGCATAATATCTCTGCCGTGCTGAATTTTTTGTTGATTACCATAGGAAGTAAGCCACTGCACACCGCCCCAAATAAAATATAATAAAGCTAAAGCACCGACAGCCCCAATCATTAATTTAATCAAAGCCAATAAACCGGCTTCTACATCCCTAAGCTGACACTGTCCATTGGATAAGCAAGTAAGACTATCCAAAAAACCAGCCGCCAACACAAAATGCGGTACTAGTAAAAAAATGGCTATTAAAAATAATTGAAAACTTTTTTTCATTTTTATTTTTTGCTATTCTGGTTTTTTATAAGTTTGGTTTAAGCGTTTTACCAAAAAATTCAAACCCTCATCATCTATTTTTAGCTCCCCTACTTGGACTGCCCGGATAAAGTCTGCTAAATAAGTTTCTGCCAAATCAATATCATAACCATTGTACCAATTATTTGCTGTCAAAACTTGTGAGGCAAAAATACGCACATCATCATTTTGTAATTGAGTATTTATCAAAGACCTGAGAGCGGTTGGTTTTTTGTTTGTCTCAAGATAAGTACTGACCATATTCTTAGAAGCTGTGCTTTGGATAAAATTCCAAGCAGCATCTATATTTTTGGATTTCAAAGGTACGACATTTATCCAATAGTTTGAATAATACATAGTATCACTTGCACCTCTGGTTTGCGGAAAATTTGTCATATCCCAGTCAAATTGCACACCTCGTTTGCGTAATTCATCAGCGTGATAACTATAGCCAAAAAAGTAAGCTAACTTTCCTTGAGTAAAAAGCTCAAAAGCATCAGACAAATCACTATTCCAAGAATAAACGGCTTTGCTAGGGCTAGCGAAATCTGTATAAAAAGATAAAACCTCTGCTAACTTAGTAGCGGAAACTTGATCTTGCAAAGGATCAAAACTTGCATCTTGAACTTTAACCTCATTTTGTAACATCAGATTAGAAATGATGTCAAAAAAACGGGGAATATTGTCATAACCACCCATAGCTACACCAGACTGTAGAACTGTGTTAGCTTGGCCTATTTTGGAAAGTTTATATTTTTGAATATGATCTACCAAATCATGAAAATCTACCATGGGTTCAGCGATACCACTCTGAGTCAATAAATTTTTATTATAAAAAGTCACTAAAGTGTCCACTGAATATGGCAAACCATAAATTTTTTCATCTATCACCACATCATCAAAAACCACATCAACATACTGAGTTTCAACATCTTTTTGAGTCAGACTATTTACTGTTTCCAGTGTTGTCACTGCTTCTTTTTTGATACTACCTTTGATTTCTGTGACGGGAATTTTTACAGACTTCGGCATAGAGCTTAATCTATCTTGGTATTTTTTGAGCCAAGTAGCAGGAATCATAAAAACATCTGGCACCCTATCTTCCCAAGCAGCTTCTAAAAGTTTCTGCTCATACTCTTCATAACGAAAATTTTTATAGTTGACTTTGATAGTTGGGTGACTTTGTTGATAGGCGTTGATAATACCTTGCATCTGCTCAGGTGTTTCCCAAACGCCCCAATACTCTAAAGTAATGGGTTTAAACTGCTCTTTGTTTACTATGTTTTGTTTGCAACCAAAACCACTAGTCATGATAAAGACTCCGAGAATCAAGAGAATGATTAGTTTTTGTCTTTGCATAAATAAACTAAAGTTTTTTCAAATATTGTTTCAAAAGATTTTTCAAATCTTTTCTGTCTTTGGCGTATTCCAAAGTGGCTTTAAGTAAATTCCAAGGATCTCCGGTGGTAAGCCACTGACCATCTTTTATTTCTTTGGCATAAAACTCGCCGCCAGCTTTGATATAATCACGAATAGCATCTACTATCCAGAGTTCATGACCCTTGCCCAGAGCTGTTTTTTTCAAAACATCAATAATGTCTTGATTTAAGATCATCCTACCAAAATCTGCTAGCTGACTTGGCGCTTCTTTGATACTTGGTTTTTCAATAATGCCATTAAGTTGCATGGTTTTTTTGTCTTTGAGACTGACAATACCATATCTATCGACTTGGTCTTTAGCAACTTTTTGCACACCAATCATCAAATGTCCACTCTGATGATAATCATCCAACATTTGTTTGGTAAAAGAAACTTTTGACTTCACCAAGTCATCACCCCAGACATAAACAAAAGGTTCATTTTTGACTAAAGTCGCCGCTGATAAAACTGGGGTGCCGTTTCCATATGGTCCTTTTTGTCTGACATAAATAAAATTTGCCATTTCCGAAATTTTTTGAATAGCCCGCAAAGCTTCAAGTTTTCCAGCTGCTGCTAAGTCAGACTCCAATGCCCAAGAATGATCAAAATGGTCTTCTAGTGGTTTTTTATCCCATTTAGTGACCAAAATAATGTCCTCTATGCCGGCAGACACCAACTCTTCAACTACCAATTGGATAATTGGCTTATCAACTATTGGCAACATTTCTTTGGGCATAGCCTTAGTCGCTGGCAACAATCTCGTGCCAGAGCCAGCAACCGCTATAATAGCTTTGCGAACTTTTTGCATGTCTATATTATACTAAAAATTATGCTTTAAGTAAACTAAAAATATTCTCCTATTTTTCTTCAATTGACAAATAAAAATAAAAAGCCGATAATAAAAAGGAAGAAAAGTGATATGCATAAACATTACCATTACGGACATGGTCCTCCATGCGTATTTTTTCAACAGGCTCAAATTTGTATTTGAGTTTTTTTATTAACTAATCACTCCGGTATGCTCCGGGTAAAAATTCTATGAAACTAAAATTAATCTCCGGCTTTTTGCTACTGACTATTTTGGGTTTTGGCTATGTCTTATGGCAAAAACCAATTCCAGTGGCTGAAGCCGAAAAATTAACTATCTTCAACGGAGAATTAAAATCATTAAGTCAGGCTTTGGGTGGAAAAAATTTTAGCAATAACACTGACTTAAAATTATTATTTGACTATAATTCTCAATATGCCTTAGTTGGTAAAACTTGGCAAAATGAAACAAGCGACAGCGAAAGTACTGGCGGAACAGAGCTGTATTTATTTGACCTACAAAAACAAAGTGAGCAAAAAATAGCCGACACTTTAGTGAAACATGCTATTTTGGATAAAAAAAATAACTTAGTTTATTTTACTGACCTTAATCAAGATCTCTGGCGTTTTGATATCACTAAAAATAGCAAAGAAAAAATAATGGACAAAGTGCTACAACCAGATCTTTCTCCTGATACAAATTTTTTAGTCTATCAAAAACTAAATGCTGATTGGAAACAAAATAATTATTATGATTTAGCCTTAGGCTTAACTATCTTAAATCTACAAAACCTGGAAGAAAAAAGGATCACTACACTTGCAGAAGACTGGGGAGCATTTTGGACACCAGACAGCAAAAAAATTATCTTCTTTGGCCTAAATGATTTTGATCATGGTATGAGCTCACATTATATCATTGATGCTGACGGTAAAAATAAAACTCTGCTGACTAACTTTGGTTTATACGATAGTACACAGCCAGGTGCTGTGCCAATGCCTTCAGAAAAACCACTTTGGTCACCAGATGGTAATATGCTTGTCTATCATTCGGACTATGAAGTTTGGATAAATAAATTTAATCAAGACAAAACTAAAATTATAGAAAGTAAGTTTATTACTTATGGCAAAGAGCCCACTTGGATCAAAAATGGTCAAGCTTTAAATGTTTTGTTAAATCAAGAAACTCTACAAAGCGTCAATATTAATCTTGAGGGTAAAATCATTAAATAATCTCTCGACTAAACTCGAGACCATAACTATATGAAGAAAAGTTATTTTGTACTCAGCGCCTTAGCGCTACTTTTAAGCCTGCCTCAAATAGCTCTAGCTGACCCATTATTTCGCAGGCCAGTGAGTGTCACACCGACTATCAGTGCTTGGTATGACCATCAAACTGGCAGTAATTTCAAAAAATATAACTGTAGTACTAGTGGAAACTACAATGGTCACGCTGGCACAGATTTTGCTGCTAGTACAGGCACAAATATTTATGCCTCAGCGCAAGGTGGTCTTTATTACCGTTATAATTCATGTAATACTGTTGGTTACTACGGTAGTACTTGTGGGGGTGGCTTTGGCAATCACGCCAAAATAGACCACGAAGGCAATATGACAGACGGTAGTGGTTGGGTTACTATTTATGCTCACATGAAAAAAGATACTGTGGTATATGAAATGTCTATTTTGTGTAGTGGCTATATTGGCCAAGTCGGATCTTCTGGTAACTCCACTGGACCACATGTGCATTTTGAAGTTCGCAAATATACAGGCCTCAATAATGATCCTTATGCTGGCTCTTGTAGCCATGCTAGTACTTGGTGGACATCACAAAGCTCAAGTGGTATGCCTGGTACTCAATGTCAGTAAAATAAAACACCCCCGGCGTATGCCGGGGGTGTTTTTTAAATTTAAAAAAAATGAATAATTCCTAAATTAAAATAATAATGTAAAAAAATATTAATAATTAGAGCAAAAATAATCAAATACTTATAAGACCAAGAAAATAATAACAATGAACTAAAAGTTATTAAATGCAAAATACTTGGTCCAATAAATCTTGCATAAAATAAAGATAAATTATCTTGAGCAATAAATTGGGGTAAATAAAAAATATTTTCTACTAAAATAAAAACCAACCAAACCGCTAAACTCAATAATATTTTATGTGTTTTATTATCAATTTTTAAAATAAAAAAGAAAATGATACTTGCTTTAACAATTTCTTCAAAAATAAAAGGCCAAAAAATCACTTGCTCTAAAGCAAAAAGAAAAAATCCACTTAATAAAGCCGCTAAAATAGCTAAATAGGCACAAATTTTTTCCTGGCAAGTATCTTTTGGCAAACAATCTTTATTGAACATTTTGAGATGCCTCCTCCACAAAATTATAAACATCTAAAGACATTTGAGAAATCATGTCTTTAGCTTTTAATAAATCAATATCGGAACTCATCATGCAAATTAAATAGGGATTTATTGGGTGATACACCACTCCACAGTCGTGTAGAGCGTCTTGTCTTTCACCATATTTGTGAGAAACCTGCACTTCCCATGGTAATTTAGAACTTAGCAAAGATTCAACTCTAGTATCAGTCAAAGTGTCTAAAATAGCCTGAGAATCAACTGGGTTTAAATAAGAAGCGTAATATAAAGTTTTAAAAAGACGGCTATATTGTCTAGGTGTAGTTAAATAATTATTTTCACTCTCTGCGACATATGGATTAGGAATATTGACATGAGTAAAAATTTTATTTAAATCTTCTGGAGATAAAAGAGATTTGAGCATATTTTTAGCGGTGTTATCAGAAACTCCAAGCATGAGACTCAAAAGATCTCTGACTGACATTTTATCACCGATTTTAAATCTATCTGGTACGCCAGCATAAGCATCAATATCTTCAGCTTTAATCTCTACCAATTGATCTAAAGAAATATCGCCATCTTCAATGGCTTTATAAACAGCAATAGCAATTGGTAATTTTAATAAGCTAGCTGGTGCAAAACCCTCTTTTTCATTTAGCCCCAACCAAGCACCAGATCTAATGTCTTGCACATAAATACCTAGCTTCTGTCCATTATATAAAGAATTGCTCATTTGTTTTTCAAACTTTTCTCTCAAAGGAGCAAAATGTAGAATCATTTTAGTATTCTCCTGATTACTATCTACTGGAACCAAGCTTAAATTAGGAGACAAAAAACGATATTTTTCATTAATCAAAGGATTTAAAATTTGTTTTGACGAAGAAAATACAAAATAAATATTCAAAGCCACGGATACTACTAAAAGTATCGTTAATATATAAAAAGATTTGCGCATAAAAATATTAGTTAGCCAGCTATCTCCTCAGCATATTGGGCGCTTACCCAGGCAGATTGATCATTGTCTAAAATAATCTCCCACCAACCATACTCCTCATTCGTAGCTGGTTCTTGCTTATTAAGTGCTTTTACTTTATCTCCAGATTTCAATTGCGTCAAGATCACTCCAGATTTACTAGGTTTTTCACGCACATTCAAAAAACCAGTAGGAGTATCTAAGATCAATAAAGAAAACTCCTGAACAACCTCCGTAGAACTGGCATTGCTATTATCAAAGCTTAGATTATTTAAAACAACTTCATTCTCTTGAGCAAACTCTGGAGTGTTTTCTACAGCTGGGATAAGAGCCGCTTGCTCTCCTGGATCTTCTGGACTTTGTGAAAAAATCTTTGGTCCTACAAAAATACTGACTGAAACAAGAACTATCAAAATCCATCCAAATAAAAACCATTTGTTATTTATCTTTGATTTCACAAAACTTAAAAATGATAACTTAAATTTTTTGGAAATTTTTGGTGCTTGATTTTTTTCTAATTTTACTACAACTTTTTCTTTACTTTTTACAGCAACTCTTTTCTTTGGTTTTTGACTAGAACCACCAGACATCATCATCGGCTGTCTCAAAGCACCGCCTGCACCCGCATAAGCAAACTGTCCATTCATCAAATTTAGCTGATGACGCCACATAGAAAATAGAATAGCGACCAGTAGACCAAAGCCCGTCACAAAAGCAATCATAATACCCCAAATAGAAATGGTTTGCATGCCACCAAAAGCACCTAAGAAACCACTAGATGCCTCTGCTTGAGTGACTATATTTTTAATTTCTTCTAAACTTTTTTGTACAGCTATTAAACTTTCTTGATTTTCTCTATAAGTCATGATTTTATCCTGTGGGCTAGCAGTGTTTTCTTTTTGAGTGCGCAAAATCTTTTCTGTTCTGGTGTCAATATCATTTTTCAATAATAAAGCTTGAGCAGAATATTGAGTTTTGTCTAATTTATCATAAAAATCTTCTGCTTGACTTTGCAATAAAGTCACATCGTTTTCGGCTATCTGCCAAATATCTCGCATTTTAATAAACTTTTTCACTGACTCACCTGGCTTCAATTCTATTTCACCAGCTGCAAACAAAGTATCAAGCTGAATATCATACTGGATATTCAAACCATTAGCATCCATAATATGTTCCATTTTAGCTTCTTTTGGTAAGTAAATTTTAAAAGGAACTTTTTGGACAGTCGTAGCTGGGTTAGAAAGCATGATATTTAAATCTACTGAACCAGATGTATACCAAGTATTAACCACTGGCTCACTCACTCTTTCTATGACTTGTCTTTGAACATTAGTGACAGCCTTAAAGTCTTCTACTTTATTTCTGATATATTTTAAGTCATCCGTATTCTCTTGAGAGACATTTAAAATCGTCGTTAAGTTCGCAGTATTTAATCTGCCTAAAGAAGTATTGATCTCAGAAATAGACGCTGAAATCGTGTTCATAGAATTGAACATGTCTTCAGGTTTTACACTATAAACATTGGTGATATTAGTAGTTTCACTAGAGCCAGAGCCTGAGCCATCAACCGTCACTTCGATATTATCTAAAGCAGTTTCCAAAGAAGCGATATTTGTATCTATAGTATCTAAACGAGCTTTTATCAAAGCCACATCTACCGCTAATTCATCTACTGTTTCTTTGATACCAGCCACATCAGTTTGAATAGTATTTATTTTTGTCACTGGCACAGCTAATTCTTTGAGAATTGTAAAAGTATCACCATCAGCTGGTGCAAAACTCAAGGCTGGCTCTACTGTAATAACCTTAGTCGTGCCATTATAATCTTCAATGCGTCTGGCTACACCAGAGTTTTGACCAGAAGTAAAAGTCAATAAGGCATCATTATAAAGATCGTTAGTAGCAGAAGATAATTCTGTGCCAAATGTGCTGACTGTGGAATTATAAGTTGCTGTATCAACAACAGATCTAACGCTAATCAAATCATTGGATAATAAATCCATAGAATTTTGTAGTTCTGCAACATTTGAATCCAAATCAGTGATATCACCCCAAACTATCGTGTCAGTTTTTAATTTTATACCTGTCACATCAGACCAATCAATATCGCCAGTATTGGTCTGAATAGCTGAAATATCAGTCCAGTCTATAGTGTCAGTTTTGCTTTGAATGGTGCCAGCAGTAGTGACTAAGCCGGTGACATTGGCCC
>JACCDG011654427.1_pt1 | contig 13866 bp, 10 predicted proteins | sample 7442471 | NCBI WGS metagenome assembly JACCDG01 (sample SAMN15323444, study PRJNA562643) | freshwater metagenome | isolation source: river surface water | place: USA:Blue River Watershed | collected 2017-08-17
AAACCTCGCAAAGCCTCTTGCTGGCGTCGCCTCCATCTGAGAACACGAAGCGCCATACTGCGCGCCCTTGATCATGCCGCATGTCTTTAATTACCTTACAGAACGCCCAACTCGCTTTTGGGCACGTCGCTCTTCTTGATCACGCAGAGTTTTCCCTTGAAACCGCCGAACGCGTGGGCTTGATTGGCCGCAACGGTGCTGGCAAATCTTCCTTGCTACGCATCCTTGGCGGCCTAGAGAAACCTGACGATGGTGACCTGCGCGTGCAGCAAGGTTTGCGCGTGACCTACGTGGCGCAAGAGCCCCAGCTAGATAGCAACGCCTCTGTATTTGAATCTGTCAGCTCAGGTTTGGCGCGCATCATTCATTTGATTGAACAGTACTGCGCTGGAGAGGGTGACCTCACAGCTATGCAAAACGAAATTGAAATGTTTGACGGCTGGAACTGGGAGCAGCGTGTGCAAGAAACATTGCATCGCTTACACCTTGATCCGGACGCGCGCATCAATGCCCTGTCTGGTGGCACGCTCAAACGTGTAGCGCTGGCCCAAGCGTTGGTCACTTCGCCCGATGTCCTCTTACTAGATGAACCCACCAACCACTTGGATCTCGACAGCATTGAGTGGCTGGAGCAACTCTTGATTGACTTCAAGGGCAGCATCATCACCATCACGCATGACCGTTCATTCTTAGACAAGGTGGCTACGCGCATTGTTGAATTGGACCGCGGCCATTTGCTGACCTACCCCGGAAACTTCTCGCAATACCAATTGCAAAAGGAAGAGCAAGCAGCACAAGAGGCCGTCATCAACGCCAAAGCCGACAAACTGCTCGCAGGCGAAGAGGTTTGGATTCGCAAAGGTGTCGAAGCTCGCCGCACCCGTAGCCAAAGCCGCATTGCACGCCTAGAAGCGCTGCGTAAACAACGCGAAGCTCGCCGAGATGCCGTTGGCCGTGTCAAGCTTGACGTGGCTAGCGGCGCCCCTACAGGCAAGATTGTGGCCGAACTCACCGAAGTAGACAAAGCCTTTGGAGGCAAAGTCATTACCAAAAACTTCTCGGCTACCTTCTTGCGCGGCGACAAAGTGGGCTTGATCGGCCCCAACGGTGCGGGCAAGTCGACTTTGTTGAAAATGATCTTGGGCGAACTCGAAGCCGACAGCGGCAAGATTCGCCAAGGCGCCAACTTGCAAGTGGCGTACTTCGATCAAATGCGCAATGCATTGGACATGGACGCCTCGCTGGAAGACTTCATCAGCCCTGGCAGTGAGTGGATCGAAATCGGCACGCAGCGCAAGCACGTCAAAAGCTACTTGGATGACTTCTTGTTCTCGCCTGCACGCGCCACCTCACCCGTGCGCTCGCTCTCTGGCGGTGAGCGCAACCGCTTGTTGCTGGCTCGCTTGTTTGCACGACCAGCCAATGTGCTGGTGCTGGACGAACCCACCAACGACTTGGACATCGACACGCTGGAACTGCTCGAAGAGCTGCTGCAAAGCTACAACGGCACGGTGTTCATCGTCAGCCATGACCGCACCTTCCTCGACAACGTGGCCACCAGCACCTTGGTGTTTGAAGCCACCGACGACAACCCTGGTTTCTGGCGCGAGTACGAAGGCGGCGTGCAAGACTGGCTCATCCAATCTGAACGCGCACGCAGCCTTGCGCCGCAAGTCAAGCCAGCCGCGCCTGTGGCTACCAAAGCTGCCGCAGCAGAAGCCCCCAAGCCCGCAGCCGCCGCTCCCACCACAGCCAAAGCTCGCAAGCTCAGCTACAAAGAACAGCGCGAGCTAGAAGCATTGCCAGAGCTCATTGCCTCACTAGAAGCAGAGCACAAAGAAACGCAAGCTGCATTAAGCGACAACAACCTCTACGCCAGCGACCCCGCCAAAGTGGCACAAATCCACAAGCGTGATACCGAGATTGAAGACGCTTTGATGACAGCCCTTGAACGCTGGGAGCAACTATCCTCGCCTGCATGAGCAGCGACGAACTCTTTGCACTGATTGCCCTCGCCACCGTAGGCACCTTCACACCAGGCCCCAACACGGCCTTGTCTGCCACGATTGCAGCTAACCACGGCTTGCGCCGTGCGTTGCCTTTTGTCTGCGCCGTGCCAGCGGGCTGGGGCATTTTGCTCATCCTCAATGCTGCGGGCTTGGGCGTGATGGTCTTGGGCTTTCCGCCGCTGCGCTGGGGCCTGTTGGCCACAGGCGTGCTGTATTTGTTGTGGCTGGCCTTCAAACTTGCCAGCACGCAACGCTTGAGCGAAGCGGCACAAGGCCCCATCGTTGGTTTTAAACAAGGCGTGATGCTGCAGTTCATCAACATCAAAGCTTGGTTCTTGGCTTTGTCGGTGGTCAGTGGCTGGGTCATCGGCCATGACGACACACTCGCGCGACTGCTGGAGACCTTGCCCATCTTCATGTTCTTTGGGCTGACCAGCAACCTCACATATGCCTGGATCGGCGCCAGCTTGCGCCACTGGCTGCGCGGCCCCAACGACACAGCACAGCGCCTGCAATGGTTCAACCGATGCATGGCCTTGACGCTGCTCGGAACAGTGGCGTGGATGGTGCGCTCAGCATTGCTGTCGGCTTAAATGCTATTGACTCACGTTGCCACGCAAGTGAATGAGGGTCGCTGCTGCGACTGCCAAGCCTGCCATTCATCTTCAGAATGAGCACAAACAACACACACTACCGCCATGGGATATCTTTACTTAGTACGACACGGGCAAGCCTCTTTGGGCGCCGCCGACTACGACCAACTTAGCCCTTTGGGTGCGCAGCAAAGTCAACGCTTGGGCGAACACTGGCGCGCGCAAGGCATCACATTTGATACCGTCATCACAGGCACGATGAAGCGCCATGCACAAACCTTGGCAGGCATCCAGCAAGGTATGGGCACCCAACACACCGCCCTGATGTGGCCCGGTCTCAACGAGTACGACGCAGAAGCTGTCATTCGCGCTATTCAGCCGGGCGAGCTGGTCAAGCCAACCAACGCCGAAGGCTACAAAAAATACTTCCGCTTGCTACGTGACGGACTCGCGCAATGGATGGCGGGCGTGGTCAACCCACATGGCATGCCTAGCTACGTGGAGTTTGTGCAAGGCGTGACGTCTGCGCTAGACCATATCCGTCAGCAGCACGATGGCCACGTTTTGCTAGTGTCCAGCGGCGGGCCGATTGCCACAGCGGTGGCCCATGTGCTGCACACCAGCCCAGAAACCAGCATCGAGCTGAACATGCGTCTGCGCAACAGCGCGGTGAGTGAGTTCAATTTCACCCCCAAGCGCCACAGCTTGGTGTCGTTCAATAACGTGCCGCATTTAGAAACACCCAGCCACAAAGACTGGATCACTTTTGCCTAAGCAGGCTTAAACGCGCACCGTGCTCAGCGGCAGCGCAACCAGCTCTTTCAGCAGCAAGGCCAGTTGCTCGCCCGCACTATTCACCAGTGCCTCGCCCTTGGCGGCCGTGGCAGCAGACGCGTTACCCGCTGCGCCTTGCGGGTTGTAGTCTTGCATGTGCCAGCCTAGCTTGGCGCTTTTACCGTTGCCGAGCACCGCGTAATGTTTGGCGCGGTCTTGCGAAGTAGAGGCAAAGCTTTGTGCCGCGGCCATGTTTACGCTGCTGGGCGAGAGCGCCAGCATCATCGAAGTTTCAATATCACCAGCGTGGATACCAAAGCGGTGCTCATCCGCTGAGAACTGGCTCAGCACATCCGGATCAATTGGCAAGTTGTACCAACTGCTGCTGTAAACAATCAAGCCATGCTGCGCGCGCAGTTCGCGCGCCACCACATCCATCAGCCCAACATTGCCGCCGTGGGCGTTGAACATCAACAACTTTTTCACACCCGCACGCGCCACCGAAGCGCCAATATCGCACCAAAGTTGAATCAAGGTTTGTGGCGACAAGTGCAGCGTGCCTGCAAAGGCCGTGTGTTCAGTGCTCAGCCCAACTGTTTGTGTGGGCAACACCAAGACGGGGTCGGTCGCAGCCAAGTGCCTTAACGAGGCATTCACCACGCCATCCACCAACACCGTGTCCACCGATAGCGGCAGGTGCGGTCCGTGCTGCTCGGTTGCGCCCAAGGGCAACACAGCCACAGCGCAAGCGGGATCAAGCGCGGCGAAGTCGCGGGTATTGAACTCGGCCCAACGGTGCGTTGCCAAGGCCTGAGAGGTGTGGGTGCTGGTGTGCGCAGTCATAGCCGCCATCTTACTTTCCCGCCATCGCCCCTGTTGCGCACAGCTGTCATCGACTAGGTAACATCAGTCTCATGTTCAAACTTCTCTCTCGACTCTTGGTGGCGACCTGCGTGCTGGGGTCCGCATGGGCCCAAGGCGTGCCCATCGCTGTGGTCAACACCCCTCAGCTACGCGCAGAGCTAATGGCTCACGCACCACAAGGCGTGCAAGCAGATCAAGAGGTTTGGGTGGGCCTGCAGCTCACGCACCAGCCCGAGTGGCACACCTATTGGCGCAACCCCGGCGACTCCGGTCTGCCCACACAAATTGAACTCAACCTTCCAGCAGGCATCACAGCCGGTGATGTTCAATGGCCGCTGCCGCACAAACTCAAAGCGGGCAACCTCACCAACTATGGCTACGACAAAATCGTGTTGCTGGCCGTGCCTCTGACAGTTTCAAAGCAATACAAACCCAACGCCTCGCAAACGCTTGACCTGCAAGTGCACGCCAACTGGCTGGTGTGCCGACTTGAGTGCATTCCGCAAGAAGGCGACTTTGCCTTGCGCATTCCCGTCAACAGCAGCTACGCACCCCAAGCTGCGGCGTTTGACGCCTTGAAAGCACAACAACCCCAAGTCTTACCCAACGTCAAAGCCACCACCAGCTTTGATGCGCAACGCTTGGCACTGCAAGTCAGTGGTTTACCTGCCGCGCTGCACGGCCAAGCCTTGAGCGTGTTTCCAAATGTGCCAGAAGTGTTGGAGTCTGCCGCCGAACAACACCCACGCGCCAGCCAGTCTTGGCAAGAAGGCGTGTGGACTGTGCAGCTTGCGCTGAGCAATTTGCGTTTGAACGACCCTAAAGATTTGAGCTTTGTAATTACGTCAGGTGCGGGCTCTGCGCGTCAAGGCTTTGAAGTGTCGGCCGCCATCACACAAGCATGGCCTGGGGTGTCCGAACTACCGGCCATCACAGCTCCCGCCATCGCGCCTACTGCAAGCGACGAAAGTGCTTTGGGTTTTATCTTGGCATTGCTAGGCGCTTTTGTCGGTGGCCTCATCCTCAACCTGATGCCTTGCGTGCTGCCTGTGTTAGCCATCAAGCTGCTGGGCTTTGCGCAACACAGTCGCGCGCACCGTGCACACCGCGTGGCGGGCATGGCTTACACAGCAGGCGTGGTGCTGAGTTTCTTAGCCTTGGGCGCTGGCGTATTGGCACTGCGCGCGGCGGGCGAGCAATTGGGCTGGGGCTTTCAGCTGCAGTCACCCGTGGTGGTAAGCGTACTGGCCGCTTTCTTCACACTCATTGCGTTGAACCTATTTGGGTTGTTTGAGTTTGGGCAAATCTTGCCTTCGCGCGTGGCGAGCTTTCAATACAAGCACCCCGTCATGGATGCAGCGCTCTCAGGCGTGCTGGCCGTGGCGGTGGCTTCTCCTTGCACCGCGCCATTCATGGGTGCATCGTTAGGGCTGGCCATGACATTGCCTACATGGCAAGCACTGACCATTTTTATAGCAATGGGTTTGGGACTTGCTGCACCTTACTTGCTCGCCAGCTTTGTGCCCGCCGTGGCACGCCTGTTGCCCCATCCTGGGCCTTGGATGGTCACGCTGCGCCAGCTGTTGGCGTTCCCGATGCTGGCCACTGTGGTTTGGTTACTGTGGGTATTGGGCCAACAGACCAGCATCGATGCGGCCATGTTTTTGCTGGGTGGCTTGCTGCTGTTGGCGGCCTTCATATGGGCGCTCAAACTTCACCCGCCTGCTGCGCGTGGTTTAGCTTGGCTACTGGCTGCGGCCTTGGCTTGGGGCGCGCTTAGCTTTGCAGAAGAGTTGAAAACACCAGCAAGTGACGCGCCACAAACAAATGGGGTCCCCAACAGCGCATCGACATCCACCAGCCCTAGCAACACACCCCAAACCTGGCAGCCGTGGTCAGAGGCCGCCGTGGCTCAAAGCTTGGCCCAAGGTCGCTCCGTGTTTGTCGACTTCACCGCCGCTTGGTGCGTGACCTGCCAAATTAACAAGAAGTCCACACTCTCCAACAGCGAAGTGTTGGCAGACTTTGCCGCACACCAAGTCACGCTCATGCGCGCGGACTGGACGCGTCGCGACCCCGCCATCACCGACGCACTCACCGCCTTAGGCCGCAGCGGCGTGCCTGTGTATGTGCTGCATGCACCGGGCAAAGCGCCATTGGTGTTGTCGGAATTGCTCAGTGTGAGCAAGATGAAAGAAGCGCTCGCCACCTTACCGACTGCCAAACCATGACCCAAGCCGCCATTCGCCAAAGTCTTGGCAATTGCAAAACCATCGCCGTGGTGGGCCTCTCGCCCAAACCGCACCGTGACAGTTTTCGGGTGGCCAAGTACATGCAAGACCACGGCTTTCGCATCGTGCCAATCAACCCCAATGCACAGGAGGTACTGGGCGAAAAAGCCTATGCCTCAATCTCCGAAGCCGCGCAGCACGAACGCATCGACATGGTGAACTGTTTTCGCAATTCTGAGGACATTCCACCCATTGCAGCAGAAGCCATTGCCATTGGTGCCAAGTCGCTTTGGTTGCAGCTCGGTGTGATGAATGACGTTGCTGCCAAACAAGCCACAGATGCAGGCTTGGTCGTGGTGCAAAACCTATGCTTGATGGTTGAGCACCGTCAACTGGGCTAAGCCAGTCCTCGGCGACAATGTCGCCATGTTTGCACCACTCCAAAACGACACCTTTTTGCGCGCTTGCATGCGCCAAGCCACCGACCACACCCCCGTTTGGCTCATGCGCCAAGCCGGCCGCTATCTGCCTGAATACTGCGCCACACGCGCCAAGGCTGGCAGCTTCATGGGCTTGGCCACCAACACCGACTTCGCCACCGAAGTCACTTTGCAGCCGCTTGAGCGCTACCCGCTCGACGCCGCCATTTTGTTCAGCGACATCTTGACCGTGCCTGATGCCATGGGCTTAGGCCTGTCTTTCGCCCAAGGCGAAGGCCCCAAGTTCGCCAAGAACGTACGTAACGAAGCTGCGGTGAACGAACTGGCTGTACCCGACATGGCCAAGCTGCGCTATGTGTTTGATGCCGTCACCTCTATTCGCAAAGCACTCAATGGCCGTGTGCCTTTGATTGGCTTTTCTGGCAGCCCATGGACTTTGGCTTGCTACATGGTCGAAGGCGCAGGCTCAGACGACTACCGCCACGTCAAAACGCTGATGTACAGCCGCCCCGACCTGATGCACCGCATTTTGGAAATCAACGCTGACGCGGTGGCCCTGTACCTCAACACCCAAATCGAAGCTGGCGCTCAAGCCGTGATGATTTTTGATAGCTGGGGCGGCGTACTGGCCGACGGCATGTTCCAACAGTTCAGCATGGCCTACACCAAGCGCGTGTTGGCACAGCTCAAGCGCTCGCACGACGGCGCGGTCATTCCCCGCTTGGTATTCACCAAGGGCGGCGGCTTGTGGTTGCCCGAAATGGCCGACCTCGACTGCGAAGTGTTGGGCGTGGACTGGACGGTCAATCTTGCAAAAGCTCGCGCCCAAGTAGGCGGCGAAGTGGGCGGCCCAGGCAAGGCGCTACAAGGCAACCTTGACCCCAACTCGCTCTTTGCACCAGCAGATGCAATTGCCACAGAAGCGCGCCGCGTGTTGGATGCCTTTGGCAAGCCACACACCGACAAGTCGACCACGGGCCCCACCCAAATTTTTAATTTAGGTCACGGCATCAGCCAATACACCCCGCCTGAGAGCGTGGGCGTATTAGTGGAAGCGGTGCACAACCACTCGCGTGCATTGAGAAAACCTTAAAGTCAACTCAAGAAATGGGGTGTCAAGTCATCAAAAGTTTTACTTCGACTTCACACTTATGCACAAAAAAGTTGATCCTGTGCACCAAGTTGGTTTTTTCTTTTGCAGCATTTCGGAAAACTTTAATATTTTCTAAGTTGTTGATTCATATAGGATTTTTGGCTTGCGTTTTTTTGAGGCAGTTTGTTCCAAGCCTTGATCCATGGGCCTTCGGAGCTTCTCAACTGTAGATATCAACAAAGTTATCCACAGAAATTCTGGGTTTACCCCGAAGCCTTTGTAAATCAACGACTTAAAGCCTTTTCTGCCAAAACACCTGAGCAAATCACCCCAACTCACCGCTTGACATGTCGCACCAAATTTCAGTGATGGTTCACACCCCCGCGCACAGCGGGATTGGTGGCGCACTCACGTATGAAAGCGACACAGCGCATGCGCCGGGCACCTTGGTGCGCGTGCCCTTGGGGAGCCGAGAGTTGCTCGGTGTGGTGTGGGACGAGGTCGAGCCGCACAGCCAAAGTGTCGATCACACCCCAGTCGCGGACACGAATCCAAACATAAGCGAACAGCCATCGTTGTTGATGGCCGATAACCCATCGCTGCAAAACCAAGCGCCAGCCGCCATGCAACTGCGTGCTATCGCCAGCGTGCTCGAAGGCCTCACGCCTCTCAGCGCTCACTGGCGCCAGTTGGTGCAGTTTGCCGCCCACTACTACCAGCGCAGCGCTGGCGAAGTGGCCTTGGCTGCGCTGCCCAGTCAGCTACGCGACCTCAGCACCGAGCAATGGGCGCGCCGATTAAAACGCAAACCCAAAGCGGTGGCCGCTTTTGAGGGCGCCACGCAAACCATTCCCACCCCCACCGACGAGCAAGCCAAAGTGTTGGCCGACATCGCTGCGCACAAAGGTCCGTTCTTGTTGTTCGGCAACACAGGCAGCGGCAAAACCGAGGTGTATTTGCGTGCGGCGCAAGCTGAGCTAGAACGCGATCCACAAGCGCAAATCTTGGTGATGGTCCCTGAGATCAACCTCACACCACAGTTGAAAGAACGCTTTCGCGCTCGCTTCGCGCCGCAGTGGGGCACTGACTGCCTGGTGGCCATGCACAGCAGCCTCACGCCTGCGCAACGCTTGAAAAACTGGCTGGCCGCGCATAGCGGCGAAGCGCGCATTGTGTTGGGTACGCGCATGGCGGTGTTTGCATCCATGCCGCATTTGCAACTCATCGTGGTGGATGAAGAACACGACCCGAGCTATAAGCAGCAAGAAGGCGCGCGTTATTCAGCTCGCGACTTAGCCGTGTATCGCGGACAGCTCGAAGGTGCCAAAGTGATTCTGGGCTCGGCTACGCCCTCCTTAGAGAGCTGGCATCACAGCCGTGCTGCCACCGAATCAGAACCAGCTGGCCGCTACATGCGCTTGGCTATGCCCTCACGCGTAGGCCAAGGGGCATTGCCTTTGGTGCGCCGCGTGGACATGAACCGCCAGCCTTACAAAACCGTGTTCTCCAACCACCTGCTCGACGCCATGCGCGAGCGCGTGACGCGTGGCGAACAAATCTTGGTGCTGCTCAACCGCCGTGGCTACGCGCCCGTACTCAACTGCAACGACTGCGGCTGGAAAAGCGAATGTCCGCATTGCAGCGCCTACCGCGTCTTCCATAAACTTGACCGCACGCTGCGCTGCCACCACTGCGGCTTCACGCAGCCTGTGCCGCGTGCGTGCCCGACTTGCGGCAACTTAGACATCAGCCCCTTGGGCCGAGGCACTGAGCAACTCGAAGAACACTTGGCCGACCTCTTGGCCGATGTACGCCGTCCCGACGGCGAGCCCATTCGCATCGCCCGCATCGATGCAGACAGCACACGACTCAAAGGCGAGCTAGAGCGCCAACTGGCCGAAGTACACGCAGGCGCGGTGGATGTGCTGGTGGGCACGCAAATGATTGCCAAGGGCCACGACTTCAGGCGCGTCACGTTGGTAGCCGCGCTTAATACCGACGGGGCTTTGTTCTCCAGCGACTTCCGTGCACCCGAGCGTTTGTTCAGCCTGCTCATGCAAGCCGCTGGGCGTGCAGGGCGAGACGCCAACATGAGCTTGGTCAGCCCCTGCGAGATGTGGGTGCAAAGCCACCACCCACTGCATCCGTTGTTTGAAGCGCTCAAACAACACGACTACCCTGCTTTCGCCGAGCAGCAGCTCAAAGAACGCGAGCAAGCCACCTTGCCGCCCTTCAGCTTCCAAGCGCTAGTTCGCGCCGAGGCACGCAGCCAAGAAGCCGCGCAAAGCTTCTTAAACGCTGCACGCGATGCCGGCGCGGCACTGGCAGATGAACTGTTGGTCGATTTGTATCCTGCCGTGCCCATGACGATTCAGCGTGTGGCCAACATCGAGCGTGCACAGATGTTGATTGAGTGCACCTCGCGCAAAGCGCTGCAACACTTCTTAGCGCATTGGCAGGCTGATTTGCATGCCATGCGCAGCGCACATCGGCAGGTGATTCGCTGGGCTGTCGACGTAGACCCGCTGGCGATTTGATTACTGAGCTATTTGACGTTTCGCAGAGCGTTCGCGACTGCAACAGCAGATGTAATAGCGTTAACCGTGCAGCAAGGCGACAGCGCCCGAAAAGGTAAAAAACGCCGCCGCCGTAGTCACCAAAATAATCATGGCAATACGCCCGGTATCCGCACCAAAGCGCTCTGACAACAAAGCTACATTACTCGCGCTAGGCAGCGCTGCGACCAGCACAACCACCACCATGGTGAAGCGCTCAATCACAAAACCCATTTGCACTGCTGCCGCCAACACCAGCAACACGAGCACAGGATGCAAGATCAATTTAAAAAGTGCCACAGGCAAAAAGTCGCGCCACAAAATGGGTGGATGACCGCTTTCTTTCACACGGATTTGTGAGCGCGCCAGCACAGCGCCAATGGTGAACAGCGCCACAGGCGACGCGGCATCGGCCAGCAAACCTACGGTCTTAGCGAAAGGACCAATCAATTCATAATCCATCGCCGACGACAACGCGCCCAAGCTAATGGCCCAGGGCATAGGATTGGTCAGTACACCTTTGAGCGCGCTTTTAGCGGCCTTACTTGCGCCGTGCTCGTCGGCGCCATCTAGGCGCGACAACGCGATGCACAACGAGGTGGTGATGACCATGTCCACAACGATGGTCACGATGGCAGGGCCTGCGGCCGATGCGCCCAACAAGGCGACGAGCAAGGGCACGCCCATGAAACCTGTATTAGGGAATGCGCCAACCAAAGCGCCAAATGACGCATCGTTCCAACCAATGCGCCTGTTCAAGCTCACCGCCACCACAAAGCCCACCATCAACAAAGCGCACAGCAAATACGCAAAGAACAGCGTGGCATCCAACAGCTGCACGATGGGGGTGCTCGCGCCAAAACGGTACAGCATGCACGGCAGCGCAAAGAACAACACAAAGCCATTCAAGCCAGGAATCGCGTCCAGCGGCAGCATGCGGCGGTGCGCCGCCACAAAGCCAGCTAAGACCAGCGCAAAGAAAGGAAAGGTAACGAGAAGAATGTTCAGCACGGCGCTATTTTGCCTGTTGGGTAGGTCGGTATCATTGCCCGCTCCACATTAACTGTCTCCCGAATGTCTGCTGGTCTGAATCTCGCGCAACAAGAAGCCGTCAATTTCTTGCACGGTCCTTGTCTGGTGTTAGCGGGGGCAGGCTCGGGCAAAACGCGCGTCATCACACACAAGATTGGCCGCCTCATCCAAATGGGACTAGAACCCAAGCGCATCGCCGCGATCACCTTTACCAACAAGGCCGCTACCGAAATGCGTGAGCGTGCCAAAGGCTTGATTGGCAAAGCTGCGAATGATGTACTGATTTGCACCTTCCACGCTTTGGGCGTGCGCATGCTGCGTCAAGACGGTGGCGTGATGGGTCTGAAGCCCCAGTTCAGCATCATGGACAGCGCAGACGTCACCGGCATTTTGAAAGATGCGGGCGGCACCACTGACATCGCCACGGCACGCCAATGGCAATGGACCATCAGCCTGTGGAAAAACATGGGCCTCAATTCGGCCCAAGCCTTGGCACAGGCCAAAGACGACAACGAACGCATCATCGCCAAAATCATGGCGCGCTACGAAGAGCGCCTGAGCGCCTACCAAAGCGTGGACTTTGATGACCTCATTGGCATGCCCTTGAAGCTGCTGCAAGAACACGACGAAGTGCGCGCCAAGTGGCAAGCCCAACTCGGCCATGTGCTGGTGGACGAATACCAAGACACCAACGCCACCCAATACGAAGTACTCAAGTGCTTGGTGGGACCAGACCACAGCACCGCCCGCTTTACCGCGGTGGGTGACGATGACCAGTCCATCTACGGCTGGCGCGGTGCGACGCTAGACAACCTGCGCCGACTGCCGCAGGACTTTCCCACCCTGAAGGTCATCAAGCTAGAGCAAAACTACCGCTCCACCAGCGCCATCCTGCGCGCGGCCAACAACGTGATTCAGCTCAACCCCAAGCTGTTTCCTAAAACCCTGTTTTCTGAACTCGGCGAAGGCGAACCTGTGCGCGTGGTCGATGCCGACAACGAAGAACACGAAGCTGAACGCGTGGTGGCGCGCATTCAATCCTTGCGCGGCGGCTCAGAGGCGGGAGCCAGCGGCCATCGTGAACTGAAAGATTTTGCTGTGCTTTACCGCGCCAACCATCAAGCGCGCATTTTTGAAAAGGCACTGCGCAAAGCGCAAATCCCGTACAAAGTGTCCGGCGGCCAAAGCTTTTTTGACCGCGCCGAAATTCGCGACCTGTGCGCGTGGCTGCGCCTGTGGGTGAACAACGATGATGACCCTGCCTTCTTGCGCACCGTCACCACGCCTAAGCGCGGGATAGGCCACCAAACCTTGGCTGCACTCGGCCAGTTTGCAAGCCAATACAAGCTCAGCATGTTTGAAGCGCTGTTCAGCAACAGCTTGCCGTCGGTGCTCAATGCCCGCGCTTTGGGCAGCCTGCACGAGTTTGGTCGCTACGTGAACGACCTTGAGTTTCGTGCCCGCCTCACCACAGGGGCTGAAGATGCACGCGCCTTTTTGAACGACTGGCTCAAAGACATCGGCTACGAAAAACACCTCTACGACGCCGAAGAAAGCGAAAAAGCCGCGGCCTCAAAGTGGAACAACGTGATGGAGTTTTGCGACTGGATGGCCCAGCGCTGTGGAGGCCAAATCGACGACACTGCAGGCGTCACCACCGGCAACGACGTGAAAAACTTGCTGGAAGTGGCGCAAACCATCGCCTTGCTTTCCACCCTGACCGAGCGCGAGAAAGACCAAAACGTGGTCACGCTCTCCACCCTGCACGCATCCAAAGGTTTGGAGTGGCCACACGTCATGCTGGTGGGCGTGACTGAAGGCATGTTGCCTTTCAAACTCGATGACGAGCCTGGGTCTGAGCAAACCAACGAGAACATTGCAGTGCGTTTGCAAGAAGAACGCCGCCTCATGTATGTAGGCATCACCCGCGCACAGCGCTCACTCGCGGTGAGCTGGACACGCAAACGTAAAAAAGGCCGCGACATGATTGCGGCCATGCCAAGCCGCTTCATCGCCGAGATGGACCTCAACAAAGACACGGTCAAAGAAGACCCGCGTGAAAAACTCAAAGCTTTACGGGCTGAGTTTGCGCAACGCGCCAGCGCAGCCTCGGCTGAAAGTGCCGCCAACAAGTAAAGCGAAGCGGCCAAGAAAAAAGCCTCAGTGAGAACACTGAGGCTTTTTAGTTTTGGTGGCCTGGACGGGGATCGAACCTGTGACACGCGGATTTTCAATCCGCTGCTCTACCAACTGAGCTACCGGGCCAAGGCACAAA
>JACCDG010320085.1_pt1 | contig 13865 bp, 20 predicted proteins | sample 7442471 | NCBI WGS metagenome assembly JACCDG01 (sample SAMN15323444, study PRJNA562643) | freshwater metagenome | isolation source: river surface water | place: USA:Blue River Watershed | collected 2017-08-17
AAAAAAACTGAATAATTTAAATATGATTCTAATTGACAAAACTTATTTGCGTAGTATTTTAGAAGAAGACAGCTAACCCACAACGCAAAGAGGCACAAGATGCAAACACTCTCTTTTTATTGCCTACCGAGTCAACTTGATGACTGGGTACGTAAACGCTCAAATATTCCTGGAAGTGTTCGCTTCAGATTAAGTGTCTATGCTGAGCATTTGTTTAAGTGTGCGTTTCCACACATCAGAAAATATGAGGTTGAGCCTGATAGGTGTCGAACTCGATCGGGAAATCAAATGATTCTAATCTATGAACGATACCGCGAGCACAGTACAGAGGGAAGAATTGGCCATTATTCGGTCATTGAAGTGATGGTGTACGACAGAGTGAGCGGTACGCCAAATGCCTTAATGCTACTCGAAAAAGAAGGACTGCTTGATCAAGTGATTTTCAAACAAAAAGTTGCTGAAATTTGGCAGTCTGCGGACATGAGATACGAAATGAAGAAAAGTGAAGAGAAGAAGAATGTAAGAAAAACCATTCAGACACTGTCCATAATTGTAAGCACATTTCTCATAATCTTTATTCTGATCATATTTTTTGGTTACATGACACTAGACTTGTAAAACTCAAAATGTCTCCAGGAACCCCTACCTCCCTATCTCACTCGGGAGGTAATTTAATATTTATAACTCACATTGTATAACCTTAACTAAACAGCGTCGAATGAGTGACTACTCCACAACATCACTGATGTAGGTAGAGTGATTTAGCATTAGTGCTGAGCCCCCATCTGCTATAATCCCTCTATGAATGCCGCTATCTGTAAAAAGTACGGGCCACAAATAAGGCAACGTGGTGGTGACGATGTAGAAATGATTTAAAAACTATATACTACATCCATGGACGAATACCTTGATTTAGTCGATTCGAAGGATAATGTTATTGGGAAGAAACTCCGGTCGGAAGTGTACGCGGAACAACTATCAAACTTCCGTGTTATCAATGCTTTTGTTAGAAACTCAAAAGGAGAAATCTGGATACCACGTCGGGCTGCAAACAAGCGAATTTTTCCGCTCTGTCTTGATATGAGTGTCGGTGGTCACGTAGAAAGCGGAGAGTCATATGAGGAAACATTTAAAAGAGAGACCCGTGAAGAATTAAATATAGATATTGATCAAGTAACATATAGATTACTTGGAAAACTTACTCCAGAAGCTGACGGCGTTTCAGCCTTCATGCAGGTTTATGAAATCGCACTTGAAGATGCGCCCGACTATAACCCTGAAGACTTTATCGAATACTTTTGGTTGACTCCAGCTGAAGTATTAAAATGTATTAGCGAAGGTGAAAAGACTAAGGGTGACTTGCCTACGCTCATAAAGAAGTTTTATCAATAGTGTTTTTAAACTACCCTATGACCCCTCAATCCCTCAGCTTTATCTACGCCTACCCACTTGATCGAGAGCGGCGTTCCCTATTTACCGAGAAGAATCTGCCGTATCCTTCTACGGAAGAGGTTATGGGAACGATTCAGCACTTTGAATCACTCTGGCAAGCTACTGAAGAGAAACATGGCGTTTTGGCACACCTTGAAAAACTCACGAAACGCACGCCGGAGCGCAACCTTGAGTGCTTTGTCTTTGGTGCAGGACTCGGTGTTATGTCGACGCCGTTTCTGCTACCGATTTGGAATAAGCAAAACCAAGTTTGGTCAGACGAAAAGTTCATCGACCTCATGATTCATGAACTTATCCATATCTACAGCGCAACCAACAATGCGCGCTACTTTGAACACATAAAGACGACGTTCGCTGCCGAAGAGCCACTCTGCCGAAACCACATCCTACTCTATGCCATGCTAAAGCAGACCTACCAAGACTTGTTCAACAAGGAACCTATGGATTTCTCTCGCGACAATCTGCCAGCAGGCTACGCACGAGCCATTGCGCTTGTTAAAGAAATTGGTCACGAAGCAATTATTGCCGAATACAATTCCCTTTCCTAGAAACCTACCCAATCTCTTCAGCTTTGCTACACTACCCCTATGCAAACCACTGGACTCCACCACATCACCGCCATCACGGGCGACGTGCAGAAAAATATCAACTTCTAAAAAGCTGCGCCGAGGAGAGTCCTAGGCGCAGCCGATACGATTGCGTGTCGGTCATAGAACTCTTGATATACTTATGCTATGCAAATTTTCTACATAGTCTTCCTATATCTATTGTTTGTTTGGGTATTGCTACGATTAGTAGTTCCGTATATGGGCTTTAAGAAAACTCCCATTACTGACTCACTACCTGAGCATTTGAAAGTAGCAATTGAAGAAGTTAAAACTAACTCGCAAACACAGAGAGATGCTCTACAACATGCATACGCGTATGTAGTCCAGAGATATCATGGAAACAGAGTAAGAACCGTTTTGAATTTTTGGCGGGCTTTTGGTACATATGAGAATAAGAGTCCTGGTTTTTTACCCTGCAACATGCAGAATCAACTTTTAAGAACTATCTTAGTGAAGAGTGGTTATTTTAATGACAGAGACATTACAATCAGGCACACCCCACTGAACCTATTTATCCATCAATACCTAGAAGTTAAAGTTGATGGGTACAGTATTGCGGTTGACCCTTGGTCTCATTTCTTGGGCCTGGAGCTTGGTAAAAAATCAAGCTGGTTTGGCTAAATCTACCCCACTAAAAAAAGCCGCCCAACCCCACTGGGATCAAGCGGCCCTACTCCGAAACGGATACATAAAGAAAAAACGCGGCGTTTTTCTATAGTAATCTTCTGCTTCAGCACCAAACCGGGCGAGGGTTTCTTTTTCCTGAAACCACCCGGCGATGAGCATCGTCGCCAGGAATAGTGCCTGCAGCACATAGAAGAGCTCGTCGTACGATGCAGGTTCAGGAAACCACGAGGTCAGATTCATCAGGAACAAGCCGGTGTACATGGGATGCCTGGTGTACCTAAAGAGTCCTGTCGTAATTAACCCTTGTGTTCTACCTTTACGAAGGTACAGAATGTGGATGCAATACATGAAGATGACCATGCCTGCAGTGTCTAGTATACGAACCAATGACCACTCTATTGCTTTGGTCTCAAAGAGCAGTACGCACAGCGCGAAAGAAAACATCATGGTCAATTGCGGGATTGTTCCCCAGCGCATGAAAGTATTTGCCTTTTCCGAATCCATCACGAACCCTCCGTTTACACTAGCGAAAACACTAACACACCTCCAGAAAATTCCAAGACTCTACTCCTTCCCCTCACCCACCCCCGCTGCAACGGTTTATTAAGGTCTAAATTATGGCCACTATGTAGGCTTACGGGCTGCACGAGTGGCCCTTTTTATTACCTACCAACTACCTATCAAGCAATTGCATTGCGCTATACTTAATTAGTATCTATTTATATAACTACACCCTCCTATGCAAAATCTGCAATTTTCTATCCAGATCACTACCTCACGAGAAAAAGTGTGGCGGACCATGCTCGAAGACGCAACCTATCGAATTTGGACTGCTACCTTTATGCCGGGTTCATACTTTGAAGGTGATTGGCGTGAAGGGTCAACCATGCGTTTTTTAGCAAAACATGAAGACAGTGACAAAGTAAGTGGAATGAAGGCGCACGTGCGAGCTAATAAAACCCATGAGTTTATTTCACTTGAACACTTCGCAGAAATTCATGAAGATGTCGAGCATCCATGGGCAGAGACCGGCTTTGAAAACTATACCTTTAGGGAATCCGCCGATGGGACTACGGTTATCGTTGACATGCTCAATGTTCCTGACGAGTACGCCGGTATGTTTGAAGAATCATGGCCAGCTGCACTTATACAACTCAAAGAACTTGCGGAACAAGCGTCATCTTAGCTCCGTAAAACCTTCTCCATCGCTTTTCCTCGAGCGAGTTCATCAACTAGCTTATCAAGATAGCGGATTTCGCGCATAGTCGGCTCTTTGACGTCTTCTACACGCACCCCACAGACAACGCCCGTGATACGAAAGCGCGCGGGGTTCATTTTTGGTGCACTCGCAAAAAAAGTTTCAAAGTCAGTTCCTTTTTTGATTTCACGCTCTACGCCTTTGGCGGTGTAGCCTGTGAGCCAGCGAATCACCGTATCAACTTCTGCTTTCGTCCGCCCCTTCTTTTCTGCTTTAGCAATATAGAGTGGATACACACTCCCGAAGCTCATAGTGTAGATGCGATGCTTGGTCATAGTCAATTCATGCTAGCACACACAAAACGAAAGAGTATACTAGGTTGTATATGAAATTCATTGTTACCTACCAAATGCCCCACCAAGGGCTTGATGCGTGGATGCAGTTACCCGAGGCGGAACGGAAAGCACAAGAACTCGAGATGCAGGCCAATTGGAACGTTTGGCTTGATAGCCACAAGAGCGCCATCATTGAAACGGCTGGTGTTGGTAGGCCAAAGCGTATTACCGCTCGTGGCGCCGAGGATGCTCGAAACGACATTATGATGTATTCGTTCGTCGAAGCAGAATCACTTGAAGCAGCTACCGCTATCTTTATCGATCACCCACACTTCGGCATTCCTGGTGCCACTATCGAAGTCATGTCGGTCAATACAGCAGTGAGTTAACGCTTACGGCCATCGGTGCGTGTAATCTCATAGGGTCGCATCATAGCAGGTGCCGATTTGCACATTGATGTATTTGAAGAGTACACTTTTAGTTTCTTCAAGAATTTCAGCTGGAGTAACTACCGAAAAGGAATAGTCTGTGCTGTATAATCAGTGTATACCTATGAAATATATTTTATACCTCATACTCGTTGTGGTCTTTTTTTATGGAGCAACTCCCTACAACGCTGCAGCAGCCACTAGTACTAACCAAGCAGCTCAGATTGAAAGTTTAAAAAAGTTACTCGTACAATTGCAGGCCCGGCTCGCAATCTTAACCGCAAAGAATACGGCAACTGCCACCATCCCGACACTCACCTATGAACGCAAAACTAATTACGTGGACGAAAATATCAATCGTTTCGGAGTAACCTTACTCTACTCCGGACCAACCTCATGCTCGGCAACAGCAAAAAAATACAGAGTGTACTTTGGTGACGGCACTTCTGCTCCTGCTGACTGCAAAGGTGTGGTTGACCATATATACAAACGAAGTGGTACGTACACCGCAAAATACACTGAAAATGGAACAGTGATTGCAAAGGTGAAAATTGTACTTGATGGAAGCACACCCAAACCAACCCTTACCATTCCAGCACCTCTCTACGATTCTCCAGCAATTACTGCCACCATGAATGTTGTAAGTACTGGGAATCGCTCAATTAAAGTGACTGGCGTTATTACCCCGCCTAAAAATTGTGTCGGTACCGAGCAAATGGAAGTACAGCTACGCTTCACTGATGAAAACATGGTTTCATACACACTGAGCACATGTAAGCCACGAGAGTTTGAAATGTCCACTACGTACGATACGAGCTCCCTCAACTTCTTCCCTGAACTACGCACTCGCTGGGTAGATGCGACAAATAACACCTGGACATACACAGATCTAGTCCGATATCGTGTCGACTTCTCCCTTTCTGACGATACTCCACAAATTATCAAACTCGGTGCAGCTTCAAAGGGCTAGCCCTGTACACTGACGGAAGCTCATTACGGCATGCAACTCTTAAACAAATATTTAGCACTCAGGAGAGACATTAATCGGCGTTCACTCGTGGGTATGGGCTTACTCTATGTATTTGTAGGAGTCGTTTCCGCATACTTGTTTGCTACAAAAATTCACTTGGACTACACTCACGAAACCATGGGTGACCTAAAGTCTTGGTACAGCTTCAGTCGCTTTGGGGATAACGTTTACTGGAAGCACGGTTCAGTCTTTTCACCCTACATACAACTACCAGCTGATAGAGACACGTTTACGACTCTTCATCAGACACTGGCATACGACAAAAATAATATTTACTTTTCTGAAAAGCCGCTTTCAGTTACCACTGAGCAGTTTAAGCACTTTGTTTTTGTTCGATGTGAAGGTAATCCAGTTTACTTAATATCTGATGTCAAAAACAATGTATACCAAATTGATGGGTGGCACCTATCGACCTCCGATACTCCGCTCGAACTTATTCAGTACATAGACAACGCCGATACCCCGGACACCAACCCACTAACGTTTGAACTTGAATCTAGATGTACAAAGATACTCGAAAGATAGTTGAGTAATTCAGCTCGTTAGCCATCACTTCTTTAAGTCACCCGCTAAGCCGCAGTAATATTTCCCAACCTGAACCGGCTCTTTCAGTATGAATAACACATTAGTTGGAGCAATCGCCGTCATTGTCATTGTTGTTGGTGGTATTTGGTACTGGTCAACACGTGATGTAGTCGTAACCACTACCCCAGAGCCAGCCGTACCCACACCTGTCGTCACCCCGCAAGCAACCGCGAGTACCTACACGAACAACGAACTAGGCTATTCGATAACCCTCCCAACGAAGCAAGCCTCAACCGCGAGCGAAATCCTTTACAGTGTTGATACTGCCTACTCATATACCAAAGACCCCGATACGGTTATTAAGGGCGTGCAATTCACTATCCCTGGCGGATTAATTGGCAACACCAATCTATGCAAGGACACCTACCTCAGCATTGAATCACTGGATGATGTGACGACCTGCGAGGCTGAAGCCTTTATTGCGTCTGAATCGGTAACCTCACGCATGATTACTGACGGTGGCAAAAGCTACTCGTTTGCCACCACGAGCGAAGGGGCGGCCGGTAATCGCTACGACGAATACCTCTACGTGCTACCTGACTCAAGTCCATGCACCGCACTACGCTACTACATCCACACGACCGCTCTCGAGAACTACCCGGCAGGTACCGTCACCGCCTTCAACCAAACTGCCCTCCTCAATACCTTCGACCAAATCCGCCAATCACTTACGTTCACTGAGTAACCAACAACTACGCAGCACCGCATTAAAACTACAGCCACCTGAAGCTGTAGTTTTTTAGTACCAATCTTTGCTACACTACCTCTATGACCAAACTCGCGTCAGGTGTTGTTCACACTATTCCCGCCGACTTGCGAAAGGCGCTTTTACATACCGACACGGTGGCTGCCGCCTGGAACAGCCTCACCCCCTTAGCGCGGAACGAGTGGATTTGCTGGACCACCTCAGTGAAACTCGCAAAAACGAGGCAAGAGCACATAGAACGCCTCGCCTACGACATAACCCACGGCAAGCGTCGTCCGTGCTGCTGGCCAGGCTGTCCGCATCGCCAGAAAGGCACAAAATAAGGAATCGGCGTATACTATTTGCTATAACATAAACCACAATGTATTTCTTTCTTTTCAACTTCCTCAGTTTTTGGCTTTCAGTTGCTGGTCTCGCTCTCCTCTTCATTACCATCGGTCTCTTCGTCGATTACTACCGCTTTCAGAGTCGCTACTACACGCGCTACGTACACCGCTTCGCTTGGCCAATCATTATGCTGACAACTACTGGTAGCGTCGCCCTGTCGCTTGTCTACTCTGAGTACTTTGGTTTTATCCCCTGCTCACTGTGCTGGCTTCAGCGTATCGCCATCTATCCACAAGCCCTCCTTTCAATTATTGCCTTCAAAACAAAGGACACAGTATTCTTTCCGCTCTACGGCATTGGACTTTCTATCTTCGGCCTTATCGTAGGTATCTACCAGTACATCTACCAAATGCTGCCCCAAGAAGCTTCGGCTGGCCTTATGCCGTGCCTGGCTGACGGCACCGCCGACTGTGCCGCAAAAGTTATCAACCAGTTTGGCTTCGTCACCTTCCCGCTCCTTTCTGCCATCACCTTCCTCTTTTTGATTGTGCTGTACCTCAACCTACGCCGCGCTAACGCTCGCTAAAGACAACGTTGCCGTTCTGTAGTATTGTTCCTCACTGAAAGCTCTTCAGTAGGAGGAACGAATGTCGCTGAATACCTACCTAATCAACTGGTCTGGACAGGCCATTCCGGACGCTGAAATGATGGTTATGCGCCGAGTCGCCATTGAAATGAAAACTATTCATGGCGTTGCAGAAGTGGAGTTTGTGCACGACATCTGTGCCGGCATCGTTCGTTTTGAAAAGGATGGCGTGTTTGGTGCGGTGGGCGGTCTCTTTTTTTGGGGCGACTTCGGCGCGAAAAATAACCAACCAAATACCGTAGACTTCTTTATTCCCCGTTACGCCCTTCACCGGCGAGAAATTGGTATGGTAATCAGCCAGTCATTCCGCCGCGAAGGCAATACGTATATATCTTCCGGCTACCCTGAAGATGTCGACGAAAAAACCGCTCGTGGCTCGGGAAAGCTCAAAGTTACTGTTCGGCGAGAAGTTTAGAAAACTTCCACCTGTACAAAGACCGGCGCATGCGCTCCGGTCTTTTTTTATAGCGCACGAGAGTGATATTGACATAAACACGAAACGTTATACCATTCGCGCAGTTGTTTTTTGGAAAAGGAGCTGACAATGGACACACTCTTCTCGATGCCACTTGCTGCACTACACAATCACTCGCAAGCGCTGCACCCGCTACCCTACACAATGGGCCAGGTGACTGAGCTGATTACGTTAGCCCGCGCGGTCAGACGACGCTCATACGCACCGTACTCGCACTTCAACGTTGGTGCCGCAGGCCTCTTCGCCAACGATCAAAAGAGCGCCAAGGTGTACGTTGGTGCCAACGTAGAGAACGCTGCCTACTCACCCACGTTTTGTGCTGAGTGTGTCGCGGTGATGGCTGCACGAACCAACAAGTACCACGAGCTGCACATCATGGCCGTATGCGGCGGCCCTGATTCCTCAGTGGCTCTCGATATACGGAAAAAAGCCGCCAAGGACTGGGTTGCGCCCTGTGGCCGGTGCCGGCAGGTCATGGCCGAGACAGCGAATGATAACTGTCTTGTTGTCCTCGTGCGAGATGACGACGAAGTGATGGGTGTTCGCTTCTCTGAGCTCTTTCCGCTTTCATTTGGTCCAAAGAACCTCGGCGTCAACCCGAGCAACTATCGGACATAATCGAACCGCAACGTACGTACAGACCGGAGCTATGCTCCGGTCTTTTTTAGTTGCTACGCTACCGCGCTTTTGGGCACCGCCACGGACACTCAGTGTTGACGAGTTCTGGCGCAAAGCGGACATGTACTGTACCGGTGTTCTTCAGCATAAATATCTTCACCAAGAAGCGTCCTGCCTGAAGCAGTGAAAGTCTATCCTCATGGCACATGTGCGCCACAAACAACGTAATGAAAACCGAGTGCGAGACGACCACAATCCTGGAATCAGGTGGGAACGTTGCTAGGTACTGCTTGGCTTCTTTTATACGCCGGCGAAACGCTTTATAACTCTCCCCTTCACCATTGTCTCCATCACCCCCCGCACGACCAAAGTACCAGCGGACCAAGTACCCGATTGTCTTAAAGCTTCGGTGGTAGTGACCATTGATGTTGTCAGGGCGAATAAGCTCCTGGAAGAGTCCGTTCGTCTCCGGAATAAGTGCGACCGTTTCTTCAATGAGACGCGTTGTCTCTACGGCTCGTATCTGTGTACTCGTGATAAGGTGCGTCGGTTTTAGAGCGGCCACTACCGGCCCAGCTGCACGAGCCTGCATGGTGCCGCGCTCAGTGAGACGAGTTGCATCAGGTTGGTTTCGCTTCGCAACGTTGCCATTGGTCTCGCCATGGCGGATGAAATAAATATCAATCATACAGAAATTATTCAGCAAAGTGCGCAGTATCGTTCCAGGTAACTAACTTCCAAGTGATACCATCGCACTCAAACAAGGTGATACCGGTATTGTGTGCCTTCATACTGTGCGCTGTCTGCCACGCAACGGCTGGGGTAAGTTGCTTTTGGTGGAGTAAGTAGGAAACCAAAAAACGAAGCAAGTGGCCATGTGAGACCACTACCATCGCTTGCTCATCGCGCTGCTCAAGCATCGACACCCCATCGGTGACGCGTGCCAAGATATCGGAAAAATTTTCCCCGTCTTCGAAGCGCCAATCAGGGTCAGCGTAGTTGAGCGCTTCAGCGGCATGAAAAGCCTCATAGGGTTCAGTCCCGTGCGCGGCCCCATGAATTGAGGTTGGTCGAATCACTTCATGAAAGAACTCAGTCGTCTCAAGGGGCAGGTTCTTCGCCTCAGCAATATATCGCGCTGTGTCTTGTGCTCGGTCCATATGGCTCGCTAACACTGCCTCAATTGGGAGTGACGTAAACCGCGCTGCCACCTTCATGGCTTGCGTGTGACCAGTTTCGGTTAATGGCGTGGTTGCCGTTTGCGAAAACCCGTTAAGGTTCCCCTCTGCTTCCCCATGCCGCACAAAATAGATTTTTTTAACAGACATACAGTTAGACAGTTGGGTTAATGATTTCAATCACGGCGAGTTCCAGCGGGAGGTAGGGCAACTGTGACTTCCCTAGACGCTCACTGGCATTAAGGAGGCGGACCAAAGCGTGCGAGTTAAGGGGTGAGGGTGTGGCAGCTGCGAGGGCTTTAAGCTGCGCCGCATCACTCTCTGAGAACGGCGCCAAGATACTTTCTGCCTTATTCGGCATATTGCGCAAGAGCATAATCGCCCGTACTCGCTCCAGGAGGAGTCGCATGAAGAGCTTTACGTCAGCATGACTCACCATCGCTTCAGCAATAGCGCCAAGTGCTACTTCAGCATTCTTCTCGTGGAGCGCACCAACGAGCGCACCAATGGTTGCTTTCTTTGGCGCACCAATAATCGCTGCCACTTCATCAGCTTCACCGATAGTATCGCCGGAAGCTAAAAATACTTTCTGGGTGATACTCAAGGCGTCACGGAACGAGCCGTCGGCGGCAATCGCAATAAGATCGGCGGCATCAGGCTTCATGGTAAAGCCTTCCTTTGTGGCAGTATCCATAATCATGAGAGCGAGTGCTTCTCGTGACGGTTCACGCATGCGGAACACCTGGCAGCGCGAAAGAATGGTGTCGAGAATTTTCTCTTCTTCAGTGGTCGCTAGGATAAACACCACGTGTGCTGGTGGCTCTTCCAGTGTCTTTAAAAGAGCGTTAAACGCGTCCTTCGTGAGCATGTGCACCTCGTCGATAATGTACACCTTGTACTTCGACTCAAAGGGTACCGTATGGACCGCTTCGCGCAGTTCACGGATGTCGTCAATCCCACGGTTACTAGCGGCGTCTATTTCGTAGAGATCAACAGGCGAGGTGCCAATAGCGGCGGCAAAGATGCGTGCCAGTGTAGTCTTCCCGGTCCCCCGAGTGCCCGAGAAAATCATCGCGTGCGGAATCTCCCCTTTTGCAATCGCTCCTTGTAGCACAGTCACGATGTGCTCCTGATTACGCACTTCAGCAAAGGTTTGCGGACGGTGCTTTCGGTAGAGGGCGACGTGAGAAGACATAGAAAAACAGAAGTTATAAAGTAACGGCACTAGTATAGCAAATTGTCCTACTCAAAGCCCACCACTGCCCCGGTATAGGCCCGCAGGGCCTGCATATCGGCCGTCAGGTCATCACTCGAAAGGAGCACGTAGACCACCTCCCGCTCCCCCGCTTCAGTTACATCACGAAACCGTGCTACCGCGGTGCGGTTAGCTGCGTTCGTGTACCCATGCTTCCCACCCATGTACCCCTCCATAGCAATAAACGGACTATTATTCTGCCAAGCATTTACGTGGTTGAGGTACTTCGGAAGTGTAGTGATATCAATAATGTGTGGCTCATTCGTAAGCACAGCAGAAAAGAGCGTCGCTACATCTTTAGCCGTAGAGACATTATCATCACTAATACCTGAAGCGTCAGCAAACTGTGTGGTACGGGCTCCCGCCTCCAGCGCAAACGTATTCATAGCAGCAATGAGGTCAAACGGTGCGTTCCGCTCCATCGCCGCTGCGGCATCATTTGATGACTCTAAGAGAGCTGGGAAAAGGAGCTCACGGTTTTGGTACGTCTGCCCACCCTGCAATCGGCCCGAACGCCCTTCTTCAGCAACGTCTTGCCAAGAAATGGTCGACGTGCCCAGTGGGTCAGTCCCTGCCCAAAAGGCTGCTGCACTAAAGAGCTTCGTCACTGACGCAATCGGCAGCGGTGCATCAGCGTTTCGCTCGTAGAGCACCATACCTGTCTCACGATCAACCACGTAGACAGCCGCCGCAGTAACCTCAGGCGGAGGCAGCTCACGAAGACTGAGCGTTGGTGTATGCGTCAGTGTCTCTTCAACGGTAGCTGCCACTACGAGAAAAATACCGACTGCAAAGAGACATGTCAGTACAAGCAGTGCACTCAGGTGATAGCGAACCGTTTTCATGTATACCGCAATAATACCGCGGCAGCCCCTAGGGGCCGCCGCGGTATGAGTCCTTCTGTGTATAGCTACTTAGCTGCTGCTTTCTTCGCTGGCGCCTTCGCGACCTTCTTTGCTGGTGCCTTCGCTGCAGTATCGGCTTTGGCTGCTGGAGCGACAGCCTTCTTTGCCGCTTTCTTGGCTGCAGCTTTCTTTTGTACGCGCTTCGCAATCTGGTCAGCGGTCAGTACCTTCGCTACACCACTCTTTAAGAGACCACCCCAGTTGTCACTCATTTCATCTTTAAAGTCCTTGAGTTCACGCTTTGAAAGGGTCTGCGCTTTGTTGTAGGTCTTCAAGACACCTTCAACGATTTGCTGGAATTCTTCCTCGGTCATGTGCTCAGCCTTCTCGAGTGCCTGCAATACCTCACCCTTAGCCTTTAACGCCCACCCCTTTACTGCCTTGCGGTTCTTAGCGGCATCATCACTCCCATAGAGAAAGTAGGCACTTGCTGCTGCAACTGCCGCAGCTGTGAGCCCAACACCGATACCCATCTTTTGTGTGTTTGAAAGTTCTACTTTTTTCTTAGCGTTAGCCATAGATATGTATTTAAATTATGCTTCGTCGGTATAATTTGTCTTTGTATCACGCTTGGCTTTTGTAGCGCGCTTGCGACGCCCCATAAAGAAACCGACAATCTGTGATACGAGACTTCCTTCCAGAACATATGAACGAAGTTGCTCAACATCTTCCACAATCATTTCACTACTCGCATCAATACGCTCAACAATACGCCGTATTGACTGCAGAATTCTTACAACGTGGTAGAGGGCAAGACACAAAAGCAGCGTGAATAGTACCACCGCCACACTTGTGATAAAGAAAAATATATTTGCGTGCAATACTTCGTCCATCCCTATAGTGTATCAGGGTTCACTAGGTGCGAAGCCTACTTACGGAGAAAAGCGTGGACAATCGGCTCCATTTCAGCTGAGGAGTTGCAGGCCATGAGCTCAGCGCGAAGATCAGCCGCTCCCGGAAAGCCGTTGACGTAGGCCTTGTAGTGCTTCTTCATGGTGGCAAAGTTCTTATGTGGCAGGAGCTCCTCAAAGAGCTTGGTGTGCTCCAAGAGCACCGAAAACCGTTCCTCCAAACCAACATACGAAATCTCCGCCTCAAGTTCGAGTTCGGATCTCGAACTTGAGGTACGATTTCCCGTATCGGCAACAAGTATTGTACTAACATCTACCCCATGGGTCGGGAGTGCAGTGAGACGAGTTGGAAGTCGACGAGCCGGATGAAAAAACCAAGGGTTACCAAAGAGTGCCCGGCCTATCATGACGCCATCAACACCATAGGTCGCCGCCTTATGCACTGCGTCTTCACGCGAGAGTACGTCACCATTCCCAATAACGAGGGTCTCAGGTGATAGCTCGTTACGAAGCTCAATTACGCGAGTAATGCGCTCCCAGCGCGCCGGCACCTTACTCATGTCTTTGCGAGTGCGCGCATGAATAGTTAATGCCGCTGGCTGCTCAGCTAAAATAACCGGAATCCAATCCTCTACCTGATC
>JACCDG010494562.1_pt1 | contig 13864 bp, 30 predicted proteins | sample 7442471 | NCBI WGS metagenome assembly JACCDG01 (sample SAMN15323444, study PRJNA562643) | freshwater metagenome | isolation source: river surface water | place: USA:Blue River Watershed | collected 2017-08-17
CCAACCCGATCACGCACCGCGCCAGCCGCGAGGGCCTGTACGCGCAGGCGTTGCTGGCCGACATGCTGAACGAGACGATCGCGCAGATCGAGTCGCAGATCCGCACGATCCCGGGGCACGAGGCCTTCACTCTCCAGCGGCTGCCTGACCTGAAGAAGAACGCCGGCATGGTGCGCATCAAGACCGCCGACGACGCCATCCGCGTACTGCGCGCACAGCGGCTGCCGTGAAGAAAGGCATCGTCGCCTTCGTGTTGCTGGGCCTCCCGTTCGCGGTGACCTCCGCGCTGGCAGCGCTGGCCGGCCTGATCGTCTCGCCGCTCTACGGCCGCGACGGCTACGCCACGAACCTGATGCGCGCGGCCGACAAGCACGCCGCGGCCTTCCTCGGATGGTCCGGCCGCTACACCGTCAGCGCCGAGTGCGGCTCGCGCGACTGCAGGTTCTGCCGCTGGCTGTGCAGGCTGCTCGACGTGTTCCAGAAAGGCCACTGCGCCGGCGCCGCCGAGCGCGAGGGCACTAAACCCAAGTAGCCCGGAGGAGGGCGGCCAGGTGGCGGACAAGGACATGCGCAAGTACGACCTCTTCGAGATCAAGGCGGCGACCTTCCTGATCGGCCTGTGCCAGGTGGCAACGGGCGTCACCACCTACGGGCCGGCCGACAGCCTCTTCGTGCGCGCGCTGCAGGCCACGCCGATCGCGCACAGCTGGGGCGTGCTCCTGGTGGCCACCGGGTGCTGGACCATTGCCGCCGCCATGAAGGCCAATCGCACCAACCGGCACCACGCGCTGACCGTGAGCTGGATCCTGCTCTGGGCGACCTTCGGAATCTTCCTGCACTGGGGGCGGATCACGCTCCCGGCCGCGCTGGTGTGGATCCACGGCACCGCCGCGCTCGTCACGCTGCTCGTCGACGTGCACTCGCACGCGCGCGCCATGACCAGGATCCGGGGGTGCGACCGTGGACCAGCAGTCGGTTAAGACCGGCACCCTCGCGTGGTTCGCGGGGCTCCTCGCCGAGACCCAGCAGATCCTCGTCGCCTTCCCGTTCGTGAGCTTCATGGTTGTCGCCTTCGGCGGCGCGCTCGCCGCGGGCGCGTTCGCCATCGAGGCCGGCACGACGAAGAACGGCTTTCGCTCGAGGCTCGTGCGATCGATGTTCAGCTGCAGCATCCTCGCCTTCCTGTGGACGTACATGCAGTGGCCGATCCCGCTGGGGCTGGCGGTCGGCGGCATCGTTGCGGTCTACCCGCAGCAGATGCTCGAGTGGGCCCGCGACATCGTGAAAGCGCTGGGCGAGGCCCGCGCGAAAGGGGGGAAGTAGGCATGGCAACCATCGCCGTAACCGAAGCCGGCAGCCGGAACATGCTGGCCTTCCTCGACCTGATCGCGCACTCCGAGATTGGGCCAGAGCTCTTGGCCGTCTCGGACGACGGCTACAACGTGATCGTGGGCAGCACGCCGCAGCACCCCATCCTCTTCGACAGCTACGCCGAGCACCCGCGCCGGTACCAGGCGGCGCAGAACTCCGACGCCGCCGGACGATACCAGTTCATGGGCCGGTACTGGCAGCACTACCGCGCCCAGCTGAAGCTCCCAGACTTCGGGCCGCACTCGCAGGACGTCTGGGCAATCCAGCTGATCGGCGAATGCCGCGCCGTCAACCTCGTGCACGACGGCCGGATCGACGAGGCCGTGCACGCCTGCCGCAGCCGCTGGGCGAGCTTCCCGGGCGCCGGATACGGGCAGCACGAGCACAAGCTCGAGACCCTGCTGGCGGCTTATGTGAAGGCCGGAGGCGAGACCGCATGAGCCCGACCACCGTGGCGCTGGCGGTGCTGGGGGTGCTCCTCGCCCTCTCCACCGCCGGGAACCTGTACTTCTGGCACGAGCGGGACGGCCTCCTGCAGCGCGAGGCCACCGTGCAGCAGCTCGAGCGGGACACCAGGAACGCGGCCAACGCGTGCACCAAGAGCGTCGAGGACCTCGGGAAGAAGGGCGCCGAGCGCGACCGCCGGATCGCCGCCGCGATCGAGGCCGTGGCTCCGAAGGTGCGCGCGGACCAGCAGGCGGCCCTGCAGGCGCTCGCCTCGAGGCCGGACAACCCGCAGGACCTCTGCGGCAGCCTCGAGCGCTACCTGCGCGCCCAGATCCAGCAGGACCGAGGGGGTGCCAAGTGAGGGCGGCAGCGGCGGCCGTAGCCGCGCTCCTGTGCGCCGCGTGCGCAACCGAGGGGGTAGCCCCCGCCGTGGTGAAGGAGGCCACGCCAGAGCCGCCGTGCGACGCCGGCAAGGCGCCCAGGGCGAGGACCTACCCGGCCGACACGCTGACCGGGCAGGAGGACATCTACCAGATGGGGGTGGTGCTCTGGGCCGACCGGCTCGAGCGCCGGGCCTACCAGCGCGAGGCCGAGGCCTTCATCGCGGAGTGCGCGCGGCGCTGATCCACTGGATCCAGAAGCCGCGCGCCCATGCGGCCGCGTACAGCACCGCCAGCACGAACACCCCCCACTGGCTGGCCTTCCAGGCGGCGTAGAACCAGAACGGCTGCGAGAACAGGCCGAACACCGGCGCCCAGCGCCTCCAGCTCGCGCGGCCGTCCTGCGACAGGAACACCGCCGTGACGCCGAACACCGCGATGGCAAGCTGCTCGATCATGGAAGCCTTATCGGTGCGGCATGAATGATTGCAGGACGCACCCAACGTCGCTGGAATGTCCGCCACTCAGGCGCCGGGCGGAACCGCTCCTGCGAAGGTGTGTCCGGCTGCCAAAGCATCGCGTGAGGCGTAAAGCCAATCTCGACCATCTGGCGCAGACGCGCCTCGGCCAACTCGAAGGTGTCTTTCGGGTAACCGATCAGGACGTACACGCGCAGCCTGTGCGAGCGCGCCGTGAATCCGGCCTCCAGCAGCCGGCGCGCAGCGCTTCGCAACGTCTCGAACTCGTCGCCGGGATCGTAGGCAAAGAAGCAATTCGGTCTCGGCTTGAGAGAGGCGAGAAGGTCGACTTGGTAGTCCTGCAGCGACAGGGCCTCGAGCCCGCCCGTAAACTCGACGCGACGCTTCTGCCGCCTGAGCATGTCGAACACCGCCTCGACGTGCGGGCGCGGAGCCGCGAGCAGGTTGTCGTCGAGCACGTTCCAGCCTGGGTGTATCGGCATGGGGTTCACATCCGGCCATTTCTTCCACACGCCGCAAAACCAGCATCTGCGCGGGCACCCGCGCGACGTGATCGTATAACCAGGTTTGATGTAGCGGCCGGGGATGAAATCCAAGCTGTCGTCGCCGTAGGCCACGCCGCCGACCTTTACAGGGCACCCGAGCACGCGCCATTCGTCGGCGAGCTGCTCGGCGTATGGCTTGTCCGCGGTGAACGCAACAGAGACGTGAACCTCGTCGGCCCCGCTGGCGATCGCCAGCAAGTCGGGAGAGCCGACGAACGCGAGAGAATCGTCTGGCGTCGCCTTCGTGCGACGAGGAAAGACGCGCACCAGTTTCATGGGCAGGGCGGAAGCTTACTGGTGAACTCGCCAAGCGCGTCGTGGCCGCGCAACCCCAAGAACAGGCCGAACACCGGCGCCCAGCGCCTCCAGCTCGCGCGGCCGTCCTGCGACAGGAACACCGCCGTGACGCCGAACACCGCGATGGCAAGCTGCTCGATCATTTCGTGAGGCCAGCGGCAGCAAGCGCCTGCGCGCGGGCCGCGCCGAGTTCCTGAAACGCCGCGGTGTCGCCGCCCTTGTCCGGGTGGTGCACGCTGGCCAGGCGCTTGTAGCGGGCGTTGATGCCGGCCTCGTCCGGGGTGTCGGTCGGCCCGAAGCCGAGGACCTCGCGCCAACTGCGCGCGACCGTGCTGCCCGGGGCCGGGAGGGCGGTGAAGCCCTTGAACGCGCGGTCGAGGATCTGCGCGCCGCCGTGGCGCTCGATCGCGCGCATGGCATCCAGCGTCGCGGCGATGGCGGCGAGGTTGTCCGCCACGCGTTCGTAGCTGTCGATCGCCATGCAGTGCATCGGCTCCCCAGGCCGTGTCCAGTAGACGGCCACACCGGGATCGTCGGGCTCGGCTTGGCCGGAGCGCGGCATGCCGTCCAGCCGCAGCACGAGGTTCGTCGAGATGATGGCGTCGCCATGCAGCACGCCGAAGCGGTGCAGCTCGGCCAGCACGCGATCGGTGGCGGTGGAGATGGTCATGCTCGACTTGCGCAGCCACGAGCCGCCACCGGGCTGGTTCGAATACTGGCGCTCGGTGCGGTGGAACTTGCCGCGCGCGCGGAGGTGCACTGGCGTGCGTTTCCAGCCGTCAGGCCAGGCCAGCGGGTAAGCAGGAATAGAATTCGACACGTTGTCTCCTATGGTGCGGGTGGCAGCTTACTGGTGAACTCGCCAAGCGCGTCGTGGCCGCGCAACCCCAAGAACGGGCCGTGCTCCACCTCGAGAACGGCGCACTTGACCACCATCCGGCGCACCAGCCGCATCGCCTCGAGCTCCTCGTCGGCCTTCTTCTGCGTCAGCTTCTTCTGCGCCACCCAGCGCGGGTAGGCCGCGAGCCGCATGCGCAGCTCGCGGTCCACGCACGCCACCGCCCGGGCGAGATCCTCGGGGAGGTCTGCCTGCACGGCTACTCCACCGAGCCGCCGACCGGCGCCTGATCCACCGGCTGCACCGACACCTTCGGCGTATCCCCGAGGAGGGAAGCCAGCGCGCCGGCGCCGTCCGCACCGGGATGCACCTGCGCGCGGAACGTCACCTCGACCGTGCCGCCCTCCTTGGGAGCAAGGTGGATCTTGTTCACGCGCGCGCGCTCGAACACGAAGTCGTCGGCCTTCTTCAAGCCGTGGAAGATGAGCTCGGCGTCGAATTCGCCCGCCCAGGCGAGCGGCCCCAGCTGCGGGTAGCGCAGCACCGGCAGGTGCTGGGAGGCGTCCACCAGCGAGAGCTGCCCGGTCGCCTCGACGTCGGACGCGTACAGGGCAGACTTGAGGGTGGGCGAGAGCTGGCCGAGGAAGTCGTTCGAGAGATCCGTGACCAGCTTCACGTCGACGCCGAGCACCGGATCCTCGCCGTGCTTTTCCTCGCGCAGGTTCACGTGCGCGACCTTGGCGGTTTGCTTCTGCAGGTTGAAACGGGACATGCGGTTACCTCCTCGGTTGGCTGCTGTAAAAGTGCATCTGCTGCTGAAAATCTTCCTTGAGGCGATCGATGGTGGCATACGCGTCCCAGAGCCTGAGCGTGGCAAGCCGAGCAATGTCGGCCACCTCGGCGGCGCCTAGCTGGTACGCGTTCCGATTCGGCACTGCACGCCGCACGACTGTCGCCACCACGCGCGCCGCTCCGTTGCCGTGCTGCTGCTCGCGCATGACGATGACGCCGGACGCCGGCGACGGCAGGTGCTCGAGCAGATCCGGCTTCCAGATCTCGGCCGGCATGGCGAAGTAGTGCTTCCAGACCAGACGCGGCCAGCGGCGCGGCGCCGGCATGCAGGTGTGCTCGTCGTGCTGCCGGACGTAGCGTTCCCACCACTTGTCCTTCGCGGCGTCCGCCTTCAGATCGGCGCGGCTGATCTTGATCTCGACGTCGATGATCTTCAGTGCGCCGGTGACAGCCAGCACGTCGCACTCGTACCCTGTCCAGATGCAGTTATCGACGAGCACCAGACACTTCCGGTTCAGCGTCTGCGTGCAGATCGCGCGCGCGATGACGGCCTCGGACCAGATCATCAGAACGGAATGTCGTCGACCATGTCGTCGAAGTGCCCGCCGGGCTTCTTCGGCGGTGCACCGGCGGCGACCGGCGCCTTCAACTCGACGCCGGCCTCCTTGAGGGTGGTCGGCAGCCAGGCGAGCACCTTCACCGGATCGAACCCGGCATCGATCGCGCGATCGGCGAGGAACTGCGCGGCCTCGGTCAACCGCGCCACGGGCACAAGCTGCAGGCTGCCGACGCCAAGCTTCCCCAGCAGCACCGGGACGTCCACCCGGCAGGCCGCCGCGAAGTCCGACAGGCCTACCACAACGTCCGCCGACACCACCGCCTCGGCAGGCTTCGCGCCCTCGCGCGTGCGCACGAGATCGTCCTTGATGCGGTCCTTTACCTCGATCAGCCCATCGGACCAGTACCGCAGCTTCGCGCCGTCGACCTTGCCGCGGAACTCCCGCAGCCGCGTCACCGACTCCTCGAACACCCGCTGCAGGTCCGGCAGGTTCCGGCAGCGCAGGATGGCGCGCGACGCCGCGCCGGCGATCGCCTCGGCGGCCTCCTCCGGCGTGGGCTCGCGCGCCGCCGCCCGCTCGATCGCCTCGCCCTCCATCAGCCAGTGCATGAGGCTCTTGCCGACCTCGCGCGAGATGCGCAGCTCCTTTCCCCAGAACAGCCCGGTGCGGTCCTTCGAGGCCCGCGCCACGTTCCCCTCGACGTCGAGGTCCAGCATCGTCGTGAACTCGTACTCGATGCCGGCGCGCTGCACCGGGGCGAGGCCGACCTTCTTCGGCTTGTTGCCCTTGGAGCCGTCCCGCTTCGTGTACTCCTCCATGACGTACTGGGTCTTAGCGCGCATCGTGCAGATCAGGTGCGCGCGGCAGGCGAGGAGATCCTCGACGAACTGGTTCTGCTCGGGCGTCGCGTCCTTCCACGCCTCGAACTGGTTCGACGAGCGGCTGCGCATCAGGTCGACCGTCTCGAGGATGCCGCCGGCGCCCGCCCAGGCGTGCGAGACCTGGTCGAGGATGATCACCTGGCAGCCGGCCCGCTCGAGGGCGCGCATCGCGCCGACGTAGCGCGCCGGGCTGTAGGGCGCGGTCAGCTCGATCGCGTCGAACGGCACCAGGTGCGCGTAGAGGGCGGCCGAGCGGCGCTCGGTGTCGACCACGCCGATTTTCCCCTCGAGGCCGCCCGGAACCGCGCCGACCTCGAGCAGGTACTCCACCATGCCGCGCGCGAGGAGCAGCGCGCCGGTGGTCTTGCCGCCACCCGAGGCGCCGCACAACGCGAGGCGCGCGAGCGCCTGCGAGCGCACCGCGCGCCGGATCTCGAACTGTTCGTCAGCCATGCCCAACCCTCCCGTGAGCCGCGGCCTCGGCCGCAAGATCCTCCAGCAGCACCTGCTGCGCCACCGCCGAGTGGAACCCGGAGATCACCACGGCGCGCTGCTTCGGGGTGTGCCGGGCGAAGAACGTGCCGACCAGCCTCGCCAGGACGCCTGCGCGGACCTCGATCGGGCACTGCTCGAGCACGCCGTCGACGGCACGTAGCGCCACCGAGACCGCGTCCCGCAGCCGCTCGAGATCCGCCTGCGATGGCGCAGCCCGTTTCGGCTCGCGCTGGTCGTCAGACATTGCCGGCGCTCTTCGCCAGGCGCACGGCGTCCTTCAGGCGATCGCGCAACCCGGCGAGATCGCGCGCCTCGCGCAGGTAGCGGTCGTGCCGGGCCTTCTGCGCGACGGATTCCTTCTCCGAGGTCCACGGGAAGTTCGACGTGTGGATCATCGCCGCCTCGTGCTGCAGCACGCGCACGCAGCGCGTGACGAGGTTAACGTCGAGCTCGGACAGGTTCAGCGGGTTGGATTGCGGCACGGCTCCTCCAGCGGTGGTAGGCCCGCTCGAAGCGGTCCCGTAGGTTGGCGAACTCCTCATCCGACAGCGTGGCGAGCGCGCCGCCGTCGAGGAACGCGGTGATCGAGTGCAACCGAACGGGGATGCCGTCCTCGGTTGCCTCGAGGTCCTCGAAGAACGCGATGGCGCGGATCCACGTACCGGCCTCGCGCTCGAAGTCGACCATCATCTCCATCGCGCCAGCTCCGCGGGCGACAGCACGAGGTCCAGGCAGGTGTGGATCCACGGCCCGGCATCGGCCGAGTGCGCCACCCACTGCTTTCCCATCGCGGCGCAGTCGACCGGCGCGCGATCGCGGTACGGATCGAACCCGGGGCGCGCGGCGTACTGCGCCGCGATCGAGGCCGTGGCCTCGGCCGCATCCGGGTCGAAGGAGCCGCCCACCGCCAGCAGCACGAACACGAGGCCCAGCGCGCGGCGGATCACGTGCGCACCTTGCGGGTGACGGCCGACACCACCGCGCGGCGCCGGGCCTTGGTGAGCCGGCGCACGCGGGTGCGGAACGGCCAGCCGTTCGCTGGGTTCCAGATCACCGGCGAGATCGTCACGACGGCATGCGCCACCACGCGCGGCCGGCCGGCACGGGCGGCGCTCAAGAGCGCCTCCGAGCGGCCGCAGATTCGCAGAGCTGGATGACCGCCTGGCTTGGGTCGGGGTGGATCTCGATCAGCTGGCGCACCAGCGACCACTCGGCCTGCACCACCCAGCGGCCGTCCGGGCGCTGCACGCCGCCAGACATGATGCGGCCCGAATCCGAGCAGTACGCGGCCATCATCGAGTGTGCGGCGTCGGAGAGCAGCAGCGGCATCATCCGCGGGCTCCTCCCCGGGCGGCCGGCGGCGCTCACGACTGCACCTCACCGAGCTCGCGCAGCTTCGCCAACGCGTGCGCGCGCACCGTCCGAACGTGCAGCCCATCGTCCAGTGCCGCCAAATCGTGAAGCATCTCTACGAGGCCTGGGTACACGTTGCCGGCGTGCACGAGGTACTCGGCGTCTTTCTGCGAGTCCATGAATCCGGCCGGCACGGAGAACAGCACCGCGTAGGCTCCTGGCATCGGCCAGTACTTCGCAATCTCGATCGGGTCTTCCTTGCGCGGCGGGAACACGCAGCCCTGCTTCACGACGAACGGCAGCGGGGTGCCGGGTTTCTTGATCACGGTGGCCATCGGATCCTCCAGGTTCATCGCCCCGGGATTGGGGCGCCACGACCCCATGAGAACATACCGGCGTGCAGATTTCAACCCCCCCATTGATTTAATTCCAGACCACGGGTAGTCTGCCGCGCATGAAAACGAGGAGCGAGGGGAAGCCGCCCGCAGGGTGGTACCGGCAGATGATCGCGGAGACCCGCGCCAGGCGCGCGCGGTTGCTCAAGCGGAGGAGGGCCGGTGCCACCCTGCAGGAGCTGGCGAACGAGGAGGGCTGCAGCCCGCAACGCATCAGCGCGCTGCTGCGCCAGGCCGAGGCCGACGAGGTGGCAGTTGCCGCCGAGGTTCCACGTGGAACCAGCAAGAAATGAGCATTGAGGCACTGCGCTGGGCCCTCGAGGAGGGCGAGGCGCGTGGGCTCGAGCCGCCGCAGCGGCACATCCTGCTGGTGCTGGGGAACCGGGCCGACGAACGAGGCTACCTCTACCCCAGCATCGCGTGGGTCTGCCAGCGCACCGGGCTTTCCCGGCGAACCGTGCAGGGGCACATGGCCGCGATGGAAGCCGCCGGCATCCTGCGCCGGGACCTGCGCCCGGACGGCGTCGGCGGCCGGACCTCGGACGGCATCTGGCTCGGCATCCAGCAGCCCGGCCTACCCCTGCCGGACCCCCGTGCAGAATTTGCACTGGGGGGTGCAGCAGCTGCGCCCCCCCCCGCGCAGATTCTGCGCCCCCCCCGCGCAGCAGCTGCGCCCTATACCCAAGATCATAAGCAAGAGGTAGGGGGTGGCCGGGGGGTCAAGAAGCCGACCCCCCAGACGCCGACCGCGGAATGCTTCGAGGCCTACCAGCAGGGCATCCGCCGGCTCTACAAGGCCGAGTACCCGCCCAGCGCGCGCGCCAACGGGATCCTGTCGCAGATGGTCGGCAGGCTCGGCGGCCCGCAGGCCGTCGCCGTGGTCCAGTACTTCCTTTCCTCGAAGCGACCCTACTACGCCACCCGCCAGCACGCCCTCGAGGTCCTCGCCAAGGACGCCACCGAGCTCTACCTCGAGATGCAGCGCAACGCGCTCTCTGGCGACGGCCAGCTGCCGACGAAGTCGACCGCGTACCTCGTCCTGACCGGCGGAAAGGAACTGATGCTCGACGACTACCCGGTCGGCGACCACCTCTCGATCGCGCGCCGCGTGCGCGCCGACTACGCGAACATGATCGCCGCCAAGAAGGCGACATCGATCGCGGTGAGGGTGGGCGCCGAACGGCGCACGTTCACGATCCAGGAGGCCGCATGAGACCCGCCGTACAGCAGGACCTGTTCGCACCCCAGCCGCCGGCCGTTGAGCCGGCTCGCACCGCCGTGAGGGACACCAGCCACGAGGCGATCGCCAAGCTGCGCGCCACCGGGCAGGTCAGCCGCCGGCAGGGCGAACTGCTCGAGGCCTTCGCCGCGCGCCGTCGCCGCGGCTACCTGTCGGCCACGCGCCAAGAGATCGCGCACGAACTCGGATGGCAGATCAACCAGGTCTGCGGGCGCGTGAAAGAGCTCCTCGACGCCGGGCGCCTTGCCGAGGGCGACAAGCGCGAGTGCGCGGTGACCGGCCAGAACGCCTACCCGCTCGCGCTCGCCAGCCTCGAGGAGCGGCAGTGATCGTCGTCGGGATCGACCCCGGGATCTCCGGCGCGATCGCCGCGGTCGACCACCGCGGGCTGCAGTGGGTGGTCGACATGCCGATCATGCCCCGCGGCGCCGGCGGCGCCTACGTGAAGAACCAGGTGGCGCCCGCCGCGCTCTCGCAGCTCCTGCAGCAGCGCCTCGCCGAGCACGACAAGAACGAGATCCACGTACTCCTCGAGGCGGTGGGCGCGATGCCCAAGCAAGGCGTGGCGAGCACCTTCTCGCTGGCCCTGACCGCCGGCCTGATCGAGGGCGTGCTCGCCGCGCGCGGCTACCCGCACGAGCTGGTGCGCCCGCAGGAGTGGAAGAAAGCGATGGGCCTGTCGGCCTCGAAGGACCAGGCGCGCATGAAGGCCGCGCGCTTCTACCCAGAGGCCGACATCCACCGGGTGAAGGACCACAACCGCGCCGAGGCCATCCTGATCGCGCGCTACGGCTACGAGAGGAGAGCATGACGACAACCCGCAGACCCGTAAGGCCGGACCTGACCGAGCGCGAGCAGCGCTGCTACAAGATCCTGCTCGAGCGTTGGAAGGCGCGAAAGCCGATGCCGACCAGGAAGGAACTGGCCGAGGCGATGGAATACAGCAGCAACAACGCCGCCCAGCAGGTGCTCGAGCAGCTCGAGAGGAAGGGCTACGTGGTGCTGACCAAGGGCCTGCAGCGCGCGATCGAGGTGCGCACGTGAACCGCGCCCAGGCCGTCGAAGTCGACACGCTGAAGCTGCCCGCCCACTGCGAGATGGCGCGGCTCCTGCTGCACCCGCCGGCCGAGATCATCGCCGCGCACTCGAGGTACACCAACCACCGCAAGCTCCCGGCGGACCAGCAGAACGGGGACCGCAACCCCAAGAACCCGGGAGGCCGCAAGCGCACCGAGAAGGTGCTCAAGCGCGAGCGCGAGGTCCGCGCCAAGGTGATGAAGTACCTGCGCCACAAGAGCCCCGAGCGGGTGACGTTCGTGGAGATCTGCCACGCCACGGGGATCAGGATCTGGAAGATGAACCGCGACTTCGTGTTCGGCATGGCCGAGCGCGGGGAAATCCACACCGACCTGCAGCCGTGGGGCCGCAGGCTCTGGCTCGAGAAGGGGGAGTGATGCACCACACCAGCATGGGGATCCGGTACGCGCTCGCCGGCACGAGGGTGCTGATCACCGGCGGCACCGGCACCTTCGGGCGCCGGATGGTGCTCGAGCTCCTGCGCATGCCGGAGGGCCCCGACAGCGTGGTGGTGTTCTCGCGCGACGAGCTGAAGCAATCGCGGATCTGGGAGGCGCACGAGCACGACCCGCGCCTGCGCATGTTCCTCGGGGACGTCCGGGATCGCGCGCGCCTCGAGCACGCGTTCCGCGGGGTCGACGTCGTGATCCACGCTGCCGCCATGAAGCAGGTGCCGGCCGCCGAGTACAACCCGACCGAGGCGGTGGCCACCAACGTGACCGGCGCCATCAACGTGGTCGACGCCGCCATCAGCGCCGGCGTGCGCCGCGTGGTGGCCCTCTCCACCGACAAGGCGTGCGAACCGATCAACCTCTACGGCGCAACGAAGGCGTGCGCGGAAAAGATCTTCCTCGCCGCCTCGAGCCTCGTCGGCGCGCTGGGCGAGCCGAAGTTCGCCGTCACCCGGTACGGCAACGTGGCGGCCAGCCGAGGCAGCGTGCTGGAAGTCTGGAAGGACGCGCTGCAGCAGCCCGAGGACGCGCCGGGCCGCGTGGTGATCAAGGTCACCGACCCGGCGTGCACGCGGTTCTGGATGACCCCGGCCGAGGCCGTGCGCATGGTGCTCTGGACGATCGAGCACATGGAGGGCGGCGAGACCGTGGTGCCGGACCTGCCGGCGTACCGCGTGCACGACCTCGCGGCCGCGGCGAGCGCCGTCTACAGCACCGCGGAGCCGGGCTTCGTGGCCTACCAGACCACCGGCATGCGCCCGGGCGAGAAGCTGCACGAGGCCATGATCAGCCGGCACGACGCCAGCCAGTACCAGGCGCGGCACGGCGCCGACGAGGAAACCCGGTACTGGGTGCGCGACCCGCACAACCCGCCGGCGAACGTGCGCGCCACGCCGCTCGAGAGCGACACCGCGCGCCGCATGTCGGTGGACGAGCTGAAGGACCGCATCAAGAACCTCGAGGGCATGGGGGAGTACGCATGACGATCGCCAGAAACATGCTCTCCCCACAGCGCGAGATCGCGCCGTTCAACGTGGTGAAAGACTTCGAGGAGGCGCTCGCCGAGTACACCGGCGCCCCCTACGCCGTGGCGGTGAACAGCTGCACGGCGGCGCTTCTCTTGGCGGTGGCCTGCAGCTTGACGTGGGAGCGCCGCGCGCGGCTCGGCCTGCCGACGATCGCGCAGGCAAGGCCGGAAATCGAGATCCCCAAGCGCACATACGTCGGCGTGCCCATGAGCATCATCCACGCCGGCGGCCGCCCGACCTTCCGCGACGAGGACTGGCGCGGCGCCTACCGGCTCGATCCGCTGCCGGTCTGGGACGCCGCGCGCCGGATGCGCCGCGGCATGTACGCCGAGACCAGCGCGTGCATCACCGACGCGATGGTCTGCGTCTCCTTCCACTGGTCGAAGATCCTCGGCATCGAGCAGGGCGGCGCCATCCTGTGCTACGACCAGGCCGCCGCCGCGTGGCTCAAGCGCGCCCGCTTCGACGGCCGGCGCGAGGGCGTGGCGCCCGCGGACGACACCTTCGACATGCTGGGCTGGCACTGCTACATGAGCCCGGAGGTCGCCGCCGCTGGCCTCGTGCGCCTCGCCCGCCTGCCGGACTGGAACGAGGACCTGCCGAACGACCCGTACCCCGACCTTTCCACCCATGAGGTATTCCGATGATGAACCGCCAGCAGCGCAGGGCGATGGGCGTGCCCAAGCTCGAGAACCGCAACATCACGCTCAACTACGCGGTGTCGAACGACCGCCACGTGCTGGTGAGCGTGAACCAGCCGATCGACAACCTGCGGCTCACTGTCGAGCAGGCGAAGGACATGGTCGAGAAGCTGCAGAAGTGCATCGAGCACGCCACCGAGCCGCTCGCCGAAGCCGGCCCGGGCACGCCGCCGGCAGCCCCGCAATGAGCGGCGCTCAGGAAGTGCACGGCCCGGGCGCCACCAGCCTCGCCGTGAAGGCCGAGGGCGGAAACGTGCTGATCGTGTTCCCGAAGCCGATCATCTGGTGCCAGCTCGACCCGCAGACCGCCTTCGAGGCCGGCGAGCAGATCGCGCGCGCCGCCCACGAGGCGCGCTTCGGCACGCCCCCGCAGTCGGACGGCAGCTACATCGCCCAGCAGGTGAAGGCGAGGATCACCGAGGAGCTGCGCGATCGCATGGTCGCCCGCGTCGCGTTGATGCTGAACAGCATCGGCAGGAAGTCCCACGGCGAGCAGGCCATGATGATCGTGGACACCATCCTCGCCGAGGTCG
>JACCDG010474543.1_pt1 | contig 13863 bp, 13 predicted proteins | sample 7442471 | NCBI WGS metagenome assembly JACCDG01 (sample SAMN15323444, study PRJNA562643) | freshwater metagenome | isolation source: river surface water | place: USA:Blue River Watershed | collected 2017-08-17
CTCTCTGAATAAAGGGCTCGCCAGACAGCAATTCAACCTCTTTCAGGTGTGGCACAAACTCTGGAATCCAGTCCCAAAATCCATTCTTATCATACAATCCATTCGGTTTTTGCCAGACATGACACATCTGGCATTCCAAGTTGCATTTTCCGTTTAAATTAAATGCAATTCTCGACGGTTTTTTTTCTTGCCAAACGGAAAGTTCTGCAGCGGGTAATAAAGAATTATATTCAGGGCAAGTATGACATTGATAATGCCGAACCTCAGTTTTACAAATTAAAGGCTTCCCATCAAGAAACTCCTGGCGCCATTGTCGAATTTTGGGCCCATTCCAAATTTCCATCAAGGAATTTTCATTAAGGCTTCCCATTGGGAACTCGGTGCCCTTCTGTCGACAACCTCCAACAACACCATCTGGCTCTAGCTGCAGAGTGGTGAAGGGAACTGAACAGAACTTCTGCGGAAGCCCCCGTTCTTTATAGGCCTCAAGAACTTCCTGCGCAGTTTTCACATTTTTTCGAGAAGGTCTATTCGCCGCTCTTGAGCTTCAATCTTCGCATTCAACTCCTGAATTGCCACCAGAAGATGAGTTGTTAACTTCTGGTAATTCACAGCCAAGAATCCAGTCTCTTGATCCTTAGCAACCAACTCTGGAAAAACCTCAGCAACCTGCTGGGCAATCAATCCAACCTGCTGTCGGCTCTGAGCCTGACTTCCTTTGAATTGATTTCCTTTGAATTGACTTGCTGTGTCTTGATTCCAGGTGTATAGAATCGCATCTAACTTTCCTAATGAAGATAAAGTTTTTGGCAACTCACGAACCTCACTCTTGAGGCGAAGGTCTGAACCCGCAAAGACGTCTAAATAAACACTCTCGTTTAAAACTTCGCTTTCAATTTGCTCAAGACTGAACTCTTTGATGCCCCCAAAATAATAGCCCACACTGACCCCCTCAACCCTTAAACTTCAACCACTAATTTTTTTTCAAATAACATCTGAATGAAATTTGAAATATCTTTTTGTATGTCGTCTTTGTTTTCAGGATACAAATCCTGATATTTGGCCACAAGCTCATCCGCCGTTTTTTTGTCAACCAAATCGCCCCAAACTTGGGCTGCAATCCCATCTATTTTATAAAACAGTGATGACTCATCCAATCTCATGACGATCACATTCCCATCCTGATTTCGACGCGCAATTAAATCCTTAGCTATCTGGATCATGGCTAAATCCCCTTGTTTGAGAATATACTTACTTTTTTTTTTGATTTTTGCAAACAATGCCTTCATCTTAGTATTCATGCGAAAAGTAGCCCTTGTTTCAAGACCCAAACCATCCGATTGGATTAGCTGCAAGTCAATTTCAGCAAACCTCAAGCAGAGCTATTTGGAATTGGCCTCTTCCTTAAGTGACTCAGACTTAAGTAACTCAGACTTAAGTGATTCAAAAATTAGCTTTCGGCAATTTGACTTAGACCGAAATTTGAGTGCCTATGAAATAGGCCAAGTTGCCTTGGACCTCAACGCTTGGCAACCAGACAAGATAGCGTTTATTGACCATGACCCATGTCCAACCTTCCTTATTGAAGCTCTCTTTCGACTGAATCCTGATTTCCAACCAGAGCTTATTTTTCATATCTTTGGCGACTTCACCTTAAATGCAAGCTCATGGCTCGGCGCAGAAAAAACCCTGAGACACTACCTCTGCCTTTTTGTTTGCGCCTCGCAAAAACAAGCAAAACTTCTTAATCAATTTTTTGCAGGCGACAAGAATCCCGTCCATGTGATTCCTTTTCCTGTCTCTGAGAATGACTATTTTTACTCAAACGATCTTCGCGAAACTTTTCGCGCCAGCCTTGAAGTCCCAGCCAATGAATGCCTATTTCTATACTCCGGAAGACTTAGTCAGCAGAAAAACGTTCTTCAGCTAATTCGTGCTTTTGACCTCTACCAGAGACAAATCCACGCGGCTTCAACATTGTGGCTTGCTGGCCCACTGGATGACATTTGCAATCCTTACCTTGGGCAAGAATCTGCGCCAGGACTGATGGCCTATAGCCTTCAAGGTCTGATTCAAGAGGTCTTTCCTGGCGAACGCAGTGAGAAAATTCGGTACCTTGGTAATCTAGATCCAGCTCGATTAAACAAGGCTTACAATGCTGCCGATGTTTTTGTAAGTCTAAGCACCCACAATGACGAAGACTACGGAATGGCCCCTGCCGAAGCTTTAATGACTGGCTGCGCTTGCGTCCTCTCTGATTGGGGAGGTTATTCGAGCTTTAAAAATATCGCCCCTGAACTTTGTGAGCTTATTCGAGTCCAAACATCTTCCAATTTGAACTGTCCTAGTAAGACTGATGTTCTAAAATCTCTATTTGCGGCCTCCGAAGCTGCAATCCATTCTCTGTCCCGCCCAGAACTTGCAGCCAGCGTGGTCAAAAACCTCAGCGTTAAAGCGACTGCTTCAAAAATTCGATCTCTTGTTCTCAATAAAGAGTCTGCCTTGATGCCACCCATGAGCGATCTGTTTAGACAATTGGCAATGACTTTTAAGATCAACCCAAAGAGCCCAATGGGTTCACACCAGGGGTTTTCAAAACTCTATCGGGATGTTTACGATGTCTACTGCAACTGAACCCTTTTTGTCGACCACAGAATCTTTTCTGAGCAGAATGAGCGATCCCGAACTTTCCTCGTTATTCAAAAATTCTCAACTCTGGTCCCTAAACTCTGAGCAAGGGCGACAAATGTTGAGGATCCTAGGTAAGCACTCTCACGATTTTTTTTCACCCTTGCGAACCCTCTTTCTGTTTGAAATCAAATCCCTAGAGGCCCTTTCCTATTTTTCACCTGTCTTAGTACGCGATGGGGCACTCACCCTGCTTCATTTCTTTTATAAATACCCAGAGCCAACAAATCCCCAGGGGCTCATATTAGTTCACCATCGCCTGAGAAACCTGATTCCCCATTCCTGGCGCCCCCATTTTTTAACCTATGATATCACATCAACGGAAAGCTCACCTGTCAGTCAACTGCTATTGATTCCCTCCATGTTTGGCCCCAGACAATGTCGCCCTAAATATGTGAGTGAGACCATCACCGCTGCCTTGAAAATCACAGCAAAGGGTCAGTACGATATCACCTGCTGTCCGATTGCCGCTCAAAATCAAGAAGACTACCTCACTCTTGACCGCCTCACAGCCCATTACAGTGAACTCATGATTGAAATCTGCAACAACTCTAGAAGGCCAGCACAAGTTATCAAGCACTCAGAACTCGAGAGCAAAGACTTTAGCGGCTGGAATTTTTTGGACCTCAACGAGTATAATTATTTCTATAGTCATAGTTATCTTGAACAATTTCTCTTGAACAATGGAGCCAAACCTCTCCTTGATCGTCAGAATTTTGAGCCCGCTTTCTTGACGATCCCCCTGAGCTTCTATAGTCGTCTCAAAATCTACAAACTCTCTGAGGATCTCTCAAGCATCGACCAAAGCAAACATATCCAACAAGCTCTGGAGGCCTTTGCAGCCAATCCCATCACCAGCAAAGAAGAAAGTGAATACAAGCCGATGAATCTCAATTTCTACACAAATATTTGCTGCCAATCCTTTCAAGATTTTGCCTTTCATTTAGCGCAAGAATTTTTAGGGTGAATCCTCGGTTTGTTATCATATTGCTTTTGAGAACACTTGAAATACGTCTTCGACAATGGACCGGCCGTCCCCCTCGTCCCTATAAAATACTGCTCGAGCTCACCGACACCTGCAATTCACGCTGCTTAACATGCAGCATCTGGAAACACGAGGAGGGTCACAGGAAAGGACAATTTTCCTTGGACACCGCCCATCGACTCTTTGCCTCCTATGGAAAGAACCTACTTTGGATTGCACTTTCTGGCGGCGAAGTGACCACTTACAGAGATTTTCAAAAACTCGTCGAAATCATTAAAACCCTATGCCCAAACCTAAAACTAATCACTTTTACAACAAATGGACTCTTGCCAGATCGCGCCCTTGAATGCGCTCGTCAACTGAGAACCTTAGCGTCAGAGCTTTTTGTGACGATCAGCCTTGATGGGGACGAATCCACTCACGATAAAATTCGTGGCGTCCCTGGAAATTATCAGAAAGCAAAAAAAACCTACCAGCTCCTTCAGTCCGAAAAAATTACAACCCACTGGGGAATCACACTTTCTGAATTCAATAAAGATTTCATTCTCCAGCCTGAAAATTCCCTGCTGACAGAAATCAAAGCCGTCACCTTTGCTCATAGCGACGGCCTGTATCGACAAAAAAATGACCGCAAAACGGAAAGTCTTGTTCCCATGTTAAAGCGTGTGATTTTGACTTACAAATTCAACAATTTATCGGAGCTTTTCGAATGGATTTACATTCGCCTGTCGTTACGTTTTGTTGTTAGGAACTACCGAATTCCAATTCCCTGCGAAGTGATTTCCACCAGCGTTCATGTCAAATCCAATGGCAAGGTCCACCCCTGCATGTTCGTTGACGAAATTGGCGATTTAGAATCAAAACCTCTCAGCGAGATCCTCCAAGACCCTCAATTAGCTCTAAAAACAAAGGCCTATCGTCAAGGTCAATGCCCTCAATGTTGGATGAATTGCTACGCCCCACACTCCATGCTGCAACATCCTCTTAAAACACTCCTTCAGGCTTTTTCTTTAACCCGTCCTTAGATACTAAACGAAGTCATTAGCTTTGCAGCAATTGGATTCACGATCTTTCGCTGGGCAGAAACTAGAAACAACTCTTCATGAACACCCTGAAGTTGCCCTAACTCAAGAAGCTCGCCAGATAGGACTTGTCTGGTGACTGTATGAGTTGCTGTCGGCAAAAGTCCCAAACCTTCAATAGCCATGAGCTTCTTTGTCGCAATATCCTGACCTTCGGCTATTATATTTAGTTCAATGTCATTCAACTGAGCCCAATGATCGAAATCAAATCGCAACTTACTGTCATAAGTTGGCAAAATAATTGGTTGTCCAGAAATCGATTTCGGAAAGCCCTTCCTGACTTGCTTAAACTTTGATGAGCCAAAGAATGCCACATTTTTCTTAGCAATAGCCTTTGGAAATAGACCCTTTGCGTCGGTTCCCGTTGGAAGAAAATTCGTGATCACTAAATCCATTCTATGGGCAGAAAGCTCCCGAATCAGTTGATCTGAGCTACCCTCCGACATCGTGATTTGGCAGGGTGAAACCTTATAGGCCGCCTTGACCAACTGAAGGACAATTTGTTTAGGAACGCTATCGAGAGACCCTAAATGCAAGGAAGGCTTCAAGGGCCTGAGCCGATCGTGCAGGACTTCTAACATTTCAGAGCCCATCTTAAAAATATTTTTCGAATATTCAAGGGCTACCTGCCCTTGTTCAGTGAGTATGAGTTTTTTATGTTGCCGCTCAAAAAGCTGAACTCCAAGATTATCTTCAAACTGCTTTAATTGGGCACTTAAAGTCGGCTGGCCGATGCGAAGTTTTTCTGCGGCCCTCGAAACTGAGGCCTCCTCGGCGATGGTTTTGAAATAGAACAAATGATGATAATTAATCCACGGATTCATAAAGAGCTCCTCTTTGACTTCTTTTTTTTAACATACCAATTTACAATGCTAAAGGACTTTTATATCTATTTGAATTGAGAGGCCGAAGAGTCCATCATTAAGATATCTCGGACAAATTAGGGACAACAATAAGAACAACAATGATAGAAACAAGAGGATGAGCAATATGGTGATGAAGAAGTTAGAAAGTTTTTTTGAGGCGATTATCTTTTCAAGCCGATGGATTCAAGCCCCCATCTATGGGGGATTGATCGTCGGTGCCTTACTTTATACTTATAAATTCTTGGTTGAGCTTGTTCATCTTGTTATGACCATCAATTCACTGTCTGAAGAAGTTGTTATGCTTGGGATTTTGACCCTCGTTGATATTGCAATGGTTTTGAATTTGCTCGTCATGGTTATCATTGGTGGCTACGCAACCTTTGTCAGTCGCATGGACCTGGATCGCCATGAAGATCGGCCGGACTGGCTTGAAAAGATTAATGCAGGAACCCTGAAAGTTAAACTTGCCGGAGCCCTTGTTGGCATATCTGGAATCCACTTGCTCAAGTCCTTCGTCGATATTGGCAAAAAAGATTTTGAACAAGTGAAGTGGCAAATCATTATTCATGTCGTGTTCTTGTTTTCAACCATGGCCCTCGCCTTCACCGAAAAGATACTTCATGAATCAGAGAGTAAGATAAAAAAGACTTCTTAGAGACCAAAGAGTGGTTCTGGGTTTTCCTGCTGGCCCAGCGCGCCAAATTCGGATGTATAGAATTTTCTATACAAGCTGTAAGATTTAGGCTATCTTGGATTCAATCTTTAACTATCTTCAAAAAGGAGATTTAAAATGAGCTCTCTTTCACAGATTCTACTGATGTTTCCCCTAGCTTTCGCGCTTCAAACAACCGCTGTCGCAAGCGAAACAAAGAAACCCATACCCACGGTTGAACGAGTTGATTTAGAGTCCTACTTAGGTCTTTGGTACGAAAATCGTCGAATTGAGAATGACTTCCAAGACAACGAGCCTTCGCCTGGTGAAGGTCCCTGCTTCAACACCACTGCAGAATACACGGCTTTGCCAAAGGGCAAAATTGAAGTTAAGAATACCTGTGGCCGTCAGTCAGGCCGAGAAGTGGCCAAAGCCACTGCACGCGTGGTTCGAGGGAGCAAAAACGCAAAACTGAAGGTGAATTTTACTGGAATTCCTCTTCTTGAAAAACTCGGAATCGGCGACGGTGACTATTGGGTTCTCGCCCTTGGTGAAAAGAATGCGAACGGTCTCTATTCCTGGGCTCTCGTCGGCGCCCCCAAGCTTGACTTTGGATGGATCCTATCCCGAACGCCTGACCTTGAAGAGAGTGAAGTTCAAATCGCTCTAAATGTGGCCGAATCATTGGGCTACGATCCTGAATTATTTAAGTCTTTCAATAAATAGTCCTTCAATAGATAATCTTTAGACTGAGAACAGGCTTAAGCACCATGAAACATGATTTGAGTATTGTCTGGATACGCCGTGATCTTCGACTGGAAGATAACTCAGCAATCAGGCGCGCCTGCGACGAGTCAATGCGAGTCATGGTGATTTTTGTGTTCGACTCTAGTCTTTTTCCAAACCTAAAATCAGAATCAAGACGACAATCAAACCCAGAACCAAAACCGGACCAGAGAGTCACTTTTGTTTACGACTCTCTCGTTGAATTGAATCAACAGCTTAAATCATTGGGTTCGGGGTTGATTTGTGTGTCTGGAGACCCCGTCGTTGAAGTGCCCGCTCTGGCAAAAAGTCTAAGGGCTCAGGCTGTCTATTTTAATGAAGACTACGAGCCTAACAATAAACAACGCGACCAAAAAGTTCAGACAAATCTAAAAGTTCTCAATATTAAGACTTTTGAACTCAAAGATCATGTTATATTTTCTGGCTCAGAAATTAGCAAATCAGATGGGAGTCCCTATAGGATGTTTACTCCCTATAAGAATTTCTGGCTCAAAAAACTAAGCTCAAACGATTATTCATTAAAGACATTTGATCAGACGAAATTTGGTGGACCCATGGGACTTTCGCCCATTCCACCTTTTCCAAAAATCGAAGACCTGGGAATTCGGCGAGAAAAAATATTGATGACTTCACTTGCCCCCGGAAGAAAAGCCGCCTTAAGAAATTTAGAAAGATGGTCTGAAAATTTCAGATCTTATCGAACTTCCCGAGACTTTCCAGGTGAAGAAGAAGGAACTTCTGGTCTGTCGACCCATCTGAGGTTTGGAACAATTTCAATCCGAGAGTGTGTATCTGCCGTCATGATTAGACCATCCCCGGGCGCCCTTGTCTGGCTCTCGGAATTGATCTGGCGGGACTTTTATCAAATGATTCTCGATCGATTCCCACATGTTGTAAATGGACCCTTTAAAAAAGAATACGGCAAAATTGAGTGGCAAGGAAGCAATGCCCATTTTAAGGTTTGGTGTGAGGGCCGCACGGGCTTTCCGATTGTTGACGCTGGAATGAGGCAATTAAATCAATTGGGCTGGATGCACAATCGTCTGAGAATGATCACAGCGTCCTTCTTAGTTAAGGACCTCCTTGTGAATTGGCGAAGGGGCGAAGCCTACTTTGCGGAGAAACTCTTGGACTTCGACCTTGCGGCCAATAACGGAGGCTGGCAGTGGTGCGCTTCAACGGGCTGTGATGCACAACCCTACTTTCGAATTTTTAACCCCGTGCTTCAGTCTCAGAAGTTCGATCCTGAATGTGATTTCATCAAGAAATGGGTCCCAGAGCTCAGATCTCTGACTGCGAAACAAATCCATTTGCTCTCGTCGGAACTGCCTCATAAAAAGACGATTGATTTGAAACTTATTGCGAATTACCCAAGACCAATTGTTTCCCATTCCCAGCAAAAAATGCGTGCTTTAGCTATGTTTCGCACATTGTAACTGACTGGCCTTCGCCGGCCCAAGTCGTTTTGTAGCCACAATTTCAGAGTGAACATCCAAATCAACCAGCAAATGATCGAATCAGCAGACAATCGAATGCCCGAATGATCGGGCCACAACCGGCTCCCGTGGTGGATTCTCAATTGCAGTATCTATATTTCGACGTCTGAAGGTGAAAGCAGAAGACATGATTGTATACTTTTTAAACATATGGATAACTAATTTTAGGTCAATTCGTTGGCTCCCATTTTTACTTGTTCTCAGTGCTTCAGCTTGGGGAGGCATTACCAAGCCAATCAAGCAATTGGAAGAGGTCCATACTAATCTTGTTAAAACGGAGTTCTTTCCCGTTTCCACGGCAAAATTGGTTTACGTCAACTATATTCTTCTCGCAGAGGATTTTCCAGAGCTCGTGAGAAAACCTGTGGAATCCGAGATTGAGTGGAAAAGTCGTCTTGATAAATGGACCTTCAAATATTCAGCCAACCTAAGAGCTGGTCAACTCACAACGGAGGATGGTACTGTCAATAGCAAAATCAATGTGGATTTCACCAAAACAAATTTTGGTTATCTTCCTCCGACGTATCGAAGGTCTCATTTTATGAAAGCCGGCAGTGGCCTTTTAGACATTAAAGGTTCTGGCACAGACAATCCTAAAATGGCCTCACATCAAAATGGCCTACTTCCTTTAAAGGAGGCCTTTCGAGAGCATATTATTGAGCGAACAATTAATGCCATCCTTTCTCACGCTGGCCTCAAGAACGAAACGGTTGAAGCCTATGCAATTATCGATTGGGGGTTCAATATTCGTCATCCTGATGGCAATGAAGAGCCGGCAGGAGCTATTGTTCGACAAGCCACACATCGAGCTAACTTAATGAGTCACAGCATGCTCTCATGCGAGAACCAATTGAAAATTGAAGAAGCCTTACGTCGTTACGGCCTAACTTCCCTCGGTGATGAGTTAAGACAGGTTCCTTACAAAAGGGCACGCGGCATTTCTCGAATCGAAGCTTCGCTAAACATCCAAGGGACTGCAGAAGGCGCTTTGATCGACTTTGGTCAGTACACGACCTACAGGCCAACTGATTTTGAAAATATCAAGATCTCTCCGGCGGGAGTTCACTACCTAGAAAATAGAGATGAGCTTGTAGCCCAAGCCAACGCATTGCCACATTTTCCAGACACGGAACTCAAGGTTCCTAACGCGATGTACGGTCAAACTGGCTCTACCACAGATCCTATCTGGGACAAGGTCACATTGTATTCATCAGAGCTTGCCCACAGCCTTAGGGTCAACTTTAGTCGAACTCATGTGCTTCAGCATTTCGACAATTTCTTGATGCCATTCCTGGCACAATTGAGGAAGCGTGCGCAGCCAAACCACACCCTGAGATGCTTTGACCTTATTTGAAATCGGCAACCCACACTATGGGTCATATTCTCGGATTTTGACCCATAGTATGGGTTAAAATCTTAACCATCAAGTGGGGAGAAAGGTTTCGCTCCGCTTGGCTAGAGGGAGCGCTCAAAACTAAAGCTTTGAGTTAGCCAACCCATAGACACCGTACTGAATCATGAATCCCAAGGAATATCCTGGAAATTCTTTTTCAAATTCAGCCTGAAGAGCCGTCATGTGGGACCCAGCCTTTTCATTCTGCAATTCAATTTTACGTGGCCCGAGGGCCGCAACATATTTTGTAACAATTGAATCTGCCTTTTCCAAATAGTTAATCTGATCTCTCACCGCCCGATCAAGAGAAACGGATTGACCACGACCACCGTAAGTCATCGGGTTTTTGGCGCCGAAATTTGTCGACAGCTCTTTGAGATCCGCAATCCAACCTTTTATTGTTGGAGTTGGTTTCCCGTTGACAATTCCGCCCTCAAGCCATGCATGGGCACTATTGTGAACAAGATCTCCCACAACCAAAGCATTCAGCGATGGAATCGAAGCGACTGTCTGGTTGGTACTGACACCTGGCTGAGCCAATTCACTTAACTTTATGACCTCACCATTTTTGAGTTTGATTTCATAGGATTGAGTAAACAGAATATCAGCCGTCGAGAGTTTCGGATAGGTTTCCTCGGTGAACATTTTAGCCATGTTAACAAAATAGTATTTCTTGTATTCATGAACACCCTTTATATTGTCCGCAGTTGATCGGGAAGCGATCACTTTTGCTCCCTGCTCTTGAAACACATTCATACCATTAAATTTGTCGGGATTAGGATGAGTAATGACGACATAGCTAATAGGATTCTGAGTCTTAGTCCGCAAAAACTCGATTGACTTTTTAGCGGCATCTGGGGTGAACTGACTGTCGAAAACCACAATTTCTTCGCCGTTATCATAAAAAAAGTTTTTAGTGTTAAAGCCGCTTCCGTCAGATTCAAACGTATAGATTTGAGCTTGATTATTCTTCATTGTCCTCCTCGTTCGAGCTTCTTTGCCTGGGCCGGCTGAACAGTCAGCTGTATAGCCAGTTAAAATGAGGCCTGGAATGGCGGCAAGTCCTGTTAAGCATTTTTTGATATTCATGTTAATTTCCCTTATTTTTGTTATGGTTCCTGGTAGATTCAATTTAACTGAAACTGCCAAACTTGGCTTGCCAAATCCAGCCTAGTTTTCTGCCAAATTCAGCCATTCTCAGGGACTCAAGCCAGGAACCTTAGTTCGCCAGCAAACCAGACACTGTCCTTGATTATTGGACGGGGCCTCAGATAGACTCATAAAAAACGAAGGGAAAATTATACAAGTTATGACCCAAAATAAAGATATTTCCGCCCACTTTCCTGGATTGACTCTCATCCACCAAAAAATCCGCGGCAATCAAGTCGGAAATCATCAGCACAGCGCCCACGAATTCTTCTTTCCTCTTCAGGGAACCATTCAGATCCGAGCCGGCGACAAAGATCTCAAGGCTGGTTCAGGTAAGATTATCTATCTCCCACCAGACATCTCTCATTCCTTTAACTCGGATTCGGCCTCCCAGGGCGAAAGACTTATTCTTATTTTTCAGCCAAGCCTGTGGAAGAAGAACAGCAGAAAAAAATTCGAGGCTTCGACCCTCTCTGCCAGTCAATTATGTAAAGAGGTTGTCTTTCAACTTCTGATTTATCCAAAAACAAAAGCTGCGAAAGCTCTCATCACGACTCTTGTTCAAACCCTCGCAGAAATGCTTGAAGCCAACAATTGTGGCTCTGAGGGTGAGATCTCTCATCTTTCTGGCAGAACCGACGATGATCGTATAAAAAAAGCCCTCTCTTATATCGAAGAGCATTTTTTTGCAAATACGTCCGCAAATCAGATAGCTAAATATTCTGGACTCAGTGTCCGAAATCTTAATCGTCTTTTTCTACAAGAAACTGGGATGAGCCCAAAACAAGCGATGACTCTAGTCCGAATAGATCAAGCAAAGAAAATCCTAAAAACCGGCAAGAGATCAGTCACGGATACGGCTCTCGATGTCGGATATAGCTCTGTGTCTCAGTTCATTTCAACTTTTCGAAAATATACAGGCCAAGTTCCTTCAACCTATATGCCATTTGTGAAATGAGCCATCGCTTGGCACCTTCATTTTAAACTGGCCTCTTGCAGGTTTAATTTTCTCAAATCACATCAAGGGGTACAGATTACACCAGCGGGCGCAAGTCTAATCCACTGCGAACCCGTCGACCCTTCACGGCCATTACTGGTCCAAATTATTTTTAGAAAATTCATCAGGCTAAGGAAACAGAACCTCTGTGGGAGTCCTTGAAACCCACGAGCCGTCACCACCTAAACCCATGGATGTCCGACTGCCCAAGCATTTGCCAACGTTATCCTCAGTGACGAAGCAGACAAGGTTGCCCCCATAAATTCCGCTGCCAACAGCTGCGTCAACGATTCCGGAGGATGCGCCACTGATGGCCATCGGAATTTTTGCATAGGAGAAACTGAAGTTGGGCGTCAATAATAAATTACCGTTACTGCCCCAGCAGTGCAAAGCCCCGCCGATTGTGAGTAGACAAGCGTTATACCCACCTGCAAAGATTTTCTTCACCCCGGAAGGAAAGCCGCTGACCTGGGTGGGCAGCAGTTGGTCTAAAGTGGAAGCATTTCCTAGGAGTCCCAAAAATCCACTGCCCCAACATTTTGCAGCACCATAAACGACAGCACAGGTGCCTTGGGGGAGCTTCTCGGGCACACCACAGATGAGCATCACTTTTTTCTTCTTTTAATTCAAAAGGCCCGAGCAGGGACAAATAGCCTTCAGCGCTATTTTGATAGTCAAATTCAAGATATCTCAAAAAAGCGCCTGATTCTTACGGAACGCTTGGAGAAACGTGAAGCCATTGCTGAGGAAGACCAATCGATTTACTATAGCTCTTGGATATATTCTACGGTTCATATTGGCCTCACAATTCCTGAATTAGATTCGCGCGAGAAGCATTCAAATTATCTTAATCTCCCTTTGCCGATTGTGGTAGAGGCTCTTGAGTTTCTGATCCGCTGCGAACTTGTGGTCTTTGATGGGCATCGTTATACAACCAAAGTTAGCAACGTTCGTCTTGGCAATGGTTCACACAATATTCGAAAACATCATTCCAATTGGCGGACAAAGGCTCTGGAATCTCTGGATCGTGAAGGGCCAGATGAGTTGCACTATTCCTCTGTTTTTAGTCTGTCAAAAAAAGATTTAGTAAAAGTGAAAGACCTCCTACTTTCGGCCATCGAACAAAACGCTAAGTTAGTAAAGGAATCTGGTGAAGAGGAGCTGGTTGCTTTGTGTTTGGATTTCTTCTCATTGGATCGAAGGTTTCGATAGTAACTGACCAGCATTTTTTACTGTTGAACTATACGAAAATTGTCGTAATCAGTAATTAACTGGGGCGGAGTTTCATTGCTTTTATAAGAGCCGTTAATAAACTTCCCGTATTTTTCAAAGATCCTATCTGCAACCCATGTGTCGCCATTGACGCCCTGACACAAACGATGTATTTTAGGCAACCATTTTTGTTTAAGATCTGGCCTTAACGAACACGCCTGGAGCATTTCGGCATCAGTTGCAGAGCTTTTTAAACCCAACCATTCCGCTTTAAAAAGTCCATACAACGGAACCCTTGAAGCCGTCTCTGTTGCATCTAAGTCCGGATAACCTAAAACGTAATTACCCAAATAGATTTGCCCGGGGCAGTTATTTAAAGTCGTAGAAACATTTAAACGCATAGTTGTATCTACAAAACGACGACGAGCATATTTCACCTGATCCAAAGTAGATTCCTTTGAGCCAAGAAAGAAACTCAAGGTCCCCGCCTTTGCGTTTTTCATAATAATGCTGACAGAAAACCACTTGCCAACTACATCAGTTTTATTAAAGCTTTC
>JACCDG010885416.1_pt1 | contig 13863 bp, 12 predicted proteins | sample 7442471 | NCBI WGS metagenome assembly JACCDG01 (sample SAMN15323444, study PRJNA562643) | freshwater metagenome | isolation source: river surface water | place: USA:Blue River Watershed | collected 2017-08-17
CGGTGATCCGCGAGATCGAGGAGATCCGCGACAAGATCCCGGCCTTCACCGGCGTCATCTCCGACCTGGGCGGCCCCACGGCCAACATGTACCGCATCGGCTGCAAGACGCCCGAGATCGAGGCCGCCTGCCGCAAGCCGTCCTGCGTCTACCCGGGCATCTGCCAGAACCTCAACACCGACCACAGCGCCCTGATCCGCATGTACCGGCGGGCGCGCAGCCTCAAGGGCATCAAGAAGATCCTGATCGGCTCGGGCCTGCGCTACGACCTGGCCGTGGAGTCGCCGGAGTACGTGAAGGAGCTGGTGCAGCACCACGTGGGCGGCTACCTCAAGATCGCGCCCGAGCACACCGAGCAGGGCCCGCTGACCAAGATGATGAAGCCGGGCATCGGCTCGTACGACCGCTTCAAGTCCCTGTTCGAGAAGTACTCGGCCGAGGCGGGCAAGAAGCAGTACCTGATCCCGTACTTCATCGCGGCGCACCCCGGCACCAGCGACGAGGACATGATGAACCTCGCCCTGTGGCTCAAGAAGAACGGCTTCCGCGCCGACCAGGTGCAGACCTTCTACCCCAGCCCCATGGCCACCGCCACGGCGATGTACCACTCGGGCCGCAACACCCTGCGCAAGGTGCACCGCGAGGCGGGCGAGGACGCGGTGGACATCGTGCGCGGTGAAAAGCGCCGGCGCCTGCACAAGGCCTTCCTGCGTTACCACGACCCCAACAACTGGCCGCTGCTGCGCGAGGCGCTCAAGGCCATGGGCCGGGCGGACCTGATCGGCAACGGCAAGCACCACCTGATCCCCACCTTCCAGCCGGCGACGGATGGCAGCTACCAGAGCGCGCGCCGCAAGAACTCCACGCCCGCGCCAGTGGCCGCGAAGAAAGCCGCGCCGGGCGGCGGCCAGCCGCGCAAGGGCCAGCTCCTGACCCAGCACACCGGCCTGCCGCCGCGGGTCACGGGCTCGGCGCGCCCGAGTCCGCTGGGCAAGCCGGCGGGTCCGCGCAAGGTCCGATAAGGGACGCGAGGGGGCTCGCGGGACCTGGAGGCAGCCGCCACGCCTGCCCCAGGCCCTGCCGACCTGGGCCCCGGTACCGATTCAGGCCACCAACGTGTGCAGGGGAATGTCCTTCTCCTGCGCCAGCCGGTCCAGTTCCGCGCGAGACTTTTCCCGGAAGAAGGCTGCCAGCGCCTGCGGCTCCAGCTCGGCGATGCCCACGGCCTCGCAGGTCGCCCGCGCGAAATGCGGCTCCAGGGCCGCCAGCGCGACCCGGCCGTCCGCGCAGGCGTACACCCGGTAGCCCGGGTGCGCGCCGCCCAGGATGTCGCCTTCCCGGGTGATTGCCCACCGGCGCGGCAGCGCGAGGAAGCTGGCGGCTTCGGACAGGGCCACTTCCGTGTAGTGCCCAGGCCGCCCGGCGGCACCCGACAGGGCCGCCAGCAGGATCGCCCGCACCGCCTCCAGGGCGCCGCCCATGTCCGCGCACAGCGTGGGCGGCAGGTCCAGCCCGGTCACCAGGCCGCTGTCGGCCTGGTAGGTCAGGTCATGCCCGGCTTCCTCGGCCCGGGCGCCCGGCGCGCCGACGATGGCCACCTGGTGCAGGCGGGGATGGCGCGCGTGGAGGTCCGCCCAGGCCAGGCCCAGCCTGGGCAGGGCCGACGGACGGAAGGAGGTCAGGAGGACATCGGCCTGCGCCAGCCGCTCGTGCAGCAGGGCCTGGCCCTCGGGCGACTTGAGGTTGGCCGTGGCCACCTCGACCCCCTGGTGCATCTCGTCGTAGGCCAGCGCGCTGTACTGGCGCATCGGGTCGCCCGCGGGCGGCTCCAGCTTGAAGCAGGTCGCCCCCAGCTCACGGCACCGCATCAGCGCGGCGGGGCCGGGCAGGTTGAGGGCGAGGCTGAGGATGTGAAAGCCCGCGAGGGGCAGGGCAGGGGCGGTCATGCCCGCAGGCTACCAAAGCCGAAGGGCGCAGACCGTCACCGCCTTTACAAAAGCAAATGCGCCTCACGGGGAGGCGCTTTCGCAGGGCCAGGTCAGAGCGGCAGGCCGACGTAGTTCTCGGCGAGCGACGTGGACAGCGCCCGGGAGTTCACCAGGTACTCCAGCTCCGCCTCCTGAAGCTTCTGGCCGATGCCGGCGGTGTCGGGGAAGCGGTGCATCAGGCTGGTCAGCCACCAGGAGAAGCGCTCGGCCTTCCAGATGCGCTTGAGGCAGCGCTCGGAGTAGGTGTCGATGCCCTGGCTGCTCTTGTCCTTGTAGTACTCGATGAAGGCACCCGACAGGTACTTCACGTCCGTGGCGGCCAGGTTCAGGCCCTTGGCGCCGGTGGGCGGCACGATGTGGGCGGCGTCGCCGGCCAGGAACAGCTTGCCGAAGCGCATCGGCTCGGCCACGAAGCTGCGCAGGGGCGCGATGCTCTTCTCGATGCTGGGGCCGGTCACGATCTTCGCGGCCAGCTCGGGGTCCACGCGCGACTTCAGCTCGTCCCAGAAGCGCTCGTCGCTCCAGTCCTCCACCTTGTCCGTCAGCGGCACCTGCACGTAGTAGCGCGAGCGGGTCATGCTGCGCATGGAGCACAGGGAGAAGCCGCGCTCGCTGTTGCCGTACACGATGGCGTGCGGCGACACCGGGGGCACGTCGGCCAGCACGCCCAGCCAGCCGAAGGGATACACCTTCTCGTACTCGGTCACGCGGTCCTTCACGCTGGCACGCGAGACGCCGTGGAAGCCATCGCAGCCGGCGATGAAGTCGCAGTCCAGGGTGACGTTCTCGCCCTTGTGCCTGAAGGTCACCGAGGGCTTGGCGCCGTCGAAGTCGTGCAGCTGCACGTCCTCGGCCTGGTAGATCGTGGTCAGGCCGGCGGCGGCGCGGGCCTCCATCAGGTCCTGCGTCAGCTCGGTCTGACCATAGGCCGTCACCACCTTGCCGCCGGTCAGGGCGTGCACGTCGATGGGGTGGCGCTGGCCGCCGAACACCAGCTCGATGCTGTGGTGGATGATGCCTTCCTGGTCCATGCGCCCGGCCACGCCGGCCTCGCGCACCAGGTCCACCGTGACCTGCTCCAGGATGCCGGCGCGGATGCGGCCCAGCACGTACTCGCCGGTCTGGCGCTCGAGGATGATGTTGTCGATGCCGGCCTTGTGCAGCAGCTGGCCGAGGATGAGGCCCGAAGGGCCGGCGCCGATGATGGCAACCTGGGTACGCATGGGGAATGTCTCCTGGGGGGGGCGTTGTCTCGATGGCGAACTGTAGGCAGTGCCCCCGCGCCGGTCCCGCGTGACGGGCCGGTCTTGTGCGATCATTGCGCACGTTGCGCGATCATCGTGCAACGATTCAATCCGGACCGCAGGAGCGCCGACGATGGACATTGCCAGGGCCGACTTCATCGAGGGCATTGCCCGGGGCATGGCCGTGCTCGAGAGCTTCGACACCGAGCGCCAGCGCCTGAACGCCACGCTGGCCGCCGAGCGCGCCGGCATCCCCCGCGCCGCCGCGCGGCGCCACCTGCTCACGCTGGCCCACCTGGGCTACCTGGAAACGGACGGCAGCTTCTTCTGGCTGTCGCCCAAGGTGCTGAAGTTCTCGGGCAGCTACCTGGCCTCGGCCCGCCTGCCCCGGGCGTTGCAACCCACGCTGAACCGGCTGGCGGCGCAGACGGGGGAGTCGTTCTCCGCCACCATTCGCGATGGCGACGAGGTCGTTATCGTCGCCCGTAGCGGCCCCACGCGGGTGCTGGCCTACGGAGTCCACCTGGGCGCGCGCCTGCCGGCCCACGCCACCTCCACGGGGCGCGTTCTCCTGGCCGCGCTGCCGAAGCCCGAGTTCAGCGCCTGGCTCAAGGGCCGGGTGCTGCCGCGCCTGACCGCCCACACCACCACCGACCCCAAGGCCTTCCGCGCCCTCATCGAGCAGGTGCGCGCCCAGGATTTCTGCGAGGCCGGCCAGGCGCACGAGCTGGGTGTCCATGCCCTGGCTGTGCCGCTGCGGGACATGAACGGCCGCACGGCCGCGGCCCTCAATGTCGTCGTCGGCCCGCAGCGCGCCGAGGGTGGAGCGCTGCAGCGGGACCTGCTGCCGGTGCTGCAGGATGCGGCGCGGGAGCTGCGGCCGCTTCTCTGACCGCTACAGCATGGGGCGGTCCAGGCCGATCAGGGCGGGTGGGAGTGAGTAGAGCCGGTAGAAGGCCCGGCCCAGGCCGGGTACCCCCAGTGGCAGCCCAAGCAGCGGACTCATGGATCCCGGGCCGCCTGCCGGGGCAGCCGCACCACGAAGGTGGTGCCCTGGCCTGGCCCGGACACGACCTCGATGGTGCCGCCGTGGGCCCGGGCGATTTCCCGGCAGATGTACAGGCCCATCCCGATGCTGGGCGTGTTCTCGTTGTCCGGATCATCCAGCGTGGCAAGCCGGGTGAGTGGCTCGAAGATCTGGGCGATCGCCTCCGGCGGTATCGGCCGTCCCTCGTTGTGGACCGACAGGCAGATTGAACCGTTCTCGGCGCGCACCGCCACGGTGACGGGGGCCTGCCGATCGCCGTGCTGGATGGCGTTGCCGACCAGGTTGGACAGCAGCTGGCCGATCCGGCCGACGTCCCAGTGCCCCCACTGCTCGCTGTCCATCGTGAGGACGATGTCCCGGCGGGGGTGCAGGGTGCGCATCTCGTCGACGATCTCCCTCACGACCCGGGTGATCTCGGCGTGTGTCGTGCGCATGGGCAACTTGGTGCCCAGCCGGGTGCGCGTGAAGTCGATCAGGTCCTCGATCAGGTGACTCATTCGCGCCGAAGCCTTCTTCACGCGTACCGCGGCCGCAGCGGATCGGGGACTCATCGCTTCATCGCGCAAGAGGACCTCTGCGCTCATCGAGGCGCTGCCCAGCGGGTTGCGCAGGTCGTGGCCAAGGACGGCCAGGAATTTTTCGCGTGATTTTTCGACCTCGGCGCTGTAGCAGCGCGTGGCCTCGAACAGGGCCTGGTCAACCGATTCATTGAACCGCACCAGGTCCTCCATCGTGTGGACCTGGGGATCGATCCGGCGCATCACGGAGGCACGCAGGGCCCGGAATTCACCCATCAGCTGGTCGATGGTGAAGCCCTGCTCGAGCCGTGCCGTCGCATGGTGCTGGGCGTGCTCAGTCAGGCGCGGCGCGTTGCTGGCCAGCTTGCCGGTGGACTTGCGCACCTGTTGCGCCGGACTTTGCGCGGTGTCCAGGTCGTCGGCGATGGCGTGGAGAATGTCGGATGCGCTGTTGCGAAGCTGCTTGCTGCTCAGGCTCCTGGCTGCAGGCATCCCTTGGCGGGCGACAGTCTCGAAGTCCTCCAGCAATGCCTCGCAGTGGTCCCGGAGCAGGGCGGCTATGGACATGGTGGATGGTCAACTCGCATCGCGAATGATCCTTGCATGATGCGCCAGACCATCGGTCGCCGGTGGCTGGACCATCGACTGTTGCCTTTTGAATCATCCTGTGCCCCGGCTTGCCTGCGTCGCCGGGCGGTGCGGGCCGGCCTTCACGTCCAGTCCGGCTTCGCGCTGGGCCCGCGCGTGGTTGGCCTGGAGCAATTCCAGGCTCGCGCCAAGCGTGACCTTGGCCACCGCTTGCAGTCCCTCCCTGAGGAACGCTGCCTGCGACGATTCGCCCGGGCGGGCGGCGGGTGCTAGCGCCTGCAGCGCCCGGATCGCGGCCTCGATGAAGGCGATGCGCTCACGCACCTGCGCGTCCGCCCCCCGGATACGTGCCAGGTCGGGCTCGCCCTCGAAGGCGAATTCCAGGCCTTCGCGTTCCCCGAAGTAGCGGAACAGGTCGGTGAGCCGGCTGATGTGGGCCGCGCCTTCGTCGGCCTGCGGCGAGGCGGTGGCCGAAGGGGTCTCGTCCAGGCTCGCACTTGTGGTCGTCGTGGACGACGCTGAGGCAGCAGTCGTCGTGGGTGCCTGGGCCATCAAGCTGTCGCGGACCCCTGCGAACGCGCCCTCCTGCCGCAGGATGACGCGTTGCAGCCGGTAGCGCTCACCGAACGCCAGCGGCAGGGCCTCGACCTGCCGGTACAGGCCTACCGCATCGGAGGCCAGCGGGGACGCCCGCAGGGCCAGCCAGGCCGTGAGGTGCATGGCAGCATCCGGGTCGCGGTGCAGGCTCGCCAGCTGCGCCTTCGGATCCTCGGCCCAGAGGATGCCGGCCCGTGCCGATGGCGTGGGCTGCGCCGGCGCCAGGGCGGGCGGCGGCAGGTCCCAGCGCGTGGCGGGCGCCGGGTGCTTGCCATCCAGCACGGCCTGCAGGTACGGCTTCGCATATCCGAAATCGCGGCATCCAAGCGCTGCGGCGTGCCCCAGAACGAACTGCCGCTCGCGCGCAATCTCGCCTTCACCCTCGGCCGGTCGCTCCAGGATCCGCAGCCACCGGCAATACCAGAGGTCCCCCGCGACCTGGCTCGTGGTCCGGGGCCAGAAGCTCGCCATCCGCACCAGGCGGTGCAGGTCCGTCAACGCCACGGAATCGGACTGTGCCAGCACGCGGACCTGCCGCATCAGGCTGCCTTTCTCCGCAAGTGGCAGGCCGTGCACGGCGCCCAGCACATCCCGCAGGCCTTGGTCGCTTACCGCATTGCGCAGGGCCACCGCGACGGCCGCCACGGGTTCGAGCTGGTCGTGGGCATTGGGGTCGCTCGCCGCCTGCAGGAACCGGGTCAGGCTGAAGGTCTGGTGCGTTCGCATCAGCCCGCGCGTCAGGCCGGCGGCCAGGAATCGCACGTGCCCGAGGCCCGGATTGACCCCCGCCAAGGCACTGACCGGCCAACTGGGTGGAATGCCGACCTCGGCCAGCACCTTGCTCAGGAGGGGCTTGCCGCGCAGCGCGTGATGGGCCTGCAGGAGGGCGGCGAATTCACCGGCTTCCTCCAGCTGCTCGCCGGTGAGCTTCGCCAGGGCCTTGTAGATTGCCTGTTCCTGCCAGTCGCCGTTCTGTTCGATCAGTGCCTGGCAAAGGGATTTCACCGGGCCTCTCGTCCACGCATGGCCGGGCCAGACGGTCTCCAGGGTGGGCGGCCCGTCCTGCTTGGCATCCTGGCGATCCTTGGCGATGGACGCCTTGGTGTCACCTGCTTCCTTCGCCCCGGGCTTTCCCACCTGCACCGACCGCTCGCCCAGTGCCGGTCCGCGGGTTGTCGTGGTACTGGCGAAGGACTCGCGCGCGCTGCGCAAGCCGCGAGCCAGTGCGCCAATGACGGATGCACCCCAGGTGGAGGACGAGGTCGTGGTGGTGTGGGTGGTCGCCGCCGCCGTGGTGGCGGGCGAGGTGGTCACCGGCCGGTTGCTGGATGGGGATGGCGACGTGCCGGTGGCGCCTGTGTGGGGGAATTGCATGCCTGGACCCTGGCGTGGTGGATGGCCTGGGTTGTAGGAGCGGCGCCGGCTTCGCTGCTGACGGCTGTCTGAGGAGTGCCGCTCCTGGCCCTTATGTCACCGGCCGGATATGCAAACAACGACAAATTCGTTGGTCTTACATAACCGAATCGTGAAAATTCCCGGACTTCTTATACGAAAGGGATGACATGACAACGCTGCGCCTGGGTGACACGGCCCCGGATTTCACGCAGGACTCCACCGAAGGCCCGATCCACTTCCACCAGTGGGCGGGCGATTCCTGGGTGGTGTTGTTCTCCCACCCGGCCGATTTCACCCCCGTGTGCACCACGGAGCTGGGCAGGACCGCCGCCCTGCGTTCCGAGTTCGACAAGCGGGGCGCGAAGGCCCTGGCCCTGTCCGTCGACCCGTTGGAGTCGCACCAGGCCTGGGTCTGCGACATCGAGGAGACCCAGGGCACGGCCGTGAACTTCCCGATCCTGGCCGACGGCGACCGCAAGGTGGCCCTCCTGTACGACATGATCCACCCGAACGCGCTGGCCAATGCCACGGTGCGCAGCGTGTTCATCATCGACCCGAAGAAGGTCATTCGCGCCACTTTCACCTACCCGGCCTCCACCGGCCGCAACTTCGATGAAGTCCTGCGCGTGATCGACTCTTTGCAATTGACGGACAATCACAAGGTCGCCACCCCCGTGAATTGGCAGGACGGCGATGACGTGGTCATCGTCCCCAGCCTGCAGGACCCGGCCGAGATCGCCCAGCGCTTTCCCAAGGGGTTCCGCGCGCTCAAGCCCTACCTGCGCCTGACCCCGCAACCGAACCGTTGAACGCGACTCCGTCGCCGCTATCGCAACCGCTTTCCGAGAGACTTCCCATGAAGAACCAGTTCAAGACCCTCAAGGCCGTGATCGCCGCCGTGGCCTTCGCCGCCGCCGGCTCCGCCATCGCCCAGCAGACCCTGCTGAACGTGTCCTATGACGTGGCCCGCGAGTTCTACAAGGACATCAACGCCGCCTTCGTGCCCGCCTACAAAAAGGCCACCGGCAAGGACGTGAAGATCGACCAGGCCCACGGCGGCTCCTCCGCACAGGCCCGCGCCGTGGCCGACGGCCTGGACGCCGACGTCGTCACCTTCAACACCACCACCGACGTCGAGTTCCTCGCCGAGAAGGGCGTGGTCGCCAAGGACTGGACGAAGAAGTTCCCCAACAACGCCGCGCCCACCACCTCCACGATGCTGTTCCTGACCCGCAACGGCAACCCCAAGGGCATCAAGGACTGGGACGATCTGGCCAAGCCCGGCGTCGCCGTCGTGGTCGTCAACCCCAAGACCGGCGGCAACGGCCGCTACGCCTACCTGGCAGCCCTGGGCTACGCCAAGAAGAAGGGCATGAACGACGCGCAGGCCGCCGAGTTCATGGGCAAGATCTACAAGAACGTGCCCGTGCTGGCCCGCGGCGGCCGTGATGCCACGACCGCCTTCCTGCAACGCAACGTCGGCGACGTGCTGGTGACCTTCGAGTCCGAAGTGGTGTCCGTGGACAAGGAGTTCGGCCTGAGCAAGGTCGACATCGTCTACCCCTCCATCAGCATCGTGGCCGAGAACCCGGTCGCCATCGTCGAGCGCACCGCCGCCAAGAAGGGCTCGGGCGAACTGGCCAAGGCCTACCTGGACTTCCTGTACTCCGAGCAGGGCCAGGAGATCGCCGCCCAGCACTACATCCGCCCGCGCAACCCGGCCGTCCTGAAGAAGTACGCCAACGCCTTCAAGCCGATCCAGCTGTTCACCGTGCAGGAGATGTTCGGCTCCCTGGCCGAGGCGCAGAAGGTGCACTTCAACGACGGCGGCCAGTTCGACAAGATCTACACCGTCAAGTAACTCGATGGCTGCCACGCCCGTGCCGGGCGGCACCCGCAAGGTGCTGCCCGGTTTCAATTTGACGCTCGGCTACACGGTGGTGTACCTGAGTCTGATCGTCCTCATTCCCCTGGCGGCGCTGGTCCTCAAGAGCTTCACGCTCACGGGCGCGCAGTTCTGGGACGCCGTGAGCTCGCCGCGCGTGGTCGCGGCCTACAAGCTCACCTTCGGCGCCTCGCTGTTCGCTGCCGCCGTCAACGTGGTCTTCGGCCTGCTGGTGGCCTGGGTGCTGGTGCGCTATTCCTTCCCGGGCAAGCGCGTCGTCGACGCCCTGGTGGACCTGCCGTTCGCGCTGCCCACCGCCGTGGCCGGCATCTCGCTGACCGCGCTGCTGGCGGGCAACGGGTGGGTCGGCCAGTACCTGGAGCCGCATGGCATCCAGCTGGCGTTCAACCCCAACGGCGTGGTGATTGCGCTGATCTTCATCGGCCTGCCCTTCGTGGTGCGCACCGTGCAGCCCGTGCTGGAGGACACCGAGCGCGAGCTGGAAGAGGCCGCCATGTCCCTGGGCGCCACCCGCTGGCAGACCTTCGCCAAGGTGATCTTCCCGGCCATCGCCCCGGCGCTGCTCACGGGCTTCGCCATGGCCTTCGCCCGCGCGCTGGGGGAGTACGGCTCCGTCATCTTCATCGCCGGCAACATGCCCATGGTGTCTGAAATCGTGCCCCTGATCATCATCGGCAAGCTCGAACAGTACGACGTGCCCGGTGCCACCGCCGTGGCCGTGATGATGCTCGTCATGTCCTTCATCATGCTGCTCGTCATCAACTCGCTGCAGTCGTGGCAGCGCAAGCGGTCGGGGGGCGTATGAGCGGGACCAAAGCCATCACCACCACCGAAGCGGCCTGGGTGCGCTGGACCCTCATCGGCATCGCGCTGGTCTTCATCGCGCTGTTCCTGGTGCTGCCGCTGGCCGCCGTGTTTGCCGAAGCCTTGCGCAAGGGCTGGGGCGCGTACCTCGACGGCCTGCGCGAGCCCGACGCCTGGGCGGCCATCAAGCTCACGCTGCTCACCGCCGCCATCTCCGTGCCCCTGAACCTGGTCTTCGGCATTGCCGCCGCCTGGTGCATCGCCAAGTACGAGTTCAAAGGCAAGGCCTTCCTGACGACGCTGGTGGACCTGCCGTTCTCCATCTCGCCCGTGGTCGTGGGCCTGATGTACGTGCTGGTCTTCGGCGCGCAGGGCTGGCTGGGCCCCTGGCTGGAGGCGCAGGGCATCAAGATCATCTTCGCGGTGCCGGGCATCGTGCTGGCCACCGTCTTCGTCACCTTTCCCTTCATCGCGCGCGAGCTGATCCCGCTGATGCAGGCGCAGGGCAACGACGAGGAGCAGGCCGCCATCGTGCTGGGCGCCTCGGGCTGGCAGACCTTCTGGCACGTCACGCTGCCCAACATCAAGTGGGGCCTGATCTACGGCGTGATCCTGTGCAACGCGCGCGCCATGGGCGAGTTCGGCGCGGTGTCGGTGGTGTCCGGCCACATCCGCGGCCAGACCAACACCATGCCGCTGCACGTGGAGATCCTCTACAACGAATACCAGTCGGTCGCGGCCTTTGCCGTGGCCTCGCTGCTGGCGCTGCTGGCGCTGGTCACGCTCGTCATCAAGTCGGTGGCCGAGTGGAAGCATGAACGTGAAATGAAGGCGGCCGCCGAGATGCCGCCCGAGCGGCCCGTGGCGCCGCAGGAAGCTGCACTATGAGCATCGAGATCCGCAACGTCAGCAAGCGCTTCGGCGATTTTCACGCCCTGCGCGACGTGTCCCTCCACATCGACTCCGGCGAGCTGGTCGCCCTGCTGGGCCCCTCGGGCTGCGGCAAGACGACCCTGCTGCGCATCATCGCGGGCCTGGAGTCGGGCGACGCGGGCAGCATCCTGTTCTCCGGCGAGGACACCACCGACGTGCACGTGCGTGACCGCCAGGTGGGCTTCGTGTTCCAGCACTACGCGCTGTTTCGCCACATGAGCGTGTTCGAGAACGTGGCCTTCGGCCTGCGCGTGCGCCCGCGCGCCACCCGCCCCAGCGAGGCTCAGATCAAGGCCAAGGTGCACGACCTGCTCAAGCTGGTGCAGCTGGACTGGCTGGCCGACCGCTTCCCCTCGCAGCTGTCCGGCGGCCAGCGCCAGCGCATCGCGCTGGCCCGCGCGCTGGCGGTGGAGCCCAAGGTGCTGCTGCTGGACGAGCCGTTCGGCGCGCTGGACGCCAAGGTGCGCAAGGAACTGCGCCGCTGGTTGCGCCGCCTGCACGACGAGCTGCATGTGACCAGCATCTTCGTCACGCACGACCAGGAGGAAGCCCTGGAAGTGGCCGACCGCGTGGTCCTGATGAACGGCGGCAAGATCGAGCAGGTCGGCTCGCCGCAGGAGGTCTGGGACCACCCGGCCAGCCCCTTCGTCTACGGCTTCCTGGGCGACGTGAACCTGTTCCACGGCCGCGCCCATGAGGGTGAGGTGCACCTGGAAGGCCTGCAGCTGCAGGCGCCCGAGCACGCGGGCGCGCAGGACGCCAAGGCCTTTGCCTATGTGCGCCCGCACGACCTGGAGGTGACGCGCTACGTGCCCGGCGCCGGCGTGGATGCCGGCGGCCGCGCGAGCGGCATCGTGGCCAAGCTGGACCGCGCCATCGTCGTCGGCCCCATCGCCCGCCTGGAGCTGGTGCCGGTGGAGGGCGGCCAGCGCGTGATCGAGGCGCAGATCGCGGCGCAGCAGTTCCGCGAGCAGGGCCTGAAGGAAGGCGAGACCCTGCTGGTCACGCCCCGCCGGGCGCGCGTGTTCGTCGAGCCGGGCGCGGGAATTTGAACTTCCGGGTGACAATCGCCTGCCCCCACTTCGCATGACACCCGCCTGATGGCCTCCCTGACCGACCGCTTCCTGTCCGCCCCGCGCCGCGTGCTCGCGGGCATCAGCCTCACCAGCATCGCCTTGCTCGCCTTCGGGCTGTACCTGCAGCATGTGCAGGGCCTGGAGCCGTGCCCCATGTGCATCGTCCAGCGCTATGCGCTGGTCGGCGTGGCGGTGGTGGCGGGCCTGGCGGCGGTGTCCGGCGGCCGCTGGGCCTGGCGCATCGGCAGCGGCCTGGGCGTGCTGCTGGCAGGGTTCGGCGCGTTCACCGCGGCGCGCCAGAGCTGGCTGCAGTGGTACCCGCCGGAGGTGGCCACCTGCGGCCGCGACTTCTACGGGATGATCGAGAACTTCCCGATCAACCGCGCCATCCCCATGATCTTCCGCGGCAGCGGCGACTGCTCGGCGATCGACTGGACCTTCCTGGGCGGCACCATCGCGAACTGGTCGTTCCTGTGGTTCGTGGCCTTCGGCGTGGTGTTCGCGGCGCTGGCCTGGCGCCCGGGGCGCTGAGGCGCCACGCGGCCGGGCCTGCGCGGTGCAGGCCCCGACCGTTCAATGGCCTGCGGCGGACATTTGCCGGGCGGGCAACAGGAACCGGTCAATCGTGCGGCACACCCCGCCCACATGCTCGAGCCACTGGGCCACGTCGTCCGGCGCAGGGGTGAGGTCGGGGTGGAGGGCAGGGCGCTGCAGGTCGGTCAGCAGCGCACCCGCGACCTGGCGGGCGTCGTGCAGCACGTGGTTCCATTCGTCCAGCGTGTCATCGGACAGGTCTCCCTGCAGCAGCGGGCGCAGGCCACGGTCCTCCCACACCGCCTCGTAGAAATCCATCAGGCCATGGGGCGCCGGGTCCGCCAGCCGGCAGCGGTGCGCGGCTCGCAAGGCCGGCAGGGTGGACGGGGGCTGGCGGTGGCCGGCCAGCACGCGCTCGACCAGGGCATGGCGCAGGCCGGCCTGCGAGTCCGGCAGGCCCAGGGCGTCGATCACCTCGAGCAGCCCGTCGGGCCGGCTCGCCACGGCGTGCCGCGGCAGCAGGCAGGCCGCCTCCAGCCAGTCCAGGCGCTGGGCCTCGTCCAGCGACAGGCCGCTGCGCGAGTCGTCCAGCAGGCGCGCCGGGTCCAGGGCCAGCGCCAGGCCCTGGCCGATGGCCTGGACCACCGGGGACGGCACGCCGGCGTCGGCCAGCCATTCCAACGCGGCACGGACGCGGGCGGGCGCCTGCGGATGCTCCTGCAGGCCCAGGCCGCGCCCCGCGCCGAGCGCCAGGGCGGTGAGGGCCTCGGGACCCAGGGCGCCCGCCAGCGCGATGCAGGTGAGCAGCGGCAACTCCTGCGCCCCGAGGCCGCCAGCGACATCGTCCGGCACCCAGGGGCTGGCCAGGGCCATCGCGGCCAGGGCCAGCACGGGCGGCCGCACGGCGCCGGCCCCGGGGTGGAACATGGCCCGCGCGAGCGGCATGAGGCGGTCCGATTGCGCGACGGGATCGGCCCAGCCACCGGCCGGCACGGCCAGTTGCGCCACGCTGCGCAGCCAGGCCAGGCGATGGGCGGCGGGCAGGTCGTGCGCCAGGGCCTGGGCCACGGCTTCGGACACGGCGGGATGATCCAGGGTCGGGGCGGCGCCCGGGGGCAGGGCCTGCTCGGCGAGGTCCAGCACGATCATGCCCAGGCGGCCCGCCGTGATGTCCGGCACGGCGCGGGCCAGCCGGGCATAGGCCTGGGCCAGCAGGGCCGGCCCGTGCACCG
>JACCDG010188086.1_pt1 | contig 13861 bp, 15 predicted proteins | sample 7442471 | NCBI WGS metagenome assembly JACCDG01 (sample SAMN15323444, study PRJNA562643) | freshwater metagenome | isolation source: river surface water | place: USA:Blue River Watershed | collected 2017-08-17
CGGATAGTTACGCAGATTTTTTAGTCTGGCGCCAGTGGTACAGATACAGCGGCGCTGCTATTGCGATCGTTGTAAATGAGGAAAAGATGTTCTTAATCGCCTGAATCTGATTGTTCTCCTCCTGCTGAGCCAATAACTCTGCCGAAGGTGCGTTCTCTGGCTTGGCATACACATCGATGTAGGCAGGATCTGGGAAGACCGCGTTCATAATCGCGTTGATAAGTGCCACAGTAGAAAACAAGACGACTAACAAAGTAATCAGGCACACCGCATACAAATAAAGGGAGCGCCAATCAATACCAGCGTGTCTGGTCTCAATCTCAACACTTTTCTTTGCAACAGCTTTCTTAGGTGCAGCTTTCTTGACCGTGGCCATGATTTCCTCCATTTGCCTAGATGCTAGGTCTATCTTCCCACACTCATTCAAGTATTCTTTTGTTTATGAGTAGCGCAGATGTGTTGGCAGTTGATTTGGGCCAATCTGGCACTCGCTTTAAACAAGGTAGCTTGTTGATCACCAGCGATCGAGGCAAAGTAGCAGGAGAAAATCCACTACCGGCATTAAAGGCGGTATTTGAATCAATACAAAGTTTTGAAGCAGATTTGGTTGCACTTTCTTGCACCGGTTTTTATGGCGTCGTTTCAGAGCCACAGAATTACCTTGAGCTCTGTCGACAATACTTTGGAGCAAACAGGGTTGCTGTCATTGATGATGGTTTGGCTGGTTTTGTGGGTGCACTCAATGGAGGCAATGGTGTGGTGCTATCGATTGGCGGTGGCGTTGTTGCAATTGGTGGGCGCGAGGGTCGATATGCCCATCGTGATGGATTAGGTAACACCTTTGGTGATGAGGGTGGTGGATTTTGGTTAGGAAAGTTAGCGATTACTAAAGCCTTAGCAACTAGGCAAGGTCGAGGCGATGATCCTGAAATGGTGGATTACTTCGCTGATGAAATAGATGCTTACTTCGCCTTGGAGATTAGAAATAGTGTCGATGCGGTTAATCTAGCGACTAGAACAGCAAAAAAAGTTCTAGCTGCCGCTGATGCTGGTGTTTCCACCGCAACAGCGATAGTTGATGAAGGTGCATTTTTGCTTGCTCAAACAGCGGTCTCAGCTTGGTACGGATGTGGTGGAACAAAAGCTGATTCTCCAGAAATTGTTATTCAAGGTGGGCCAGCACGTAATGCCTCGTATTCAACCAAGATTGCGTTAGAGATAAATGCCAAGTTACCTAACGCGGTGATTGTTCAATCTAATGGCGATAATTTAGATGGAGCAACCTGGATTGCACAGAACATGCATGAAGATGTACCCCCATTAATGTTGTGGGCTAGATAAGCCCAAACTCTGCAGCTTTTGCAGTTAGCTCTTCACGTACCGATGGGTGTGCAGCATTCTTAATGATGTTGAGTGCCTGATCATTTTGGCTATGACCAAAGCAGGCCGCCACCCCTTGTTCAGTAACTACATATGAATGCTGGAAGTGGGTGACATTTGCCTGCAATCTAGGAACGATCGTAGAAACATCAGCCTTTGGGTGCCAGGAAGGAAGTGCCACAAATGATTGCCCGCCACGACTATGTAGCGCACCTACGATGAAATCGGTTGATCCACCAAAGCCGCTGTAGATCTTTCCGCGGACATGGCTAGCGTTTGCTTGATCAAAGAGATCTACTTCTAGGGCGCTATTGATTGATGTCATCTTTGCTTGGCGTGCAATCTGGCTCGGATCATTAGTGCGCTCAGTGCGGAGCATGCGAACCTTTTTATTGAGATCCAACCATTGATACAACTCTTGGCCACCGAAGATAAATGACGCGGTAATCAAGACCTCATCATCTAAGGTTCCAGCCTTGGAAAGTTCAAGAACACCGTCTGAGAACATTTCAGTCCAGATACGTAACCCTTTGCGCTCTTTGAGCGCTAACAAAACAGCATCTGGAACTCCACCGATTCCTAACTGCAAGGTTGAATGGTCCTCTACCAGCGCCGCTATGCGACTTCCGATCTCTGCCTGAATATCTGTAATTTCAGTGGCAGGCTTTTCTTGTAGCGGCTCATCTACCTCTACTAAATAATCGATCTCGCTCTCGTAAATCTGTGCGTCGCCATAGGTGTATGGCATTTGCTTGTTGGATTGAGCAATAACCAATCCCCCATGTGCACGAGCGGTTTCAATTGCTCGGGGCAAAATGTTTACTTCGGTACCAAGGCTTACCGTGTCAAAGCGTTGTTGTGATGTATGAATGAAAACTACATCGGGACGGTAAAAGTTGCGGATCAAAACTGGCAAAAGCGAGAGACGAGATGGGATGTATTCAAGTCGTGGATGGTTGCGCATCACAGGTCCCACAAAAGCGGTTTCATATGTCACGCCTTCGCGATCTGGAATTCCAGCGCCATGGGCGTTGAGCATGTGAAGTTTGAACTCTGGAATTACTTCATCAGCGATCGCCAGCAAGGTACGTGGGGTCGAGAAGTTTCCTGAAGCGATGATCCGTGGATTGCTCGGAAGATTGGCGAGAATGCTCTTTAACTGTTCTGTATTAATCACTCGCATGTATGAAATCTATCGCGTTAGACAAAACAAAAATCTCCCTTCTCGCACATTTGCTGTGTGAGAAGAGAGATATCAGTGGTAGCCCCGAAGGGATTCGAACCCTCGTAGCTGGCTTGAGAAGCCAGAGTCCTAGGCCGCTAGACGACGGGGCCATGCCTTGTATTACTAGGACACGATATTTAGTTGTCGATCGGTACTGCGCTGGGGTACCAGGACTCGAACCTAGACTTACTGAACCAGAATCAGCAGGGCTGCCAATTACCCCATACCCCAAGGCTGTGGAGCCTTGTACTGCAATGGCAAAGAATACCAGCGGTTTTAGAGCGCCAATCCCGCGTTAATGCGCAGTAAACAGGCCTCTTTACCCAGTAATTCCATTGATTCAAATAGTGGTGGCGAGATTGTGCTGCCGGTAGTTGCAATTCGTAGCGCGGTAAAGGCGATACGTGGCTTCAGTCCCATCTCTTCAATTAAGGATGTGCGAAGTACAGCTTCGATATTTGCATGAGTCCAATCAGAAACCGTTTCTAGCTCCTTTACTGAACGCTTCAAGATTTCCTTCGATCCATCATCGGTGATCTTGGAAACTGATTCAGCATCTACCGCGAAGTTCTTTGTGAAGAGGAATTTGAGCATCTTTGGAACCTCATTGAGCATGATGATTCGCTCTTGAATCAAAGGTAGCGCCTTCTTAACAAGTTCAATCTCATCAGCTGTTCCGGTGATGACATCTGCCTTAGTTAAAAATGGAAGTGACCACTTCAGGAACTCATCCAAGGTTAAGGCACGAATCTTGTCACCGTTAATTGCTTCAAGCTTTTTCATATCAAAGCGAGCTGGTGATGAATGAACCTTTTCAACTGTAAACATCTCTGTCAGCTGCTTCATGGTGATGTTTTCGAGATCATCACCTGGTGACCAACCAAGTAGAGCCAAGTAGTTACAGATCGCCTCTGGCAAGAAGCCCATCTCGCGATACCAAGCGATTGAAACCTCGCCATTGCGCTTTGAAAGCTTTGCATTGTCCTGGCCCATAACAAATGGAAGGTGGGCAAAGACTGGATAATCTTCAGGCTTTACACCCATCGCTTGGTACACGCGTATCTGGCGAGGAGTTGATGACAATAGATCTTCTCCACGTAATACGTGGGTAACCTTCATCAGGATGTCATCTACTGCTACAGCAAGTGTGTACAGAGGTGAACCATCAGCGCGGACTAAGACAAAGTCGGGAACAAAGTTGTGATCAAAGGTCACATCTCCACGGATTAAATCGGTAAAGGTTGTGTTTCCATCAGGCATACGCATACGGACAACAGCCCCACGGCCTTCAGCCTTGTAAGCAGCGATCTGCGCCTCAGTTAAATCGCGGCAATGACCGTTGTAACCAGGTGCGACATTGGCTTTGCGTTGTGCTTCACGAACAGCTTCTAACTCATCAGGTGAGCAGTAGCAGTGGTAGGCATCCTTTTGATCGAGAAACTTTTGCGCCCAGTGTGCATAAATATCTAAACGTTGTGATTGAAGATAAGGACCATTCTCGCCACCGACCTCCGGGCCCTCATCCCAATCAAGGCCCAGCCACTTCAAAGTATCGATAGCTGCGTTGATGTACTCATCTGTAACGCGGGTGGTATCTGTATCTTCGATGCGGAATAAGAATGTTCCACCTGTATGACGGGCATATGCCCAATCAAATAGCGCTGTGCGGATATTTCCTACATGCAGATCTCCTGTCGGAGATGGCGCGAAACGAACCTTTACTTTCCTAGACATTACTTTGCACTCACTTTGTTAGTTAGTTCGCCGAGACCTTCAATAGCCATAGTCGCCTTCTCGCCAGCAACCATAGGACCAATTCCAGCAGGTGTTCCCGTCAAAATAATATCGCCAGGCAGCAGTGTCATGACGCGAGAAACAAAGTTAACAATTGTTGGGACATCAAAGATCATGTCGCTGATCTGTGCAGATTGCTTAACCTCACCAGCAATAGTTGCGGTTATCTTTTGAGTACCAGGAATAAAATCTGTATCAACCCATGGACCAATAGGGCAAAAAGTGTCAAAGCCCTTGGCACGGGTCCATTGCCCATCCTTCTTCTGCAAATCACGTGCAGTTACATCGTTGGCGATTGTGTAACCAAAGATCACATCATTAACGCGCTCAACCGGAACATCTTTACAAATTCTGCCGATAACTATTGCAAGCTCTGCTTCATGATCAATGCGCTCTGACATATCTGGCCACACGATTGTGTCATTGGGACCGATGACAGATGTGTTTGGCTTTAAGAAAATGATTGGTTCATCAGGGACAACTCCACCCATTTCAGCGGCGTGATCGGCATAGTTTTTGCCAACACAGACAACCTTTGACCTAGGAATGATGGGCGCTAGTAGGCGAACCTTGTTCAATTCGATCTTTGCGGCGGTCTTTTGGATTCCTGAGTAAATCGGATCTCCACTGATGATGCTGATAGTTGCATCATCTTCAAGAACACCAAAGAGAGGGTCTTGGCCTAAGCCAGCATCAGGACCAGGGGTGAATCGAACAATGCGCATTGTTCAATTCTATCGTTACTCTGCGTCTTCAATCTCTTCTTCGAGCCGTTCAACCAAAACCGATGAGATTCTACGACGACGGCCTTGTGGGCGCTCAGAAGTGATTGCCCAGCCTTCCCATGAGATTGTCGATCCAGCGATAGGAACTCGACCTAACTTCTGCGCCATCAATCCACCAACGCTATCGATATCTTCATAATCGCTTTTTTCAATTTCAATTTTAAGTTCATCAGCTAGATCCTCAATGTGCAAAGAGGCTTTTGCGCGAGCCTTATCTTCCGATAGCCAGGTGAACTCTTCTTCACCATCGTCAAACTCATCCTCGATTTCGCCGACAATCTCTTCGATAATGTCTTCAATAGTAATGATTCCAGCGGTGCCACCATACTCATCGACAACGATAGCCAAGTGAATCTGATTCTTCTGCATCTCTTTAAGCAGATCATCAGCCATCTTGATTTCGGGAACAAAATTGGCAGGGCGCATATGCTTTTCAATAATCTCGCTCTGCTCCGCCTCGTGGTGATCAAGTACGCGCTTTGCTAAATCTTTTACATACACAATTCCAACGATGTTATCGATGCTGTCGCCGATAACTGGAATACGTGAGTAACCACTGCGAAGTGCAAGTGAGAGACCTTGGCGAAGAGTCTTATCCTTTTCTACCCACACCATGTCGGTGCGTGGAACCATGAGTTCACGTACAAGGGTGTCGCCGAGTTCAAATACTGAGTGAATCATTTCGTGCTCATCTGACTCCACTAACCCACGTTCATGTGCCTGATCCACCAGGTCACGAAGTTCAGCTTCTGATGTAAATGGACCAGAGCGAAAACCCTTACCTGGTGTTAATGCGTTTCCAACTGAGATGAGAATTTTTGTAACTGGTCCCAACAGGAAAGCCAACCCGTAGGCCACGATGATTCCGTAACGTGCGTACTTATGAGGTTGCTGCTTACCTAGTGTGCGCGGACCAACTCCAACTACAACATAGGAAAGTACAACCATAATCGCAACGGTGAGGGCCATAGCTTGCGCCGATGAGTAATTGCGCAACAAAATAACGGCCAGCAGTACTGTCGCTGTAAATTCGCAGAGCTTTCGAACTAACAGAATCACATTGAGATAGCGAGCAGGTTGTGCGCTGTATTTACGTAATAGTGCTCCTCCACGCTTTCCCTCAAGCTCATCGATAACAACTCGAGAAATAGAGGTCAACGCTGATTCGCTTGCCGCAAGAAACCCTGCAAAGACAAGCAGCAGGATGATGCTCACTATTGCTATCGGACTCATGATCTCTTTTCCCAATCGGTAACGATTTTTTCCTGGAGTTCAAACATAATTTTCTCATCTGCTGAGTCGGCATGGTCGTAGCCAATAATGTGGAGCAATCCATGTGTCGCCAAGATATACATCTCATGCTCTGTGGAATGTCCCTGAGTTAACGCTTGTGCAGCGGCAACAACGGGGCTGATGACGATGTCACCTAATGTCACGACATCACCTGGCTCTTCCGGCATATCCATGGGAAATGACAGAACATCGGTGGTTCCTGGTTCATCCATCCACTTGATGTGAAGTTCAGTCATGTAATCATCCTCGACAAAGGAGATATTCAAATCACACTCAGGATTAAGCTCTAACGCATTCATAGCGTGTGTCATCAGGGAAACCATTTCAGCGGTTGGAACTAGCTGCCCTGAAGTATTTGTAACTTCAATTGTCATTTATTTCCGAATCGGACGCAGCGCTTGTCGTTGTTCATCAAATTTGTCATATGCCTTGACGATGTCACCAATTAAGCGGTGGCGCACGACATCCTCTGCGGTGAGCTCAAGGAAGGCGATGTCATCAATATCTTTCAAGATATCTCTAACAACGCGAAGACCTGAGTTCTGGCCATTGGGAAGATCGATCTGAGTTACATCTCCGGTAACAACCATCTTGGAGCCAAAGCCCAAACGAGTTAAAAACATCTTCATCTGCTCAGGAGTTGTGTTTTGAGCCTCATCCAAGATAACAAATGCATCATTTAAGGTGCGTCCGCGCATGTAAGCAAGTGGTGCAACTTCGATAACACCAGATTGCATGAGGCGCGGAATTGAATCGATATCGATCATGTCGTGCAGAGCATCAAACAAAGGGCGCAGATAAGGATCGATCTTCTCGCTTAAGGTTCCCGGTAGAAATCCAAGATGCTCCCCTGCTTCAACCGCTGGACGGGTCAAGATAATTCTGTTGATCTTTTTTGCGTTTAGGGCGGCAACAGCCATTGCCATTGCAAGATAGGTCTTACCGGTTCCTGCAGGACCAATACCAAAGGTGATTGTGTGATCCTCGATCGCATCGACATAACGCTTTTGGTTAGCAGTCTTTGGACGAATTGTTCGTCCTCGGTTGCTAACAATATTGAGTGACATAACCTCTGCTGGGTGATCTACCGGTTTGTGTTCCAACATCTCAATTGCGCGTGTGACGGCATCGACACTTAAGTTATTGCCACTTCGAATAACCACCATAAGCTCGTTAAATAGGTTTTCTAACTTTGCACAATCTAGATGAGGGCCACGAAGAGTGATTTCATTTCCGCGAACGGTGATGTTGACCGAAGGGAATGCCGCTTCGATTGTTCGTAGATTGTCATCATGCGGACCAACAACAGCAACCATCGGAATGGCGTTAGGTACGGTGATTAGCGTTCGCTCCATATGAGGGTAAATCTATCTTTAACCGGGTGGCCATGCCATTGGACGGCCACCTAATAGATGCAGGTGAGCGTGGAAAACGCTCTGGCCAGCATCAATTCCGGTGTTAAAGATGGTTCGGTACCCATTGAGAGCACGTTCTGTGGCGATCTGGTCTGCTGCCAAGAATAGATCAGCTGTAATGGTCGCACTATTTCGAGCAACCCCTGCCGCATTTTCTGTATGCAAGGTAGGAATCAATAAAACATGCGTTGGTGCCTGAGGGTTTAAATCATTAAAGGCGACAACATTTTCATTACGCAAAACGATGTCAGCTGGTATTTCACCTTCAATAATTTTGCAGAAGATGCAGTTGGGATCTAAAGCCACGTAATTACCATACCTTTAAAAGTGCAGAAACTGCAGAAACCGCTGCGATGCCAGCGTGGGCTGAACGAAGAATTGGGCGACCCATCAACGCAACCTTCGCACCTACGGCTTGAAAGACTGCCAGCTCTTCATCTGTTATTCCACCTTCTGGGCCGATGATGATTAAAAGGTGTTGCACATTGTGTGATGAGATTTGATCTGAAAGTTTGTGTGTTGCGCTCTCATGAAAGGCAATAGCCAAATCACTTATTTTGATCGCTTCGCAGATCTGCGCAGTCGTTGCTACCTCGGTAACTTCGGGGATTCGAAAACGTCGAGATTGCTTGCTTGCTTCGCGGGCTGTAACTGCAAACTTATCTGTGCCCTTACCAATACTGCGGCTCGCTGCCCACGGAACAATACGATCAACACCAGCTTCTGTTAAAAGTTCGATCGCCTCTTTTGCACGATCGCCTTTTGGCAACGCCTGCACAACAGTAATTGTTGTCGGTAACGCCTCTTGGAATCCCGACTCCATCACTTGAACCAGCATAGATTTTTTGGAAACCTCAACGGCTCTTACTTGCGACCAAGACCCTTGACCATCGCTAAGCATAAACTCTGCACCAGGTTGCATCCGCAAAACTCTAATTGCGTGGTTGGCATCTTCATTTGAAAATTCGTAGTGCGCACCAACTGTGGTGGGAAGATCATCTACGAAAAAGAGTGTGAACATTACTTGTTGAACACACCTTTAAGTTTGCTAAATATTGAACCGTCCTGTCCCTTTACATGGGCATCGCTAGATTTTTCTCCCCGAAGACTTGCAAATTTGCGGAGCAGAGTTTCTTCCTCTTTATTGAGCTTTGTTGGGGTGTGAACCTCAATGTGCACAATTAAATCGCCACGATCTCCACGACGTAGTCGGGTCATTCCTTTACCCTTAATTACGACAGGGGTTCCACTCTGTGTTCCTGGCTTAACCTGAACTTCAACTGGGCCATCAAGAGATTCAACAGTTACCGTTGTACCAAGCGCTGCGGCAACCATGCTGATATCAATCTGCATGTGGAGGGTGTCACCTTCGCGAACTAGGTATTCATGAGGCTCTTCAACAATTTCAACATAGAGATCACCCGCTGGGCCTCCCCCTGCACCCACCTCACCGCGACCTGACATTTGAATTCTGTTTCCAGTTTCAACACCGGCAGGAATCTTCACATCAATTGTTTGACGGCTTCGAACACGTCCTTCTCCAGCACATTCGCGGCAAGGACTCTTAATGACGCTTCCGTAGCCATTACATGTATTACATGGGCGTGAAGTCATTACTTGGCCAATAACTGAGCGAACTACTTGCTGAGTTTCACCACGTCCCTTACACACCAAACACATCTCTGGATGGTCTCCATCTTGGCACCCTGTTCCAGTGCACTTAGGGCAGACAACAGCTGAATCAACTGTAATTTCACGTTCTGTTCCAAAGCATGCTTCATTGAGATCTACTTGAATTCGAATAAGTGAATCTTGTCCAGCGCGTGTGCGAGGTCGTGGACCACGTGTTCCGCCACCACCAAAAAAGGCATCCATGATGTCGCTGAACCCGCCACCAAAGTTGGCTCCACCAAATCCTCCACCAAAACCACTGCCACCCATGTCATAGCTCTGGCGCTTTTGTGGATCGCTCAATACATCGTATGCCTCAGTGACCTCTTTAAATTTCTCCTGAGTTTGTGGATCAGGGTTCACATCTGGGTGAAGTTCACGGGCCAACTTGCGATATGCCTTTTTGATTTCATCTGATGTTGCACCTTTAGAAACACCAAGGGTTGCGTAGTAATCAGACATTTAAGCGCCCTCACTAATAAATTGTCCGACATAACGAGCTACAGCATCTACAGCCGCCATGGAACCGGCGTAATCCATACGTGTTGGCCCCATAACTCCGAGTCCACCAAGTGGTGAATTTGGTAATCCGTAACCGACTGTAACTAAGGATGTTGTTTGCAGATTTGTATCGGTCTGTTCACTTCCGATTCGCACATGGACGGTAGAGCGAGCTTCATTTAAGAGTTTCATCAAAACAACTTGCTCTTCTAGAGCTTCTAGAATCGGTGAAAGTGTTAAACCTAAATCATCAGAGGATCGAGCCAAATTTGCGGTACCTGAAATCGCCATCTTTTCTCTGCTTTGTTGTTCACCAATGATTGGGTAGGTAACAACTGCTACCTGCTTAGTGATATCAGCCAGTAACTTTGCAGACTTTTTTAATAACTCTTCAAGATCATGTGAACCTTCTAAGAAGGTTTCGATAGCTCGACGCTCAGCGGTTGAAAGAGGCTTTACAGTTGCAAGCTTGTCTACAAATACTCGGTATCCGCGATCGGTCGGAATTCGACCAGCACTCGTATGTGGCTGGGTGATCAAGCCCTCATCTTCCAGCACCGCCATCTCATTACGAATCGTGGCAGGTGAAATTCCTAGTCCATGACGTTCGGCGATCGCCTTTGAACCGACAGGCTCTTGGGTCGCAACGTACTCATCGACAATTGCGCGAAGTATTTCTAGACGACGTGATGACATTTGTTCCTAGGGTACTAGATTGTTATTTCTCGCACGATTCGATCTGCGATCAAACGGCCCGCAGGGCTCAAGATCACACGATCTTCGTGTAACTGAATAAAACCATTCTCGCGATAGACCGCTAGAACCTCCATCTGATGGGGCGCTAGTAGCTCAATCTGTAAACCATCACGCATGCGTATTCCAAGCAGAATCGACTCATCCTTGATCTGTTCTGCGGTCAATTGCTCGCTCTCCAAAATCGGAGAATCTCCTGCAAATACCTTTTGCTTGTAAGTTGTTGGGTGTTTTACATTCCAGAACCGTTTGGCATCGATGTGAGAGTGTGCACCTGGCCCCAACCCCCACCAGTTCTTGTTTTCCCAGTAAGCAATATTGTGTCTGCACTGATGTCCCGGCTTAGCCCAGTTTGATAACTCATACCAAGTTAAACCCTTTGCTTCGCACATCTGATCGACCAACAAATACATATCCGCCATCAGATCATCATTGGGCATTGTTAAATCACCGCGTTTAATTTGAGCCGCAAGTTTTGTTCCAGTTTCAACAATTAATGCATACGCGCTGATGTGGTCGATATCTAAGGAAAGAGCGGTTTCAACGGTTTGCCGCCAATCCTCCAGACTCTCCCCTGGTGTTCCGTAGATTAAGTCAACGCTGATTGATTTAAAGCCTGCAGCGCGGGCCATAGTGATTGCTTTTTCAACATTGGCTGGATTATGAGTGCGATCAAGAGCTGCCAACACATGTGGTTTAGCCGATTGCATACCAAATGAGATTCGATTAAATCCCACCTGTAAGTACTCGTTTAATTTCTCCGCGGTCACTGAATCTGGATTGGCTTCCAGGGTAATTTCGCAATCAGCGGTTAATCCATTGCGAGCCTTGATCGCGGTAATCACTCGACCTAAATCATGAGCCGGCAAGAGCGATGGTGTTCCGCCACCGAAGAAAATTGTTGGTACTGAATCAGTTGGTGCAGCCTCTATCTCGCGTAAGACCGCATCGATGTAATCATTGCTAACGATTTCAAGGGTTGCACCATCTTGAAGCTCTGATGGAGTGTAGGTATTGAAATCACAGTAACCGCACCGCTTAATGCAGTACGGGATATGAACATAAAAGGAGAGCATTATTGCCCCGCTTTGCGAGCAGCCTTTACCTTTTCGATATCGGCATCGGTTGCAAGAGCTGCAACGAAGGCTTCTTGGGGAACTTCAACACGTCCCACCATCTTCATCCGCTTCTTACCCTCTTTTTGCTTCTCCAAAAGCTTTCGCTTACGTGAAATATCGCCACCGTAGCACTTAGCTAAAACATCCTTACGGATCGCACGAATACTTTCGCGAGCAATAATGCGGGCACCAATTGCTGCCTGAATGGGAACTTCGAACTGTTGACGAGGAATTAGTTCGCGAAGTTTTCCGGTCATCATGACGCCATATGCATACGCCTTATCGCGGTGAACAATTGCGCTAAACGCATCAACCGCTTCACCCTGCAACAAGATATCGACCTTCACCAAGTTGCCCTCGGCATCGCCCTTTTCTTCGTAATCTAAAGATGCATAACCCTTTGTGCGGCTCTTGAGTTGATCAAAGAAGTCGAAAACGATTTCAGCAAGCGGTAGGTCATAACGGATCTCTACACGATCTTCAGAGATGTAATCCATTCCGAGCAAAATACCGCGACGATCCTGACATAGCTCCATGATTGTTCCGATGAACTCAGCTGGCGCAAGGATTGTTGATTTAACAATTGGCTCGTGAACGGCGGCAACCTTTCCATCGGGAAACTCTGAAGGATTGGTAACGCGTACCTCTTTGCCATCATCCATCGTTACGTTGTACACAACGTTAGGTGCGGTCGAAATAAGGTTGAGTTTGTGTTCGCGCTCTAAACGTTCGCGAACGATCTCCATGTGCAAAAGACCTAAGAAGCCGCAGCGGAAGCCAAAGCCAAGCGCTGCAGAGCTTTCTGGCTCATACACAAGTGCGGCATCATTGAGCTGTAACTTATCGAGCGCTTCACGAAGAATTGGAAAATCAGCACCATCTAATGGGAATAAACCAGAGAAGACCATTGGCTTTGGATCTTTATAACCAGAGAGAGCTTGCTTAGTTGGATTGTTGTAGGTAGTAATTGTGTCGCCCACACGTGATTGGCGAACATCCTTCACACCTGTAATTAAGTAGCCTACTTCGCCTACTCCAAGCCCCTTTGATGCGATTGGTTCTGGAGAAATGACTCCGACCTCTAGAGCTTCATGGCGAACACCGGTTGAAAACATCTGAATCTGTTCACGAGGTGAAAGATGTCCATCAACTACGCGCACATAGGTAACTACACCGCGGTATGAGTCATAAACAGAGTCAAAAATAAGTGCTCGTGCAGGTGCATTTGCATCCCCCACTGGTGCTGGAATCTGGGCAACGATCTGATCAAGTAGTTCTGCAACACCATCGCCGGTTTTTCCAGATACACGTAAGCAATCTTCTGGTTGGCAACCGATCAACTTTGCAAGCTCTGCCGCAAACTTTTCCGGTTGTGCATTAGGTAAATCGATCTTATTGAGCACTGGAATGATCGTGAGATTGTTTTCCATCGCAAGGTAAAGGTTTGCCAAAGTCTGCGCTTCAATTCCTTGCGCACAATCGACAAGTAGAACCGCACCTTCGCAAGCAGCTAGCGAGCGCGATACTTCATATGTAAAGTCAACGTGACCAGGTGTATCGATCATGTTCAGGATGTACTCCTGTCCATCGATCGATGAACGCCATGGCAAGCGAACCGCTTGAGATTTAATTGTGATTCCGCGTTCGCGTTCGATATCCATGCGATCGAGATACTGCGCACGCATATTGCGAGCTTCAACTACCTCTGTAATGCCCAACATGCGATCGGCAAGTGTTGATTTACCGTGATCAATGTGGGCGATGATGCAAAAGTTACGAATCTGCGCCGGATTGGTTGCTGCTGGTTGTGGCGCCTTAGCAAGTGAAATTGCAGGCATGAACCTAGCCTCGCTTTACAGTAGTAAAGGGATTAACGTGCGCCGGCTTTGGCAGCTGCCTTAGCCATTGAAGACTTCTTATTGGCAG
>JACCDG010179222.1_pt1 | contig 13854 bp, 11 predicted proteins | sample 7442471 | NCBI WGS metagenome assembly JACCDG01 (sample SAMN15323444, study PRJNA562643) | freshwater metagenome | isolation source: river surface water | place: USA:Blue River Watershed | collected 2017-08-17
CACCGACTCGATGCGGTCGAGTTCGTCGTCGTTTTCATTGCTTTGCAGTTGCACGCTGGAGAGCTGTCGGTGGTCGGTGCATTGGGCCAGATCAGACAAAAACGCGCAGAAGGCGGCAAAGCGTTGCAGTCCCCTGCTGCGCTTGACGGCGTGCCAATGTTGTTGCGCTCGCTCGGACACCCCGAAGAATTCAATGCCGTTTCTCGCCCGCTCCAACAAGGGCATCACGGTGGCCAGTTCAGCAATGTGATCGGCGGCTTTTTGCAGCGGTTCGTGCAGAAACTGGATGACCAAATCGCGCTGCGCTACGCCATCGGGCGGTATATCGCCCGTGCTCACCCAGTTGTGCGGCAGTTTGGGTCCGGTCAGCACGACCTGTCCGGGTTCGAAGTGCCCAATCCAGTCGCCCACAAACACCTTGCCTGTGGTGGCGGTGATGATGTGCAACTCGTATTCGTCGTGGTAGTGCCAGCGCGCCAGCGGCGTGGGGTAGCCATGGGCCAGACACCGGATCATCCCGACTTCTTCTGAGCGTTCGTAGCCCAAGGCTGGAGATCGGGTGAAGTCGATTTCCAGCTCGGGCTTGAGCTGTCGTGGTAGGTCGCGCAGTTTGACGGTCATGGCGCAATCGTTGTGGGTCTGAAAGTGGCGCAGCCTCAGACCTTGGCTGCAGGCGAATGATGCGCCACAAAGGCCTGGACCCGCAGCAGGCCCCGCCACACCGCCGACAACAGCTCGGGGTGTCCCGCGATGTCACCCCACAACACTGTGTTGTGGCAGAAGGCGTGCACCGGGTCCGATGCGGCGCAGATGGCATGTGCCTGGCTGGGATCCATCGCTTGGTCTTGGTAGGTGTAGGGCAATTGCCCTTGGTGCCAGCGTTGCAGATACGCCAGAAACAGCGCAGGCAGCATGGCGACGCTGTCGATGCCAGCGCCCTGAGCCAATCGCTGGCGAATGGTGGGTGCAATGAAGCCCGGTATCTTGCTGAAGCCGTCCATCGCCACCCGTTGATTGGTGTCGCGGATGGCGGTGTTGGCAAACCGCTGCAGCACCACATCGCGGTAGCGGTGCAAATCGATGGGGCTGGGGTGCTCGGTGGTGTGCAGCACAGGGATGGTGTCGCGGGTTACATAGTCGTGCGCCATCTGGCGGATGGCCGGATCGCGTGTGCCTTCGTGGATGTATTGGTACCCCACCAAAGTACCGGCCCAGGCGATGCATGAGTGGGTGGCGTTGAGCAACCGTATTTTGGCTTCTTCGTGGGCGTCCACCGAATCCACCATCTCCACTCCCACCCGCTCCCAAGCCGGTCGACCGGCGATGAACCGGTCTTCGATCACCCACTGGATGAAGCTCTCACCCATCAGCGCGGCGGCGTCGTCCACACCGGTGACCGCGCGAACCCGTTCGCGCACATCGGGGGTGGGACGTGGGGTGATGCGGTCGACCATGGCGTTGGGGCTGCTGGTGTGGTTGTTCACCCAGCTCAGCAGCTCGGTGTCGTCAAGCCGCTCAATGAACTGCAGCAACCCGGAGCGAGACCGATCGCCGTTGTGCCGCAAGTTGTCGCAGTTGAGCAGCGTCACCGGCCCGCTGCCCTGTCGCATGCGCTCGCGCAAGATGGCGGTGAGCGCGCCATACAGCGTGCTGCCTGCGCGACCATGGCGCGCGGCCTCTATGTCGCGTTGCAGGTCCGGGAAGTGGGCCACATCGAGCCTGTGTTCGCTGTCCAAGTAATAGCCCGCCTCCGTGACAGTGAACGACACGATGCGCGTGTCTGCGTGCGCCCCCAGTGCGACGAGCGCGGACAGGCACGGTGTCCATTCCACAATGCGGTGGATGGATCGGATGCGCTCGTAGTGGTGCTCGCCATCGGGCGAAATGGTCTCTAGCGTGTATGCGCCCTGCTGGGCTTGAAGCGCCGCCATGGTGTCGGCCATGTCCGGTCGGATGTTGCCGCCGGCCAGTGTCCAGTGGTGGTCGCCCAGATCGATGAGGCGTTGCAGGTACACCGCTTGGTGGGCCCGGTGGAATGAGCCGAGGCCCAGATGAAGCATGGTTGGCATGGCGCAACAGGGGGTCAGAGATCAAATTGGGAGGGCAGCATCACCACGTCGCGGATGGTCATACCACGCGCTCTGGTGAGCATGAACATCAACACGTCGGCGACTTCGCGCGGGTCCAGCAGGCTGCCTTGGTCTTGTGCCTGCTGCAGTTTGTCGGCTGGCCAGTCGGCCAGCAGGCCTGTGGCCACCGGGCCGGGCGACAAGCTGCCCACCCGAACACCGTGTCGAAACACCTGGCGGCGGGTGGTCTGTACAAAACAGTCGATGGCCCACTTGGACGAGGCGTACACCGGCTCCCATGGCGTTGGAAAGTGCGCCGCCAGGGAGCTGGTGACCACAATGTCCCCCGTGCCGCGAGGGATCATGTGGGTGAGCGCGTCGCGCACGTTTTTCATCACCACGTTGACGTTGAGTTCCAGCATGCGGTCGATGGCATTGGCCGAGGCGTCCACCAGCTCACCGCCCACGTACAGCCCTGCGTTGGCGTGAAAGATGTCGAGGTATCCCACCCGTTGGATCACCTGGGGCATCAGGTCGGCGCATTGCTCGCGGTCCAGCAAATCCAGGACCAGTGGGTGCATGCTGGCGCCATGTTGTTGGTGCAGGCGATCCAAGGCCTGCGCATCGCGGTCGACCATGACCACCGTGGCGCCCGCTAGCATCAGTGCTTGGGCGCAGGCCAGTCCAATGCCCGAGGCGGCACCGGTGACCGCTGCGGTTTTGCCTTCTAGCATCGCGCTCATGCGCTGGCTCCAGCGGCGTCGACGCAACGCCCTTGGGCGGTGAACCAGTGCGCGGCTTCGGTGCGGATGTGAAGCACAACCGAGTCGCCCACCTTGAGTGGGCTGCGTGTGTTTTGGCGCGCCACCCACTGTGTGTGCTCGTCGGTGCTCACATAGATCAGCGTTTCGGCGCCCAGCGCCTCCACCAAATCGACTCGGCCTTGCAAGCCGCTCTGACCTGCTGGCAGCACTTGCACATGTTCGGGTCGCAAACCGAGCGATCCTGTGCGCGCCTGCGTTGGCGCTTGGGTCTGCACGTGGGCGGGCAAATTGGCCACCGGCAACACGTTCATTTGGGGAGTGCCGATGAACTGCGCCACAAATTGGTTGGCGGGCTTGTCGTAGAGCTCCAGCGGTGTGCCCACTTGTTCAATCACCCCGTCGCGCAACACCACCACCCGGTCGGCCAGTGTCATGGCCTCGACTTGGTCGTGGGTCACATAAATGGTGGTGGCGCCCAGATCGCGGTGCAGCCGAGCGATTTCCACCCGGGTTTGGCCGCGCAGGGCCGCGTCCAGGTTGGACAGGGGTTCATCGAACAGGAACACTTTGGGCTGGCGCACGATGGCGCGTCCAATGGCCACCCGTTGGCGCTGACCACCAGAGAGCTCCTTGGGGGTGCGCTGGAGGTAAGGCGTGAGGTTGAGGATGCGTGCTGCGTTTTGGACCTTCTCTTCGATCACTTGGGGGGCCACCTTGGCCAGCTTGAGTGCAAAACTCATGTTTTCGTACACGCTCATGTGGGGGTAGAGCGCGTAGCTTTGAAACACCATGGCCAGGTCACGTTTGGACGATGGCGCGTGGGTGATGTTGTGTCCGTCGAGAGTGAGGCAGCCGTTGTCTATGTGCTCAAGCCCGGCGATGAGCCGCAGCAGGGTGGACTTGCCGCAGCCCGACGGGCCAACGAACACCACAAACTCGCCTTGGTGGATGCTCAGGTCGATGCCTTTGATGGCGCGGTGTTCGCCGAAAAATTTCTCAATGCCTTGGAGTTGGAGATAGGCCACGGGTGGGGCTCCTCTGAGATGCGTTGTCGCAGGTGCACTGCGGGTGATGTGGTGCGTTCGGGTTTGCGCTGTCATTTCACAGCGCCAAAAGTCAGGCCTTGCACCAGTTGCTTTTGGCTGAACCAGCCAAACACCACAATGGGTGCGATGGCAATGAGCGAGGCCGCCGACAGCTTGGCCCAGAACAACCCCTCCGGACTGGAGTAGCTGGCGATCAGCGTGGCCAAGGTCCCGCCTTTGGCCGCTGTGAGATTTAGGCTCCAGAACGCTTCGTTCCAGCTGAGCACCAGACACAACAAGCCGGTGGACGCCAAGCCACCCATGCCCAGTGGCAGCAGCACCTTGGTGGCCTCTTGCCACAGGGTTGCGCCATCCATGCGCGCTGCTTCCAGGATTTCGCGGGGAATGTCTTTAAACGACGAGTACAGCATCCACACCATGATGGGCAAGTTGGACAGCGTGAACACAATGATCAGAGCCAGTTGGGCGTCGAGCAGGTGGCTCTTTTGGGCCAGCACGTAAATGGGTACCAACGCTCCAACGGCGGGCATCATCTTGGTCGACAGCATCCACATCAGAATGTCTTTGTCGCGTTTGCCCGGATGAAAGGCCATGGCGTAGGCCGCAGGGGCTGCAATGGCCAAACCGATCAGGGTGGAGGCCACACTGGTGACCACCGAATTCCAAGCGTAGTGCAGGTAGTCGCTGCGTGCCTGCACTTCATGAAAGTTTTCCAGCGTGGGTTCAAACACCCACAGAGGTGGTACTGCAATGGCTTGCAATTCGGTCTTGAATGCGGTCAACAGCAACCACCCGAGGGGAAAGAACAGCAGCAGGGCCACCGCCCAGGCGACCACGGTGCGTGCCAAGTAGGCCGGTGTGTACATCGCGGTTTTCATCGAACCCATTCCTTGATCGGTGTATACGAAGCACGGGGGAGGTGTTTCATCATTTGTCCAGGTTTTTGCCGACCATGCGGATCAAAAAGATAGCGGCGATGTTGGCCAGCAGCACGGCAAACAATGCGCCGGCTGAGGCCACACCAGCATCAAAGTTCAGCAAGGCTTGTTTGAAGATCAGAAACGCCACGTTGGTGCTCGCGTCGCCTGGTCCGCCCCCGGTGGTGGTGTAGATCTCGGCGAACACCGACAGCAGAAAGATCAGCTCAATCATCACCACCACCGCCACGGAGCGGCCCAAGTGGGGCAGGTAGAGGTAGCGCAGTTGTTGGCCGTAGTGCGCGCCGTCCATGCGCGCGGCTTCGAGCTGCTCGCGGTCCATGCTTTGCAGCGCGGTCATAAAAATCAGGGTGGCAAACGGCAGCCATTGCCAGCTCACCATGACAATGACCGACCACAATGGCCAGTCGGTGAGCCAGTCGACAGGCTCGGCACCAAAAAACATCCACACTTGGGCCAGCACACCGTAGATGGGATTCATCATCATGTTTTTCCACATCAGCGCGTTGACGGTGGGCATGACAAAAAACGGTGATATCAGCAGCACCCGCACAAGCCCGCGTCCTGCAAAGGGCTCGTTGATGAGCAGGGCGATGGCCACACCCAACACCACGGTGATGCCAATCACGCTGCTCAACAGCAGCACGGTGTTGAGCACCGCAGCACCAAATGATGGATCGGTGACAAAGTATTCGAAGTTCTCCAGCCCGGCAAAACCGGTCTGGTCGGGCGACAGCAGGTTGTAGCGGATCAGACTGAAATAGACACTCATGCCCAGCGGCACGATCATCCAGAGAAACAGTGTTGTCACGGCGGGCGTGAGCAACAGACGAGGAAGCAGGCGTTTCATAACAAGCCCGAGAGCAGTCTTGGGAATGGCGCAGGGGAGCACTCCCCTGCGCGATGCGGTTTACTTGTAGTAGCCCGCTTTCTTCATTTCACGTTCAGCCGCTACCTGGCTGGCTTTGAGGGCGGCGTCCACCGATGTCTTGCCTGCCAAGGCCGCGCTCATTTGCTGGCCCACGGCAATGCCGATCGCCTGAAACTCCGGAATCGCGGCAAACTGCACGCCCACATATGGGCTCTTGGGCAGGGTCGAGTCGTTGGGGTTGGCGGTGTCGATCGCCAACTTTTCGGCCGCTGCAAAGCGCGCTGCCTTTTGGAAATCAGCCGATGCGTAGGTGCTCTTGCGGGTACCGGTTGGGACCGCGCCCCAGCCGTTGGTCTTGGCCACCAGCTGGATGTAGTCCTTGGACGTGGCCCAGGTGATGAATTTCTGGGCCGCGTCGACCTTCTTGGAGCCTGAGGGCACCGCCAACGCCCAAGCCCACAGCCAGTTGGCGCCTTTGGGTGTGTTCATGGTGGGGGCTTGCGCAAAAGCCATCTTGTCGGCCACTTGGGACTGCTTGGGATCGCTCACAAACGACGCCGCGATGGTGGCGTCGATCCACATACCGCATTTGCCGGAGTTGGTCAGCGCCAAGATTTCATTGAAGCTGTTGGCGGACGACCCGGGTGGGCCGTAGTTTTTCAGCAGATCGACGTAGAAGTTGATCGCGTCTTTCCAGGGTTTGCTCTCCAGCTGCGGTTTCCATTGCATGTCAAACCACTGACCACCAAAGGTGTTGACCAGCGTCGAGAGGAAGGCCATGTTGTCGCCCCAGCCGGGCTTGCCACGCAGACAGATGCCGTAGACCCCGTTCTTCGGGTCGTGCATTTTGGCGGCCAGATCTTTGATTTGGGGCCATGTTGGCCGCTCTGGCACCTGCACCCCCGCTTTGTCGGCCAGGTCTTTGCGGTACATCAGCATCGAGCTTTCGCCGTAGAACGGCGCGGCAAACAGCTTGCCGTTGACGCTCAGGCCATCGCGCATGGCGGGCAACAGATCGTCCACGTCGTAGGCCGCAGCAGGCTTGATTTCCTGCAGCCAGCCCTTTTTGCCCCAAATCGGGGTTTCGTACATGCCGATGGTCATCACGTCGAACTGGCCGCCTTTCGTGGCGATGTCGGGTGTGACGCGCTGGCGCAGCACACCTTCTTCCAGGGTCACCCACTTGAGCTTGATATCGGGGTTGGCCTGTTCGAAGTGTTTGCTGAGTTTTTGCATCTCGATCATGTGTCCGTTGTTCACGGTGGCGATGACCAGTTCGGTGGCCGCGTGGGCCGAGGCGGCGCCCATCAGGGCAGCGACCAGCAGGGGGGCAAAACGAAAGCGCACGGATGTCTCCTCAAAGGGGTCCAAAAGATGTTGTGGAACAACGGCCGGGCCCGACCGTGGAACACGATTCTGTCGGCCTGGGGCGGCTACATTGGTACCTCCAAGCTTGAATATCTGTACTAATTTGCATGGAATAGGTGGTGAATACCCTAAATACATGTATTTAAGTTTAGGTGGGGTGCGGGCGAAACGATGTCTTTGCTATTTTTGACAGGGCTATACTGCCTTTGATATTTCGCTTTTCAGGGTGTCTTCATGGGTGGCGCAAGACGGTTCAATGGTCCAGTGGCCTCTGCAGGGCAATGGGGCTGTGATGGCCTGTCAACATTCCTGGGCTCGGCATGCAGCGGTTGACGTCGCTCAGCCGTTTGGAGCAATGGTTTCGCCAAGCGACCATGGGCGAGGTCAAGCCACGTGTGCTGCTCAACATCTGCCTGTTGGTGCTGATCGGCAACAACCTGACCTTTTATCTGTTGCCGGGCGCGCCCTATGACACCGACGCCAATCTGTGGGCATCGCTGGGTTTGGCGTTCAGCTTGGTGGTGGCGCGGCACGACCGAGGCTTTGCACCAGCGGTTCACACCATGCTGTTGTCGGCGTGGATGTTGCTTGCCTACATAGCGGTGTACACCGGGGGCATCAACTCACCCGCGTTGATTTGGATGACGGTGGTGCCCTTGCCTGCCTTGCTGTTGTTGGGCCGGCCCAGCGCGTTTTTCTGGCTGTGTTGGGTATTGTTCGGCTACGGCTTGTTGTACCTCGGATCGCGGCTTGGCTGGTGGCCTGCCAGTTTGGGAGCGGGGCAAGGGCACCTCATCTGGGTCTGGCTCAACCAGTCCCTGTGTGTGGTCAGCTTGATGCTCTTGATCCGCATTTATGAGCGCTTGCATGTGCACCAGCTCGACACCATCGACGGACGCAACCAGGAGCTTCGGTCCACCCACCAAGCGCTGGAGGTGGCACAGGCACACAAGGAGGAGTTTGTGGCCGCCGTGGGTCACGAACTCCGCACACCCATGAACGCCATTCTTGGGCTCAATGGTGTGTTACGCGATCAGGTGCTGGACCGACCTGACGATGTGGAGGTGGTCGACCACATTCGCCGATCCACCCAGCAGCTGTTGAGCGTGGTCAACAACATTCTGGACTACTCCCAATTGCAGGCCGGTCAACTGATGTTGCAGCCCGATTGGCTGGACGTGCGCTCTACATTGACGGCTGTGCTCGACGCGTACCAAGACAAAGCGATGGCCCGTAAGCAGACGCTGGGCATGCAGGTCGATCAACGACTGCCTGAGCATGTGTGGCTGGATCGATTGCGTTTGACACAGGTGCTGGGCAATTTGCTGGACAACGCCATCAAGTACTCGCCTCCTGGCGGGGCGGTCACAGTGCACGTGGGTTCGCGGGGCGACTGGCTGCGGATCGATGTGTGCGACAACGGGCCAGGTGTGCCTGTGCATGAAGCGCCGCACATTTTTGACCGGTTTCACAACCGGTCGATGGAGGCGGTGCGGTACTCCTCCGGCACTGGGCTGGGGTTGTCCATTTGCCAGCAGCTCGTGCACATGCAGGGGGGGCGCATCGGGGTGGACGCCGCCGAAGGCGGAGGGGCGGTGTTTTGGTTTGAACTGCCCATGGAAAGCCCGACCGAATTCGATTTGGCGGCGTTGGCCCAGCAATCCAAGATTGGGCCGCAGACGCCCATCTCGGTGTTGCTGGTGGACGACGACGCGGTGAACCTCATGGTGGCGCGCCTGCAGCTGAAAAAGACCTGGCCAGCGGCAGAGATCACCAGCGCCTCCAGCGCCCGCGAAGCCATTGGTTTGTTGGCTGAGCACAGCTACGACGTGGCCTTGCTCGACATGATCATGCCCGAGATCAGTGGCCTCGAGCTGGCCCAGTGGATCCGGCGTCACACCCGCCCCGAGGTGGCTCAGATGCCCGTGTTGGGCCTGACGGCCAGCACCCACCCCGATGACTGGGAGCGCTGCCGCGCCGCCGGCATGGATGGCGTGATGGTCAAACCCATGGATCCGGTGGAGACCACCCGAACGATACGCCGCCATGTGCGCCGTGGGCGAAAGGCCAAGCCATGAGCGCTTCTGATCCCCGTCCGTCAGACGCGCAAGACGCTTTTGTCGAGAGGCTGCGACAGTGGGTCGTGCCGCATTTGCCACGTGCCTTTCAAAACGGCAGCTTGCCCTGGGTGTTTTTGTTGGCACTGCTCATCATGGCGGTGATGGTGTTTTTCTCGTTCGTCAACCAAGGGGTGTATGGCAATCACATTCCACTGGTGTTTGCGGCGGTGGTGGGCTTTTTGTTGTTGGCCATGGCCCAGGGGCTTCCCCTGTCGCTGGCGGTGCAGATCGCCATGGCGGTTGGCCTGTTGCAGTTGGGTTGGGCGGCGTGGAATTCGGGTGGTATTTACTCACCGCGCCTGTCTTGGTTGCTGCTGTTGCCGCTGACGCCCTTTTTCTTTTTTGGGCCCCGCGTGGGGCTGCGCTGGCTGGTGGTGGTTTTGCTGGCGCAGTTGGCGATTCTGCTCATGACCCAACAAGGTTGGCTGGGTCGAGAGGTGGTGCTGGGCGAGGAGCACATCAACGCTTCGCTTGCCACCCACGCAACGGTCACCCTGCTGATGATGATCATTCCGTTGATCTACCACCGGCTCAACAGCAAAGCCCTGCAGCAAGAGCGCGCTTATCAGGCGGAGCTGGAGGCCAAGCGCGAGGAGCTGGAGCACATTCAGGCCATGCGCGACCAGTTCATCGCCAGCGTCAGCCATGAGTTGCGCACGCCCATGAACGCCATTTTGGGGTTCAACGAACTGCTGTTGTCGCGCATCAATGATCGGCCGGAGGCGCTCAAGGTGCTCAACCACACCCGCCATTCGGCCGATCATCTGATGACGGTGATCAACGATGTGCTGGACTATTCGCAGCTGCAGTCAGGCACTTTGGTGCTGCATCCCGAAACATTCGATTTGCGCGATTCGGTGCACAACGCTTTCGAGGTGTTGGCGCCCAAAGCGGCGGGTCAGCAACTCGATTACCGCTGTGAGCTCGATCCCGCCCTGCCCACATGGGTGCACACCGACCGCCACCGCATGGTGCAAGTGTTGGTCAATTTGCTGGGCAACGCCTTGAAGTTCACAGCCCGAGGCCAGGTGGTGCTGTCGGTGCAATGGCTCAACCCTGGCGTCGAGTTTTCGGTGCAAGACACAGGCATCGGTATTCCCGCGCACAAGCAGAGCAATATTTTTCGCCGTTTTGCGCAGGCCGACAGCACCATCGCGCAGCGATACGGAGGCAACGGTTTGGGTTTGGCCATTTCGCGCCAATTGGTCGAGTTGCTGGGCGGCGACATGGGGTTTGAGAGTCGCGAAGGCTTTGGCTCGCGCTTTTGGTTCCGGCTACCATTGGGTTCTGTCACACAGCCATCCAATCGCAGCGATCTCGTGAACGAAGACATCAAGACCACACACACCGCCTGGCGCTTTCTGGTGGTGGACGACCACCCCGTGAACCGTGTGTTGGTCAACCGGGTGCTCAAAGCCTCTTGGCCCAACGCGCATATCCGCGAGGTGGCCGATGGGCTGGAAGCCTTGGCGGCTTTGCAGCAAGAGCCCGCCGATGCGGTGTTCATGGACATGCTCATGCCGCACATGGACGGCATCACCTGCACCGAGCGCATCCGACAGACTCTGCCGGACGGGGTCAACCGCGTGGTGGTGTTTGGTCTGACCGCGAACGTCAATCCGGAAGATCTCAACCGTTTCCGTGCGGCGGGTTTGGATGGCCTCATGCTCAAACCTTTCGACTGGCGCCAACTCTGCGCTGAGACCGAGCGTTTGCTGTTGGAGCGACAGGCCTAAGTCTTGGGCCGCTGCTCTGCGAGCAGCCACACGGTTGCGCCGGTGTGTCCTTGCCATCCTCTTGAAAAACCGCGGTTGGCCCTTATCCTTCTTTGCCATGAGCGACGTATCCGATCCGTCTCCCCGCCTGCACGCCGAGCTGCAGCGCTTGTTTTCCGCCACCCCAGACGGTGTGGTGCGCTGTCTGGTGATCGGCATCGCCGCACCGGCCGACTGGCCAGCTCTGTCAGCTGTCTGGCGTGGGGTCCAGACCGATTGGGATTGGCCGGCCCCCGCGATCGCGATCAACGGGGTAGACGCCTTTGAGCTTTGGTTGCCGTTGCAGACGCCAGTGCCATTGGCCGACGCGCGCCATGTGGTGCAGATGGTGTGCGAGCGCTATCTGGGCGAGGTAGCGCCCAGCCGTTGGCGCCTGTGGCCGGCGTTGGACGATGGCTTGGCGGTGCCACCGCAAGCGCAGCCACAGCAACAAGCCGCCACCGGCCGCTGGTCGGCTTTTGTGGCACCCGATCTGGCGGCGGTGTTTGGCGATGAGCCGGCGCTTGACATGCCGCCTGGCGACGAAGCGCAGGCCGATGTGCTGGCGCGTATCCGTTGTATCACCCCGGACGAATGGCGCCGTGCGCTGCCTTCGCCTATCCAGCCCCTGCCGCCGGCCCTGAGGCCCGCCCACGCGCTGACAGCCAACCCCCATCACCCGGTCGCTCTTCCCCATGCAGCGAGTGCAGCGGCGCAGCCCAGCGGCCCCGATGCCCACGACGATCCACGCCGCTTTTTGCTCAACGTGATGAACGACCCCACGGTGGACTTGGCCCTGCGGGTTGAAGCCGCCAAGGCTTTGGTGAGGTAGTTCGCTTACGCGTCAGACGGTGGAGTGTTGTTGACCCATTGGGACAACAACAGTCGCGCGGTGGCCACATTGGTGGCGCAGGGCACGTTGTGCACGTCGCATGCCCGCACCAAGGCGTTGATATCGGGTTCGTGCGGCTGAGCGGTCATGGGGTCGCGCAGAAACACCACCGCATCCACCTCGCCGACCGACAGGCGTGCGCCGATCTGCAGGTCGCCGCCCAGTGGGCCGCTGAGCAATCGCTCCACCACCAAGCCCACTTCTGCCTGCAAGCGCCCACCGGTGGTACCCGTGGCCATCAGGGTGTGCTGGCGCAGCAGCGGCGCAAACGCGGTGGCCAGCGCCACCATGTCGTCCTTTTTTCTGTCGTGGGCAACGAGTGCAATGCGCATCACGCGCTTTCCATCTTTTTGGCCATGGTCTTGCCGAGCTCTACGCCCCACTGGTCGTAGGCGTTGATGCCCCAAATGGCGGCTTGCACAAACACCTTGTGCTCGTACAGGGCAATCAAGGCCCCCAAGCGGTGCGGGCTCAAGGTGTCGATCCAGAGCACGCTGTTGGGCACATCGCCGCCAAAGCTGCGCTGGCTCACAAACGGTTCGGCCTGCTCGCGGCTTTGGCCTTCGGCCATGAGGGCGGCGAGTGTGTCGTCGGCACTGCGGCCCACGGCCAAGGCCTGCGACTGCGCGCGCAGATTGAGGTTGACCACCCGGTGGTGTTCGGCCGCCATCGGCAGCGGTGTGTCCTCGGTCTCCACACCGATGAACTCCACTGGCACCCTGTGGGTGCCTTGGTGCAGCAGCTGGAAGTAGGCGTGTTGCCCATCGATGCCGAGGCCACCCCAAATGACTGGGCCCGAGCCCACATTCACTGGCTGGCCGTCTTTGCGCACGCGCTTGCCGTTGCTCTCCATGTCCATCTGCTGCACAAAGGGCGCAAAGCGCACCAAGCGGCTGGGGTAACACGAGATCAGTTGTGTGGGGCATTGCAGAAAGTTGCGGTTCCAGATGCCTGAGAGGCCCAAGATGACCGGCAGGTTCTGCGCCAGCGGTGCGCGGCGGAAATGGGCGTCCATGGCCTGGCCGCCGGCCAAGAATTCGCGAAACGCGCTCGCGCCAATGGCCAGCGCCAACGGCAGTCCCAGCGCCGACCAGACCGAATAGCGCCCACCCACCCAGTCCCAGAAGGTGAATGTGTGTTCGGCCGGGTAACCGGCGGCGCCCGATTTTTGCGGCGCGGCGGTGATGGCCACCAGGTGCGCGCTTTGCGCCGCACCGGTGATGCCTGCGTCTTCCAGCCAACGTCGCGCGCTCGCGGCGTTGGTCATGGTTTCTTGGGTGGTGAAGGTTTTGCTGGCCACGATGACCAAGGTGGTGGCCGGGTTGAGCCCACGCAGCGTGCTGTGCAGCGCCCAAGCGTCGGGGTTGCTCACAAAGTGCACCCGCAGGTGAGAGCTGCACCAGGGTGCCAGCGCATCGGCCGCCATGCGCGGGCCGAGGTCTGAGCCGCCGATGCCGATGTTGACGACGTCGGTGAAAGCCGCGCCTGTGCTGCTCTTCACCTGGCCCGCCCGCACGCGCTCGGCAAAGGTGCAGACGCGGTCGAGTTCGGTGTGCACCAGTTGCTGCACCTCGGTCCCCCAGGGCGCTTCGTCACCGGTGGCGCCAGGTGTGCCGCGCAGGGCCACATGCAGCACGGCGCGCTGTTCGCTGGTGTTGATGACGTCACCGGCAAACATCGCGTCGCGTTGTTGTTCGACCTGCGCTTCTTGGGCCAGTTGTTGCAGAGCCTGCCACACCGCTTCGTCAAACGCCTGGCGGGTGAAGTCGAGCCGAATGCCGGTGCCGTCGGCACTGGCCTGCAGTGCTTCGCGACCGGGCTGTTGCAAGCGGTCGCGCAAATGGGGTTGTGGCTGGGCGGCGAGTTGTTGCAGCTGTTGCCAGGCGGGGAGGGTGGTGGGGTTGGTCATGGTCTTGCCTCTTGTCTGTCGCTTCAATTGTGCTTGGTGTTGTGTGGACGCTGTGGTGCTCTGGTGCTCGCTGCCGGTGCCTGGGGGGACAGGCCTGTGGGCTTAGCCTCGCGCTGCGCGCTC
>JACCDG010166337.1_pt1 | contig 13853 bp, 12 predicted proteins | sample 7442471 | NCBI WGS metagenome assembly JACCDG01 (sample SAMN15323444, study PRJNA562643) | freshwater metagenome | isolation source: river surface water | place: USA:Blue River Watershed | collected 2017-08-17
CCAGGCGGGCCGTGGCCCAGGCGCGGGCCTTGTCGGCATCCTTGCCCTGGCGGCGGCGGAAGATCTCCAGGATGGCGTGCTGCACGTGCTCGGGCGCGACCGGCTCCACCGGGTTGCCGTCCAGGTCGTGGCGGGCATCGCCCTCGGCCACGGCCTCCAGGTAGCGGGAGGAGCGCACATGCTGGCCCAGCGCCTGCTTGAGGTCTTCCTTGGCAAAGGCGCCGGGGTGGCGGGCCATCAGGTCCTCGAAGACGCCGAGCTTGAGCGGCCGGAAGCGCGCGCCGAACAGGCGGGGGTGCAGCTCCCACAGGCGCTGCAGCAACGGGTGCACGGGGCGCGCGGCGCGCGCCGGCTGACGGCCTGGCTTGGCAGGCGTGCCGCCCTTGCGCTCGGCACGGGCCGGCGCCTGGCCGGTGGTCTGGGGCTTGGAATCACTCATGAACCCACGACTGTAGCTTGTCGCCGGGCGCGGGCACAATCGCCGTCATGAAGATCGAAAAAGACACCGTGGTGACGATGCGCTGCCGCATCGCCGACGACAAGGGCCAGCTGATCCAGGACGGCAAGCACCCCCAGTCCTACCTGCACGGCGGCTACGACAACACCTTCCCGAAGATCGAGGAAGCCCTGGAAGGCAAGGCCGTGGGCGACCAGGTCTCGCTGGTGCTGGCGCCGGCCGATGCCTTCGGCGACGTGGACGCCTCGCTGCTGCGCACTATCCCCAAGGCCGACTTCCCGCCCGGCGTGAAGGTGGGTGGCCAGCTGGAGATGCCCGGGCCCGACGGATCGCCCCACCCCTTCACCGTGGTGAAGATCAAGGGCCCGCAGGTGATCCTGGACGGCAACCACCCCCTGGCCGGCCGCACGCTGAAGCTGGCAATGACCATCACCGAGGTGCGCCCGGCCACGGCCGAGGAAGTGACCCACCGGCACGCCCACGGCGCGCACGGCCACCACCACTGAGGCAGGGCGCGGCCGCGAGCGCTCAGCGCAGGCTGCGCGCGTCCTGCAGCCGGGCCTGCGCGATGGCCACCGAGGGCGCGGCCTGGGCGAGGGCGTGGAACGGGATGCCCCGGGCCGGTGCGACGGGGATCGGCAGATCGGCGAGCGGACGGCCCGATGCGGCGTGCGCCAGCACCTCGCCCAGCATGGCCGTGAGGGCGACACCGCGGCCGTTGCAGCCGATGCCCCCCAGGAAGCCGGGGCCCAACTCGTACAGGTGCGGCAGGAAATCGGTGGTCATCGCGGCGATGCCGCGCCAGACGTGATCCACCCGCGGCACGAAGGGCAGGCCCAACTCGGTCGCCATCCGGCCGACGATGTAGCGCGCCATGCGCTGGTGCGCGCCCATGGGCACGATGGCCATGCCACCGCTGATCAGCCGGTTGTCGGGCGTGAGGCGGTAGGTGAAGAGGTTCGCCCGCGTGTCGGCGACCGGGTTGCGCCGCGGCGAGATGCGCTGCACCACCTCAGCCGGCAGCGGCTCGGTGGCCAGCTGGTAGACCCGCAGCGGCACGACCGCCTTGAACAGCCGCCGCGCCACGCCGGACGGGCCGGCATTGGTGCAGAGCAACACCTGGTCCGCGATGACACGGCGCGCGCCGCTGGCCAGCACCCATCGCGTGCCCTGGCGCTCGATGCGGTCCACGGGGGCCGCCTCATGGAGGCGCGCGCCCGCGGCCACCGCGCTGCGGCCCAGGCCGTAGAGGTAGGCCAGGGGGTCGAGGACGCCCCCACTGTCGTCGATGAGGGCGCCCGCGCAGTGCTGCAGGCTGGTGCGCGCACGGGCCTCGCCTTCCTCCAGGATGCGCACGGGCCGGCCCAGGCGCTGCCAGTCCCCGGCACGGGTGCGCAGCACGTCCAGCATGGCCGGCGTGTGCGCCACGTTCATCCAGCCGGCCTGTTCGGCCGCGCAGTCGATGCCGTTGTCGCGGATCGTGGCGAACACGCGGTCCGCGCCCTGGCCGATCATCGCCAGCAACCGTCCGCCCCGCTCGTCCCCCAGGCGGGCGCGCACGGCCGCAGGATCGGCCTTGGCGAAGCTGGGCACCACGAAGCCGGCGTTCAGGCCGCTGGCGGCGCAGCCGACGGACTGCGCCTCGAGCACGGCGACCCGGGCGCCCTGGCGCGCCAGGTGCAGGGCCGCCGTGAGGCCGGTGAAGCCGGCGCCGATGACGGCGACGTCGCACCGGCCGCCGTCCCCGAGCGGGGTCACGGCAGGTGCGGCCCGGCGCTGGGCCCACCAGAGGCTGTGAGGAAGTTCAGAGGCGGGCAGTCGCATGCGGCACCTCCTAGGCGATCTCTTCGGCGCGGTGGCAGGCGACCTGGTGGCCCTGCAGCTCGCGCAGCACCGGCCGCTCGCTGCGGCAGCGGTCGTCGGCGAAAGGACAGCGCGGGTTGAAGGCGCAGCCCTGCGGCGGGTTGATCGGGTTGGGCACCTCGCCCTGCAGGACCTCGCCACCGACGCCGATGTGCTCCAGGGTCGGCATGGCCTTCATCAGCAGGCGCGTGTAGGGATGCAGCGGCCGCTCGAACAATGTCTTCCGGGGCGCGAGCTCGACGATCCGGCCCAGGTACATCACCCCCACTTGGTCGGCCACATGGTCGACCACGGCCAGGTTGTGGCTGATGAACAGGTAGGTGAGGCCGAACTCCTCCTGCAGGTCGCGCATCAGGTTCAGGATCTGCGCCTGCACCGAGACGTCCAGGGCCGAGGTGGGCTCGTCGCAGACGATGAAGGCCGGCCGGGTGGCCAGCGCGCGCGCGATGGCGATCCGCTGGCGCTGGCCGCCGGAGAACTCGTGCGGGAACTTGCGCGCATCGGCGGGCGAGAGGCCCACGTTCTGCAGCAGCTGCGCGACGGCCTGCTCGGCGTCGCTGCGCGAGGACGCGAGCTTCATGGCATGAAGCGGCTCGGCGATGATGCGGCCAACGCGCCAGCGCGGGTTGAGGCTGCCGTACGGGTCCTGGAAGATCATCTGCACCTGGGCGCGGTAGGCGTGCGCGCCCTGGGCGATCTCCTGCATGTCCACCCCGCTGTAGCGGACCTCGCCGCCACTAGGGCGCAGCAGCCCGGAGACGCAGCGCGCGACGGTGGACTTGCCGCAGCCCGATTCCCCCACCAGGCTGAGCGTCTGGCCGGCCGCGATCGAGAAGCTGACGTCGTCCACCGCCTTGAGGAATTTGCGGGGCTGGCGCGTGACCATGCGCGTGATCCAGGGCGCCGAGACGTCGAAGGTGCGGGCCAGCCCGCGCACGTCCACCAGCGCGGCGCCGGGCTGCCGCGCGCCCGGCTGCCCCGGGCCGATGCCTGTCGTGGGCTGCGTCACGCGGGGTCCTCCTGGGGGTACCAGCAGGCGGCCGGATGATCGCTGTGGGGCGGCAGGGTGGGCGTCGACTCGCGGCATGGCGGCTTCACATGGGGGCAACGGGTGGAGAAGGCGCAGCCTGGCGGCAGCGCATCCAGGCGGGGCATGGCGCCGGCGATCTGCGGCAGGCGCGCGAGGCCGCGGCCCACCTCGGGGATACAGCTCATGAGGCCGCGCGCGTAGGGATGGCGCGGACGGCGGATCACGTCCGCGACCGGGCCGATTTCCACGATGCGCCCGGCGTACATCACGGCCACGCGCTGCGCGGCGCTGGCGATCACGCCCATGTCGTGGGTGATCAGCATCACCGCGACACCGCGGCTGCGGCACAGCGCTCGAAGCAGGGCGATGATCTGGCCCTGGATGGAGACGTCCAGCGCGGTGGTGGGCTCGTCGGCGACGATCAGGCGGGGCCGGCCGGCGAGGGCCAGGGCGATGACGATGCGCTGGCGCATGCCGCCCGAGAATTCATGCGGGTAGCTCGCCATGCGCGCCTCGGGCGCCGGGATGCCCACCTGGGCCATCAGGCTGACGGCCTCGCGCCGGGCCTCGGGGCCGCGCAGGGGGGTGTGCTCCTCGATCGTCTCGACCAGCTGCTCGCCGATGCGCAAGACCGGGTTCAGCGCGGTCAACGGGTCCTGGAAGATGGTGGCGATCTCGGCGCCGCGCACCCGGCGAAGCGCCTCGGGCGGCAGGTTGTCGATGCGGCGGCCGTTGCACCAGATCTCGCCGCCGGTCATCGCCAGCGGCGGCTCCAGCAGGCCGGTGAGGGCCCGGCCCGTGAGGGATTTGCCGGCGCCCGATTCGCCCACGACGCCCAGGATCTCGCCGGGCAGGATGTCGAAGGAGACGTTGCGCAGCGCCGGCAGGGGCTCACCGTCGGTGCGCAGCGCGACCGACAGGTCCTTGACCTGCAGCAGCGGCGCGCTGCGGGTGGTTTGTTCAGCTGCGGTCATGGCCGGGACCTCCTGCGCGGTGCCGTTCAGGCGGCCTGGGCGACGCGCGTCGGGTGGGCGAACTCGCCGGCGGCCAGCCGCTTGAAGAAGTCCGCCAGCCGGCGCATGCCCTCCTCGAGGCGCTCGACCGACTCGGAGCCGAAGCACACCCGCAGGTGGCCCTCGCCGCCTTCACCGTAGAAGCTGCCGGCCTCCACCACGACATGCGCCTCGCGCAGGATCAGGTCCGCCAGCTGCTGCGACGGCACCCCGGTGCCGCGGACGTCGGCGAACGCGTAGATGGTGGCCTCGGGCATGGCGCAGCGCACGCCGGGCATCTCGTTCAGGCGCGCCACCACCAGGTCCCGCTTGGCCCGGTCGTCCTCCACCAGCCTGTCCAGCACCTCGCGGGGGCCGGTGACGGCCGCATGGGCGCCGTGCTGGATGAAGGTGTTGACGTGCGTCACGTCGTTGGCGGTGATCTTCAGCAGGCCGGGCATCAGCCAGGCCGGCGCCACGAGGTAGCCCAGGCGCCAGCCGTCCATGGCATAGGCCTTGGTGAAGGCGTACAGGGAGATGGTGCGATCGTGCATGCCCGGCAGCGCGGCGATGCTGGTGTGCGTCACGCCGTCGTACAGGATCTCGTCGTAGACCTCGTCCGAGACGACCAGCAGGTCATGGCGCACGGCCAGGTCCGCCAGGCCCTGGAGCTCGGCGCGGGTGTAGACGCGGCCGGTGGGGTTCACCGGGTTGACCAGGACGATCATGCGCGTGCGCGGGGTGATGAGCGGCTCGATCAGCCCGGGCTTGATGGAGAAGTTGTCCTGCGCATCGAGCGGGGCGAAGACCGCCTTGGCGCCAGCGAGCTCGATCTTGCCCACGTGCTGCGGGTAGTACGGGTCCAGCAGGATGACCTCGTCGCCCGGGTCCAGCAGGGCCATGAAGACGGCGAAGGAGGCGTGCGTGAGGCCGTTGGTGATGAGGATGTCGTCGGCGCGGACCGCCAGGCCGTTGTGGTCGCGCAGCTTGGCGACCAGCGCCTCGCGCAGCATCGACAGCCCGCGCATGTCGCTGTAGTGGACATGCCCGTCGCGCAGCGCGCGGACGGTGGCTTCCTTGATGTGGTCCGGCGTGTCCGCGAAGGGCCGGCCCAGCTCGAGGTGCACGAGGTCCTTGCCGGCCGCCGCCAGCGGGGCGGCCTTCTCGTACATGCCGAAGGTCTTCTTGGAGGTTCCTGAGATGCGTTGGGCGACTCGTTGCATGGGGCGTGGGGTGTGGCGGTGGGCGGTGTGGGGGTACGGGTGTCGCGGGATCAGGTCAGCGGGCCGGCCTGCGCAGGGCGGTCACTTCGAATTCGACCTTGATCTCCTCGACGGGAAAGCCGCACAGGATGGTGGTGTTGGTGGGCCGGGGGTCGCTGAAGGCCTGCCCCAGCAGCTTGGAGACCTCGACGACGTCCGCGCGGTCGGCGAGGTAGACGCGCACGCGCACCACGTCCTGCATGCCGGCACCCGCCTCGGCCAGGGCCTCGGCGATGCTGCGCAGGGCCACCTGCGCCTGCGCCACGGCGGTGACCGGGAATTGCCCGGTGCGGGGGTCGTAGCCCGCGGTGCCGGAGACGAACACCCACTCGCCATCGACCACGGCACGGGAATAGCCGGCCAGCTCCTCGAACTTCGAGCCGGTGTAGATGGCGCGTCTTGTCATCAGTCGTTCTCCAGGCAGTGGGGGGCAGGCGCATTCGTGCTTGCCGGATGCGCCGAATTATTAGATCATTTGATCAAACGCGCAAGAAATTTTGCGAGATCTCTTGATCAAACGATCAAGTCGCTCCAGAATCGGCGTGCGTTGATGCCTGCCGCCCGCCTCCGTTCGACGGAGGCGGCCGCGCGCCGGCGCCCCCTTCGTGTCCTTCAGGAGATCAGCCATGCTCAAGCTACGGTGGTTAGCCGCACTCTCGGCGGCCCTTGTGTTCGCAACGACGCCCAGTGCGGCCGTCACCCTTCGTTACGCCGGGACCACGGCGCCCCTGACGATGGACCCGCACTCCACGAACGATTTCGTGACGACGGCGCTGCTGCGGCAGGTCTACGACAGCGTGGTGAGCCTGAACAACAACATGGAGCTGGCCCCGGGCATCGCCACGGAGTGGCGCTACGAGGGCAACAACACCTGGCGCTTCAAGATCCGCCAGGGCGTGAAGTTCCATGACGGCTCGACGCTCACCGCCGATGACGTGGTGTTCTCGATCAACCGCCAGAAAGCCAGCTCGCTGTATTCGTCGCTGTTCGGCACGATCAAGCAGGCCACCAAGGTGGACGCCAGCACCGTCGACGTGGTCTCCACGGTGGCCGACCCGATCCTGCCGCGCCGCATGGTGCGCCTGTTCGTGATGTCGCAGGCCTGGGCCACCGCCAACAAGGTGGAGAAGGCGCCGGACCTGGGCGCCCAGGCCACCGAGGCGTTCTCGCTGCGCAACGCCAACGGCACCGGCCCCATGCGGCTGGCCTCGCAGGAGCCGGGACGCCGCACGGTGTTCCAGCGGAACAAGACCTACTGGGCACCGGGCAACGGCAACGTCGAGGAGGCGGTCTACACGCCCATCGCCTCCGCGCCCACCCGCATCGCGGCGCTGCTGTCCGGCGAGGTCGACCTGATCACCGACCTGCCGCTGCAGGACATCGAGCGCGTCAAGGGCACGCAGGGCCTGAAGATGCTGGAGGTGCCGCAGCTGCTGATGATGATGCTGGAGCTCGACGGCTCCCGCGACGTGGCGCTCGACGTGTTCGACAAGAACGGCCAGCCGCTCAAGGCCAACCCGCTGAAGGACCTGCGCGTGCGGCGCGCCTTCGCCCACGCGATCGACGCCAACCTGCTGGTGCAGCGCGTGATGCGCGGCCACGCCCGCGTGGCGGGCATTCCCGCCGCGCCCGGCTTCGCCGGCTACCAGAAGGACGTGGACCAGCGCTGGCCGACCGACGTGGCCAAGGCCAAGGCGCTGCTGGCCGAGGCCGGCTACCCCAACGGCTTCGTCATCCAGCTCAACTGCCCGCAGGACCGCTACATCAACTCCGAGGAGCTGTGCAAGGGCACGGCCAGCCTGCTGGCGCGCATCGGCGTGGACGTGAAGGTCAAGTCCATGGTCTGGGCCGAGTTCTCGCGGATGCTGGTGCAGGGCCCGAACTCGAGCTTCCACCTGATCGGCGCCGCCGGCAACTCCGGCGACATCCAGGACATGTTCGTGGCCGTGGTCGCCACGCGCGACAAGCAGAAGGCCCGCGGCAGCCAGAACTGGGCGATGTGGACCAGCCGCGAGTTCGACGCCAACCTCGACCAGCTGGTCACGACGTTCGAGCCGGCCAAGCGCAATGAGCTGTATCGCAAGGGCCTGGAGATCGCCCGCGACCAGGTGCATGCGGTCTACCTGCACCAGCCCTACCTGCTGTGGGGCATGAAGGGCGGCGTGACCGTGCCTGCGCGCGCCGATTCCGCCGTGATGCTGCACGAAGCAGTCGTCAAGTAAGACGCGAACCCGGGCCCGAGGACGCGACACGCGATGATTGCCTACCTGACCAACCGCCTCCTGCACGCGCTGCTCGTGGTCTTCGTGGTGAGCATGCTGGCGTTCGCGCTGGGCGCCCTCATCGGGGACCCGGTGGCGAGCATCCTGGGCCTGGACGCGACGCCGGCCGACCGCCAGGCGCTGCGGCTGCGCCTGCACCTGGACGAGCCGCTGGCGATGCGCTACCTGTACTACATGGGTGACCTGCTGCGCGGCGGCTTCGGCGTGTCCTACACGGCGCAGCGGCCCGTGGCGGACCTGTTCATCGAGCGCATCCCGGCCACGGTGGAACTGGCGGCCGTGGCGCTGCTGGTCTCGCTGTCGGTGGGCGTGCCGCTGGGTGTCTACGCGGCGGTGCGCCGCCGCCACCTGTCGGCCCGGGTGCTGATGACGACCTCGGTGGTCGGCGTGTCGCTGCCGACGTTCGTGGTGGGGATCCTGCTGATCTTCTGCTTTGCCGTCGGCCTGGGCGTGCTGCCCTCCTACGGCCGGGGCACCACCGTGCAGTTCGGCAGCTGGACCAGCGGGCTGTTCACGGCGTCCGGGCTGAAGTCGCTGGTGATGCCCGCCATCACGCTGGCGGTCGGCCAGGTGGCGCTGGTGGCGCGCCTGACCCGCGCCGAGATGCTGGACGTGCTGCGCAGCGACTACATCCGCTTCGCCCGGGCGCGGGGCCTGAAGGACCGCGCCATCCACTTCTCCCACGCGCTTCGCAACACCCTGATCCCCATCATCACGGTCAGCGGCATCCAGCTGGGGTACCTGGTGGCGTTCGCGGTCGTCGTGGAGCAGGTGTTCCAGTGGCCCGGCATGGGGCTGCTGTTCCTGCAGGCGCTGGGCCAGACGGACCTGCCGGTGATCTCCGGCTTCCTGATGGTGGCGGCGCTGTTCTTCGTCGCGATCAACCTGGTGGTGGACCTGCTGTATGCCATCGCCGATCCGCGCCTGCGGGTGCAGTCGCCCGCCGCGCGCGCCTAGGAGACCGACCATGAATTCAGCCACCCTCGCCACGGCCCGCCCCTCCCGGCTGCGGGCCCTGTGGAACCACTGGCTGGCCAGGCGCCTGCGCCAGTCGCCCGCCGCCTTCTGCGCGGCGCTCGTCATCACGCTGCTGGTGTCGGGCGCCGTGGCCGCGCCCTGGATCGCGGCGACCAACCCCCACGACCTGGCCTCGCTGGACCTGCTCGACTCCCACCTGCCCCCGGCCTTCGTGGCGGGCGGGCAGGCCAAGTACCTCCTGGGCACCGACAGCCAGGGCGCGGACATCGCCTCCCTGATCCTGTACGGGCTGCGCTCGTCGCTGCTGGTGGGCGTGCTGGCGGTGAGCCTGTCCGTGGGCATCGGCACCCTGGCCGGCCTGGCCAGCGGCTACCTGGGCCGCACCGTGGACATGGTGATCATGCGCATCGCGGACATCCAGTTCACGTTCCCGGCCATGCTGCTGGCGCTGCTGATCGGGGGCATCAGCCAGGCGCTGCTGTCCGCCCAGGCGCGGGCCGCGCTGGCCATGCCGATCGTCATCCTGGCGCTGGGCGTGGCCCACTGGCCGCACTTCGCGCGCCTGGTGCGCGGGGCGGTGATGGTCGAGCGCCAGAAGGACTACGTGGCCGCAGCCCGCCTGGTCGGGCGCAGGCCGCTGTACATCATGTTCGCCGAGCTGCTTCCCAACGTGCTCAATCCGATCTTCGTGCTGGCGACGCTGGACGTGGCCTTCGCCATCATGTCCGAGGCGACGCTGTCGTTCCTGGGCTTCGGCATGCCGTCCACCCAGCCCTCGCTGGGGACGCTGATCAAGATCGGCTACCAGTACCTGTTCTCGGGCGAGTGGTGGGTGGTGGTCTTCCCCGGACTCACGCTGGTGATGCTGCTGGTGTCGATCAACGTGTTCGGCGACTGGCTGCGGGACCTGCTGGACCCGAAGATCCGCTGAGGGCGGGCCGCCAGGGCCGGGGCCGGCGTCGCGTTGATCGAATGCGCACGAAAACGGGATAATCCGGTGCCGGCCCAGTCACCGGCACCGACAACGACAACACGGGACACCCGAAGGAAATCGACCATGGCAAACGGAGCGCAGGTTCTCTCAGGGCTGGGCTTCGAGCCCGTGGTGTCGCGCGTGACCCTGCACGAAGGCGTGTACCAGCGCCTGAGCCTGGCGCTCATGGCAGGACGCTTCGACCCGGGCCAGACGCTGACCATCGCTTCCCTGTCCGAGCTGTTCGGCACCAGCCACATGCCGGTGCGCGAGGCCCTGCGCCGGCTGGCGGCGGAAAACGCGCTGGAGGTGGCCTCCACGGGAACGGCGCATGTGCCGCATGTGAGCCGCGCCAAGCTCGACGACCTGAGCGCGGCGCGCATCGTGGTCGAGGGCGCCGCCGCCGAGATGGCGGCCCGGCGGGCGGATGCGGCCTTCATCGGCCGCCTGCAGCAGATGGCCGATGAGCACATGGCCGCGGCGCGCCGGCGGGACATCGCCTCGCTCCTGGCGCACAACCAGGAATTCCATTTCGCGCTGTACCGTGCCTCCGGCTCGGTGGTGCTGATGCAGCTGATCGAGACGCTGTGGCTGCAGTTCGGCCCCTACCTGCGGATGCTGACCCGGTTCATCGAGCCCCGGATGCACCTGGAGGATGCCGAGCACTACGCGGAGCACCACATCGCGGTGATCGACGCGCTCAAGGCCAAGGCCCCCGCCTCGGTGCGCAAGCACACGGTGCTGGACATCCAGTCCACGCAGAAGCTGCTGCAGACGCTGTGCACCGACGATCCCAAGGCGCAAGCCCGGCCCGTGGCGGCTGCGGCGATGCCCGCCCCCGCACGGAAGACACGGGCCGCCAAGGCGCGCTGAAGCCCACCGTGGCCCCGCCCCGGGCGCCCGCGCCTGGGGCCCCTCCGCGCAGCCAGGAACGGGTGGGGCGGCCTCAGGCGTCGCCGGACAGGTGCACGTGGTGGCGCGACCTGCCCCAGTCCCGGGCGGCGTCCATCGCGCCCGGGATGTCCTCCTCCAGCAGCAGCCGGCCTGCGGCCAGCGCGCGGGCGGCCGCCTCGATCGCCTCCACATAGCCCTGGGCCGAGCCGTAGCGCTCCAGGATCGAGGGGCGCGGGTCGCCCGTCAGGGCCCGCTCGGCCGGGGTCTCCGGCAGCGGCAGGGTGCTGCCGCTGAAGTCGTGCAAGGTCCCGGCGCCGCGGCCGGCGATGCGCAGGTTCCAGCCGGTGTAGCTGGCCAGGGGCGCCTCCACCATGGGCGCGCGCAGGCCGGCGGCGTCGTTGCCGAGCGCGTCCACCGCGGGCACGAGCACCGCATAGGCGCGGCTGCGATCCACGCGGGGCGGCTCCATGATCGGGCCGCCCTCGGCGAACGCCGGTCCGTAGTCGATGAAGGGCAGTTCGTTCGGGGCTGCCGGCAGCGCCACGCCCGGGATCGCCGGGAACTGCCGGCGCCATTGCGCCATGTCCACCAGGGTGCCATCGGCGCGGCGCGGGATCCGGCTGGGCGGGGGCTCGATGCCGCGCGCCACCCAGTCGTCCATCAGCACCAGCATCGCCCGGAAGAAGGCCGAGGTCGCCACCGCGTTCTGCCAGTTCTGGCACACGCCCCGTGGCGGCTTGGAAGGCTGCGGGTCGGCCCAGTGCTGCGAGCTGGACCAGAAGTAGACACGCACGTTGGGCGGCTGGGGCAGGTCATGGCCCTGCGTGTCGGTGTGGACCAGCGAGCCGCGGCGGTGCCAGTACTCGCTGGCGGTGTGGGTGTGGATCACGCGCGGGTCGGTGCCGGGGCGCTTGCAGATCGCGTCACGCTCGCCGGTGAGGTGGTCCACGCTCTCGGCGTACGAGAAGGGGAAGCGGTCGGCCGGGTGCAGCCAGTCCTCGTACTGGCGCGAGGCCGGGATCACGAGGTTGCTGAAGCGGTTCATGTTGGTGCGGCCGGCACCCGAGACGTGGGGCAGCATGCCGTCGAACACCGGGCGGCCCTGGCCGTCCGCGTTGAAGCCCCGGTGGATGAAATCCCGGATGCAGCGGCCGGCCTGGGAGCGGCCCCAGCCGTAGTAGCGCGTGAGGCCCATGCCGTTCCCGCGCAACGGGTTGGCCGGCCCCGCCTCGTGGCGCAGGAAGCTGACCAGTTCCCGCACGCCCAGCATGCCCAGGTCCAGCACCAGCGGGTCACGGGCCGTGTAGACCAGCTCGTAGATCCAGCCCGGCTCGAAGCCGGTGGGCAGGTGGATGTGGCTGTCCGACGGCACGATGCCTTCCTCGGCACCGGTCACGTCGCCCTGGCCGCCGGCGCGGCCGCCGCCTTCCACGCGGGCGAACTGCCAGGCCTGGGGCGCGATGGCCTGGGGCTCGGTCCAGGGGTAGCGTCGGCGGCGCAGCTCGGCGTCCTGCGTGCGCAGCGAGGCCGTGGGCAGGGAGCGCGTGCCGTGCTTGCCGGACAGCGGCAGGCAGGTGGTCCCGGGGGCATCGCAGATGAACTCGGCACGCACCCGCGCCGTCACCGCCGCGCCGGCCTGCGTGGCCACGGGCACGTCCATGACCACGCGGCCGTTGCCGGGCAGCACGTCGGCCTGCCAGGCGGCGCTGACCACCGTGTAGCCCTGGCGCATGAGGAAGCCGTTGCCGGCATGCGCCAGTGTCACCGGGTCGTTGGTGCCCGGCGCGTCGTTGAAGAACTGCAGGCAGCGCTTGTTGCCGCGGTTGGGAAACTCGAACAGCGCCGCGCCATTGCCTCGATCCAGGTCCACCGGCCTGAGCATCCACACGTCCGTCGCGAAGCGCACGAGGCCCTGGGCATCCCGCGGGGCGAGCGCGAGGTCGAAGACGCCGGCATGGGCCGGGTCGGCCGGGTCGACGGCAAACGTCGCACGCGCCAGGATCCGCTCATAGGGACCCACCTCGCCAAAGGCGTGCCCACCTGCGAATTCGCCCCTGTGCAGGGTCTCGAGCGTCACCAAGGTCGTCATCGTTCGAAAGGCTCCACGAAACGGCCGCCGATTGCAGCCATCGACCGATTATGAGATCATTTGATCAAACGAGCAATCAAAGGCCGAAGGATGAAGTCGATCTACCTGGTCCTGGACATGCAGAACGACCTGGTGCACCCCCAGGGGGTGCAGGGGCCGGCGGGGCTGGGCGAGCAGGTCCGCACGCGGCGGGTGGTCGAGCACACGGCAGCCGCCATCCGCAAGGCGCGGGCTGCGGGGATTCCCGTGGGCTTCACGCGGCTGGGCTTCTCGGCGGGCTACCCGGAGTGCCCGCGCAACTCGCCGGTGTTCGGCAGCGCGCCGGAAAAAGGCCTGTACCAGCTGGATGCCTGGGGCACCCAGGTGCACGAGGCGCTGGCGCCGCAAGCTGGCGACTTGCAGGTGGTCAAGCACCGGGTGAGCCCCTTCTATGCCACCTCGCTGATGGCCCTGCTGACCGCGCTGCGCATCGAACGCATCTACTGCTCGGGCGTTTCCACGCAAGCCGTGATCCAGTCGGCCGTGCGGGAGGGACACGACCGCGATTTCGCGATGGTGGTGCTGGAGGACGGCTGCGCCGCCCACAGCGCCCAGGAGCATGCGAACTCCCTCGCCAGCATCGCCCGCCTGTGCGAGGTGACGACGAGCGACGCCGTCACGTTCGCCTGACGGGGGGACAAAAAAAACGCGCCCCGCAGGGCGCGTCCTTCACCGGGTCTCGACGGCTCAGCGGGCGGTCACGACGCGGACCATCTCCAGGCACTTGTTGGAGTAGCCCCACTCGTTGTCGTACCAGCTCACCAGCTTGACGAAGGTGCTGTCCAGGGCGATGCCGGCCTCGGCGTCGAAGATGGAGGTGCGCGGGTCACCGCGGAAGTCGGTGGCGACCACCTTGTCCTCGGTGTAGCCCAGCACGCCCTTGAGCGCGCCTTCGGACTGGGCCTTGAATTCGGCGCAGATCTCGGCGTAGCTGGCGGCGTTGTTCAGCTCAACGGTGAGGTCGACCACGGACACGTCGGAGGTGGGGACGCGG
>JACCDG011710842.1_pt1 | contig 13853 bp, 12 predicted proteins | sample 7442471 | NCBI WGS metagenome assembly JACCDG01 (sample SAMN15323444, study PRJNA562643) | freshwater metagenome | isolation source: river surface water | place: USA:Blue River Watershed | collected 2017-08-17
AGGCATAGAGGATCCGCGCATCGTCCTCGAGAAACGCAAATCCGCCCGGCGGCGTGTCATCCGCGAAGACATCCGCAACGGGGCGCGCTGCGACGGGGGTTGCGGGGCTCATGTATGCTGCACCCGGAATGAGGGCCAGACGCCGATGCGGAATCCCTGGGCGCGGGCATCAGCGCACCAATCCACGAGCGCGCCGCCCGACCGGATGCGGGAGGAGCGGGCCACCTCGCCGCGCATCACGAGGCAGGAGCCGACGCTGGAAACCTCGAGGGGTAGCCCCTCGGCTAGCCGCGCGCCGAAGCTGCCGTGATAGGGATGGAAGGGCGCGAAGCGCGAGCCGTCCAGCCCCCGAAAGCCCCAGACGTCATAGAAGGCCTCGCCGGCCATGACCAGCGGAGCGATGACGTCCAGATGATCCATGCGCGATACGGCGGCATCAATCAGGCTCCCGATATCGTGCGGCGTCCAGGCAATGTCGTTCTCGACATAGACCAGAACATCGTCCTCCGGAAGCACAGCCGCGAAAATCGCGTTTCCAACAACCGAGAGCGCCTGCATCCGCGCCGGATCCTCGACCGAGCCGAAATAGGGCGCGCCCGTGGAGCATTCGGGGAAGGCCACCGAAAGGCGGCACCGCGCGGCCTCGGCGCGCAGGCGCTGGCGCGTATCGTCGACGGAATCGCCCTCGGCCGCGATGACCCGGACGGAATGATTCGGTCCGGCATGGTCGCGCAGCGCCGCAACGCGGTCAAAGTACCGCGCTGCCCGCCACTGGGGCGTGTCCCGGAAGGCGCTGCCGATGGCGATGTTCACCGGCGGGACACCGCTTGCTCATCATTCCGCATCCGCCCGAAGCGGGCGGGGTTGCCGCGCCAGATCTCGAAGGGCGGAACGTCCTTCGTCACCACGCTTCCTGCCGCAACCCGCGCGCCCTCGCCAATCGTGACGCCCGGGCAAATCACGCAGCCCGCATAGACGCACGCATTCCGGGCAATGCGGACGGTGCGGCGATGCAGCACCTGCTGGTCCGGGGGCGCAACCGCGCTGCAGGAAATTGCGTCTGGCGCATTGCCGCCCGTGATGATGATGACCCCGGAGGCGACCGCCGCGCCGTCCTCGATGATCAGCGTGCCGCCGCCGACGTTCAGATGCGCGAACGAGGCGATGTGAACATAGTCGCCGATCCGCACGCCCTGGCCGCCCTCGATCTTCGTAAAGCCGTCGATGCGCGTGTGCGCGCCGATCCGAATGTTCGGCTCCGCGCCCAGCGGGGACTCGGAATTGACCGGGCCGTCCTTGAAGGGCCGGGTCACAATGACCGGATCGTAGATCACCGACTCGTGGCCCATTTCTCCGAATTTGGTCAGCACAGGGTCTCCGTTCGCCAGCGCTTGCTGCTGCTCGAGGAATAGCCGGGCATCATTCTGGCGCGCCGCGCTCATGCGCGCACCGCCTCGAGCACGGTATCCGCAACCAGCCGCACATCATCGTCGGTCATGCCGGCAAAGGTCGGCAGGCTGATTGCGCGTCGTGAAATCATCGTCGCATGCGGAAACTTGCCCGCGCACCGAAAGGCCGGCATCGTGTGCAGGGGCGCAAAGATGGGCCGCGAGTCGATGCCGCGCCGGGCCAGCAGATCGGCCACCTGCGCGGGATCCGCCCCGCCCAAATCAAGGGTAAAGAGCCAGGGGGCCTCGCCCGCCATGCCCGGCCGGGGCGCGAGGGCCGATAGCCGCCGCCGATAGCCCGCCATGATAGCCCGGCGGCATGCCAAGGATGCCCCAAGGCGGGCTAATTGCGCAAGCCCTATCGCGGCGTGCACATCGGACATTCGATAATTGAAGCCAACGGCCTCGTGGAAAAAGCGCCGCGCGCCCTGCCCCTGGCCGCGCAGAAGGCGCAGGCGCGCGGCGATCATTTCGCTGCGCGTAGCCACCGCCCCGCCCTCGGCCGTGGTGACGATCTTGTTCGCGTAGAAGCTGAAGGTGCCCATCAGCCCGTGCGTGCCCAGCGGGCGCGACTCCCAGGATCCGCCGAAGCCCTCGGCAGCATCCTCGATCACGGCGAGATTATGCGCCTCGGCAAATTGCCGCACGGCCCCCATGTCGCAGGGCACCCCGTAGAGGTGCACCGGAATGATGGCAACGGTGCGCGGCGTAACCAGCGCTGCGGCGGCCCCGAGATCGATGTTCCAAGAATTCGGGTCAACATCCACGAGCACGGGCGTTGCGCCGAGGTAGAGGGGCGCATTGCCGGTTGCGACGAACGTCAGGTCGGGGACCAGCACCTCGTCGCCCGGGCCGATGCCGAGGGCCGCAAGGGCAAGGTGGAGGGCCGCCGTGCCGGAGGAGCAGGCGACGACATGCGCGCCGAGCAGGCCGCCCAGGGCCGCCTCGAACCGCGCCACGCGCTCGCCCTGCGTAATCCGCCCCGATGCCACAGCCGCCGCAACCTCGCCAATCTCGAGGGGGCCGATGCCGGGGTCGCTGACGGGGAGGCGCAGGCCGTTCACAGAAAGACCTCCGTCAGGGCCTGCCGGCTGGTTTCGCCATCCACGAAGCCGCCGACCGCGAGAACCGGCCCGCCGCTGCCATCATCCAGAATGATGATGTCGTGCTCCCCAACCCGGATAGCGGGGTCAAGGAATGTGACGGTCGTCGAGCTTGCCTTTTCCGTCCCGTCGAAGGCGGTAACCGTGCGCTGCTTGCGGTCCACGATGGCGCGGTACGACTTCGCCGTGTAGGTGTCGTCGCCCTTGCCGCTATCCGCCTGATAGGACTTCAGCGTCACCAGCGACTGGAGCTTCAGCTTGCCGGTGACCCGATTTGCTGTCGCAATCGCGCGGGATACGACGCTCATGGCAGCACCGAGCCAAAGTCGAAGTCGCGGACGCCTGTGATTTCCTCATCCGTGTACCATGAGGGCACGAGGTAGAGGAGGACCGAATCGGGCAGCGGCTTCGAGGTCAGCATCATGTCGGCCCGAAAGGCCACCGAGACGCTGCCCGCCTTGACGCTGCTGATGCCGCCGGCTGCCGCATCATTGTCGCCGCCCGTATCGCCTCCGGATGCGAGGGCCAGCACCAGCTCGGCGACGGCCAGCTTGAGATCCTCCGGAATGGCGTTCTCGGCCAGCGCGTTGCCGTTCATGTCGAACATGCCTGCACGAGGCCAGGGCAGGCGCTGCGTTGTCGTGGCAGGCGTGCCGGTCCATGCCGGGAAGATGCGCGTGAACGGATCCTTGCCATGCGCCAGCATCTTTCGACCGCTGAAATACGCGGCCATCATGCGGGAGGCCATCACCACCAGCGCACCCTGATCCTCGGCCCCCGCCCAGGCCTCATACTGCGCCGAGGTATGCGCGAGCGCGATATCCTCCATTTCGGCGACGGTAAGGAAGCTATTGGCGTTTGATGCCCCGGCGGTAGCGATGACGGTGACAGCCATGACCCTAGAGCACGCCCTCGAAGCGCGTGCCTGCGAACTCGACCGTCACCGGCCCGGTGCGCAGATCGAGGCCCGGGGCCACGAGCCGCCCCTTGATGACATCCGCGCGCCGCACGGTGATGTCCGGGACCTGGCCGTTGAGGAAGAGCTGCCCGGGCTGATCGAGATTCCGGCCGTAGACGGCAAACGGGCCGCCCGGCGTGCCGGCGAAGTCAGTGATGACGGCGGGCATCGCGGGGAGGGCCGTGCCGCCCTCGCCTACGCCCGCGCCCATCACGGCGGGTTCCTCGGGCGGATCCTTCGGCTTCTCGACCGGCGGATCGACGGGCGGATCAGCGGCCGGCTTCGGCGCGGGCGGCGGGGCTGCAGATGCGGGTGGATCAGACACGGCTGCAGCAGGGGCTGCGGCGGGGGCGGGCTTGGCGTCGGCCATGATTCGGGGCTCCTTCTTGCACGAATGGAAAAGAGGGAAGGGATCCCGCGCGGGCTAGAAAGCCTCTGCGGGATCCCCATGCAGCGCGCCGATGCCCTATTAGGACATCGTGCCGATGACGACGCCCGAATTGCCGTCGTAATCGGAGCGGAAGCGCGGGACGATGGCGGCCATCACCACGTTGAAGAGGGTGAAGCCGTCGAGCGAGGTGAACGGGATGATCGTCGGGCGCTGCCCGTCGACCACATCGACCACATCGGCGGTCATCTGGACCAGGGCGACCTTGGTGCTGGGCATCAGATCGAGGGGGCGGATGCGGAGCGGACGGCCGCCGGCCTCGATCTGGCGCAGACGCGCCATGATGCTGTCGTTGCCGTTGGCCTTGAAGTCCTGCATCCAGGCGATGCCGACTGCGGTCGGGATGTAGAGATTGTACGGACCGTACTTCTTGTCCGCAACCGCCTGCGCAATCATCTGGGTGATCGCGAGCATGACGTTCGTGCCGTTCGGGGTCGTCTGCCAGTCCGCGAGCGACAGCGACTTGGTGTTGGCGTTCGGCGCGGTCAGCAGACCGGGGGCCGTGTAGCCATTGACCTGCAGGTTCTGGCCATCCAGGGTGGTCGCGCCATTGATGGCCGCGTCCTCGATGGCCTCGTTCACCGCCCGGACATCATCCTCGACGTTCGAGGTGTCGAGCGGGATGCCGACGCGCAGCGACATCCGCAGCTCACGGATGTTGATCTGGTTGTCGGCCATCGTCAGGTAGATCGGCAGACGCCCGGCACCCATCGGGGCGACGTGGTTCTCGCCGCGCGAGGCGGGGTTCATCACCCGGCGCGCGGTCGAGGAACGGCCCCTCGTGTGGTGCTCGAGGAACGGCACGCTGAGCGGGTCCGGCAGGTTGTAGGTCAGGCCCTCGGCCATGAGATCCTGCACGAACTGCAGGCGCTCCATGCCGACCCGAACGACCGCCTGGTCGATGGCGACCTGGGCCTCCGGGTTGGTCGGCAGCGGGGCCGCCGCGCGGAAGCTGTCCGACGCGAGCAGGTCGTTGAGCGCGCGGAAGCCCGCCGCTCGGAGTCCGGTGACGCTGAGCGGGTCGAGGCCCATCCCGGCGGCGCGCTGAATGACGCCCCCGAGCTTGCTGCCGACCCCGCCGCCGAAGCCGTCCTCGGCCTTCGCGCCGGTGAATCGCATGTGGTCGAACTGCATGACTAGAGGACCTCCACTCGGATCCGCGCGTCGGAGGGACCGGCGGAATTGTTGACGGTGTCCAGGGCGCGGAACGCACGCGACGCGTCCGTCCACGCGCGCAGCTTGCCGTTGCCGGCGTTTTCGAGCTTGTCGCCGGCCGTGATGTTCGCGCCGGAGGCGATGATGGCATAGAAGGCGTGGCCGGGCGCGAGCTCCGCGACTTCGATCAGGTCGCCGATGGCGCAGGCGTCATCGATGCCCTGATTGAGCAGCAGCTGGTCGAGCATGACCGTGGTGGTCGGGGCCTTGGCCGTCGCGGCCCTCTTCCAGCGGGTCACGCCGGTCGTGGTGTCGAGATCGAGCAGCATGCCGGGCGTGATGGCTTCCTTCGCGCCGTAGCTGTTGCTGAGAGTCGGGTTCTTCGGCTCGCCGCCGAGGAAGATCCGGTTGGGGTTGCGCTTCGTGATTGCCATAGTTTCTCCTGAGGTCTCCTCTCCCGCGCCCTCGCCTTAGGCGGTGCGGGGCTGCTGCAGCGCCTTCAGCTGCGGGGCGTAGGCATCCGGGGGCGCGAAGCTCGGCCCCTCGGCCGCCACGCGGGGAACGACGCGGCCAGCGAAGCTGGGCGCGGCAGGGGCGGCGATGCGGGCCACGCTGGCCAGCTTGCGCAGCTCGGGGAGGGACAGGGCCTTGAGCTCCTCCTCAGTGTAGGCGGTCTGGGCCGCCTTGAGCTCGGTGACGATGCCGGCGGCCTCGGCCGCGTCCGCCGTGCGGCGCTCCGTCATCATCGCGCGGTATTCCTCCGGCAGCCGATCCTCGGCGACGGGGGAGGCGAGGGCGTCCTGGGCCGCCTTGAGGGCCGCCGCGCCATTCTGGGCGGCATCCGCCGCCGTGCCGAGGGCCTCGAGGGCCTCGTCGCTCAGACCCTCCAGGGTCTTGAGGTCCTTGATCGCGGAATGCTGGTGTGCAGCGAGTGCCGCGATCTTCTGCTTACGATCCATGTTTGGCTCCTGTGATTCGGGTTTCTTCCTGCACGCGCACTCGTGCACTTCCGCCATCCTGGGCTCCGTGCACATGGCACCCAGGGCGATTGCGGCGTCATGGGCCGCCTGCGCGGCCTCGCCGGTGTCCGCATTCGGGTCGCCCGCCAGCGCGTGCAGATGCGCCGCCAGACCCCGCATGTCTTCCTCCCCCGGATCGACCGGCTCCCAGTACATCGCCGGCTGCACCCGGACCGCCGTCTCGCCGATTTCCACCTCGCCGCTGCCGGACAGGGCGAAGCTGCGCTCCTCGGTGCAGTATTCGTAGTTCGGGACGGGGCCGTAGGGATCCGCGAAGGCGGCGGCCGGGGCCTCCCTGGGCTCGCGCAGGCTGTAGACCACGCGCGTCGGATTCATCGCCGGCCACATGGCCTCGATGTCCACGAACCCGGGGACCATCTCGCGCAGCTCGTGCGCAAGCTTCATCCGCAGGTCGCGGTCGCTCATTTCGTCGGGGGATTGCGCGAGGCGCAGGAATTCAAGGGCGCGCTGCTTCAGCTTGCTGATCATGCCGGTGTCCTCTGCGCCTCGGAATTTCTTGCTCGCGCGCTGTCGGGCCTTGACCGCGTCGGAGTCGGCCTTCGTCCACGACTGGCCCTCCTTGCGCGCCCATTGACCCGGGGCGGGATCCTTGACGCCGTGGCTTTCCCGCGACTTCTTGAAGCCTACCTGCTTGCCGTTCTTGTCAAGGCCTCGGCCCAGCATTTCGGGCTGAACAAAACTGTTGAGATTGAGTCGATTGTTGACCGACGCAATCAGCACGTGGTCGGACGCGGTCTGCAGTACCCCACGAACCTTTTCCTTAACCGGATCCGGGTTACCGTCCGGGCCGTCGTCTGCGGGGTCCCCGCCGTGTATTTTGCGGGCTTTCGGAAACCCGACCCACTCGCCATTCTTGTCGCGTCCGCGCGCCCCGAGTTCGTGCGCTGCCTTCTTGTTCAGGTCAATCTCCCCTCGGGAGATTGCGCCCAGGGCTTCGTCGGAAAGAAGCTGCACGGCCCCGTGGGCCGCCCCCTCGACCGTCCATTTCCCGTCCTCATCGCGCGGCTGATCGGGATTGAAGGCCAGGGATTCGAGGGCCGCGCCGATTTCCGCCGCGCCCTCGAGCGCCCGCAGCTCGCCCTCAGGGGTCAGCATCGCGGCCCGAAGCGCACCGCAGCCCATCGCAATGCTGCAGGCCCCGACCTGATCCTCGGCCAGGAGCGCGAGGTGGTCCGGCATGATGAGGTCCCATGCGCCCTCGAAGGCGCGGTCCTTCCATGTGCCGCGCTCGGCCGCAAGGCCCACATAGGCCCCGACGGAAACCTCAATCGGCTGCGCCGCCGCATCGCCCGCCTCGTGCGCCAGGACGCGCTCGAGGACGCGATTCGATGCCGGGTCGGAGGCCGCCTTTTCGGGGTCGATCCAGGCCTCCATGCAGAGGCGCTTGCGCTCATCGACGCGCGTGTTGAAGATTTTCCCGAAGGAGCGCTCGAGGACGCGCGGATCGTTGCCCGAGATGGGCGTCTTGCCGGAGACGGGATGCCCGGCAAAGAGCGGGCGGCCATTCCAGCCGCCGGGGGCCTTGCCGAACTTCTCGGCCCGGACCATCTCATAGCCCTTGGCATTCATCGCGCGCACCGCGCCCTCCACGAGGGCGACGACGGGGACGACGATATGTTCGCGGCCGTTGAGCTGCTCGCGGCGGATCTTGCCGACCCCGCCGAGGAGATTTACGAAGCGATATTCCTGGCTCATGAAGTGGCTTTTCTCATCGCGGCCATCTTTGCGAGATGCGCGCCCAGGGTTGCGTGGCTGTTCTTGAATCCGCGCTCAAAGGCCTTGCGGTTTTCATCGTCGCCGCCCATGTGATACGCGAACGATTGCGCGAAAGCTTCCTCCGGCTTCGAGGCGTAGTAGGCAAGCTGCCCTCGGTGGGCCTTTGCCGTGTCCTTCTCGAATGCCGCCTGAAATGCTGGGCGCTTTGCGAGAAACTTTGTTTCCTGGTGCCCTATCTCGTGATAGAGGACCGTTTTGGCTCCCGGGTGCGCCTTGACCAGGATTCCGGTATCACCCGTCGCGCCGAAAATCTCACCGGCGCTGTGGGCGTGACCGAATTCCTCTACCGATGGAACAAGCTGCACAATTTTGTTCCTGATGCCGCGCTTCACCCTTTCGGGGAGCGCATCGACGGCCTCAAGAAATGCCTTGCCTTCGTCGGCGGAAACGCGCTTGTCGATAATCACCGCGCCCGACCCATCCACCCACCGGCCGTTCTCATCGCGCGGCTGATTCGGATCGAATCCCGCGCCCACGAAGCCGATGGCCGCCCGGCGCTGCATCTCCGCTACCTCGCGGATTTCAATATCGCAGGCGCAATTCGGATGCACGGGCGGTCCGTTAAAGGCATTGCCGTCGTCGTCGAAGAATGGCTCGTCGAGCGGGACCGTTTGACCATTGAGCGCCATGCAGCGGTCGCAGCAATTGGCGGGGGAGACACGCCAGGTTTTCTCAAGGTCCACGTCGCCGTAGTCAACGAGCGCCTCAGAAACCCGTGCCGCCGTGCGGGCCATCGCCCACTCGGTGCGCGCAATCGTATCGAGCCGCGCGGGCTCCATATCGACCTCGCCAATCAGCCGGTCGGCGATTCCGGCAGGCCCCTCGCCGTTGCGCAGGGCCTTGCGCACCTCGGCGCGAATCGCCATCCGGACCCGGCGCGGAGCCTGCACCAATTCCGCCGCATGCTCGGCGGCGAACTTGCTCATGCGATAGCGCGAGGGCAGCGGGTCGGCCGCTCCAATAAGCCGGATTGCGGGGCTTGTTGGGGAATTTTCCGCAGGATGCGGCCCTATTATAGCACGGCCGGGCCGATTGCAATCGGAATCTTTGGCCCCGGCGGCCCGAATTGGGGGTCGCGGGGCGAGGCGTGCCGGGCGCTTGCGGGCAACGTCGGCGGCCGGCACGAGATACTCGAAGAATCCGGGCGTCTGGGAATGCTCGCGCCGCGCTGCCGCTGCCTCCCCGGCCGGAAGGTCGAGCACGTAGGTGTTGTGCGTATCCTCCCCTGCGCCATAGTTTTCAATGTCGTGCAGGTTGTCGGCAAAGAGGCGCCCGCGCTCGGAGACAAATGCGTCCCATTGCTGCGAAGTCAAGTGATTTTTGAGCCATGCACCTCGATCCCCAAGATCCTTGCTTTCGACGCGGTAAAGCCGGATATGCCCCTCCGGGACCGGGCCGGACATGTCCGTCCACCGCCCCTGCTCGTCGCGTGGCTGGTTGGGGTCGAAGGCCAGGCCACGAACACTCAGCCCGGGCGCGGCCATCGGCGGAACCCGAACCTCCGTCGCTTCCTCAAACGGAATCCGTGGAATCAAAAGACACCCACTTGCTTAAGGACAATTGTTCGCTTATAGCGCACGTAATTGTTACCGAAATTCGCGGGCCAGGGCACCTTCGCGCCGCCGTCCTCGATGCGCAGAACCTCGAATTTGCCAAACGTCAGACGCTCGCGGTGCGCCTGCCCGGTATGCGCGTCGGTGGCGAGGGATCGGTGCGCGCCCTCGAGCCGGATCTCGTACTTCATCGCGCCGCTATTCTTGTCAGCGTAGAGGGAGGCGTAGCCACGATCCTCGGAAAAGGAGGAAAGACGGCCCATCGTCACGCTATCGCCGGGGCGCAGGGCCTCGAGCGCATCAGGGGCCTGGTCAAAGCCAAGGCCCCGAAAGAGCGGCATAGCTGCCTCGGGCGCGCTGCGCACGGCATTAACAAGCGCCCGCGCGGCGGCGACATGATGGGGCGATGCGCCGGCAGCAAGGCCCGTATCCGTGTCAACCGCATCACCGCGCAAAATTTCCTCGCTGACGGCTATCACCTTGCGGTTGTCAATGTAGTCCTTGCCATTCAGCCGCGCCGCCTCGGGCAGCGACGAGCTGCTGCCGTCGGTCCACTTCCCCGCCTCATCCCGTGGCTGATTCGGATCGAACGCTGCCGCCCGGATCCTGGACGCCTTGGTCGTGATTGTTACGCGCGGAAGATCGGCCGGGTGCGATTCCTTCGACTGAAGCACAACCTCATGAACCCCGGTTTGCGGATGCTTCCGAATGCCGCGCACCCGGAATTTCTGCCCGCGCGCAAGAACAACCTCCGGGCTGGGCTCGCCGAAGTACCGCGCTCGCGCGCCCCGCACGCCGTTTTTGTTGTAAAAACGGACAACCACCTTCAGCGCATCGGGGGACATCTCATGCCCCTGATCCGCATAGCCCTGCGCGTGCTGATAGTCCCCGCTGGTCGAAACAAGACGATCAATCGTGATCTCCTTGTTATGCGGATACGCCTTCTTCAGGGCCGCCAAGTTCTCGTGGATTTCCCCGCGAAAGAACTCGTTGCTTTCCCCAGGGTTTACGGCTACCTGCGAGGCTGCCGCTGCGTCGATTCTGCGCGCGGTTTGCGCGTATTCGGCGGCGGATTTCTTTGTGATTTTTTCGCCGCCGTTGTCATCAATCGTGCCGACAATATCCTTGCCCGTCAGCACGTCGTTGATGGCGGAATGCCCGAAATCCGCCCAGGACTGCCACTCGGCGTCGCTTACGCCGTCGGTCCACTTCCCCGCCTCATCACGTGGTTGGTTCGGATCCCACGCTCCGATCAGCGCCACGGGGCCGCCAAGTGGCAGGGGCGTGGTTGAATCGTCCTGCGCCGAGAATTCCAGCGCATCGACGGCGATGTCTAGGCCCTCGAGATCCGCCCACCCGGCGAAATCGCCGCCGCGCCCGGGCGCGACATACGCCAGCGTGATATGCGCCTCAAAGGGGTGCGTATCGGCCGCCGCCGGGGCCGCGCCCTCAATGAGGCGGCGCAGGTCGGCGAGGTCCGGGCTGTCGACGTCGATTTTCACGCAATCGCCATCGGGCGTGGGCCATGCGGAGGTGGCCCCTAGGCGCAGGCGCGCCGGGCCGGGCCACGCGGCGATGGCGGCCCGGACGGCCGCGCGGTCCGCATCATCGAGGCCCCAGCGAACGGTGCAATGCGGGGCGGTCTCGCGGCCATTGGCGGCGAGGGCCGCATCGGGGATGCGGGCCGCGAGGGCCTGCACGCGCGCCGCATAGGGCTCCGGAATCGGGGCCATGACGCAGGCGAAGGAGCGTGCGGCATCGCGCAAATCTTCCTCGTCGTATTCCGCCAATTCCTCCGCAAACGACTCGCCCGTCGCCAGCCGCCCGGCGGCCTCCTGCATCTCGAGGCGTGCCTGCTGAATAGGCGAGTCTGGGATAAGGATCGGGATTGTTTCGTATGCCATTAGCGCTTCTCCCGCTCGACAAATCCCACTCGCTGGCCGATGACCACAAATTCCTTCTTTCCCTTGAGGTCCTTTTCGGGCGGCCAGCCATGCTTCCCGGCGGCGCTTTCATAGCTCCAGAGGACGTCGTTATAGTTCACGGTCGTCCGGAGCGCGGAATGCTCGCCCGCCTGGTTGCTCATCATCTTTCCGAACTTGCTCACGGTCCGAATGTCGCGTGTCCATGATTCGATGCTGCCGGGCGTGTACGCCTCGACGTGGCCACCGATGCCGCGATGGACCTCGAGGGGCTTGCTCGCCGGGTCTTTGCCCTTGAATTTTGCGCGATAAAATGCTTCCGTTTCGGCCTTCAGCGCCCTAATATTTTCGACAGCACGGGGCGAGTATAGCGCCTCTACCGCCGGATTGCCGCGATTTGGCTTGACTCGGTAAAATTCGCCCGACGGGCTCGGGAACGCCTCCTCGGCGGCGCGGCGGAGGGTAACGGCCGTATCGGATCCGCCTGTGAGCGCCCAGCCGGAAAATACGTGGCCACGGAAGTTTTCGTAATCCTGAGAATAAAAAGCAAGCTGCCCCGCAAGACTGTGGATGGAGGCGTAATCCGTTTCCTTGGACCATTTCGTGTAGGAGCCGCCGGCAGCCTGGACCCGGTCGGCAAAGCGCTCCAGCTCAGCGCTTGTCCACCCCGCCTCGTGGAAGGCGGTCGTATCGTCGAGACTAAATCCCTTTCCGCCATTTTTGAAGGCGGCGACGAATTCACGCTCAAACTCATCGCGGCCCCCGACGTCAAGGCCGCCAAGCGCGTCACGAAAGGGGCGCATGCCTCCTAGATCGTAGGTGAACTCCCCCTCCCTCGTACGGGAATAGAAGCCCTCCGCAAGGCCCCGCTCCAGGAGGCGCGCCGGATCGTTCTTCATTTCAGCGAAGAAGGCATCATAGGCGCGCATGCGCGCACCGCTAAAGCGCAGATTGCTGTAGAACAACGTCGGATTTGCCGCCATCTCCCCGTAGGCCTTGATAAAGGCCACGCGGTCGGCGGGCTTCATCTTCGAGAGATCCGCCACGTGCTCTGGATGGAAGCCAAAGGCCTGGGTGCGGGCGGAGGCAGCCTCGACCTGCTGCCGGAGCTCGGAGTCGGTGAAATCCCGCCCGGCGCTCGTGAATTGCCCGCCATCCTCGGAGCCGGCGGGGACGCGCGGATGCTTTGCCTCGTCCCACTCTGCTGCTCGGATTTCAAGCAAGGATGGTTTCTTGCCGGGAAGCACTCGGGCGTTGACAAATCGATGGCCGCGAAGCTTCGCAAGAGCAACGCGGTGATGCCCCTCGCGAAGAAGCAGCTGGCCCTTATGCTCGATGACGTAGGGCTCCGGGGCCTTGCCCGCAAAGCCCCGTTTCGCAAAGCGGGCAAGTTTGTCCGCGTCCAGCGTATCCTGGCCCGCAATCAGAGCGTCGACCCGCACGCGCCGAATGGGCGCGGTCTTGAAGGCCGCATCATTTTTGCCGAAATCGTCGTTGAACCACCCGTCAAAGCGCTTGCGGAAAACATCCCCGATGTGGATCTTGCTTTTGAACCATCTGGGGAGTTTGTCGATCTGTGCCTGCGTTACGGATCCCTCGGCGGAGGTCCACATGCCGCGTTCGTCGCGGGGGTGCTTCGACTCGTCCCATTCCGCGCCAACGAAGGAAAGCGCGCCAATAAACGCGGCGGTCAGATCGTCCGAGTGCCCCCAAACTTCCCCGGATCCTGCGCCGGTCGGCACAAGATCCTTGGGGTTGAAAACAAATTTCTCGACGCTATCAACGCCAAAGCGCTGCTGGTAGGATTCCGCTGCAGCCTTGCTTGTGAAAAAGGAGTTGACGCCCCCGCGCACGCTGCCAACGCGGTATACGTCAACCCTTTCCGGCAAGGGACCTGCGAAGTACGCCCGCCGAAGCGCTTTGCCCAGGGCGGGGTCATCGCGTTGGGCGTAGTCAAATGCGTTTTGACGGGCCTCGGCGTCGGATGCGCGGGTCCACTTATCGGCCTCAGCAGAAAAGAAAGCATAGCCGCGCTGCGCTTCTAGCGCCGTGGTGTCGCCGGTGCCATCGGTCCAGCGGCCTGCGTCGTCGCGCGGCTGGTTCGGGTCCCATGCCCCAACAAACATCACGGTGCTCATTGCAGGCCACCCTTCGCATGGCCCCGGGCATGGCCCCGGGCGGGGAAGAGATTGAACGCCGGCCGGGGCGCGGGGGCCGCCGTGGGCGCATCGGGGGCGGGCATGGCCCCGGGCGGCGGGCATTCCATCCACGCCCCGCAGGCCCGGCAGCGATGCCAGGTCCCGTATTGGAAATCGCGGAGGGCGTGCGGGCAGCCTGCCGTCACTTGAGCTTTTCCCACCCGGAGTGACGCGCCTTCATCTTGCTCAGCTTTGCACGCATTTCATCGGCGTCCTTCGCCTCGAAATCAAAGCTGTCGGCCGCGCCATAAT
>JACCDG010212716.1_pt1 | contig 13843 bp, 12 predicted proteins | sample 7442471 | NCBI WGS metagenome assembly JACCDG01 (sample SAMN15323444, study PRJNA562643) | freshwater metagenome | isolation source: river surface water | place: USA:Blue River Watershed | collected 2017-08-17
CAAGCCCGTTCGCTCACAGTTATTCACAATGGGGCAAACGACCAAGTTCTGAGTTCGGGTTTGGCGGCTAAAATAGGCAAAATGAAGAAAATAGAATTAATTGATGTTGGGAGAGCTTCTATTGCCTTTGGCAAAAAGTGGTTAGAAAAAATCAAAGACAAAACCAAAACGGCGGAGGCGCAAAACGTAAAGTCTGGAGTTTTGGTTGCAGTGGCCGCGGCAGGGCTATTTTCTTCCACATTCTATATCACTTCATCCGTTGAAGTGGGATTGCAGGTTTTTCTCGTGGCGATGATCCTTAATCTCTATCAGAGTCTTTTCAGCAAACAGTGGAACCAAGTGTTGGCCAGCGGTGGAGATTTGATGGTTAAAGCCACAAAAGTGGTTCGCAGCTTAGTGCGTTTGGGGCTTGGCAAAGCACAATCAGATCTCGAACTATCAGCAGATTCAACTCGTCCGCAAGTGCTTGAAAAACTGGGGCAACTAATTTCCGCCTTGGCAATCAACTTATCAACCACGGTTCTTTATCTGTCACTCTCGGATTCTCTGGTATCAGCTTGGTTGGCTTTCAGTCTCGCCGCTGTAGGAACCTATGATCTAGTATGGGACCTCGTGATGGGAAATTTGAATCGGCGAAACTTGATTTCCGACAAAACCCTAGAGAAGTTCACTAGATCTCGATTGATAGTTGGCAGCACTATGGAGTCGATGTCTTTCGCGCTTCAGGGGACTGCGACTGTGATACTAGGGGTGGTGTTGTCATCTGGATTGGTAACACTCTTTAGTTTAGAAACACCAGTTGAAGATAAAATGCGCAGAGTGGTTAGAGGGATCATCGATGTCAAACCAGTTCTGGAAGAGCGCATTGCCAATCTGGCGGAAAAACGCCGACTCTTGGCGCGGCAGGTGACGGAGCGAGTCGATCGCATAGATCAGAGAGTAAAAAAATGTACAGATTTTTTTAAAATTGAAATGTTTCCTACTGCTGCCAAAGCGACGCCTTATGAGTGAGGTCATTGGATTTCCGACACAGGCAGCATTTCATTTTAGATTGCGCCAAATGTTCCTTCGAGTTTGAAAGTGATTGATGGTGTGAAGACAAAAGCATCATCTTTAGGCCAGGTCAATTTGGGTGAAGTTTGGAGAAAAAGCCAATCGTCAAGTACGCGCAACCTGTGGGAAAACGCTACGAAATAACTGGTAAGATGGAGAGAGGGATCTTCGATTGAGGTGATTCCGACGCTAACTCCCCCTCCAGCTCTTTCTGTTAACTTTGTGTACAATCCCACTGCGTGTGAGAATCGCCACATCCCTTCTGTGTCCAAATAGTCTCCATTGTTGCCCAGTTGCAATAGAGTTTCTTGAAAAATCGTACGATACAAATCAATGGCTGCGGCATGCCCATAGCCTATGGAGTCAAACCAAAATACTTGTTCTACGATACGCAGGACCCAAGGATCGAGGTGAACTTCCCTGCGTACCCGTAAGCGCAAGAAGGGGTCTGGGGGCCATACTAACTTTACTCCGCCGTCAAGATTGACGTGCCAATTTTGAGATTGAAAGAGCAAACGTCGCAGCCCGAGGAAGAGGTTGCGATTCTTACGGACTTGGTTGTTTGAACTAGTGTCGAGGTCTGAGGGATTCTCGGAGCCACTGAAGAGAGAGTCCTCGGTAGATTGCAGAAGCAGTTTAAATTTATTTTCCGTTCGGGGGAGGATCAATCGCGCATTGAAACCAAAATTGTATTGCGGGCTTTGGCGATCTTCAAAATCTACTCTGTAGGAGAGTTTAACGCTGGAACGAGTGGCTTCTTCAAGGAACTGCTCTCGGGAAAAAAATGAATCTATATCTCTAGACACAATTGAAATGCTATTTGAGACATGGCGGTGGGCCTTGGAGAGCAAATGGGAAACCCCACTGCTTGGGGGGGAAGTCGTGGGCGATTCGCCGTCAGTGTTTACGTCAGAGACAGCCGTGGCACTTGAATTCATCGCTGGTACTGCCGATTCTTCTGCATCAGCCCAGAGATTTGGGGTTCCCCAAGCAGAGGGAATGGCACTCAAAGACAATAATGCTATAGCGCCTATGCAAATCATTTTTGGTTGCTGGAGCCCGAATTGCTTTGCATCTCGCCGCACCGCTGACGTGGTGGCCAAGAGACCAAAAACGCATTTCACTTAAAGGTGAACCTAGCCGACAAAATCAGTCCTGATAGAATTATTGAAGTGTATTTCTCGCTATCAATTCCGCTTGTGCCATTGACGTCACGCACTCCCGAAAGTGAAACGATTCGGTAATTAAGTTCCGTCCAAAAGCGCCGTTCAAAGTGTGCTCCTACACCCAATTGAATTCCGTTGCCCGTGACAGCCAAAGGGTCGTTAAGGGTGATTGAACCAAATTGGTAGGACAATCCGGCCGTAAGAAAAACCGGTGGCGCGATTTCATAGTTGATCTGCGAAGTGATTCCAAAGAGCGCAACAACTGCATCGTCAGCGTCGGTTGCTGTACCCAGTATAGGGCCTTTGGTGCGCACCATTTTTTTTATATTGCGGCCAATCTCTAAAGATAAAGAGGCCGAAATAAACAGTCGAGTGTCGGGGTTTTCGCGAAAATTTGCCCAAACTGAAAACCCATACCCTGGCTGGGTTTCAATTTTTCCCGAAAATGCTGCTTTGCTGGGCTCATACTTGCCCTTGAATTTCAGCTCGTCCGCAAAGTTATAAAACCCACCAAAATCAAAAGAGAATTTGCTTGGCCTTTTGGGCGGGTTTTGATCTTTGGCAACGGGATCCAAGGTGCTTTGTTCGTCGCTTGTTTTGGCAGGCGCACTGTCTGGGATCGAGCGAGTTGAGTCGGTGGCAGGAGTCGGTGCTGAAAGAAGATTCGTGGTCATGCCAACCCGAATGTCGGCAAAATGTGGACAGAGCAACCCATCTGTTTTGACTTGGTTGCCCTTGGTCTCAAGGACCTCCAGCTCACAGGTGCGGCCATCATCAAATCTCAACGGAATTACCTTTCCGGGATTGAGACTTTTTATTTCCTCTGAGTCCTTTGCAGTGCCCTTAAGCATGATTCGCTTCTGATCTTTTTTTATTTCGTTGACGACCAAGCGAGTCCCGGCTCCACCAGTTTCTGCAAAGGCAGCTGGCGGCCTCAGGGCATTCAACAGGGAAGTCACCAAGCCCACCAAAAAAAACAAATAAATATATTTAGTTTTGTTAACCCTAGGGAATACTCTGTCGAGAGAATTTTTGCTTTTCATTGTTCAATGACCTTCTGGTTTTTGGTGTTTTGATGACCGGTCGTTGGCGCAATATTCGGATTGAGACCCTCGAGGTAATTCTTCAAGCGCTCGAGGCCTCGTTCATAATCGGGCCCCACCAGGCTATCCAGATAAAGTCCGAGCCACCGACCCAAAGGATAGTCTAAACTGGCTTCATTGGACCATTTGACTGTCGTAACCCCATCACTCTCTGTCAATTCCCAAATGTCTTTAGCCGTTAACCACTGTGGTTTGCGAAACTCCAACTTGCCTTCAATGCGTGAAGGCTCCTGAACTTCCAAAAGAGTTAACGAACCTTCGCCGATGACCTCGCCTGACCAACCCATCGTGAAACCGACTTCGCCTGGAGAGCCCTCGTAAAAGTAGGAAGCTGTTGGTTCTTTCTCTGTCCACGGGCGCCATTGGAACCAGTTTTGATAGTCTTTGAGTTCATTGAATACCAAATGGACATCGGAGCGAATAGCGATGCTGCGTTGGACGATTTTGGTTTGTGGTAAAAAAAGTCCGCCAACGAGAAGTGCTAACAAAAACACAGCCACAGCTCCGCCGGTCAGTTTTAGCCATTTGAATGATTTCATTTCAATAACCTCCAAAAATTCTATCGATGAAGCTAGATCAGCGTTGTTGTTGCCTTCGTCGCTGGCTTGTGCGACGTGCAGGTAGCACGCCTCTGCGTGAGCTCCTCTGGCTGTGTTCTTGGCGCCTCGGTCTTCGAATCACTTGAAATGGGTATAACACTGTGAGTTCAACACAAGGCATGTTTGTCATGCAACTCAGTTTTGGAGTTTTGGCGCTGCCTGATACGAGGCCCTTTGTCCCGAAGTCTCTTCAACACTCACGTCCAATAAGGAGATCTTCCACGCCTGATTTAGATACTTGCCAATGCGATCGTGCAGCAAGTGGGCGAGGGCTTCAACCGTGACATTGGCAATCGGTAACAATCGCACATCCTCTTCAGGAAGTAGGTATTTCTTCTTACCAAAAACCACGGTCACCTCACCCTTTGCTTGGGTGATTTTGAGATAGGGAGAATGGTTAGGGATCAAGATGGCTTCGTCGAGCTCATCACAGAGATGCTTAAGGTGAGGCTTGAGGAGATTAAAATCGAAACCCAACCCCAGCTCTGGATCTGTTTCAGCAAAGCTCACACCAACACGGAGGCGGTAGTTGTGGCCATGCATCCGTTCGCCATGGTTTTGGCCAAAAATAGTAAAATGAGTGCACGAGAACTTGAGGGTCTCTTTAGATAATTCAATTCGATACATTAAAACTCCAATTGGCGGGGCAAACTGTTGCGTCCAAAACAAGGACGACGGGTGTTACTAGTGAGATTCTTGAAAATCCGACATTTCTTTTCTGATCTTCGGGCTATCAAGTCTTCGGGCTATAAATTTACGCTCCCTAAGAAAATTGTAAATTCAGACTATCACTATCTGTTTTCAAGCTGCTTTTAGCAAATCCAAATTACTCGCAAATAGGGATGAGGCACATACACTTGGTTCTCGATAAACTGAGGCTGAGCCCGCGACTCTCAAAGTTGAGAAAAATACATCTGCCAAATGGGCATATGCGGACTCTATGGACATCTGCCATGAATTGGGTGAAAATTCAGCTTGCGGCGAACTCTGTCGGAAATCCAATGAACCCATTTATGGTTGTCAGGTGGCCTTCGCAATGCCTCTGGTTTATTTAAATTTTGTTTGATTATGAAAGGCGCAGCGTCATGGCTTGGAAAGCAGATCAATTGGAGCAGTTTTGTCTCTTAACCCTTACAGCAATTGCCATCACTGGTGCGCTTCGCTTCACCGAGGCAGTGATGGTCCCTTTGGTTTTTGCCGCCTTTATTTTTGCAGTGCTCAGCCCGTGGATTGGGTGGATCTCGCGAAAATTTCATCTCCCTAGAGGCCTGAGTGTGATGCTTATTTTGTCTCTGGTGGCAGTTTTATCTTGTCTCTTGGTCCTGTGGATGGCGGCCTCCATTTCCTCATTTGCGATGGGCTTTGGAGTTTACAAGGAGCGCTTTTTGACCTTCGCTCAAGACCTTGCTTTGGAGGCGCGGAGTTTTGGATTTGAGGTTGACCCCAGTGGAATTCGCGCAGAGCTGAGCAAGTTGCCGGTTTTCTCGTGGGCAGGAGAGATCACCGGGGCCTTGGTGAATTTTATAGGTAACTTTTTGTTGGTCGCGATGTTCTTACTGTTCTTACTGTTGGGTGAAAAGCCGGTCCACAAATCTTCGCAACTCATGGACCAAATCCTGGCGCAAATTTCAAAATATATTTTAGTTAAGATGATTATGGCTGTTGGAGTTGGTGCTGTAGGGTATTTTACTTTTCTTTTGATTGGTGCAGAATTGGCATTTCTGTTTGCCGCGCTCAGTGTGGTGCTCAGCTTTGTCCCCAACATTGGTTCTATCATTGCGGTGGCTCTGCCGTTTCCGGTTTTGCTTCTGCAGTTTGGTTTTGGCTGGGAGTTGGTCGTAGGGGTGACGATCCCTGGGGTTTTCCAGTTTGTGCTAGGCAATATTGTGGAACCAAAGGTCCTCGGTGACACGATGGACCTTCACCCGGTCACTGTGATGGCCTTTCTTATTTTCTGGGGGATTATATGGGGACTGCCGGGAATGATATTGGCCGTGCCAATAACAGCAATTTTGCGAATCATCCTGCTGCGTATTGATTCCACGCGCTCGCTAGCCGAATTAATGTCTGGAAGATTTGAATGACGCATATCCATCAGTGCAGTGGATGTCCGACTTCGTTTATTGAGATTTGGATCTCAAATGTAGAATCCTCAACGTACAAAAAAACATGGCATTCACTGCTAGACTAATTTTTTAGAGATCAAATCCCCAATGTAGGGATAGCAAAGCCCCCTGGTAGTACAAATCTTGGCTGGCGATCGCTTTTTGCAAGCCTTGAAAAAAGCTCAAATCGAGATACAGAGCTTGCGAATCTGTCACGTAGAATTGCCCACCGAGACCGACCACGGCGAGAGTTGAAATCTCTGTGACATCTTGCTCCTTGGCGGATTTGGTTCTTGAGCGATCAACTAGATCGCGTTGCGTACCAGCGATTCGATCGATTTCTGAAATTTTGTATTTGCCATCTAGAACATAGTTGCCTGCGACGCCAAGTTTAAAGAACATTCCTGAAGTGTTCCAGCTGTCAACGTAAAGACGAGCCAGAAGAGGTATCATCAAATGTTCCATGGAATAGCTAAAATTAGTTCTTGTCTCAACTGTGTTATGGTTCACGACCCCTTGGGTGGTACTGAAGTTGGTGTTGAAATAGCCGATGCCGGTCTCAATAAATAAATACTGTGAACCAACGTATAAATCCGTGGACAGCGATGCACTGTAGCCGACCTCTCCTTGCCAACTGACGGAATCCGTAGCACCTGTTGAGGAAGTGAGTGTCTGTTGGGAATCATCGCCACTGAATTGAAAGCCAGTGACTCCACCGCCCAGACGTAGACTGCGAATAGCGCTGGGCCGAAGGGGTGGTTGATAACTTGGCCCCTGTGTTCGCAGAGAGCTAGCATTATCTAACTGTGCGTGAGCAAAAAATGGCAACTGACTGACAAAAATTAAAACACCAATTTTAAAAAAGTGCTGCATATTGGACCTCATATTCGCAGTTATGGCAGAGCTAACGAGCAGAATTTTGTTTGATTTGAGTAAATACAAAATTGATGCCCACCATGAAATAAGTAAGAAATTCAACGCGTTATTCTATGCCCTACATCAAGAATCTAAGGATCCAGGACCCTTACCAAAGATTGGCGGCAGACTTAGCCTGTCGCGACTAAATAATTAATAGTTTGTGAATCCTGATAAAATCGACGGTTCAACGCCGCAGTGACTGTGTGGATGTCCCATCTCGCTGAAAAAGAATCTTCAAGCGCGCGATTTCGGTCAGCTTTTCAAAACTGCCAAACTTCGTCACCTTGTCAGAATACTTACAGGCGATGAGAGTTCGCAAACCTGATAATGTGAATCAATGATCTTTCGATTGTTTTGGCTTTTCGGAGTTTTCGGATATTTCTTAACCTTCGGTAGCATGACCTATGCTGCAGATGTTTGCTCAGGGAAAGATATACTTTCCGTTAAGACGCCTCTCATTTATCCAGCGAGCGGCAATACGGCCAACTCTCGTCAACTGGATTTTAAGTTTCGCTTTGTGAACCGAGCTGGTGTGTCGGCTACAACGATTGTATATATTCCTGGAGGCCCAGGCATTCCAGCCACAGGACTTCCGCTCGATTCATTATACCCAGCCGGCTTTAACCTTTTGTACATCGATCCTCGAGGGATTGGGTGCAATTCGCCGCAAGACGACAGCGAAAGATCACTTGCCTATTTAAATAGTATTGGTTTCTACAGGAGTGAGTTTGTCGGTAGTGACATCCTTCAGGCGATTCGAAAAGCAGGTGTTGAGAGGAATTTTATTATCTACGGCGCCTCATATGGCACTCTGGTGGCAACGATTTTTGCTAAACAAGCAGAAGATGCGGGGTTAACTCCCAAAGCACTCTTGCTTGAAGGAGTTGTCGGCCATAGCTTTGGGCCCACTGAATATGTTGATAATTTGAATAGACAGTGGCGCCGTATTTTTGATTCGCTTCATCCAAATATAAAAGCGGCTTTCAATAATCCTACCCCGATGGGTTTCGCTGCTGGAACGTGGGGTTTGTTCATTCAAAATCATTTAATTGCCGGCGGCAGCTCCCTGCCAAAATTGCTGACTGGACTTTCTCAGGAAGCTCAGGTTGAAGACCGCGACGCATTGATAGGGCAATTGCAAACGACTGTTCCAAAGGTCGGCGGAGAACGCCACGTTCTGGCACTTCGTCGTCAGCTTTTCTGCCGGGAAATCAGCGAAGCCCGCGGAATCCTAGCTTTTAACCAGGGGCACTTCGAATTGCAGCAAACAATTGCAAACACTGATTGCTCGTCACAGGAACGTATGATGGATCGCTATGATGCTGCAAGGTACTCACTTCAACGAACGCCTATCTTTTATTTTCAGGGCTTAAAAGATCCAGCTACGCCAGCGGATCATGCTCAGTACCATTTCAATGCTCAGTCTAAAGTTTTGCGCACTCTTTTCCTTTTCCCAAACGAGGGCCATAACCCTTTGGAGGCTCAAGTTTGGAATAAGAATTGTTTTCAAGACATCTACTCAGAAATACTAAATCAAAGTAGATTAGAGAAGGCGGTCAGAAATTGTGTCATGGATGTTTCGATTCTATCTAGCTCCCCCTAGTCCGGCAGTCCGACTCCTCGAGTAGTAGCGATTTGAAGGCTCTGAGATTTTAGGGATGGCTTCGAGGGTAACGCTGTCATCCTTTACCCTTTTATTGCTCGATGGGTGGTCTTCTTTGAAGGGGCTAAGGAGTTGGCTCAAGTTGAGTTGGCCTCACGAAGGCATGACCAGGAGCAGCCTTGGCGGAGATTTGAAGAGTGACTTGTTTGCTCGACACATACATTTCCGGCTAAGTTACTAAAGCCCCCTAACCCATGGACTATTGATTCGTTCAACTTCACTCTGGTGATGTGCCAAGCTCGGCTATAACATGGGTAGAACTCAATTCTTTGACAATGGTGAGCGCAAAACCTGAGCAATTCGATGTTGAGTTTGAAAAAGATGTTTGCCCCTGTGAATATCCCGCCTTTTACAGTTACCGAATCCACGCATCACGGAGCCATACAAAATATTTGTAGTTTAATTTAGTTTTTGATGGCATAAAGAGCTGTTGATTGTTAAATATTTTTCATTTTTAGGAGCAATATGAAATCTATTTGGTTATTTTTGGCATTCTTGATTTTCGCGGGGGAGGTTCAAGCGGGAGAAAAGGTCTGTATAAGTGAAGCTATTGCGCAGACTCAAGAAAAGATTAGTCAGCATTACAATCTCAAGAGTATGAAGGGTGAATTATCTTCTATTCAGACGGTTGATTTGGATCACACTGTACGCCATATAACCCAGGATTACACTGGAAGCCGGGGTATCGAGATCGAACCAGTGGCTTATAAGGAGTTTCTCATAGTTGGAATGCTGGAAATAGAAGGCGAAATCTATAAAGATTATGCGTTTTATGTGCGCGTCAATCCAACTGACTGCAGCGTTCTAAAGGTTGCCTTGTTAAACCATGGGTCAAGCATTTTTATGACCATTATACCATCTGCGCCACCCGGGCAACATCAGGAGCAACGTGGTTTATCCGCGCAGGCAGTGACCTTGGACCCTATTCCAGTGCAGCGTGAGGGTTCGCCAGAAATTGGTTTTACATATATTGCCAAGGAGGATGAGCCGTCGGTTCTCGTGTTAAGAAGTGATAGACTTTTTTGGCTGCAGCAGCGGGCGGTAGAGCTGGTGAGAAAAGAGTAGTAATGAACCAAAACAGTGGTCCTCCAGGCATAAGCAAGTGTTGGAAAAAATGCCTCAAGCCAGAGGGGCTGTCGCCAGCGCCAGCAAGCATTGGCCGTGATGAATTTGAGTGTGGATCGTGATTTCTGGATGTTGGCGGCAGTAAAAGCTTTTCGGGTCCAAATCGATGCGACCGATCTCATGAAATAGGTTTGATCCTTTGCATTTTACGATAGCTTCCAAAACTGTCCAAACCTGAAGCAGAAAGACTTCTTGACCATCTGGATTCCCCATTTGCAGCCTCGATTCATTTAGAATTTCCTGGGAAAAGTAGCGTGAGGAAATTTTCTCTAAGCGTTTGCGCGACGGCCAACCTTCGATGTCAACACCGACACGGCTGTTTGAACTTAAGGCCACCGCGCCGTATCCTCGGGTGTGAGAAATGCTAAAATCAAAATTCTGATGTTCAACCAAATATGGTTTACCTTGACTGGTTTTGGAAAAATTAAGGTGCTGCGGACTGGTGTTGAGTGCCAAACCTAGGAGTTTTCGCGCAATGCTCCAGGTGAGTTCTCGTGTTTCAGTCTGGGAGGCGCTAAAGGCCACGACATAAATCTCCGCTCCCAGGCGAAAATTTTCAAGGAGCGTTTGGGAGGTAGTTGTTGGCAATTTTCGCAGGGGCGCATCCAACGTTGAAATCAGCGTAGCCGCGTCCCAGACTTTCGCAACGGTGGTCATTTCGCATCACTAGGGAAAGTGGCTGAAAGATCGGCACCTGGATTTTTAGTCAACCAGCCTTTGATTTTAGAGTAACTGCCAATGCTGGCTTTGTTTAGGCGATCCGTCAACGCCGTCCAAAGCTCAATTGGGCCCTCAGGCTTTAACGCACACACAATTCCAGGAGCGTTGCTTTCGCTGGCCAAGCGGAATTTTTGGTAGAGATTTCTAGCTATTTGGAATGGATCGGTATTTGGCCAATGCAAGTGATAACACTGGTCTGGATTCCGAAAAATGGGCCATGGCGCTTTTGACCATTGGACTTCATGGAGATTGTCTTCTTGAATCCATAGGAGCGGTTTGGCTGGTTGATAGTGAAAAGGCAGATTGCCAGGGGCCGGAGGCTGCGGATCATGGCCCCATTTCACATTGATTCCCAGGCGGTCCAATTCCCTCTCAATGTCGCTCACACCAATCATCCCAGGTCGCATAATGTTGAGATAAATTCCATCTTGGCGATGAGCGATATTCAATATCGTCGATTCAATTCCTATAGAGCAAGGTCCGCCATCCAAAACTGGAATCTGTCCGGCAAATTCCGCTAGCACGTGTTCGGCAGTTGTTGGCGATGTCTTGCCAAAAAGATTTGCTGAAGGGGCGGCAAGGGGTGAGTCTAGTTTTTGGAGTACTTCTAAAAACAGGGAGTGATTGGGGCAGCGAAGAGCAACGGTGGATTGCCCTGCCGTGACCAATTCGGAAACATACGGTTGCTTTTCAGCAAGCAGAGTCAATGGCCCAGGCCAAAAGCGAGAAGCCAAAGCCTGATGCACTGTGCTCCAGAACAAACTGAGCGTTTGCGCCTGTGACTGATTGTGGACATGGACGATCAGCGGGTCGAAGAACGGACGACCTTTCACTCGAAATAGGGACTCAAGAGTGGCGTCCTTATCAATCCGACCGGCAAGTCCATAAACAGTTTCTGTTGGTAAAGCCACCAAGAGGCCTTGCTTGAGCAAGGCAATTGCCTGGTCCAACTCGACAATATTTTTCATTTTGCCGAAACACCTAACCAGCTAGAGCACGAGATTTTAGCATCTTCACTGACATGTTGTTTCCAGAGTGCGTGGAGCAAAGGTGGGTGGCTCAGGCTTTGAATCCAAAATTCTTTGCTGGCAAAGATGGCCAAATACTTTTCATGAAGTGTCTTCAAAATTCTTGCTGCGATCAGCGCACGTGTTTCTATACCAGTCTCATCACTGCGAAGAGGCCAACGCAACCCCAGCAATTCTGGGCCTTGCCAATCCAATGGCGTGGTGAGCTTGTCCCCTGAGATTCTCAATGTCGCATCGAGCAGGACCTCTTCAAAAAGTTCGATCGTGAGAGGATCAATTTTGGGAAGCAGCAGTTCTAAATCTGTAGAGTTGATTCGCACTATCAGGGGCTGATTTTTACCATGGTGGCGTAAAACTCCATACAGAAGCCTGTCTTCGCTCCATGCCCTCGTCGGCGCCGCAAAATGGTACAATTCAGCAGAATTTAAAAAAATCCATTTTTCCCCTGTATAGGTGGGCACGAAAAACGTTTGATCATCTTCTGCAGCAAAAAAATCAGAGAACGACAGCAGTTCGCGGTCTACAAGCCTGGGAATCCCTGAGGCCAAAGCCTCTTTCAGCACTGTCATAACCATTGCCAATGCATTGATCCGCCTTGCGGAAGCCTTTTCTGAACCTCTAGTTGCAGAAGGAATTCTGGGCACGGGCCAGGAGAGCACGACAAAGTGAGGGCCCTCCGCCAAGGGAAGGCTGTTAGGGATATCCCCTGCAGCACGAGAGAACGACAGCGGCTCAGCACCCTGAGGGTAAAACTCCCTGTTTCCATGCGGCCAGGTGTTTGATTTTAAAAACTCGAAGGTCAGAACTTGAGCTTCTTGCTGGGACACGACGCGAAATGCAAATTTGACACTCTCTTCATACGGGTCGATCCACAAGGCACCAGCTTTGTGAACCCAGATATTTTGGACCCTTTGAGATACCACCAATAGATTCTCGAGAACTCTTTGAGGTCGGCCTTTGGCGTCGACCGCGATTTTTGTGGCTTCTAGTCGGGAGACAATTCTTTTTAGGTTGGAGGGCACAAGCTCCAGAAAATTCCCACCACTGTGGATCTGGTGCAGCAATCTTGGCTTTTCAGAATGTAAACGATCTCTTTTAGCGCGTTCCATAGTGACTTCAAAAAGGTCACTGTTTGCTGGTGCGCTCATGGCTCTAGGCGATCCAGCCAGCGCTAAGCCGAGCAAGAACAGACAGGGATGGAGGACGAAAGGTCGACACACCGTTAAACGGCGAGACAATTCAACTGCCATTGACACTTCCTTGGATTTATTCGAGCTCGATTGAATTTGACATTAAAATTCCCTTCTTTGCGTTGTCAACTTTGTCGCAGCCTGCAAATGAAGGCAAAGACGGTCTTCTCATCAAAAGGAATTGGTACTAGCCAAAGGCAACATCAACAGGGGGAGAAAAAGCAAGAGGAACCCTTGGGCTCCTCTTGTTAAAGACATGTAATTAAAGACAAATAAAAATATATTAGGTCTAAGATGCCTTAATTGAAGGTCTACTAGCCGAATCGGGGTCGTCGAGGTCCGCCGCCACCGCCGCCGCCTCCGCCACCACCGCGAAAGCCGCCTCCGCCGCCTCCGCCACCACCACGAAAGCCGCCGCTTCCACCGCCGCCTCCGCCGCGGTCAGTGCGTTCTTTAGCTTCAGAAACACGGATCTGTCGACCGCCCATATCGAAACCGTCCATGCGCTCCAAAGCCTCTTGAGCTTCTTGATCCGTCGACATTTCAACAAACCCAAAGCCCTTGCTTCGACCAGTGTCCCGGTCAGTGACGACTCGGCAGGACGCAACTGTCCCATATTTTCCGAACTCGTCTTGAAGAGTGTCGGCATCCATTGTGTAGGGCAAATTGCCCACATATAAAACTTTACCCATAGGGTATTACCTCCAGATTAGGGCCAACCTAGAGGACCGAAATTTTGATTTGACCGGCGAACTCTTGGAATGGCACGAAAAGTCCCTCTACATTACCAGAATACTAGGAGTTCGCAATCGGAATTGTGCCAATTTCGCGTCCGATTGAAAACAGCGGCGAACGCGGATACCCACGCGGGCAGCCGGATTCAATCAATCGTCTTTGCGGCGAATGATACTGCGTTGGTTGGCCTTTAGTTGGGTTTTTCGTAGGCGAATGCTCTTGGGTGTCACTTCAATCCATTCATCATCTTCAATCCATTCGATGCAGCGTTCGAGTGTCATCTCGCGCACGCCCTTGAGAATGATCATTTCGTCTGATCCGGCGGCGCGCACGTTGGTGAGCTTTTTCTCGCGACAAGGATTTACGTTGAGATCATTTTCTTTGTTGAATTCCCCAATAATCATGCCCTCATACACAGGGACACCCGGTTTTACAAAC
>JACCDG010640014.1_pt1 | contig 13841 bp, 14 predicted proteins | sample 7442471 | NCBI WGS metagenome assembly JACCDG01 (sample SAMN15323444, study PRJNA562643) | freshwater metagenome | isolation source: river surface water | place: USA:Blue River Watershed | collected 2017-08-17
GGTACTGGCTGGCGTCGGTCACGATGCCCACGTCTTTCCAGTTCTTGGCGGCGCTGCGCACCATGGCCGGGCCGCCGATGTCGATGTTCTCGATCGCGTCGGCCAGCGTGCAGCCGGGCTTGGCCACGGTGGCTTCAAAGGGGTAGAGGTTGACGATCAGCAGGTCGATCGTGTCAATGTTGTGCGCCTTGAGGGCCGCCATGTGCTCGGGCGTGTCGCGGCGCGCCAGCAGGCCGCCATGCACCTTGGGGTGCAGGGTTTTGACGCGGCCGTCGAGCATTTCGGGAAAGCCCGTCACCTCGGCCACCTCGGTCACGGGCAGGCCCTTGTCGGCCAGCAGCTTGGCGGTGCCGCCGGTGGAAATCAGGCCCACGCCCAGGGCGTGCAGCTGCTGCGCGAGTTCGACGATGCCGGTCTTGTCGGAGACGGAAATCAGGGCTTTCATGAAAGATGTCCTCAGAAGCTAAAAATAAAAAGGCCACGCCGCGCGTGGCCAGGTACAGGGTCACTTGAGCAGCTGGTGCTCGACGAGTTTTTTGCGCAGGGTGTTGCGGTTCAGGCCCAGCCAGTCGGCGGCGCGCGACTGGTTCTGGCCGGCGCGCTGCATCACCACGTCGAGCAGCGGCTTTTCCATCACCTGCAGCAGCATGTCGTACAGGCCCGTCGGGTCGGTGCCGTCCAGGTCGCGGAAATAGTCTTCGAGGTTGGCCCGGATGCAGGCCTCGATGCTTTGTCTCTCGCTCATTCACTCGTCTCCAAGGCCGCCTCGGGCCTGTGCACAGGCAAGCGGTCCATCTGCTGCGCCAGGCCGTCCATGAAATCGGCGACGGCGGCCAGTTGTTGTTCACACGTTTCCAGCGCATTCATGCGCTCGCGGAAATCCTCGCCCCCGGGCAGGCTGCGCACATACCAGCCGATGTGCTTGCGCGCCGAGCGCACGCCGGTGAATTCGCCATACAGCCCGTAGTGGTCTTGCAGGTGCTCGAGCAAGGCGCGGCGCACCTCGGCCACGAGTGGCGGCGCCAAATGCTCGCCCGTGGCCAGGTAGTGGCCGATCTCGCGGAAGATCCAGGGCCGGCCCTGCGCGGCGCGGCCGACCATCAGCGCATCAGCCCCCGTGGCCCGCAGCACCTCGCGCGCTTTTTCGGGTGAGGTGATGTCGCCGTTGGCCACCACCGGGATGCGCAGCGCGGCCTTGACGGCCGCAATGGTCTCGTACTCGGCCTCGCCACGATAGCCCTGCTCGCGCGTGCGGCCGTGCACCGTGACCATCTGCACGCCGGCGCTCTCGGCGGCGCGCGCGATGCTCACAGCGTTCTTGTGGCTCTGGCACCAGCCGGTGCGCATCTTGAGCGTGACCGGCACGCCGTGTGGTGCGCAAGCGGCCACCACCGCCTCGACGATCTGCAGGGCCAGCGCCTCGTCCTGCATCAGTGCGGAGCCCGCCCATTTGTTGCAGACCTTCTTGGCTGGGCAGCCCATGTTGATGTCGATGATCTGCGCGCCGCGCTCGATGTTGTAGGCGGCGGCTTCAGCCATCATGGCCGGCTCGGTGCCAGCGATCTGCACCGCGATCGGGCCGGGCTCGCCGGTGTGGTCGGCGCGGCGGCTGGTCTTGAGCGTGTGCCACAGGTCCTTGCGCGAGGTCACCATCTCGCTCACCGCATAGCCCGCGCCAAACTGGCGGCAAAGCTGACGAAACGGCCGGTCCGTCACCCCCGCCATGGGGGCGACGAAGAGCGCGTTCGGCAAGGCGTAGGGGCCGATCTGCATGGGCGAAAAGTCGGTGGTGCTCAAAAAGGAGGCACGATTGTAATTGCCCAAAATTTCAGCAGTTGAAAGTTGTTTGTGGTATGCGCGGCCTGGCCCGCCAGGCGTTTTTCACCCGCCGCTACACTGGCCCGCATGGCCGCCTGGATGAACCTGCTGCTGCACACGCTGGCCTTGCCCCGCTACGGGTTGTCCACCGTCTTCGTCGTGGCCTTCGTCTCGGCCACGCTGCTGCCGCTGGGCTCGGAGCCGGCGGTGTTCGGCCTGGTCAAGCTCAACCCCGAACTGTTCTGGCCCGCGGTGCTGGTGGCCACCGCCGGCAACACCCTGGGCGGCATGGTCAGCTGGTGGATGGGCTGGGGCGCGCACCGGGCGGTCGACAAATGGCGGCATTCGCGCACCCACCTGCGCGCCCTCAACTGGCTCGAGCGCATGGGCCCCAAGGCCTGCCTGCTGAGCTGGCTGCCGGTGGTCGGCGATCCGCTGTGCGCGGTGGCCGGCTGGCTGCGCATGCCGCTGTGGCCCTGCACGCTGTACATGGCGATCGGCAAATTCCTGCGCTACCTGCTGATGACGGCCGGCCTGCTTTGGGTGCTCTGAGCGCAGGGCTAACATCTGGGCGTCACACATACAGGAGGCAAACACCATGCGCCAGCTCTACATCGGCAACAAAAATCACTCGTCCTGGTCGATGCGACCCTGGGTGCTGCAGCGCTGAGGCCAGGCATGGAGATATTTGTCGTCGGCGGTGCGGTGCGCGACGCCCTCATGGGTCAGGCGGCGGGCGACCGCGACTGGGTCGTGGTCGGCGCCACGCCCGAGGCCATGGCGGCGCAGGGCTTCGTGCCCGTCGGCAAGGACTTCCCGGTGTTCCTGCACCCGCGCACGCGCGAGGAACACGCGCTCGCGCGCACCGAGCGCAAGACCGCGCGCGGCTATCGTGGCTTTGCGGTGCAGGCCGCGCCCGAGGTCACGCTCGAAGAGGATTTGGCGCGGCGCGACCTCACCATCAACGCCATGGCCGTGCCCGAGGCGCTGGCCCACGCCGCACCCGCCGCCTGGGCCGGCCGCATCGTCGACCCCTACGGCGGCCAGCGCGACCTGCAGGAGAAGGTGCTGCGCCATGTGACACCCGCCTTTGCCGAAGACCCGGTGCGCATCCTGCGCGTGGCGCGCTTTGCCGCGCGCTGGCCCGACTTCCGCGTGGCCGACGACACGCTCGCGCTGATGCGCCAGATGGTCGATGGCGGCGAGGCCGACCACCTGGTGCCCGAGCGCGTGTGGCAAGAGCTCGCGCGCGGCCTCATGACCGAGCGGCCCTCGCGCATGTTCGAGGTGCTGCGCGCCTGCGGCGCGCTCAAGGTGTTGCTGCCCGAGCTCGAGCGCCTGTGGGGCGTGCCCCAGCGCGCCGAGTACCACCCCGAAATCGACACCGGTGTGCACGTGATGATGGTGCTCGACACCGCCGCCCGCCTGCAGGCGCCGCTGGCCGTGCGCTGGGCTGGCCTGGTGCACGACCTGGGCAAGGGCAGCACGCCCGCCGATGTGCTGCCGCGCCACATCGGCCACGAAGGCCGCAGCGCCAAACTGGCGCAACAGGTGGCCGAGCGCCTGCGCGTGCCCAGCGAATGCCGCGAACTGGCCGAGGTGGTGGCGCGCGAGCACGGCAACATCCACCGCAGCGACGACTTCAACGCCGACGCCCTGCTGCGCCTGCTCACGCGCTGCGACGCGGTGCGCCAGCCCGAACGTTTCGCGCAGGTGCTGCTCGCCTGCGAATGCGATGCGCGCGGACGGCTGGGTTTTGAAGAACGGGACTACCCACCGGCCCGGCGCCTGGCGCTGGCCCTGGAGGCCGCGCTCGGTGTGCGCACCGCCGAGCTGGCGGCCGAGGCCGCGCGCGAGGGCTTGCAGGGGCCGCAGATCGGAGCGCGCATCGATGCGGCGCGCGCCGCCGCCGTGGCCGAACGGCTGCTGGCCGGGCCGCCCGGGTGACGCCGCGGCCGCCTGGGGCGCGGCTGTCCCCTCATTTCCCCCAAAGGCAGGCGCGTCAGGCGCTTCAGGCCAGCCACCAGACGCCGGCCGCGGCGCCGGCCACCATGGCCAGCAGGCCCAGCCCCACGGCCAGCCCGTAGGCGGCGCCGCCGCTGGCCAGGGCCAGCACGGTCTTGGCCAGCGCGCTCGAGGCCAGCACCGCCACCAGGCCCCACTGCGCCAGCGGGGCCGCCATGTCCCCGCTTTGCCCGAGCTGGGCCACGCTGGCGGCCGCCGCATGCACCTCGACCCAGGCCACGCCGAGCGCGGCCACCAGCACGCCCACATCACCGAAGGCGTGGTGCAGCCAGGCGGCCAGCAGCGACATCAGCGCGATGATGCCGGCCATCGCCAGGGCGTGCGTGAGCTTGAAGGCGCGGCCACTGTCGTCCTCGGCCGCTGCGCTGTGCGTGTGCCGCAGCCCCGGCAGCACCAGCAGCAGCAAGGCCAGGGCGGCCCATGCCAGAGGCCAGCGCATGGCGGCCAGCAGCGCCGGCGACACGGCCCCCACCACCCCCGCCAGCAAGAGCAGCGACGCCAGATTGGCCAGCAACGCCGCCGAGGCCGCGGGCAGCGCGGCGCTCCGGCCCGCGCGCACACGCTGGCCCAGGCTGGCCACCGCGGCGGTGGACGACACCCAGCCGGAAAAAAAGCCCGCGACCGGCATGCCCCAGCGCTCGCCCAGCGCGCGCCGGGCCAGATGACCGAACATGCCCACCGCCATGACCAGCACCACGATGCGCCACAGCGTGCTCGGACGCAGCGCGCCCCAGGGGTCGATCGGCGCGTCCGACAGCAAGGGCATCACCACCAGGGCCGCGGCCGCCAGCATCAGGGCGTCCTGCAGTTCGCGCTCGGTGATCAGCACGCGGCTGATGTGCTGCGAAGCCTGTTTGGCGTGCAGCAGCACGGCGGCCAGCACCCCCAGGCCCGCGGCCAGCGCCGGCTGCGCGTGCGCCAGCGCGGCCAGCACCAGCGTGAGCAGCAGCGCCACCTCGCCGGTCTGCCCCGGATCGGCGGGGGCCGTGGCCTGGTAGCCGCGGATCACCAGCGCGCCCAGCACCAGCAGCAGGGCCACAAAAGGCCAGGTGCCCAAACCCCAGCCGACATGGCCGAGCATGGCCACCAGCGCATGGGTGCGCGTGCCGGCCTTGACCGCGTCGGGCAGGTGCCGGCGCTCGCGCACCACGCCGATCATCAGCCCCACCCCCAGGGCCGTGAGCAAGCCGGGCCAAAGCGCAAAGGTGTTCATGGCAGGAAAAGCGGCGTCCACAGCGGGCCATGATAGCCAGCGAGCGCCGTCGCCTTGACCCTTTGGAAACGGGGGCATGGGGCCGGCGGATTCGGCCGCCGGAGCGCGCTCAGATCTGCAGCTCGAAGGTCGAGGCGCAGGCCTGGCCCAGCAGCTGGGCGTAGTCCAGCCCCTTGGCGGTGGGCAGCAGGTATTTGGTGCGGCGGTCGTGCGCGTCGCTGGCCGCGTCGACCAGGCCCATGCTGCGCAAACGGCTCAGACGCTTGTGCAGCGTGGCGGGCGAGCCGAGCTGCTCGATGCCGATGAGCTGGCGCACGGTCAGGGGCGCCTGGCGTGACCAGGCCAGCAGCACGGCCTCGAACAAGGCTTTTTCGTTGACACCGAAGCGTTCCATGCCCGGCAGCAAACCGATCGCCGCGGTGAGGTTGAGGAAACGCGAATAGGCGCTGATGTAGGGCGATGGCGCGTTCAGGGCTGGCTCTTGCATGTTGTGTTCTTTCAGGGGAGGCGGCGGGCCGAGCCTCACCAGCGGTGGATGAGCGTGGCGCTCAGGCTGCGCTCGCGGGCGGCGGCATCGCGCGTGTCTTTGGATTGGCTGGCCACCGTCTTGAGCAGCCACTGCCGGCTCCAGGCGTGTTGCCAGACCAGGCCTTTGCTGTCGCTGCGCGCGGCGGTGATGGCGTTGCTGCGGGCGTCATCGCTGCGGCCGTTGGAGACGAAGGCTTCAAGGTAATGGTCGGCCTCGCCCCTGGGGTAGTGGCGCAGCACCCAGCGGTCGCCGCGGCCGCTGGAGGCGTCGGCGCGCACCTGCTGGTGGCGCCAGCGCAGGTAGAAGTTGCCCCAGTATTTGGCCAGCGCCACACCGTCGATCTGCACCGGCGCGCTGAACCCCAGGCTGTCGCGGCTCGCGGCCGCTTCCCAGCCTTGGCCGACGTTCTGGTAGAGCTCGGCGCGCCAGGCGCTGGCCGGGTAGAGCGTGGCCTCTTCGGCGCGCTGGTAGCGCAGGTGGGCGTAGGCGCCCGACCACAGGCGCGGGTAGGCGTCCAGCGCCAGCGCCGCGTCGCTTTGGCCAAAACGCTGCAGCTGCAGGCGCTCGACGGCCAGCGAACCGGCCTGGCCAAAGCGGCGCAGCGAGAGCGCGTGTTCATCGGCCCCGCGTCCGCCCGCCGAGAGGTGGGTGGTGCCGACCGAGAGCGCCCAGTCGGGGCCGGTCGCGCTTGGGTTGGGCACGGCCGCAGGCTCGCTGAGCGCTTGCGCCTGGGACAGGGTGGCCAGGCACAGGCCGGCCGCACCGATGAAGCTGCATCGCATGGGCACCGCCTTCAGGCAAAAAGCTTGAGCAGATCGCTCTCGCAGATGGGCTTGATCAGCAGGTCGTCGAAACCGGACTCGGTGAAGCTCTTGATCTCTTCGGGCATGGCGTGCGCGGTGTAGGCGATGATGCGCAGGCCCGCCTGCGCGGGGTCCTGGCGCAGGCGGCGGCAAATTTCCAGACCGCTGACCTGGGGCAGGGAAATGTCGAGCAGCAGGTGGCTGAAGCGCTGCGACGCCAGCCATTCATAGGCCTCCTGCGCCTGGGCGCATTCGGTCACTTCGTAGCCCGCGTCCCGCAGGAACAGGCCGGGCAGCATGCGGTTGGCGAAATCGTCGTCCACCACCAGGACACGTTTGTTCATGGGGATCAGGCCTTGTCGATGTGCCCGATGGGCAGGGTGAAGAAGAAGGTGCTGCCCGCGTTGGGCGAAGAGGTGAAGCCGATCTGGCCGTGCATCAGCTCGACCAGGCGCTTGCTCAGGGCCAGGCCCAGGCCCGAACCCGGGTATTTGCGCGTCACGAAATCCTCGTTTTGCCAGAACTTCTGAAACACCTCGCCGTGCTTTTCGGGCGGGATGCCGATGCCCTGGTCGCGCACCGACAGCTTGATCTGGCCCAGGCCCTGCAGGTGGTCGATGCGCACGCGGATGACGCTCTTGTCGGCGCTGAACTTGATGGCGTTGTCGATCAGGTTGTTGAGCACCTGCTTGAAGCGCAGCTGGTCGAGGTTGACCAGCGCCGGCAGCTGCTCGTCGCACTGCAAGGCGAGCTCGATCTGGCGCGAGCTGGTGCGCGCGCCATGCACCTTGATCACCTCCTGGACCGCCTGCACCGGCGAGAACTGGGTCGGCACCAGATCGATCTGGCCGGCCTCGACCTTGGTCAGATCGAGCAGGGAGTTGATCAGGTTGAGCAGGTAGTGGCTGTTTTCGTAAATGATCTGCGCCGGAAAGCGCATCAGCGGCTCCTGCGACTTGTGGAAGATGTACTCGGCGTAGCCGAGAATGCCGTTGAGCGGCGTGCGGAGTTCGTGCGAGATCGCGGCCAGGAATTCGGTCTTGTGGCGGTTGGCCGTGCCGGCTTCGTGCGTGCGTTGCGTCAGGTCTTCGTTGAGCCGCACCGAGCGGCGGATCGTGAAGATCGAGCCGATCGTGAACAGGGCGATCATGGCCGTCAGGCCGATGGCGAACATCAGGTAGGTGCGCCGGTGCGCCTCGTGCTCGAACAGCACTTCCTTGAGGTCCATGCCCACCAGCACCATCAGGGGCTGGCTGCTGAAGCGCTCGAACGCGTACAGGCGCTGCGCGCCGTCGTGCAGGTCGCTGGTGAACAGGCCCGAGGCCTGGGTGTGCACCGACTCGGGCAGCGGCAGGGGCTCGGGCAGGCCCTCGATGGTCGAGGAGGCGCCCGCGCGCAGCGTGCGCACCACGCCATGGACGTCCATGAAGGCCGTCAGGCCGTTGTGGCCGAGTTCCATGCGGCGCTGAAAAGCCAGGAAGTAGGTCGGGTCGAAGGAAAGCACCGCGACGCCGTTGAAGCTGCCGTCGGCCTTTTCAAGGCGCCGCGTGAGCTGGATCGACCACTTCTTGGAAGCGCGCCCGAACACCACCTTGCTCAGGTACAGCGGGTAGCTGTAGCGCTCCTTGTGCACCCGAAAATGCTCGCGGTCGGACAGGTCGATGACCTTGTGGTTGGGCAGGTTGGAGAACACGTATTGCCCGTGCTCGTCGATGATGCCGGCCTGGTTGAAGAACTCGGTGTTGATGACGCCGTTGCTGAAGTAGCGGTTGAGCAGGCCGAACTCGCCCTTGCCCGTGCTCTCGTAGTGGTACTTGATCACGCGCAGCGTCTCGTCGGCGTTGCGGATGGTGCTTTCCGAATGCTCCTTGAAGCTGTGCGCGATGTTTTGCAGGTGCGACTGCGCGTTCTTGATGTAGCTGCGCCGGTCGTGCGCGATCTGCAGCAGCACCACGGTCCAGATGGCGGCGACGATGAACAGCGCCACCACGGCGAAAAACGTCGGCACGCTGAGCGACAGCATGTCGCGCAGCTGAAAACGGGGGAATTTGAAATGGGGCACGGCGAGCCTCAGATGTTCAGCGCCTTGCGCACGGCAAAGCCCAGCGCCGCCGGCGTCAGCGGCTTTTTGAGAATTTCCTGCACACCGCGCTCCTGGTAGGCCTGCAGCGAGGCGGCGTCCACCCCGCCCGAATAGACCAGCACCTTGACGCCCTTGGGCAGGTGCGGGCGCAGGTAGTCCAGCAGCTCCCAGCCCTTGACGCCCTCCAGGTCGTGGTCCAGGCACAGCAGGTCGAACTTTTGCCGACGCACCATGTCGATGGCGGAGTGCACATCGGTCGCGGTGTGCACCGAGGCGCGCAACTGGAAGGGGCGGCAGGCCACCTCGAGCACGTCGAGGATCAGGCTGTCGTCGTCGACCGCCAGGATGTCGAAATTTTTGAGGTCCTTGTGCATCCAGTCGTTCATGGGGCCACCGTGTCGTTGATGAGTTCGCGCAGTTTCTTGAAATTGATCGGCTTGGCCAGGTGGGCGTTCATGCCCGCGTCGAGCACCTGCGCCACGTCCTTCTCGAAGGCGTAGCCGGTCAGGGCGATGATGGCGCTGTGCTGGCTCGGGCCGGCCTGCGCACGGATCGCGCGGGCCGCCTCCAGGCCATTGCACACCGGCATGTCGATGTCCATCAGGATCAGGTCATAGGCCTGGGCCGTGGCCCGCTCGATCGCCTGGCGCCCGTCTTCGGCTTCGTCGAAAGCGTGGCCCTGCTTTTGCAGGAAGCGGCCGATCAGCTCGCGGTTCATCGCCACATCGTCGACCACCAGCACGTTCAGGGGGCGCGACACGCGCTCGGGCGCCGCCTCGGGCGCGGCGGCGCCGCCCTCGAGCACAGGCAGCGCCAGCTCGAGCGTGAAGCGGGTGCCTTGCTGCGGGCTGGAGTCGACCGCGATGTGGCCGCCCATGCTGTCGAGCAAGCCCTTGACGATGGCCAGGCCCAGGCCGCTGCCGCCAAAGCGGCGGAAGATGCTGGCATCGGACTGCTCGAAGCGCTGGAACAGGCGCTGCATCTGCTCGGCCGTCATGCCGATGCCGGTGTCGCTGACCGTGATGCGCAACACGCTCTTCCTGTCTTGCACGGCCTCGACGCTCACGCCCAGGCGCACCGAGCCGACGCTGGTGAACTTGAAGGCGTTGGACAAGAGGTTGTTGAGGATCTGGCGCAGGCGCGTGGGGTCGCCCAACATGCGCAGCTCGTGCGCGAGCGCCATGTTCACCGAAAAGTCGATCTGGCGGTGCTTGGCCTCGACATGGAACAGCGAGACGCTGGACTCGATCAGCTCGGCCACGCTGAAGGGGCGCGACTCGAGCAGCAGCTTGCCTTCCTCGATCTTGGAGAAATCCAGGATGTCGTTGAGGATGCGCGTGAGCGTCTCGGAGGTGTCGATGATCTTGCGCACATCGGCCTTTTGCTGCTCGGTGGCGACTTCGCCCAGCAGGATCTGCGCAAAGCCCAGGATGCCGTTGAGCGGCGTGCGGATCTCGTGGCTCATGGTCGCGAGGAACTTCGACTTGGCGCTGTCGGCCGCGGCCGCCTGGCGCTGGGCTTCGACGATGTCGCTCACGTCGACGATCACGCCGTCCCAGGCGCGCTGGCCCGCGGGGTGGGGCCGCATCCGGCCGCGCACGCGCATCTGACGCTCGACGCCGTCGCGGCCCGTGATCGGCAAGTTGATGTCGATGTCCTGGCTGTTGAGCGCCTGCGCGCGCAGCTCGTGCTGCAGGCGATCGCGCACCGCCGGATTGACCGCGTCGTAGAAGGCCTGTGTCGAGATCGGCAGCACGGTCATGTCGACGTTGAGGTAGTGCTGCGCCGAGGGCGAGAGGTAGGTGAACTCGAAGTTCATCTCGCCGCGTTCCTCGACCTTGAACAGCACGCCCGGGAAGGACTCGGTCACGCCGGTGAAGCTGTCGCGCATGTCGATCAGGGCCTGTTCGAGCAGGGTCTGGCGCGACTGGATGGAGACAATGAAGGCGTTGATGCTGTGGGTGATGTCGGCAAATTCCTGGGGCAGGCCCGGGTGCAGCGCCAGCGGCTGGTGCGATTCGCGCGACTTTTGGATTTCGTCCATCAGGATGCGCACCGGCTGGCCGGCGATGCGCAGCAGCCACCACAGCGTGAGCCAGGCGACCAGGGCGGCGGCGCCGATGCCGGCCAGAGCGGACAGGCGGGTGGACAGGATGCGCGCGTTCACCACGGCCTGCGGCACGGTGATGACGGTGGTCCAGCCGATGTTGGCCGCGATTTGCGAGCCCCGGTGCTGGGCCAGCGAAACGATCAGCTCGCCCTCGCTGGCCGAGGTGTGGCGGAGCACGTGGGTCTCGGCATGGCTGTTTTGGGTCACGGCCCGGATTTTTTCGATCAGCGCCGGCTCGAGCGCGTGACCGAAGCGGACCTGGCCGTCCTCGCCGACCACCGAGGGCTGGTATTCGCTGTCGTGCAGCAGGCTGTTGGCGTAGAAGGCCATTTGCTGGCTCAGCCAGTCCACGCTCAGGTGCGCGCCGAGCACGCCGACGATGGCGCCCGATTTGTCCTTGACCGGCGCCACCACGTCGACGAAGCGCAGCGGGTGCGAGGCCTCGGGGGCCAGCATCTTGGACAGCAGCACCGCGTCGTGCACATCGACGGTCGCGGGTTTTTGCCGGCCCAGCTGGAACCAGGGGCGTTTGCTGACATCGACGCCGCGCAGCATGCCTTCGCTGGCGGCGAGCACGGTGCCCTGCAGGTCGGTGTAGCCGATCCAGGAGTAGCGCGGCTTGGAGCGCTTGAGGTTGTTGAGCGCCCGTTCAAGCCGGGGCAGGTCTTTGTCGAGGCCGAGCTCGTGCATGTTGTCGGCACGCGACTGGATGGCCGAGAGCTCGGCATCCATGTCGTTGTCGAGCAGGTTGGCAAAGAACATCGCGTCCTGGTTGTTCTGGCGCACCATGGCCTGCGTGGCGTTGGTCCGGATGTTCTCGTCCACGACGAGCGCCAGCGCGATCGAAAACACGACCATGACGTAGCTGAAGACCCGCAGCATCTGCTGGCGCAGCGGAATGCGGGGGGTCTTGGAGGTCTTGGATGGCTGCATGGCTCAGTGCCCTTGTGTGCGAGGGGGTTGGGAGCGCTCCATGTTTCCCCAGACCTGCCGGCGGCTGGTGAGGAACTTGAAGGTGCCGCTGATGCGCGGCAAGGCGTTGAAAGGCCGGTAGACCAGCGGCTCGAGCACGGCGGCCAGCATCAGCGCGAAGATTTCGCGCGGCTGCGCGGGTTTGCCCGGGCGGATGGTTTCGCTCAGCAGGGCGACCAGGCTGGCCACCACGTTGACGGCCACCACGCTCAGGAAAATCATCCACGCGAAGCGCCAGTCCATCTGGAAGTACACCAGCAGGGCCAGCATCAGCAGGTAGCCGGCGAATTCGTAAATCGGGGTCAGCGCCTCGAACAGCAAAAAGGCCGGCAGGCACAGCCAGGACAAGCGCAAGTGGCGTGCGCTCAAAAACAAGCGGCGGTGCTTCCACAGCGTCTCGAAACAGCCGCGCTGCCAGCGCTCGCGCTGGCGGTAGAGCACGCGCAGGGTCTCGGGCGCGGTGGTCCAGCAGTTGGCATTGGGCACGACCGCGAGCCGGGGCCCTTGACCGGGCGCGTCCTGGCTGAGCAGGCGCAGGCAAATTTCAAAGTCTTCGCCGATCGAGCGCTGGTCAAAGCCGCCGACCGCGCGCAGCTTGTCGGTGCGCAGCATGGCAAAAGCGCCCGACAGGATGATCAAGCCGCCCGAGACCGACATGCCGATGCGCGCGATCAGGAAGGCGCGCAGGTATTCGAGGGTCTGAAAGCGCAGCAGCCAGGACCGGGCCAGGCGCACCTGTTCGATTTCGCCGTTGTGCACACGGCAACCGTTGGCCAGGCGCACGATGCCGCTGGCGCCCACCAGCCGGGGCTGGCGCTCGAGCGCCATGACCAGGCGCTTGAGCGAGAAACGCCCGGGAATGCTGTCGGCGTCGAGCGTCAGGAAATACTTGCCGCGGGCAAAGCGCAAGGCGGTGTTGAGGGCGCCGGCCTTGCCGCTGTTGGGCTGGTTGTAGATGTGCAGGCGCGGGTAGCGCTCGGAGCGGTACACCTCGACCAGCGGCTGGCCGCGGTCGGGCCAGACCGCCTCGCTGGGCAGGGCGCTGACGCCGTAGCGCTCGCGCGCGACCTCGAAGCTGTGGTCGCTCGAGCCGTCGTTGACCACGACGACCTCGAGGTTCGGGTACTCGATCGAGAGCATCGCGTCGATGCAGGCCATGAACTGCTCGCCCTCGTTGTACATGGGCACGGCCACGGTCACCAGGGGCCAGCCCTGCGCGGGTTCGCTCAGGGGGTCGTCCCAGGCGCGGTCCTCGGCCAGGGCCAGCAGGGCCAGCATGGCCCAGACGAAATAAGGGGCGTACAGGCCCAGCAGGAAGGCCAGGAAATACAGCTGGGGGCTCATCGGTCTGCGTCCATCGGTGAAACGGCCGCCGTGGCGGGCAGGTCCATGCGCTGGGCCAGCACCTTCAGCGCCCGGCGCTGGACATGCGAGCGCACGGCCGGCCAGCGGCCGGTCTGCACATAGGCTTCAAAAAGCTGCAGCACGGTCTGCTCGAGCTCCTGCTGCTGCAGGCGGTGCAGGCGGTTGCGGGCCCAGCACGAGAAGCCGATCATGCCCACCAGCAAGGGAATGCTGCCCACCACCAGCCACAGGAAGGCTTCGAGGAAAAGGGCGAAGTCGTTGCTGTCCATGGCGCAGGGCGGGTGGGTTCAGGCCACCAGATCCAGGCAGTCGAACAGGGCCTGGGGGCGCACGGGCTTTTCGAGAAAGCGGTCGGCCCCCGCCGCGATGCATTCGCTCTTGGCCTCGGCCGAGCGCCGCGAGGAAATGGCGATGAGCTTGGGGCGGAAATGGGCCCGCACACGGCCCGAGAGTTCGCGCAACACGTTCAGGCCATCGATCTGCGGCAGCATCAGGTCCACCAGGATGTAGTCGTAATGGGCCGCGCCCGCCATCTCCAGGCCTGTCTTGCCGTTTTGCACCTGGGTCAGGCTGCCCTGGCGCCCCGCCACCAGGGCGCGGATCAGCTGGCCCAGCAGCAGGTCATCGTCGATCAGCAAAATGCGAGAGGTCATGGGGCGGTCCCTTGAAAAAGTGACCCGATGGTCGCTTTTCAGTGCAACAGGACAACCACATTTCGGTAACAGATGATGTCAATTTCGACAATTTAAGCAGTTTGTGCAATTTCGCCGCTGAGCATATAGCCCGAGCCCCGGATGGCCTGGATGTGGAGCAGGCCGGCCGGCAGCTTCTTGCGCAGGCGGCCGATCAGCACATCGACCGCGCGGTCGTTGACATGGCGATCGCGATGGTGCACCGCGTTCAGGATCTGCTCGCGGCTGACC